>Ga0209281_1000175_pt1:32500-40000 | contig 151623 bp, 95 predicted proteins | sample MedtruBG_FD_187514 | JGI IMG/M metagenome (GOLD analysis project Ga0209281, IMG submission 187514) | Root nodule microbial communities of legume samples collected from California, USA - Medicago truncatula BG (SPAdes) (version 2) | ecosystem: Host-associated > Plants > Roots >... | reverse complement strand
AAGTGAAGCTCTTTGATTGAGGATTGGGTAAGAGATGGACTTGAAGACTTCGAGCACTTCTGGGTTCCCCTAGGTCTATTAGACCACCATCAACTCATAGACCAATAGAAGACTTAGACATTTATTCTTTTTTTTTTACGAGGTACAAAGCAAGAACCAAAAAGCATTGAAGCGCAAGAGAAAACCGGAAAAGGTTCTAGATCTCCTGGAAAAATAGGAAAACATAGCCTACTTACTTGGCCTACTCAAGAGCCACACAAAGAATAAAAAGCAAGAGGTTTGAGTGAGACAGCAAGAACGTCAGCTCACCCAAGGAAGGACGAAGGAAGAGCTTAGAAATCCTCATCAAGTGAGACAGAAAGGGCAGCTACTTAAATAAGAAAAGGAATTGAACCTATGAGTTCGATCCATTAGGTTCTTCGATTTATTCTGGTAATTTAATTAGTTGGGGATAAAATAGACTTCCCGCCATAGCTTGCCTCAGGTGGAATGGAATTCTTAAGTCTTAGACCATCCTTCAAGAACATTGCACGTAGCATCACCACTTCCTACGCATTTCGTCGGTAAAAAGACCAGGTCCCATTTCCTATTTCCACATCTCCGGTACCTATCTTATGGTCTAATTCACCTCGCAACGAAGGGCGTTTATTATCATAATTACAGGATCACCTCGTATTTAGTACTTCTATGATATCGAAATCCGGGTTAAACTACGGTTCACCCACTTCTGGCTCATCAACTAGGGCAGATCACTCATCTTCGGTTTTTATTCTTCCCTATCAACCCACCCTAAAGCATAGGAAACTACGTCAATCAGAGGTTGTTAGCCCCTGTCCATGATAGGTTGATGGCGGTTCTTCGCCAGATACCCATGGATGGCACCTTCGAACCGCAAGGGCAGTTTACTTGTTAAAACTTAACTATAGACTGCTTTCTTAGCCAATAACTCTATCTCTGAGAAGTAGTGCTCTTTGCTTCTTTCGTCCCATCGAGGAAATACCCTTTTCGCTCCTCTCCCGTTGGTCGAGTGGCTTTCGCTCCTCAAACTCTTCAAAAGAAGCCATCCTTGCACCTTAGAAATCTAATACTGTTGTTTCCTTTAGGAGCGGAAATGCCGACATCTACTATTCCATCAAAGAGCCTATTCGTCGTAAGCCCTTCTAGTTCATCTACATCAGCTAATATCGAATCGCCTGTTGTGCCCCGAGAATGGTCTGTTACGGGCTATCATTCGTATCTTAAGGCAGTTCAGTTGATCGATCCAGGTCCAGTCCGCCTCTCTTCGGGAAGGAGGTCAAGCAGGGCTTCTTTAACCTTGGGGAGTTCTTCTGAAGCTATGTCCGCTGACGAAGTTGGGGAGCTTGGCCAGTCTCTCTATCGCCCTGACCTTCGAAAGAGGATCCTCTTTTCTGGCACTAAGTTATCCTTCGCCCGATTCGACATCGGAAGAAGCCCCACTATACTAGATTTAAGCAATTCGGGTGTGGATCCATCAATGGCTAGACGCACTTCACTTTCTATCGGACGTCCGGTCGGTGGCAGGAATTACTTAAAAGGCCTCACCTGACGAGCTAGCTTCGCCTGAGGCTCTTGTGGCTGCTGCGACTAAACTTGGTTGGTGCTCTTGCTTCGGTCGATCGAAGAAAGATGGTGTCAGTGACCAGAGAAGGTCCCTCTTTCTTTAGAGAATGACCGTGGTCGTTTCGCTTCCTCTCTCTATCGGTCGAGTGACTTTCACTTCCTTTCCATTGCGACAGGATTGAATCAGCCGAACCGCTTGAAAGCCTCCTTTTCTTCGTTAAATCGCGCGCGAGTTGGAAAGCTTTTTGGGGAGATTTCCTATAGCCTAACTGGAAGCGCCCACTGGCTTAAGATCTTGTGGGCTTAGCACGCCCCTGTGACGATCGATCTTCAAGCATTGGGCAAATACAAATAAATAAATGGATGGATCGTCCCCTTTACTTGAAAGGGAGGGCTTTCGTACCAAACCTGTGGCTGAATGGTTAAAGCATTCCTTTTTTTGACCGCAGCACCATATCTTGACCCTTTTCTCGAATTGGTCCATTTCGAGTTGGCCCACTCCCCTTCGACTGGTTCTCAAAGGAGAAGAACTGAGAGAGTATGCTATGCGCAGACTGACTTGCTGCTTGCTTTCTTTGAGGAATTGTGGAGTGAAGGTTTCAGTCGATTGAGACTCACTATTAGTACTTAATACCACACCTTAATCAAAATCATACATGAGAGGCGATAAATCGTCTGATTAAGAAAGAAGGGGTCCGGTCCGTTCCGTCTCTCACTAATACAAGACGGGGATAAGCCGGACATGACCCCTGACTCGATTCCCGTCTTCTCTAGTGGGAATTCTGATCCCGCTCAGTCAGTGAGGATGTCCATGCTCAGTAGCTTCTCTGTCAGCTTCTTAACCGCGTGGGGCCTTTCCCTCTCTTCCTCTTTTTTTAAGGTAACCGTCCAGTCTTGGAAGTGAGGGTGTTGCAATCATTCCAATCCCTCTACTCGTCTATTAGCAGTTTCCTGAAGCCATTCTGCTATCATTCTAGTTTTTAGTAAAGTGACTGCCGTTGTTGATGTTCGATCGTTTAACTCGCAGCCAAGGAATGTTCCTGATCTGCGAACAGAACCAAAGTCGTACTCTCTTGACTAAAGTCCTAATGTAATGCCCTTTAAACCACCAAAAGGTCCTATTCCGACAACACTGAAAAAGGGCTCTCTCCGTCTCAGTTGGTCAGTACCTTAAACTAATTAGCCATTTCCAAGCTGCTCTTTCATAAGCTGTGATGGCTCTTTTGAATAAAAGGCATAGTCTATGTCATCTTCCTTTTGCCCAGGAGCATTCGACTGAAAAAGTATGCCATTAGTCAGACTCTCTAGAAGCCTTAGGAGCAATGGAGTCTGGTGAGTCTTGTCTCTTGGTCAGCGCTCGAGTGAAAATGCTTGATGGGGCGAGATTTGCCTTGGGTTCGCTTTCCGGGTGAGGTTTAATAAAAAAGTCAAGTAGGACAGCGGTGACCGCGAATGGCTATAGTTCGTCACTTGCGCTATAAAAAGAAGTAAGGAGGAAGATCAGCCCTAAGCTAAAGCGCTTTCTGAGAGATGGAAATGCCTAATCAAGTAGCCAAGAATCATAGATTTCGGAAGGGGAAATTAATTTAGGAAGGATCCGATACCAAGTGACATTGAATCAGTTGGGGGCTGCTATTTCAGCAGTTGGTGTTGGAGGACGGAATGCCAGTCGAAAGGCGCATCTATGACTTAATACCTAATTTGCCAAGGGCTCGATCCCAGACCTAGGCGCAAGGGAATTGATTTAGGTAGGGCTCAAGGCCGAGCTCTTAAATATTGGCAACCCCAGCAGCAAGCCTAGCCCGCTTTTCAGCCTGCTTCACTTCAAAATAGTTGCGTAGGTAGACTATAAGGAAGAGTTTCCGGGTTTAAAGAAGAAGACAGATTTATGCCAAAAAGACAGACTTTCCTCGTGTTAGCGAAACAGGAACTGGGATAGCCTCGGGTAATTCAATTGTTTCCGCTCTTCTCTGTTTTGAAGCAAAGCATGCTGAAAGCAATAAACATCTTAAATTCAGCTCTGAAAGTCTCTTAGCCTACCGGTGGGCGAGCCTAGCTTGTCTAGAGAAGTATAACTAGAAAAAGTCCTGATGTTCCGTTCTTGTTGTTTGAAAAGATCTCGGATCCCTCATACTTACTTGTGACTGTGAAGAGTCTATAAGGAGAAGTGGGCATGTGGGTCTCCTTCACTTGACTATTTAGTGAAACCGGAAAGGCCTTCAAACAATCCCGTACTTCTGGCTCTAGCCCGCTTCACTGCATGAAACAAACGGTTAGGTTAGACCTCTGGCATTTCTTCCCTAGAGACCTGTCCCCCCAACATTTCCTTTTGGTCTTCAGAGATAGACTTTGCTCTCTTATCTTTCAATCTGGACTTGCATGTGTTCCGCATATGACTATTTCGAGTGATTGCTGCTATCTGGCTTGAGTTAGACAAGCAGAGAAGGATCTTATGCCACCGGTGATCGGCCTGTCTATCTAGTATCTAGTACTAGGACTAGTAGAGTAGAGGCACTACTGGGCGGGGCTTCCTCGATCACAGCTTCTCGCTTAGCTAACTGCCGGACAAGGATGCAAATCAACTCCTTATATAGAATAAGATCGACACATTCAATGAAGCAGCCAGTCCGGCAGACAAGCTACTTTCCGATTCTAGGACTGGCGGATCCTCTATCTATTAGCATACCCGTACCGGCAGTTAGACTAGCACTCTCTCCCCAATCAATCGCAGTAACCGGCTGTAAGAGAGCTGACTGTCTACCTGATTCAGTCTACTGGCAGTGAGTACCAGACTATGAGATAGCCTGGCCAGTGCATCCAATAAGATACCAGGCAGGAAGCTTATTGATTGTTTCCCCGTCTGCTTTCCTTAAGATCTACATAATACGTTATAGATGAGCCGTTCCACCGGAGCGGTTTGGTTGAAAGTCCCATCCATAGGGAGTGTCGACAGAACCGTCATACACCACTTATGAAGGGGATGTAAAACACGCGGGATAACCCAGTTACCTTTGGCAAATATCCTACGCTTCCCCCCACCCTCTATAGACTGACCTAGTCGGCCGAGGCTGGGCATAACCTCAGCAAACTCTGGACAAGGATGTCCGACTCTAAAAGCTTCCTCAAATGAAGAAAAACCTATCTGCGAGATGAGTTCGTTGTTAGGGTCAAAACAATACCTCGTCCAAGGAAACCACAACGCGCCTAACCAATTAGCTTGTTGACGCCCACAGAACTGATTCCGAGACTCAGCAAGTTGAAACCAACCTTGAATGGATTTAAAAGGGGAAGGCTCGGAAGACAGATGGAACTCCTTTCTTACGACGAGAGCCCTTCAATCGGATAGGCTTCATCTTAGATGGTGTGGCCTTCCAGGTCGGATCCCAAGTCATTCCTTGTAGCAAAGGAATACTAGAGATAGACGGAACATACCTTTGCAGTAATTCTTTAAATATAAAAAAATAATTCGCAGCATAGGTAGCCAAGGCCTTCACATTAGAAGGGGGAGTAGAGATAGAAGATAAAGTTGATCTATCCACTTTCTTAGCCAATTTTTTCATTTTTGCTATAGTAAAGAAAGATACAACTTGACTACTATATCTGCTCGATCATCACGCCTACGGATCACCTTACGGTGAAACGGGGGAATGATCCTTGGGAGTCCCGTCCTCGTGAGAGAGATGGGAACAGATAGTTCGGTCAACCTCTTAGGGTGAGTAGAAGAAGAATAGTGCATCAAGCATGTATGTTGATGCTTGTTTACAGTAAAGTGCAACATACAGCCACCCTGATCGACGGCCTAACTTTACAACCTGTTTAACCAGGTGATGAACACCAAGACAGATTTCTATCGTTAACCCACCGGTGACCACCAAAGGAATCTTCAAAAGAACCTTAGTTTAGTAGTAGGGTCTTTTCCAAAATGCCCTTGCTTTTCAGTAACGCTCGAAATCACTGATGTCGAGTTCAATCAGAGTAGCTTACGGACTTGGAACCTCTGGCTTCAAATATTGAATTACTTCGGAGGGGTTTATCGGCGAATTCCGGGTATTCAATCTCTTTTTTCGGGCTTTGCCGGGCTCTTCCCTTTCCTTTGATAAATTTCCTCCTACAAGCTCTTGAAAGTCTTTGACTAAGCCTTCTTCCCGCTCTACTGGAAACTTTCCAATATGCTTCGAGTGCCTAAAATATAAATATAAGATAAGAGGCAGAGGAAATCTCGATTTCGATGGAAGCCAATTCAACCGCTTCGCCCCTATTCATTCATTCTCTAAAGTAAAGGTATCGACAGAAAGAAGTCCCTAGCTTCCTTCTGAAGTGGCAGCAGTGCTCTCGTATATAAGATCCCGGCTGCTTTTAGGAGTGATCCTTCCCTCTAACCGCTAACTATTTATAAAATAAGCTAAGAGAGATGTGGCAAAGAAGGAATTTCAAGAGGTGCGTCGAGAAGTTCCATACCTTCTTGATAGAGTCCATTGCCTTGCTTGTACTTACTTAAGTAAAGATTGGCGGCTTGGTGTTAAGTGTAAAAAAATTCTGTATTTCAAATAATCCCTGCTCCTCGAAGTCTTTCTTCGACGTCAGAGAGTTTGATCGAGAAAGCAAGGACAAAAGGTGCCTAATAGAATTGCGTAGGGAGACTAAAAAGGTAGCGAATCCGGTTGAGAAATGAGGCGGTCTTAGCAATGAAAAGATATCCCGCTGCTTCAAAATGAAGTTCGTCCTTTCCGCCCCCTAGCCAAGCCACTTGAGACGGGTTTTGATCCGCGCAATGTTGCATTTGATTTTTGAATCACTGTATGTAATGCGATTGAAGCTATTAGAGAATCTCGTAGCGATTGGTACTGTGTGAGAAGAAATACCGGTCGCTAAGTGGTTTAGCGGGCGACAGTTAGAGTTGGTCGTTGTTGTGTGGGTTCGAATCCCATTTCCTCCGGCACGGAAGTGGAACGGGCGGGCGAAATTACGTGAGAGAAAGAACCTCTTGGTGTTGGTGGAGTCCCCCGGAGGACAGAATAGCACTACTTAGTGAGCGGAGAGCCCGTTGCGCGTTGTTTTGACCGGCCTATCTTCTTTTTATAAGCAAGCTCCCTCCGGCAGTCCCTGGGCGGCTCTCGGTTCTTGAGCATGTTGGGAGAGGAGATTAGGCGGCAGTTGAAAGAGCTGCTCGAAAGCTTGACGAACGAAAAAAAACCTTTCTTTCTTTTTATTAGTAAAGGGCTTTTCCCCGACTAGTCAAGTGGTAAGTAAGGTAGCTATTCGATGAAGAAAACATACTTTAGGAAAGTGGTTCAGGTAGCTCAGCTGGTTAGAGCAAAGGACTGAAAATCCTTGTGTCAGTGGTTCGAATCCACTTCTAAGCGGGCTTTGGGTCCAAAGGACAGGTAGCCGAGCCGGGTTTTCTTAAATTTAAGTTAATTAAAGAGGAAGCCAAAATCAAATGTGAGCGCTCCTGCACTATACGGCTTTTTGGCGTCGCCCTATCTTGTCTTGCTGGAGTGGAGGCTGATTTTCTAAAAAAAGCGGTTGATTAGGTTCTCGCGTCCCTATGCCCAAAAAAAAGGATGGGCGAGTTCGGTTCGAGTCTTCATCGATCGGGTGGATCTATATGCTGAGGGGGTGAGACGAGGTGTAGCGCAGTCTGGTCAGCGCATCTGTTTTGGGTACAGAGGGCCATAGGTTCGAATCCTGTCACCTTGATGTGATGGGCTGAAAGTGCACAGCCCGGCACAGCCTCTTTAGGCTGGCGAAATTTAGGCACAATTAATTAAAAAAAGCAAATTAACTATATTCTTCGATCCATGCTTTTTGTAACTTCCACGGGTTTTGCGCATCAATGGGTTCTTGATTCTGATCACCCATTCTTGAAGAAGCTTTCTCTCTCTTTTGGTTGGTTTCTCTGATAAAATTTTGATCTTC
>Ga0209281_1000175_pt1:15000-27500 | contig 151623 bp, 95 predicted proteins | sample MedtruBG_FD_187514 | JGI IMG/M metagenome (GOLD analysis project Ga0209281, IMG submission 187514) | Root nodule microbial communities of legume samples collected from California, USA - Medicago truncatula BG (SPAdes) (version 2) | ecosystem: Host-associated > Plants > Roots >... | reverse complement strand
AATCCTGAATAAGGGATAAGTCAGGCGTGTACAGACTATGGCATCGTTAAGCCCTTTTAATTAATTAATTAAGTGTGAAATGTTTTGTTTCAAAGTAGCTAAGGGAAGGTCGGAGACCTGATCTTTGGTCATATAGCCGTGTGATAAGTCTGGTACTCTATTAAGAAAAGAAGAAAATTCCCAGATCGTCTGTCATATGTGCTGCCCATATCCTGAGCCTGCTTAGAAGGGACTCCATAACGGAGATCTTCTTTGACACTAGGAGTATAGAGAATCGGCTGTTGTAAGCCAGTATCCGTCCTTGCTTCACCTGTGTCCAATTCCTCGTCCGAATTGAATAGCTGCTCATCGTCATTGGTCACCTCAGTATTTTTTAACCTTGGGCTTGAGCCAGTAGAAATGACTTAATCAAGAGAGAGAGAACCCCTTTTCTTTTAACGGGATATATCCACTTTAAGAAGTCGGCCTTACTCGGGTGAATTAATTTCTACGCTTATCTCATCTGCTAGCTCGCCTTCTTCTTAAAAAAGTCTTTAGCATTCCATCTTTCTATGAACGAACTGTGGCATTAACAAAGCTTCAAGGGCCTTACCATCCCGGTTAAGGAATGACAGGTCTACGTTCTGGTCTACCCGCACGTGACAGAATTGTGCATAGTCCGTATGTCATCCCGCTTCCAAAGCCCGATCTTTCTCTGTCTGGGTTCGTCTAGCTTTGCATTGCTTGCCTGGCTTAGACTGGGTTAATTTCCCCCTTTGAAAGCCCCATACCTTACTAGAGCCCCCCAACAAGACCACAACTCAATTAAGTCCGCCTTCTGTCCTCCACTACCAAAAGACGTGGAGACCTGTTTCTCTCGTCAGCTCCTTACCTAAGGTTACCTTAACGTCACTTCCTTGAACTCGCTTAAGGAAATCCCGAGCTCCAATCAGCTCAGCCCCAACACTCGAAAATAGTAGCTACACAACAACAAGACAATGGGGCCTACAGACCCCCACGACTATTAATAAAGCACTGCTCTTTCCTCACATCTACCTAACCAATTCCGATTGAGCGCGTGAAAATGCAAGATGGAGGCCTTTCAGAATGAAAGGAAGATAATCCCTGGGGAAAGAGATCGGCAATTCGCTCAGGCGGTTAGTTAGTTGTAATTGAGTAGGCAGTTCTTCTCTTTGCCTTTCAGCCGGCTAGTCTGCTTATCCCTCTGTGAGCGGAGATGGTGATACAGGAAGTGTTGTGGCTTTGGTGGAAGGCTGGGAAGATCCTAGTTTGGGTTTGGTAGACTCTTAGTTTGGGACGATCTTTCCGGTTTAGGAATTAACTATGGAATTAGGTCACTCGGGTAAGAACTTAAGGCATTGAAAGACGTGAACCAAATCATTTAAGCGTCCACGTATTGGCTTCGATTCTGGCAGAAGCACACGACCCTTTATGTTAGGTTAGGGTCCTAGTATCACACCCGAGGCGAGGGTCTATTCGCTCCTTTGCTTCTACAACTACTTTCGGTACCTTTCCCACTTGCTTTGCATCATTCTGTAACGAGAGCTTACAGAGCACCTCTTCAGAACTCGATTCCCTAATTCGCTGTGAACAACGGACAATATAAGTTATCTCTCTGATTAAGATCAGATCAGGCTTGATGGAATCCCTCATAAAAGCTGTGAAAGTAGGGATTTAAGCATAGATAGAGGTGAGAGTTTAGCCTCTTGATTTAGGAGTTCAATAACCCGCGGTATTCTTAAATAAAAGCACTTTACCTTCCCAGGAGTTTGTGTATTGATGCCGAGAATACACTTTTTGATAAAATAAGCTCTTTGAGAATAAGTTGTGTGTGTAAAAATAGGTTGCATATAGTAACCGGAGTTGAGGACATGAGAATCTAGTGTAGAACTCGAGATGGGATGAATACCAGTTCTTAGAGTTATATTATCCGCTGCTCTTGGAGTTGAGGTATTTCTTTCGCTATTGAATCTCGTCTGTCTGTAATAAGCAATTCTTACCCTGTCTGTGTATGAGGAATTAGCGGTCTGCAGATGCGCTTTCGGGAGCAGATAGAGTGTAAGGAAGATAATCGGATGTTGTGCAACGGTAGGAGCTCCCTGTTCTCATTCCTTTCTTTATCGGTTCTTTAGACCTTTGAAAAGTAGTTGCCTGATGGGAAGGAGAGGTGACTTGAGAGTCGGGTTCCTAAGAAAATAGAAGGTCCTCTTTCGTTCCTAAAGGATGATCTAGCTGTGGATGATGTCCCAGCTCGAGAGGTCAACCTTGTAATCTTCCCCTTCTTCTTTCCTCTAGCGGGCTTTGTCTCATTCATTCTTCTATGTTTGAAGCGATACCTCTTACTCCAGAATAGTCACGCTTCCCAGCTGCGATTGAGGAGTTTATTAATCAATATCCGCTATTCTGCATCTGGTCTTTCCGCCCGAAAGAAGAGCAGGCTTTGCCCTAGTAGAAAGTGATATGGATTCTTAGCTTTTGAGCAAGAGACTCTCATCCGGAGGACAGGTAAAGTCTAGCTGCCTATTCTCTTCCGACTAGCTCTAAAAGCCCGTTCTCAGTTGATTCAATAGCTGCGCTTACAAGAGATTCCTCTAAGCTCTAGAGAACGTCGAATCATCATCCACTCCTCAACAAAGAGCCTATCTTTGATAGCACTGGGATTAAAGACCAGCTTCTGAAACAAGAGCGGACTCACTCACATACTGGATAGGTGGCTCGGAATTATAGTGCTAGTTCCGTTCCTCAATCGAAAGTAAAATCACCAAGCAAAAGGTAGGAATTGGGCACCGGAGAATGGAACTTTGACAATCCGGATGTACTTCTGCTGTCAAAATGAGAGTTTCAGGCACCTTCTGGGCGATGTCGGAACCATGTTCTATAAAGATCCCGCTACAGCCATTCCAGACATCAGCTTAGGCGCGAGTAACAGACCCCTATGGGGAAAGATTCCTAAATAAACTCTTTCGGTCGGCTTCGGTACCTATTGATGAGGAGATGCCTACATTCTCAAACTATGCCGGTTCGATTTCTAGATCCTAGAAACAAGGGATTCTTTCTCTTGGGTCTTCGGTTCAGAACGAGAATCCAGTCCAGCAGGAGGTGCTTTCAGAAGAGACTTCTCCCGGATCAGCATCTGAGCTGAGTCAGTGTCATACTATTCATGATCAATTCAACCGGGAAGATACCTAATATAGTGAAAAATACCATAATAAAGGGCTATAGGCCAGCCTAACATAAAGAGGAAGAATCGTACTACCCACATTGTTTGCCTTTCGACAGAAACATTTCCCTTAACCGTAGTAGGCGAGCAGGTAAACTATATTGTTCCCCGAGGCATTCTTTAAAGCATCTTTACAAGGTAAATCTTGTATCTCTATTCGGGTTTCTTTGACTTTGAACGAATTCCACTATTCTATCCAACCCTTTTATTGGAGTTTTTGCACAGAGAAGTATACGAGGTTCCGGAGACTTCTACTATTTACCAATCGGGCAACCTTGAACCTGTACCATCCGAACCTCTTCATCTTGCTATTGGCCGCCTCGGTCAAGCCTCTTACTAACCTCTACGGATCGGTCGAGCATCTTGTCTTGTGCCCTCTCCTCTGTCTTATGACTTGTTAGCCGAGCTAGTTCCTTACTTTCCCCACCCAGGGCTTCTGTCCTTTCCCGGAACAGGCTTTTCAGGTGAATTGATTGAGGAATATCCTTTGGTTGAAGACAATTTTCCATACTTTCCGGCCAACGTACCTAGTTAGAAGAAGTAGGAAACTCCCCATCTTAATACCCTGTTTCAGCTTCTTCTATCCTCTCCCTTTCAGTCGAGCTTCTTCGCTCCTTAACTTCTTTCACTCCTAACTTACCGGGAAAGCAGGAACCACCTTCAATGGCAAGCATCCTTTCTTTCATATGCGCTCTGTGAGAAGCTTCTCGCTGTCCATGATGCCCCTAAAGATCGAACCATACCACTAGGGAGCCTCGATACCTCAACGATACCTTGAGATGTGACAAAGCAAATGCTAAGGCATCTTCTGACTCCTTTGAAGAAAGGTTTTGAAGAAAATATCCGGGTAATCTTCACTGAAATATGTCTCAATACAATAGAAAGTCTCTTCGGACTTCCGGCTGTATAAGTAAAGATCCCCCTTCCTTAGTGCTCCTTTGGAGCAAGTGAAGTTACTGCGGAATTGCTTAGACTAGCTTGACTGGACTAACTGGCGAAAGAAAGGAGGAGGAATGGAATCGCCGACTGATGTTACGATGACCGGAACAGCTTCTACTACTCTCACTTTCCATTTCACTGGAATCATCGACTCCTTTCTGGGACCATTCCGAAGTGCCTGAGAAGGTCGAGTCATTCTAATTGCGAGGTTCGTTCTCGATTAGTCATGCGCGGAGGGAGAGAACGGTGCAATTGACCCAGTCTCATCCCCCTACTCCAAGGGGCTTCACACTATGGGAGTTCCTTCTACTTGACCAGCTTATTTGGATTTCCATTACCAGCCCCCCTATTGATTGGTATTGTCTTCAAATCAGTGGGTTCATGCAGCACTGAAAGCGAGAAGGAGGCAGTAGGAGGCATAACTGAAATCATCTAAGCTGACAAGGACACAGAAAAGGAGGATGCTGAGGAAGAAGGCATCAGTGAAGAGGAAAATCAAGACTGAAGCAGAGAAGGAAACCTTTAGGTTGCTCTGATAGCAGAGAAGGAAACCATTAGCTTGGTCTCCCCTAAGACTGACCTCTTTTCCAATGGTGGGTGCCAGCAACTTTCACTTGTTGGGAGTAGGGGCTGAAAAGAGCTCTTTGTATAGGTTGGGTTTGCTGGGCTTTGAAGCTTACCTTATTATTATGAAAAGGGGAAGGATAAAGGAGCTTTTAAGCCCTTTTGCTGGATTGTTGGTCTGCAGCCCCGCCCTATAGATAGAATGAATCAAATAAGGAGAGGCGACCGAGCCACTCTTATACTACTCCTTTCCTTGCCCCCTTCTCACTCACTTAAAGGAAGGGCGAAGTCGCTGAAGCGAGTCTAAAGGCCAAAGAGTGATCTTTGAACGTTACTACGCATCCTTATTAATTCATAGGTATAGTGTAAGGTAGGTTTGTTTGGGTATAGCAGGACTTGAACCTGCGACCATTAGGTTAAAAGCCCAATGCTCTACCAACTGAGCTATACACCCCAAATATATAAATATAGTCGTAAATAAAGATTGGTGCAGAAAAGAGGGCGGGGTTGGGTCTGGCCTTCTCCTCATCATATTAAAGGGGCTCTGTATGAGGCTCGTACTGCGGAGCAAGCGAAGAATAAGGGCGCGCGTTAGCACTCCTGCAATAAAACGGCCTTACTCAACAAGCGCACCTTTATTATATTAGTAAGTTTTTTACACTCATTGAAGATTCTATCTACAAAAGGAGGTCAACGGGGGATACTCAAGTTGCTCTCACTGACACCATCTACGAGAAGGTGAGGTCGTCTTTCTTTCCAGCCGCCATATGGTTCGCCTTAAAGCCGGAGAAAGGGAGGAGCTGTTATCTATGTAATTACGGTCTTTGTTGGATATTGTTTAACCTATAGACTTTCTATTATCTATATTTTTAAACCCATTCATAGGACCACCGCCTAACGCATTCCTGCCCCGGCCTTTTCTTTCGCCCGACACAATTGATTCGTCATGGGGAACCCTAGCTTGAGGCTTGCTTGTCTCAATCAATTTTATTGCTTTAACTAGTCATGCTATGGAGAATTCATTCCCATTGAGAGCCAACTGCTTCATGCCCCAGATCGCGGGGATTCTTATTGTGTGTGGTCATATTTCCTATTCATTGAGTAAAGGGCCGCGTTAGACCCGCAAGGCTTTCATCGGAGCACATCGCTTTCGCTCCTTAGTTTCTCAGTGGAAGAGGACCTTTCTCGATCAACTATCTTACTTGAATGAAGAAAGAAGTCAACTTTCTATAAAAAATTATCTGAATAGCCGAATAAAGGAATTTTGGGCTTGATAGCCACTCCCCTGAAAAACTGCAAAGAAGACGATTCGCTACTTCCGAATCGCTGCATCCAGCTCCTCCAGTCTCCTCGATTGGCCCCCTTCGCCGTTGTGATACCCTTAGTTCACTATTTTCTTGTATATAGAGTAGAGTGCCTGTCTGTGATTCGGGTTTGGCCCTCCCTGCCGAGCAATCCCTCTCTCTTTACCTGCTACTGTGCTAAGGCTTCCCTTCTAACAGCAAATAGGCCAGACCAAGCGCTCGAAAGCAAGTAAAGAATTAGCTCAGGTGAACAGAAAGAAGAAAGAATCAAAAGAAGAAGAGGAGATAGTATCCCCCATTGAAGAGGCTGGTAGTTTTTCGGGTGGATTGCTTTTCATAGCTATCTTTCATACCCTTGCGATTCTACTTTTCGGAAAGAATGCGTTGGTATAGAATCTAGCAGCAATCCTTCTTGCTAGGCTAGTCTTAACTGAAGAAGTCATTTATAGACTCAGCAGTTCAGCCCGCAACTCACTAACTACAGCTTCTATCTCCTCTAGGTAGGTCCCATTAGACTGATCCTTAGTCCTTCTCCCCCGCAACCAGGCAGGCCTTAATTAAGGCTTTCCTTATGAGCTCACTAATCGACTGCTTGCTTCTCTCGAGATGCGAAGAATAGCTAAAATAAATACTCTCTTTGGTCCTTTCGAAGCAGATATTCGTACGTCCATTGGGTTACTTGAGGGTAGCACAGGTTTCGGCTTGACAGCTTTCCTTCCTCCTATAGCAAAGTCTGACTCTTGGATCGGATCAACGGTTTTTTCGTAAGTAAAAGGGTCTTTCATATTCAAATTACAGATATTAATAAATCTATCCAATTAAAATTGTTGTACCAAGCTTCCCTTCTTAATAAGTAAGAAATCACTTTACTTGTTCAAGTCAGTCTAGTCAACTCCCCTAACTCTATCGAGTCAGTAATCCATTCCCTTCGAATCTAAGGCTCAATGATGGATCCGGGCGCTTTCCAGAGGCGAAGACTGAAACTGATATCACCTGGCTCCGGGTGGACCATACTCCACCTTTCGTCCAGTGGGTAGCTCCGCTCAGACTTATACTAAAAAAAAGGTGGTAGGACCTATGCCTACTATGTCTGTGAGGAAGTTGGGCTTCTACATCTTGATTAACCGGGTGACTCGTGGGATGAAATAAGAGTTCATTCTGGATAGCATGGCCTGGGCTGGGGATCTGGGATCTATTCTCAGTCTCCCAATGGGATAATATGATTAAAGGATTAAAAAAAAGAAAGCATCTATTGACAAGTCGGAGTCGGTCTTACTGCCTTTGCGCATCTGTCTTTGCTCACTCCATGTGTGTGGGGTAGGCATCCTCTGCACATGCGGGTGATGCGACGTGGCTTACAGTAGACTAGACGATAGACTAGAGATCATTCGGAAAGGATCTCCCTCGAGGGGGGTCGATCCTCCCGGTGAACTGACCGTAGCCCAAACCGACCGCATGACTGATTGATGTGACGGTCTTCAGTCTACCCTCTCACGTAGCCCATGCCGGATGAATCGTATAGGAAACGAAAGAATCTCACTATCGATCTGTAGTTGGCCAGCAGCATAGGCTAGGCACCATAGAACATGCCACAGTGCATGCCATAGCGATGATGACCACCATAGTAGTGGATAGGCATATTAGTGTTAGCCACCTTTTTCTAAATAATTTCCAAGTCTTCCTACTCGTTGACCAATTCCTGTTGCTTCAGCTCCCGTTCCTTCACGAGCATCTACACCCGCTCTGGTTCTTCCTGTTGTTTGCTTCCTGCTTGTATCATTCAACCTGTGTAAACCACTGTTTAAAGTAAAGAAAGGGGTACCACTTTCATAAGCCACTGTCAACCACTGTAATAAGAGCTAAAGGACTATGAACCTTAAGATTGCACGAACAATGGATCGAGTAAATAGGAATCGGGGAGGAATCGAACCTCCCGGCCGGCTAGCCCGCGTTCCAACCGATCCGCCTCCATCCTCCACTCCGTCCTTCGTTCTCCCTTAGAATCAATAGGAATACTTTCTGTCTTTTCACCGCTCCGTGGGTAGTCCTATGCATAGTCCACTAGAAGTGATTAAGGGTCTGCCCAGTTAGAGTTTAGTTATTTAAAAAAATAATATTTTTTTATATAAGCCAAAAGGAACTCTTTTTATCTTCCAGTTCCCGGGTGGCCCACTTTCTTACTTGTCGCAACCGTCTCTCAATTGCTAAATCATCAAGGAAGTTCTCAAGGATTAGAGCGATGTCCTTTTTTTTTCTTTTTTTGAAAGACGTTTTCTTTCCTCCGACCGATGACTCGCTTGTTCAGTACTGCTAACTATTATAGGAGGATGCCGTCCCCTCGGGACTACCTGTAGTTTCGGTTGTTGAATCTCGTGCAAGTTAGGTTGTGCTTGTATTGGCTGCAAGCGGAACGTAGGCGCTTTAGGTAGGTGTGTGTTGACCATGCACTCTCGCGTCATGTAATGTCGTATGATAGGATAGAGGTGGTGTGGTGATTGACCTCAATGCTAATGGTTATCCCCAAGGTTCAACGAATGAATGAAGCTATGATCGTACCCGGATAGAAATGACGGTCTTCCTCTGATGTCTCCAAGCCGGCCATAATAGAATAGATAGGCAAAGCAGCCAATAGCAGTCTGTTTTAGCCTATCGATAGATAGTAGGTTGCTTCCAAGCTCAAACCATTTGAAACTGAATTGCTACTGTATTCTTGTTATTGATAGAGTGGTATTATCCGCCCCTGTCAAATAAAGTAGAGGGAGAGAAGGAAAAAGAGCAAAGGATTTACAAGTCTAATGGGAGAGGAATGGCTGACACGTTGACTGCCTTCGAGAAAAATAGAACCCAAGCGGTCTAAGCCCCGGGACGGACCCCAACCGAAAGAAAGGCGCTAGACGGACTAACGGCAAGCGAGATAAAGAAAGCAGCTGGCCCTATGTGTAAAACCTTGCCGCGGGAGAGTCTTTCTCCAATGAGAATAAAGCAAGTTTTTGGGCAAGACAAGAAAGGAACTCGCCCTTTGACACCACACCAAGGGATAAGAGCTGATTGCTGGCGATGACTTGGTGAAAGGAATCTATGAGAGAAGGTTCTCAAACCGGGTTCCGACCGAATAGAGCGCGGAGCCAACGAGTCTTTAAGTAAGTGGGCGTTAAGCGTAACGAGTCTAAGGGCGGGATAAAGCTTGAAAGGAATGGACGGGCGTAGGCTTAATAGTGAACGCAGACCCCCCTGCTTATAGATATGAGATCAATGACTTAAAAGAAAAGACAGATGCCGAGATAAACTGTTAGACTTCTTTATTGCGTTGCGAAGAGAGATCGAAGACGAAGATTTTCTGACGCAGTGCGGGCACTGGATGGAATAGACAGAAAATATAACAACCCACCGGAAGGGCATACCTCAGGAGCACCAATCTCCCCCGGCAAACATCTATCTGCACGAAGCCGACCGGAAGAAATATGAAAAAAAAAAAAAGATGCTTTGGGAGTGTGAGATACGCAAACGGGGAGTACGCAGCCGAACAACCGCTGGGGCTTCCAGCAGTGATAGCTGAACTAACCAGATGGGCCGCCCAAAACATGGAGCTGACATTTAAATAAATCGGAAATCAACGTCGGATCCCGGCTATCCGAAAAACGCAAACTGAAGCGGGGGATCACAAAAAAATGCAACACAAAAGGGGCGAACCAAGCGCTTGCGCGAAGGAAGAAGCGAATCAACCAGAATGGAGACAGGGAGGAGAGGCGAAAGAGAGATTTTCGAGCCTGCAAAAAAGCAACAACGGCTGAAAAGCCGTTGCGCGCTAGCTTGTAATTTAGGGGGTAGGGATGCCCCTTTCTAAAACTTATATTTAATATAAGGAAGAATAAGGCCCTTTTTTGTTTGGAGTTTTCCCCAACCTATACCTAAGGGCTTCCGTTTTTCAGCAGCATCGCACTGCCGCATAAACAATGGATCCGCTGGGCTGGATGGGCTTCTCTGGAAAGGAATAAGGAATAGTGAAAAGCCATGTCACTTGGAACGGAACAGGTTGCTTATTTACTTTTTTTTAGTAATACCACTTTGCTTTGGTAAGCAAAATTTAATTATATTATTCTTAGGCATGGTAGCTTACAAGACAAAAGCTAGCTTCTAGATGTTCTTTGCCTGAACATATGGAGGAAGCAACCTTCTGGCCTCTGTACCAGTAGTGGAGTGGCTTGCTACTTTAAATCAGAAAAGTAAAATGGAGCAAGGCAAGGGAGAAAGAAGTTGTCCCCTCTTCTCTGGTAACCCGCCGCCGGTCATATAGAGTGCTCCGCCCGCCACCGCATATGTAGAAAGGGGGCGGGGAAGGAAGAAAAACCGTTTGACTTTGGCACACGAGGTGGCGGGTTTGGCTGGGTAACATAATGGAAATGTATCGGACTGCAAATCCTGGAATGACGGTTCGACCCCGTCCTTGGCCTCGGGGAGTGGCGAGCAGCATGGAACTTTCATTAATCAAATGGCATAAAGAAAGGGGGGGCTTTCCTTTGTTAGAAATCCACAGACAACATTATGGAACTTCCAAACCAAAGAAATGCAACATGAGAAGTTTTACGTTACGCTTCAATAGAATGAATTCGGTAAGGGTAGAATACGCCCCATGGTCGATCGAAGGTCCTGTGCCACTTGAACTCAAATCTATCTTACCTTCCATCCATCTTTGTCCAGCCAGCCTGCTCATAAATGTTAGACCAACCGGGCTGACACAACCGAATTGGTTGAGGAAAAGGAAACCCCAGCGACCAAGCACTCCCGCCTCCAACAAAAAGCGGAGACCGAACAAACGCCAGGTTGTCGAAGACACGTCTGAAGAGGAGGCGCCCTCTAAGTTGACCACCCTACCCACTAATGGACTATGAGGGGGGGCAGGCGAACGGGAACCGACCGAGAACCCGAACCGCTTGACTGACCCCTTCATACATACTCGATTCATTAGGGTCGGGGATGGATTAAACAAAAAAAATAAAAAAATAAGTGCAAAAAATCGCGCAAGCGAAGCCGGGAAACGGACCGCAGCGCAACGACTAGGACTCGTGTCGGAGGAGTTTTGAGCGTGAGCTACCACTCATGCAGCGGCAAGGACCCGCAACTCTCGAAGGGGCCACCAACCGCCCGAATCACTTTAGTGTAGGAAAGCCTCCCTTTACTCAATGGATAGCGCTTATCCTCTTTCAATCAAAAAAATGATAAATGGAGGAGAAAGAAAGAGGTCTTTCTTGAAGAGGCTTTGCACCTAGGACTAATAAAGATCCAGAAGAATGGGTCTAGGCTTTCGAAAAGATGAAGGGTAAAGATATTTTATCTTTTGAACAACCAACCTGACATAAGGATTATAGCTCGCCCAGTTAGAGCAGATGGAGATTCTCGGACGGGGAAAAGCGGCACTCGACATCTATTCTATTAAACAACACCAAGAACAAAGCCATACCATGCCCTCGGGATAAACTAGTGATGATTGCCATGAATGCAGCCCTCGAGGACGTGTACAAGAAGGTCTTTGCCGATTCCTATCAACATGGTGCACCTCTAAGTAGAGGGGCGTGAAAACGCCGTGGAGACTTTGACCGAATGAATAGGTATCAATTGATAGACATTTTGATTGAGGAAGATAATCCAGGATGAACGCTTTTTTCGTTCGCTATGTGCTGACTGGATGCTCGCGTGATCGATCGATGGACGGGGGAATTGCATGAATGACGAGACCGGCCTAACCGAAAGTCAAGGCTCTTCCCTCTCTTGATGGCGAATCTTGATTGACTGACAGACGGAACCGATTCGGAGAAACAAGAAGCATGGCATGAGATACGCGGCGGCTAAATTTCCGATAGCGAATTACTTGACTCGATGGATGGATGGAGGGAGGGCCCTCCAACTCAAGCACGAAATCAATGTTGAGTCAACAATCATCGAGACCAGCACCTTTTATATATAGGTTGGGGAAAAGCCCCTTGTATAGGGTTCCGTTCCAAACCAGCGCTTCTTTTAATATCCCAACCATAAAGAAAGTAGGGGCTTCAAAGCTTGACTAACAAGCGAGAAAGTTTACTTTGAGAAAGTTCGTCCCTCTCCAAGAGGATGCGCGAACCTCCAAGGCTTTCTCTGATAGGGGGTTGCGGGTCGAGCGTCTTCAAACCTTAGCCTATCTATACTATAGTAAGGGGCCTTTTCTTGCTCGTTAGCGCTGTTTTTTGATTGCAGGGCGCTAGCTTACTAAAATGTCAATAATATAGGGCTTTTTTCTTTCATCTTTCAGCTTGATCGGAATCTATTCTATGATTGAATAGCAGAAGTGCTACTTAGTAGTATAAACTCGGAGAGACTGACAGAGAGGCAATCATACCTGCTAACTCCTAGGATGATAAGTAGGTCCCTTGTTTTTGGCAGGAATAGTTCAATTGTAGCCCCTCGGGAGAGTGAGTCTACTTAGCGAACTGGCAGGACGC
>Ga0209281_1000175_pt1:5000-12500 | contig 151623 bp, 95 predicted proteins | sample MedtruBG_FD_187514 | JGI IMG/M metagenome (GOLD analysis project Ga0209281, IMG submission 187514) | Root nodule microbial communities of legume samples collected from California, USA - Medicago truncatula BG (SPAdes) (version 2) | ecosystem: Host-associated > Plants > Roots > Nodule... | reverse complement strand
CCCCAACTAGTCGTATGGGGTGGGGTGCTTGTGGTAAGCTGCCTTGGATATGAGTCTGAGGAATTCCTAAAAAAAGGCAAAGTCCGGTATTTGACGAAGATCTTTCTATCAATAGATAGGATTTAGTGTTCGATATAGGGGATAGGATCCATCTTCTCTCTCTCTTACTTTACTTAGTTAGGTTTCTTTTTTTTTCAGTGCAACACAGGAAAGCGCCCTCTTTTTGTCATCCCTGCAGCTTTCCAGATTATGTATTGAACGTATGGCGTAGCTAGGATCTTAAAATCATGTTTGAGCCTAGCCTATCCTATGTTCAAACCAACCCCCCCCCATTTGAATAAGGCTGGAAAGAATGCCCGCCAAGTTCAGATAAGGGAATGCTTCCCCCAACCATTAAAGGAAAGGCTCGACGAAGGGAGGGAGATGCGGCGGGGGAAGGAAAACGCTTTCGGAGATCTATATTTTTTTTTTTATTTATCATCGAAAACGAAGAAGGCCGAGGATGGCCTACGGTGCGTGTTATCTGAAGGGAACACGCTTTTTCGACCGCGGTGGTATGATTTGGGGCCCTCTCCGCGTTCCGCCCGCAGGCCTCTTGGGATAGCAGCCTTCGTTGCCTGCCCTTTATATCTCGGCCCGGGAAAGCGCTGGCAACAACAGAAAGGAAGGGGTCCATGTAGTGCGTCCGCCCCCTTCTTAGTCGATGGGGCAGCAGGTTCGGCATCTACTAAAAAAGAGAGAATCCACTTGAGATAACCACGCCTCTGCTAGGCAGCGTGTGGAATGGCCAAGAGCGGACCTTTTTGGATATATAATCCAAGTGGAGAGTGGAGTTACGGGAACAGCCGTCTGATGGAAAACTACTTTCACGTTCGGTTCAGAGAGCACTTTTTTTTCGTCGAGAATTCTTCGTTCCCTTTCGTGTGAATTCCCCAGCGGCGAATTCAACACTTTTTGGGCCCTATCTATTCCATCTCTCAAGCCCCGAATAAAACCCCCCTCCCCTTCGGACTCCATATCTCTTTTGACTCTATATATGTGGGCACCTGATATCTATGAGGGTTCACCCACCCCGGTTACAGCATTCCTTTCTATTGCGCCTAAAATTTCTATTTTTGCTAATATTTCACGTGTTTCTATTTATGGTTCCTATGGAGCTACATTGCAACAAATCTTCTGTTTCTGCAGCATTGCTTCTATGATTTTAGGAGCACTGGCCGCCATGGCCCAAACGAAAGTAAAAAGACCTCTAGCTCATAGTTCAATTGGACATGTAGGTTATATTCGTACTGGGTTCTCATGTGGAACCATAGAAGGAATTCAATCACTACTAATTGGTATCTTTATTTATGCATTAATGACGATAGATGCATTCGCCATAGTTTTAGCATTACGGCAAACCCGTGTCAAATATATAGCAGATTTGGGCGCTCTAGCCAAAACGAATCCTATTTCGGCTATAACCTTCTCCATTACTATGTTCTCATACGTAGGAATACCCCCGTTAGCCGGCTTTTGTAGCAAATTCTATTTGTTCTTCGCCGCTTTGGGTTGTGGGGCTTACTTCCTAGCCCCAGTGGGAGTAGTGACTAGCGTTATAGGTTGTTGGGCGGCCGGAAGGTTGCCACGAGTCAGTCAGTTTGGGGGACCTAAGGCAGTTCTCCGTGCACCGGACACGTAGCTTACCGAATCAGTTGCGACACCGATGGGAATGCATGCTACGAAAGATAGGGTCGAGTCTGAAACATCAACCGTCTACTCAATATCCTTGTACGAGTCCACAATCACTACACGAGATGAACCTTGGTTTGGTGAATTGAAGTTTGCCTTAGGTGTAAAAAAAAGGACTCCCAGTTACTGCGCGCGATCGTATACTGAGGTGCTCCCCGCCGGTTGTTGGAACGACGCGAGCCGGGCCTCCATTCAGAAAGATGAAGGGTCCAAAAAAAAGTAAAAATAGGGGGTTAACAATTCCCCATCTCATTGGGGGCGGAAAACGAATCGACATCTCGATGTGATACAGCCTTTTATATTTTTGTTGGGAAAGAACGGCGAAGTCCATCCGAACCGTCCAATGAAGAATAAGAGGAGAGCAAAGCGCCAATGGCGCGCGAAGCGCATGCGAAAGGGGCACGGAGAAAAAAAATCAGTGTGGAGGATAAGCAGCCGAGCTCATTCCCTTCGCTTCCTGGGCCCAAAGCAGTGCAGTCTTTCCTGGCCAAATCAAGGATTTGGGGCGCTACTTAAAGAAATCCATTTTTTTTAGTCATATATATTAATAGAAAGATAGATCCATCCATCTATCCTATCCGATTTCGATTTTTATATCTAAAAAAGAATCGATTTCATTCAACGTTTGATTCAAAGAACTGCGCTTAGCCCCCCCCCGCTCATGAAACGGCTCGGCTGCAATGGATGGCAGAGGGTCCGTAGTACCCAAAGAACTGGAGTGGTCCAGTAGCCGGGAAGGGGCCTAGAAGTGCCAACTACTACACCACACTACACTCGGCTCTACACATTTACAGAGCTAACCCCTGTCCAGTCCCTGGCAGAGTGAAGGGGGCTTCCTTCCTTATTCCCTATTCCCTCGCCCAGGCTAACGGGGCCTTACTTATTCAGGGGGGGGAGAGTGGAGCCCCGAGAAGCACTGTTGAGAGGAAGATCCTTGGCCCCTCCTCATTCTCTACAGGGTTCCAAACCTTTCTTCAACATAGGTGACAACGAGCGGGGCAGAGATGGAAGAGATCGAACACGATAATAAGAAGCAAGCTCGCCTTCCTTTTATATCATTTTGATAGAGAGGGATGGAGAAAGTGGACAAAACAGACTCGCATTTCCCAGTCGAAAAGATGGGTTCCTTTTTCGTCTTGCATTTCTCATCGCGGAAAAATAATAATATTGAAAACGTTCCCAACCCACCAACCCTTTCCTTCGTAGAGCCGTGTATTGTAATCCGAACCTGCCCGGAGCGAGTCTCCCATAGAGGCAAGTTAAGTTGGTGAGCCGTATGATGGGCAACTATCTCCTGCGGTTCGGAGAGGACTCAGCTGTTAGTTAGTACCCCCTTTCGGGGTGGACCTTTCACTCTATTTTATTATATACGCTTAGCGAAAAGAATGTTTTTTGATACACCTAGGACATGGATTTTATATGAACCAATGGATCGTGACAAGTCGTTACTACTAGCAATGACTTCGTCTTTCATTACTTCATCCTTTCCATATCCCTCTCCCTTGTTCTCAGTTACTCATCAAATGGCACTCAGTTCATATCTTTAAGTTCGATCATTGACAAGGTTCAAAGAAAGGGTGGGCCATTGATAAAGAATCGATTCCAAAGCACAATGCTAGCAAGGGTAGCTACTAGGAAGAGTTGACGGTATGAAATAGCTCGACCTATAGAATAGGGAGAGGAGTGGACTCTGTTATATTTATTCTTCATGATCGGCAACCAAGGAAAAGGAATCCGAAGCTACTTAGCTACACGTCGAAGGTATTCTTCAATATCCTGATCTCGAAATTGCGTAAGATAAAGAAGCTCTTCGTCGAATTAAAACAAGGGACTTTGAAAAAGGTCTCATCAGGAAGGACGTCAGACAACATGATCCGAGGAAAAAAGGCTCTCATCAATACCGTGGGAACCCGAATTCAAAAAAGAAAGCTCGGTGCAGCTACACACCAGCAAGCTTCGGTAGCTGAAGAAGAGCTGTTATCGCAGGGAAAGAAAGATGATTTACCCAGGGAGTGGACCATTATTCAATGCATATTGATTGAGAATCTGTGTAGGATCGCTAACCTTCTCTTACGTGAGACACGGAGATGGAAGAATGGTAGGCCAGTCTTGACACAAATGGGCTTTCAGACTTAGCCAAGGAACGCCATGACAGATAAGCAGGGACCTAGAACATGAGAAAGACTGATGAAGGAAGGGACACGAGGGCTCCTCTTTATCACTGGAAGATTCTAATATTCAACAGTAGAATCAGTCCCCAACCTTAAAAATGAAGGATCAAAAGTCTGCTTTCCAAAACCCACGCAAATGGAGGCAGATGACCTCAGACACATAAAAAGGGGTAGAACAAAGCTTTTCCATATAGCAACTTGATCCGGACTCTGTCATTAGAAGAAGACCGCTTTGAAGTGGACGGAGAAATAAAATTACTAAACCAGCCATGCGGGTTGGCCACTAAAGAAGAAGGCCTCTACGAACGATTTCAATAGAGAAAGAGAGAAAGGACCGTTCGGCTATGTAAAGAAGTCCCTGCAGGCTCCAACCCAGTCCTGACATTCTACAATAAGAGTGTCCGACGTCGGGGCACCGCTTTCATTCCAGCGCTTGGCACTCTAACTTTACCAACACTAACCACTTAATAAGGAAGACATACCACCCACACAGCAAACCTACGCACCCCGGAAAGAAGAAGGGTAGCGCCCGGCCCGGGTGAAAGACCATGCCTTCCCGCTCCCTCAGGCCTTTAGATTCTAGTGAGTGTTCCGTGAGTGGGTTCTCGATTTAGGCGGGCTATCAATCGACTATGATTAATAAGATAAAGAAGAGGTCTTAGTCGACTATTAGGGAAGTTCAGAGTTCTTTGATTCATTCTAGCTCTTAGGGATGGAAGAAGATATAATAGAGAGAGGGCTTAGTACACGTGGGACTTATGCCTTTATTTTCGGATCAATGAGACAAGGAGTTACTCAGAGCTTAGGGCCTTTGCCAAAGGAATGGGACCCCTTCTAAGCGAGTCAATCCCAGTAGAGGAAGGTAATTTCTTTCCTTAGTAGTTTGCTTTCATCCGAATTAGTGGTTTCAGATGGATTCGTCTTTGATGTAAATAGCCCACTGGAAGTAAAGTATAGTGTGGTTCCACCTCGCAAGGAGAACAAGCGATAGATTGAAGATCAACAGGGCTTAATCAAATAATCAAGTAGGAAAGGAATAGGAAGAGAAAGAGCATGTGTGCTAAGGCACAAGGTCCCGTATTGGCACTTTCTGGTGGGCTAAAAAAGAGCCCCAAAGGAAGCCAGTAAGCTAAATAGGAATAAATGTTAAGTTTCACTTAAGACTTTTGAGGGAGCTTAAGGTAGTTTACTTGCTTACTTGTTAGAGTCAGGCTAATAAAATTCTTGTTTAAAAGCACTTACTTACCAAGGACGTTAATATATATTAAAAACCACATGAGATAGGCACATACATCTATCTTTTGCCTTTATAACTTCTAGGTGAGGGGGTTGAGTACCTCTCTGACTAGTTCCTACTTCGCTTCCAGAATGTAGCTTCATCTAGCAGTTGGAGCTAGTTGCCTCTTCACCTGACCCTACTCCACTTGACTTTCATTTCATGTTCTCCCTGTATCTAAAAAGCATCCATGGTAGCCTCAGAAGTTGAGCTAGCCCACCTTTGCCTTTCTTTCTTATCTTTCTATCCCTGCCTGTATCCTATCCTTAGAGCTCCCCTTTGCGTTGATTATAGGCCTTTTCTTTGCCCTTTGGGAGAGGTAAGGTATAGAGCTTGAATCCCCCAGCTGACATCTTTTTCTCCATTGGGCATCCTCATGGCATCTACTTCTTTAAATAAAAGATAAAAAGCTTTTGCCGCTCTTTCCTTGGCTTTCTTTCGCGTACGTGTGCTCGTCTATCCTTTAATAGAAAGAAGCAATTTCTCTGTTCGAAATCAAGCTACAGGCCATCAAAGATGGCGGTAGAACAGCTAGCAAGAGGTGCCCAGGTACCGTTAACAAGCTCATGAATTTAACTTTCAAGCGAACCCCATGCCTTATGGTTTGAGAGTCCGTTTGATTATAAGCCTTTAGAATGGTTATATATACTTTAGAAAAGGGCTATCTCTCTCCAGCTTTCCTTTCTTGCTTTCTAGCCCCGATGCCAATGCCCTTTCTGTTCTCGAGTCTTTGCAATCTTCTGCCATTCCTCGAGTACTAGCACTTTGAAATGGTTAGAACACTGTCTTCGAGTCCGGTTGAGAAATAGCGGATTTGAGTACCGGGAAGTAAGTATGAGTAAGGTCCGGGTCTGGTTGAGTAACTCAGGATAGAGAGAGTCCTTCATTTCTAATCTAAAGTATGAATAAATAGTAGACATGTAGCTGCCTTTTAGGTATTGAATCCCTGGCCGGGAAGCGTGAACGATAACATGAGTCTTTAAGAACAGAGTGACCCCGTGGGTTGTCCATTCTTTCGGGTATTCACTCAAAAATCATTGAATTGAATAAGGCTATTCGACTTAGGACTCCCTTACTAAGCTTTCAGGAAAGTCTGAGATCTCATTGTCTTCCTAAAGCCTTTTTAATCCTAAATGAACAGATATAAGATAGATGTAGAGACTCATCCTTGATTCCTATCGGTCAGGGCCCTTGAAGAACCCTCCACGAATTTTCGATAGTAGTTTACTAATCCAAGGAAGGAGTGATGCGAAGAATTGCTTTCTTTCGTACCCATTCACAAGAAAGAAGGGTCTCAAGCAGTGTGTTCATGGTCACTCAGAACATAGGATTTTCGGCATCAAAGAGCGCGTGGGACAGGTGAGGGAAGGAAGGGCGGGATGAAGCAAGCAGCCAATCCCTTGCTGGTTAAAAATAGCAGCATCAGTATTAAAATAATCAACACTATGGGGTGGGGCTGCCAATAGGTGTTTGCACAATTTGTAGCTTCTCCTTCTTATACTATTCGAAGAAGCTGATTGCTTTGTTCACCACATCCACAGGATAGTTCTGTATGTCCTGGAACTGCAGCAAATTTCTATCACTCCATAAAGCCCATGCAACTACTAGCATCAGTTCCAGCTGCTCTTCATCAAGACACTTCCCCATCTCCTTCACCCAATCTGAGAGAGAGCCTGCATCTGTTGAGTATGAAGGGCTAATGGGCAGAGTAGCCAAATGCCAGATGCCCAGGGGCAGCCCTTTAAAACATGAATGGTAGATTCAGGCTCCATTCCACATCTGTCACAAAGCAGGTCAACCTCCACCTTTCTTTTCCCATTTCACTCGTCTTGCATAAAAAAAACCACAAAAATCCACATCTAAAAGGGAGCCCGCGATAAAAATGCCTCCTCTATGAGATCTCGGTGCTACTGCCCAGCCCCACCTTCATTTTTTTCGAATTACGACTACTCTACTTTTTTTTTTCCTAAGCAAAGATCTAGGGGGGAGGAGCTCTTCTTGCGTAGTATACCTTTTACCAAAAATTCCAGGCTCGTATTAATAACCAGTATAACCCCGGACCTTTTGAGCAAGCGCTATGGAGATAGCGAATGCTAGCGTTAGCCCAGCCATCCACATTGCAAGAGCTCTGGGTGTTCTTTCCATTGAAGCTTCACTGGCCACCTCCCTGGCTTGCTCACTGAGGTGGTCTACTAGCTGCCTTACTTCTGCGGAAGAACTTGCCGGTTCCCCGATTTGCGTTGCCTCCGCCAGCTGCTGTAACTCAGGGATGCTTGGGGGTCTCTGTGCTAGACCATATCGCGCACCCAAGATATAGCGCTG
>Ga0209281_1000174_pt1 | contig 151659 bp, 147 predicted proteins | sample MedtruBG_FD_187514 | JGI IMG/M metagenome (GOLD analysis project Ga0209281, IMG submission 187514) | Root nodule microbial communities of legume samples collected from California, USA - Medicago truncatula BG (SPAdes) (version 2) | ecosystem: Host-associated > Plants > Roots > Nodule | place... | reverse complement strand
ACCTGCCCAAAGCCGTGGGCGACAGCAACGCCAGTACCGCTTCGGAAACCCTGCTGACCCTCAACGGCAACGTACTGAGCAACGACGTGCAAGGCGCCGACCGGGTAACGGTTGGTGAAAATGCCGGACCGGTCACCCCCGGCACCTTCACCGGCACCTACGGCACTTTAGTGCTCAATGCCAACGGCACTTACACCTATACCCTCAACACCAGCGATGCCGATTTCAAGGCATTGCACGGCGGCGGCAATGGCACCGAAACCTTCACCTACACCCTCACCGATTCGGACGGCGACAGCAGCACCGCGAACCTGGTGCTGCAGATCCACAACAACGATGACCCAGTAATCCTCAACGGCCTCAACGTGTATGGCGGTGAACTGACGGTCTACGAGAAAAACCTCAGCGACGGCAGCAACCCGGATGCCACGGCGCTGACCCAGAACGGCACCTTCACCGTCACGGCCCTCGACGGCGTGACGACCCTGACCGTGGGCGGCATCGCCGTGGTCACCGCTGGTGTGGCGGCGGGCTTCCCGCAATCGATCACTACGCCGCTGGGTAGCACCCTGACCATCACTGGGTTCAACGCGGCGACCGGCGTCGTGAGCTACGGCTACACCCTCAATGACAACGAAGCCCACCCGACCGCCAACGGCGCCAACACCTTGCCCGAGCAGTTCGCCGTGACCGTGGTCGACGACAACGGCACCACTGCCACGGGCAACCTCGACGTCAGCATCGTCGATGACCTGCCAAGCGCCAAACCTGACTCGTCGTCGGTAGTGGAGGGCGGCAGCGTCAACATCAGTGTGCTGGGCAACGACGTCAGCGGCGCCGATGGTCCGGCGACAGTGGTCGGCGTACGTGCCGGCGGCAATACCTTGACCTCGGCCATTGGTGGGCTGGGTAGCCAGATCAACGGTACCTATGGTTACCTGACCCTCGATGCCAACGGCAACGCGGTGTATCACAGCAACCAGAATTCCGTCGGCGATCTTGGGGCCACGGATACGTTCACCTACACCGTGCGTGATTCCGATGGCGATGAAAGCACCACCACCATCACCATCGACGTCGCCAACAGCACGATCAAGGCCAACCCCGACAGCGACGTGACGGTCTATGAAAAAGCCCTCGACCTGAGTCAGGGCGCGCAGGACCTGGCCGCTGGTACGGTCACCGGCAGTGACCCGGGCAATACGGGCGAAACCGCGTCCGGGACCCTGGTCGGTTCGGTCTCGGGTGCCAGTGGCGCGCTCACCTACACCCTGGTTGGCAGCGCCATCGGCACCTACGGGCAGATCCTGATCAACCCCGACGGTAGCTACACCTACACCCTGACCTCGGCACCGAAAACCTCGCCGAACGCCAACGACGGGCCGAACAGCCTGAGTGAAAGCTTCACCTACAAAGCCACCGATGCGCTGGGCAACAGCAGCACCAGCACCATCGTGGTCAGCATCGTCGATGACGTTCCCAAGGCGGTGGCAACGGATCGCTCGGTGGCGGCGGTGGAGATTGATTCCAACCTGCTGATCGTGCTCGACGTCTCCGGCAGCATGGCCGACCCTTCCGGCGTGTTGGACGCGTCGGGCGCGAGCCTGTCACGGCTGGCCCTGGCCAAGCAGGCCATCAGTGCCTTGCTGGATAAATACGACGACCTGGGCGATGTGAAAGTGCAGCTCGTCACCTTCAGCAGCAGCGCCACCGACATGACCTCGGTGTGGGTGGATGTCGCGACCGCCAAGACACTGCTGGCCGGCCTCACCGCGAACGGCGGCACCAACTACGACGCGGCCGTGGCGACCATGCAGACTGCGTTCAACACCTCGGGCAAACTCACCGGTGCGCAAAACGTCGGCTACTTCTTCTCCGACGGCAAGCCCACCACCGACCAGGAAATCGGCACCGCCGACGAGACCGCGCTGAAAACCTTCCTCGATGCCAACAACATCAAGAACTACGCGATCGGCCTGGGCAGCGGCGTGAGCAACGCCAACCTCAATCCACTGGCCTATGACGGCAGCAGCCATACCGACACCAATGCGGTGGTGGTGACCGACCTCAACCAGCTCAACTCGGTGCTGTCCGGCACGGTGATCGGCGCACCGGTGACCGGTTCACTGCTGGGCGAAGGTGGCACATTCGGCGCCGATGGCGGCTTCATCAAGACCATCACGGTGGATGGCACCACCTACACCTACGATCCAAGCGGCAACAGCAATCAGGGCTTGCTGAGCTTCAGCGGCGGGCTCAACCACGGCACGTTCAACACCGTGGACAACACGTTGAGCATTTCCACCAACAACAGCGGCACCCTGCAGATCAATCTCGATACCGGTGAATACGCCTACATTTCGCAGAAAACCACGTCGGTGTTGATTACCGAAAACATCGGATTCACCGCCAGCGACAACGATGGCGACCTGGCCAGCTCCACCCTGACGGTCAAAGTCATACCGAACGCACCGCCAGTGGCGGCTGATGATAACGTCATCACCAACGTGCTCTCGGGCACTGTCGTGGTGCCGGGCGAACTGTTGCTGGCCAACGACACCGACCCCAACGGCGATCAACTCTCGGCGACACCGACTTCGTTCAACACCGGCTGGATCGCCGGGGACGCGGACTTCACTGGAACCGGCGCGATCAGCTTCGCCGGTCAAAACAACAATCCCGCCAACAAGAGTCTGGCCAACGTGCGCAGCGCCTTTGAGGCCAACGCGGCGACCATGACGGCGCTGCTGGTGGTCAGTGGCTATCTTGGCGCGGCGAACAACTCCAATGGCAACAATGAAGACCTCATCACGGTCAAGCTGAAACAGGGTGAGACGCTCAACCTCGATCACAACCTGGACCCTGGGCACATCACGATGGAGTATTCGCTCAACGGTGGGGGGTTCGTAAGCATCGCCGATGGCGGCACCATCACCGCAAGCGCGGATGGCACTTACCAGATCCACCTGACCAACATCACCAACACCAGTGGCAGCGATACGAATTCGGCGGAAAACTATCAGTTGACCATGACCGTAAACTACGCCGGAGCACAGGCCGTCATCACGGACTACCACGGCACCTACACCGCCAACGACAACCACGGCGGCAGCGACTCGGCCAACCTGACCATCAGCTATCAGGAAGGCCACACCCTTACCGGCACCAGTGGGGATGACGTACTGGTGGCGGGCACGGGCAACAACATTATCAATGCCGGCGACGGCAACGATGTGCTCACTGCCGGTTCCGGCAACAACGAGCTGCATGGCGGCGCCGGCAACGATCTGCTCTTCAGCGGCCAGGGCAATGACATCCTCGATGGCGGCACGGGCATCGACACGGCCAGTTACGCCCATGCCAGCGCCGGGGTGACTGTCGACCTCAGCCTGCTCACTGCGCAGAACACCCTGGGCGCGGGCTCGGACACCCTGACCGGTATCGAAAACCTCACCGGCTCGAACTTCAACGACACCCTGACTGGAGGCAACACCAACAACGTGATCAACGGCGGCCTGGGCAACGATATCCTCAACGGCGGAGGCGGGGATGACTTGCTGATCGGTGGCCTGGGCAACAACACCCTCACCGGCGGGGCGGGGACCGATACCTTCCAGTGGCTCAAGGGCAACAGTGGCCATGACGTGATCACCGATTTCACGCCCGGCACCGACAAGCTCGACCTGTCGCAACTGCTGCAAGGGGAAAACGGCACCACGGCTTCGCTGGATGACTACCTGCACTTCACCGTCATCGGCAGCGGGCCGTCGACAGTGACCAGCATCGACGTCAGCGCCATGGCCGGCGCCGCGCCGAACCAGACCATCGACCTGGCCGGCGTCGACCTGGCCAGCCACTACGGTGTTACGCCGGGGGCGGGTGGGGTGATCGCGGGCGGGCATGACACAGCGACCATTATCAACGGCATGCTCAATGATCATTCGTTGAAGGTGGATACGGTGTGACCTGAAACCTGCCAAAAAACCCGCCACCCCGGGAAGGGGGCGGGTTTTTTTGCCCGGGACAAAGGTCGATGTCCGGTCAGGGGTTACTGACCCTCGATGTACCCATTATCACATCGGCTCTGGCGCCCCGATCAATCGACCCATGGCCCCGAATATTCCCAACTCCCTGATTACCTCCAGTTCCCCACGGGTCTCGACCATTTCCGCAATCAGCGGCAAATCAATGCTGTGGGTCGCGCGGAAGATCGCGTCGATGAACAGCCGCTTGTCAGGCTGCTCGTCGATGTTGCGAATGTAGGCCCCATCGATTTTCAGGTACGCCAGGCCCAATTGGGTCAGGTTGCCGATCTGACTGAAGCGCCCGCCAAAGTGTTGCAGGCCGATTCGGTAACCGGTCTTGAGCAATGAGCTGCAAAGGTTTTGCAGCACTTCGGGGGAAGGCAACTGGCGTTCGTCGATTTCCAGGATCAGCAACGGCGCCAGTTCCGGCAGGGAGTCGAGCAGATCGAGGATTGTTCGCCATTGCACCGGATCGCGCAGGGTGCTCCCGTACAGGCTCAGTGCCAAAGGCCTGCGGTTGACCACCAGGTCGTCCAGCGTGGCTTCGAGCATCGCCAGGTCGAACCGTCCCGACCAGCCGAGACGCTCGATCCACGGCAGGAAATGCCCGGCGGCAATCGCCTCGCCCTGCGGGTCGAGCAGGCGTGCGAGCACTTTGTGATGCAGCACCTGGCGGGTGTCGGTGCATTGCACGACGGGCTGGAAGTACAACTGCATTTTGCCTTCGGTCAAGGCATCGTCGATCCAGGTGCGCCAGTCGTGCTGGGAGTGATTCGGTGCCGTATCACGATGACTCAAATGGACCCAGGGGCGTTCGGGATGTTGCCGCGACTCCGTCAGCGCCTGATCAAGGCGCAGGAGTACGGTGCTGATCGGCTCACCGGGGCGGTAGGCGACAACGCCCAGATGGGCGACCGGCATGCAATCGCTGGCACCGGTCAGGCGCAGGTTCTCCAGGCTGACGCTGACATCGGCAGCCAGGCGCGCGGCACTTTCAGCATCCAGGCCCGGTGTCAGCAGGCTGAATTCGCCGCCACGATTGCGCGCCGCCAGCCAGGTTCGACGCTCCGGCAATTGAGTCAGGCGCTTGAGCAATTCGCCGACGGCAGTGATCAGCGCGTCAGTCCGTTGGCCACCCAGGCGTTGATTGAGGCCGTTCAGGTCGTTGATTCGCAACATCAGCAAATGGCCATCTCGGCTCTGTTCGCACACGCGTAAATGGTCGGCCAGTTGCTCGTCGAGCAGGCGTCGGTTGGCCAGGCCGGTGAGGCTGTCCAGATAGGATTCGGCCCGCAGTTTTTCGCTGCGCGCAGCCTCCTCGACGAACAGCGCCTTGAGCTTCTCGACCATCTGGTTCATCGCCAGCACCACCCGTTTCAGTTCCGGTGTGCGTGGCAGTTTCGGCAGGCTGATAAACTCGCGTTTGCTGATGGCCTCGGCTTGTCGGACCATGCTGTCGAGTGGGCGAAATTGCCGGCGCAGCATCCATCCTCCAATCACGGCGCTGAACAGCCCGCACAACAGCAACCAGATCAGGCTGCCGAGGGTGCCGTCCCAGAGCTTGGCCAGGGCGAATTGCGGATTGCTCAGCACTTCGACCCGTGCCAGTTGTTCCCAGCCGCGCATGATCAAGGCATCGCCACCTTCCGGGCGCAGGTCGACCAGGTTGACGAACCAGTCAGGCACACCCTTGATTTTCGTCGGTGCAGTGCGTTCCACCAGGGTTTGCTGATCCTTGAGCCTGATGACGCGAATGCTGCTGAAATAGCCGCTGTCGAAAATCGAACTGACCATCAGTTCCATCATTGCCGGGTCATCGACCTGTGCCGTCAGCGACAGCCCCAGCGCGGTGGCCGCGTCCTGGGCGTGGGCACGCAGTTGGCTGAGCGTTTGTTCGCGGGAGCTTTCCAGGCTGGCAAAAAAACTGCCGCTGAATGCCACCAGCAGGAACAGACAGATGGCCAGGAACAACTGTTTACGCAGTGTCATGCTTCGCTCCTTGCCAAGGCGGTTAGCCGTCGCCGATGTCGAACCCTTCGGCCTGCATCTTTTTCAACACTTCCTGCCAGCGCGACAGCTTTTTCGAGTCGCCGCTGCGCTGGCCGCCATTTTTGCCCGGCAGGTACAGGCCTTCGGCGTTGAAGGCGTATACCGGTAGCAAGTCTTTGCGTTGGGAGGCGGGGCGGATATCGCCGATCAGGTTGTCCAGCACCAGTGGGTCACTCGTGGGAGTGCTGTAGAACGTCAGCACCATGTGGGCCTTGTTCTGGCTCAAGGCCTTGACGTAGGTGATGCGCAGTTTTTCGCTGGGAATACCGAGCCGGCGCAGGCTGAAATACTTCGCCAGGGCGTAGTCCTCGCAATCGGCGGCGCCCTTGATCAGGGCTTCGACGGGCGTGGCCCAGTAATCGGTCTGTTGCCAGATGCGCGTGTCGTCCTGGAAGTCCAACTGCTGATCGAAGAAGCGGTTCACCGCGTTGAGCTGCTCGCGTTCGGGAGCGCCGCGTGTACTTTGCAGCATTTGACTCCAGGCCTCGATCCGACTTCGTGCCGCTCCGAGCGGGCCGTATTGTTTTTCAACGGTTTGCAGAATCCGCGCAAAATCCCAGTCGGCCCGGACCCCGTTGAATACGGTCAGTAGCAAACCAGCCAGCAGCAACCCGCCGCCGAGCCGAAGTCGGAGCGTTGGCCATCCTGGACTACGCAGACTGCGGGCCATGTCTGGCTGCTCGAGTGTAGGTGGGTGAAGTTTAGGTGGTGTTTTGGGCGCGGGAGGGCAGGTCGTCGGACGGGGCTCGCCACAAAGGGCCAAGGGCGACTTCAGGATTTATGCAGGGTTTTCTGCTTGAGGATGTAGATGGTCACGAGTACTGCACTGGTCAGCATGAAGCACCGTGCCCAAGGCTGCGGTACCAGGTAGCAGGAGAGCAGGATGCTCGCCCACATCAGGCCAATGGCGTAGACCTTGCCCCTGAGCGGAATGCCGTTGCCATCGAGGTAGTCGCGGATCCACGGGCCAAGCCGTGGATGCTCGACCAGCCATTGATAAAAGCGCGGGGAACTGCGGGCGAAGCAGGCGGCCGCCAGTAGCAGGAAAGGGGTGGTGGGCAATACCGGCAGGAAAATCCCGATCACCCCCAGCGCTACGCTCAGCCAGCCGATGGCCAGCAGCACGTAGCGCAACATCAGGGGGCGGTTGCCTATGGGGTTGTCCATAGGCAGGACCTTAGTGGTGGCGAGGCTTGAGAATCGCCGGTTTTTCGTCTGGTGCGTTGCACAGTAGATACAGCGCGGTCAGGGCTTCCGGGATCTGTACGATCATGTCGTCCATCAGGTTGGCATCTTTGGCGATGTCTTCGAACTCCGGCTGCTCGTCGAACAGGCCCGAACCGACCATGATCGGCAACAGCATTTCGCTGACTTCTTCTTCGGCGCTTTCGAACCAGGCCGCTTCGCGCAGGAATACACCTTCCATGAAGCCGATGCACCAGCCGCGCAGGTCGGAATCATCCGGGTCGTCGCCCAGGTCCAGGTCGCATGGCAGCTCGAACTCTTCATCGGAGGCCAGCTGGCGAGCGATGTGGGCCTTGAGGCCGATCAGCGTGGCTTCGATCTCTTCACGCTGGGCTTCGCCACTGTAATGCGGTTCTTCGGCGAACAGCGCGTCGATCCACTCACGGTCAGGAACGGTTTCGGAACAGATCGACAGCGCGGTGAGGTAGCCGTGGGCGGCCACGTAGTCCAGCGCCTCGTCATGCAGTTCATCAGCGTCGAGGAAGACTTGCAGGCGGGTTAGTTGCTCAGCGAAGGACATTAAAGGACTACCTTGGGGAATGTTCGATGCGGGAATTCTAGGCCTTCTTGAGCACTTGGGCCAGCCGCACGGCATATTTGCCTCCCGACTCCACCGCCTTTCCCGGTAGGAACTGCCGAAGGCTGCGATCTTTTGATCCTGGCTTTAAAAAACAAAATCAAAAGATCGCAGCCTTCGGCAGCTCCTACAGAGAATCATGTCCATTCCCTCTTATCAGCGGTGCCCTTTGCCGGACGGGGCTCGGGTATACTCGCGCGTTTTGTGATGCCCTGCTGGCGTCACGGCTGAAATGTGAAGCGTCATGCAATGCGCACTTACGATTTATCGGTGCAGCGTCGCAGGTTCTGAACCAGCCTTGCAGGGATGTTTCGGTGATTTTTGGAGTTTCTATGCTCGAACAGGCTCAACGCGTCCTCAAGGACATCTTCGGCTACGACAGTTTCCGTGGCCGCCAGGGTGCAATCATTGAGCGTGTGGCCAGTGGCGGCGATGCCCTGGTCCTGATGCCTACCGGTGGCGGCAAGTCCCTGTGCTTCCAGGTCCCGGCGTTGTTGCGCGAAGGCCTGGCCGTGGTGGTCTCGCCGCTGATCGCACTGATGGACGATCAGGTCGCCACCCTCGAAGAGCTGGGCGTGGCCGCCGCCGCGTTGAACTCCACCCTCAGTGCCGAGCAGCAGCGCGACCTCGCCGTCCGCATCCGCCGCGGTGAAGTGAAAATGCTCTACCTGGCGCCGGAACGTCTGGTCCAGCCGCGCATGCTGTCCTTCCTGCAGGGGCTGGACATCGCCCTGTTCGCCATCGACGAAGCACACTGCGTATCGCAATGGGGCCACGATTTCCGCCCGGAATACCTGCAGCTGGGCCAGTTGGCGGAAATGTTTCCCGACGTGCCGCGCATCGCCCTGACCGCCACGGCCGACAAGCGCACCCGGGAAGAAATCGTCACCCGCCTGCACCTGCAAGACGCCGAGCGCTTCCTGTCGAGCTTCGACCGGCCGAACATCTTTTATCGCATCGTGCCCAAGGAACAACCGCGCAAGCAGTTGCTGGCATTCCTCGCCGAGCGTCGTAGCGATGCGGGCATCGTGTATTGCCTGTCGCGCAAGAAAGTCGAGGAAGTCGCCGCGTTCCTCAGCGAGCAAGGCTTCCCGGCGTTGCCATACCACGCCGGCCTGCCCAACGATCTGCGGGCCTACCATCAGAAACGCTTCCTCAACGAGGAAGGCCTGATCATGGTCGCCACCGTGGCGTTCGGCATGGGTATCGACAAGCCCAATGTGCGTTTCGTCGCGCATCTCGATTTGCCGAAATCCCTTGAGGCCTATTACCAGGAAACCGGTCGTGGCGGCCGTGACGGCCTGCCGGCGGATGCCTGGATGGCCTATGGCCTGCAAGACGTGGTGATGCTCAAGCAGATGTTGCAGAACTCCGAAGGCGACGAGCGTCACAAGCGCCTGGAACAGCACAAGCTCGACGCCATGCTCTCGCTCTGCGAAGAAACCCGCTGCCGTCGGCAAACGCTGCTGGCCTACTTCGACGAAGACATGCCCGAGCCTTGCGGTCATTGCGACAACTGCGTCGACGGCGTGCAGACCTGGGATGCCACCGAGCCGGCGCGTCAGGCGCTGTCGGCGATCTACCGCACCGGTCAGCGCTACGGCGTCGGGCACCTGGTGGATGTATTGCTGGGCAAGGACAACGAAAAAGTCCGCAGCTTCGGCCATCAGCACCTGTCGGTGTATGGAGTTGGCAAGACGATGGCGGAGGGCGAATGGCGCTCGCTGTTCCGCCAACTGGTGGCCCGTGGTCTGGCGGACATCGACCTCGAAGGCTACGGCGGCTTGCGCCTGAGCGACAGTTGCCGGCCGCTGCTCAAGGGCGAAGTGACCCTGGAGCTGCGCCGCGATCTCAAGGCGCAAACCGTGGCGAAAAGCAGCAAGAGCCAGGCGAGCCAGCTGGTCCGTGGCGAAGAGCGCGAACAATGGGAAGCCTTGCGCGCCCTGCGTCGCAAGCTCGCCGAAGAACATGGCGTGCCGCCGTACGTCATCTTCCCCGACTCGACCTTGCTGGAGATGCTGCGCAGCCAGCCGACCTCGCTGGCGGAAATGGCCACGGTCAGCGGTGTCGGCGCGCGCAAGCTGGAGCGTTACGGCGAGGCTTTCCTCGAAGTGCTCGGCGGGCAGGTCGAGGCGCCGAAACCGGTGGCCGATGTACGTCACGAACTGATTACATTGGCGCGGGCCGGCATGACACCGGTACAGATCGCCGGTCAGTTGCAGTGCTCGGAAAAGAATGTCTACACCATGCTGGCCGAAGCGATCGGCAAGCAGCAGTTGTCGTTGGAGCAGGCGCTGGATCTGCCTGAAGACCTGATGGGTGAAGTGCAGGACGCCTTCCTCGACGGCGAAGGCGAGTTGCCGCCGGTTTCCGAGATCGCCGCACTGTTCGCAGGCAGGGTGCCGGAAGGGGTGTTGTACTGCGTTCGGGCGGCCTTGCAGTCGGAATTCGAGATTTGAGACATCTGCGTGCTGATGTAACGATTCACTACAGATCAAGCCTTGCCTCAAATCGAGGCTCATGCTTAGCTGACTAATAATTAGTTTTTATTTATTTCAGTCTAATCATGAGTGTTTTATGCCGTTAACCGATCAACACCGCTTTGGCATGCAATTGGCCCAGATGTCCCGTGGCTGGCGTGCCGAACTGGACCGCCGACTGGCGGGCATGGGCTTGTCCCAGGCACGCTGGCTGGTGCTGCTGCACCTGGCGCGTTTCGAAGAAGCACCGACCCAGCGTGAGCTGGCACAAAGCGTCGGCGTCGAAGGCCCGACCCTGGCCCGCTTGCTCGACAGCCTGGAAAGCCAGGGCCTGGTGCAACGCCAGGCAGTGCTGGAAGACCGTCGGGCGAAGAAAATCGTGCTCTGCGCGCCGGCGCGTCCCCTGATCGAACAAATTGAAACCATTGCCACGCAACTGCGTCACGAACTGTTCGAAGGCGTTGATGAGGCGGATTTGAAGGTGTGCATGCGGGTTCACGGGCACATCCTGGGTAACCTTGAAAAGTCTTGAGGCATAACCGAACGCCAGGTTTATGAGAGACCGCATCGGGCAGACTATAAGAACTACTCGGCAATATCGTGTTCGTAACGGATGTACGAACCCGTGCGGATGGTTTCTGTAGATCTCAAGGATGCTCATGCTCAAGTGTTGGCGATTGGTTTTACGCGGTGGTTCTCAGTGGTTGCTGGCCGGGGCTGCTGTCACATACTCGGCATGGGCGCCTGCGCTGGGCCTGGGTGAAATCACCCTGCATTCGGCGCTGAATCAACCGCTGCGTGCAGATATCACACTGGTGGATACCGCCGGCCTGGAGGAAAACCAGCTGTCGGTGAGCCTGGCAACGGCAGACGAGTTCAGCCGTGCCGGGGTCGACCGGGCATTTTTCCTCAACGACCTGAAGTTCACTCCGGTGCTGCGCGGTAATCGCCGCGTGATCCAGGTGACCTCCGCCAAACCGGTCAATGAACCCTTCCTGAATTTCCTTGTGCAGCTCAATCAGCCGAATGGGCGATTGTTGCGCGAGTACACGGTTTTGATCGATCCGCCGGGTGCGCCAGGGGTTGTTCCCGCCGCCGATGAAGCGGTTTCCATCTCCCCGGCGTCCGCATTTCCCCGTGTTCAACCGGTCCTGGCGCCGTCACCCGTGGTCAAGGCACCGCCAGAAACGGACGTCGCCGTTGTTGATCCCGCTATCGAACAACTGGCCGCCAGCACCCTGCAAAACCACGAGTTGCAAACCACGGTCGATGAGCTCAACGCGAAGCTTCAAGGCCAGGATGAGTTGATCGCCAGCCAGAAAAAACAGTTGGCCGAACTGCACACCCAACTGGCGGAGCTCAAGAAGGTAAAGGCTCAACCCATTGCCTCCGACGCAGTGCCGCCAGCCCCCGCCATTGCTGAAAAAACCGGGTTTGGCTGGCTGCCGATTGCCGGTATGTCGGCCCTGATAGCGTTGCTGGCGCTGGGCTGGTTTGTTCGCCGCCGGCGCCAGCAACATCAAGCCGCAGCTTCAGAGGCGCTGCCGTCGCAGCCGGAACCGCTGGCGGAGCTTTATGCCGAGCCAGTGACGTGGCCCACCGTCAGGCAACCCGTCGCGGTACCGGCCAACGATGAGCTTGAGTGGGTCGACAGCAGTCGTTCCACCTCGGTCGCTGCTGCCGTGGCGGTGGTTCCGGGTTTGGCGATGTCCGGTGAATCCACCATTGATGATGAGTACCGGCTCAACCTGGAGGAGTTTTCCTTGGCGTCGAGTTGGGACCTGATCAGCCCCAGCGGGAACCCGCAGCCGGCTGCTCCGGCCATGATCGAGCCAGAGTTCGAGTTGGAAACGCCATTCGCTCCGCCGTCTCGACAGTCACCGGTCGGGCTATCATAGCGGCGTCGTCAAACTCTGGAGTCAGGCCCCATCATGACCGTCAGCAAACCGGAAATCATCATCACCTATTGCACGCAATGCCAATGGCTGTTGCGTGCGGCCTGGCTGGCCCAGGAACTGCTCAGCACCTTTGGTGATGATTTGGGCAAAGTCTCTCTGGTGCCGGGCACCGGCGGGGTCTTTCATATCTACTGTGACGCCGTACAGATCTGGGAGCGCAAGGCGGACGGAGGCTTCCCCGAGGCCAAGGTACTCAAGCAGCGGGTCCGTGACCAGATCGACCCGGACCGCGACCTGGGGCACAACGACCGCATTCAGTGAGACGCGGCCTCGGCTGCAACGGCCTTCTTGCTTGTGCCACTTGAGAACCGGCTGGACACCACAATCGCCACAATGATCAGCGCGCCCCCCAGCAACATGCGCAGGGTCGGGTTTTCGTTGAACAGCAACCAGGCGACGGTGATGCCGTAGACCGGCTCCAGGGCGAACACTACGGCGGCAGTGCGAGCCTTGATCACCGCGAGGCTGGCGACGAACAGGCTGTGGGCTACACCGGTACAGAACACACCAAGCAGGCCGATCCACAGCCAGTCGATGGCGCGCACTTCGCTCAATTGAGGCGCCGCCACCGGCAGCAGGCACAGGGCAACCACCACGTTCTGGCACAGCGCCGCCTGGACCGGCGGGACTCGACCGGAACTGGCACGGTTGGTCAGTGACAGCAGGGCGAACAACAAACCGGAACCCACGGCCCACAGCAAGCCGGTGGTGGCGCCGCTGGCCAAGTCAAAGTCGGGCGTGACCAACACCAGGCCGACACTCACCAGCAGCACCAGCACAATCTCATTGGCGCGAATGCGCTCGCGGAAGATCAGCCCTTCGAGGATCACGGTAAAGGCCGGGAAGCTGGCGAAACCGAGCGTCGCAATCGCCACGCCTGCGACTTTCACGGCAATGAAGAAGCTCACCCAGTGTCCGGCCAGCAACAAGCCGCTGAGCAGCAGTCGACGCCAGTCCACGGCCTCGAGTTTCTGCCAGCGCGTCTGGCTGGCGAACCGTGCAAAAAACGCCAGCGCGAGCACCGCAAAGGCGGCACGGCCGAACACGATGATCGCCGGGGACGCGGCGGCCAGTTTGCCGAACACGCCAGTCAGGCCGAACATCAATGCGCCGATATGCAAGGCGCCAAGGGCGGTACGGGGAGTCATTGCAATCCTTAACAGTAAAATCATGTAGGAGCTGCCGAAGGCTCGGGCCGCGTTCGGACGATCTTTGATCTTGATCTTGAAAAACAACGTCAAGAGATCGCAGCCTTCGGCAGCTCCTACATTGAGCCGTGTGGCCCCGTTGTGTCTGTCGGCAAACTCGCGTTATTTGTCGCCAGTCTCGCGCCGCAGTTTTCCGGGCGATGCCCCGAACTCGCGCAGTACCGCCGCCGCGAAGGCACTCTGGGAGCTGTAGCCGACACGGCTGGCAATTTCGCCGATGGGCAGTGCCGAGTTGCGCAGCAAGCCCACCGCGATGTGCAGGCGTCGGCTGCGGATGTAGTCCATGGGCGTCTGCCCGCATTCGGCCACGAACCGTGCATGCAGACGGGCACTGGAAAGACCGGCCACCCGGGCCAGGTCGGCCACTTGCAGCGGGTATGCCGCGTACTGATCGATGTGCGCGTCCAGCGCCGCATAGGGCAGACGCCGACCGCCGACGGCTTCGGGCCTGGCGTTGTTGAGACTGGCCAGCAACAGCACCGCGCCTTGTTGAGCGATCAGCGGATCATCCACCGGACTGTTCGCCAGCCAACTGACCAATTGGCTTTGCCCGGCATTCAGGGGCAGGCGCCCGGCGTTGTCGAGCAGGCGTCGGCTGGGCTCGGCGTGATCGCCCAACGACTGGGCAACCCATTGTTCGCTTGGCACATCCAGCACCAGGCAGCGGCTGCCATTGGCGCTGCCACAGGCGTGATGCGCTCCGGAGGGCACCACCACGAAACTCTGCCGGACCACCTGGCTGCCACGCCCGTCGACCTCGAAATCCAGGGCGCCAGAAAGCCCGAACACCAGTTGTGCGTGTTCGTGGCTGTGGACGATCAGGTCGTGGCTGTATTGGCGAAGCGTGAGGATCGGTCTCATCGCGGGTCTCCCGGCTCAGGGCGTCAGTCTACACCGAGCGGGCCTGTAAGCGCTGTCACAGGACTGACTTGACGCTGTCATGGACCATTAACCGGCTCGGGGCAGACTTGGCAAAACTTGCCAGAGGGTTGCCCATGACCAGCGCCGAGCTCGCCAAACCCACCCGTAAGCAACGCGTACGGACTTTATGGATTTCCGACGTGCATTTGGGCACCCGGGATTGCCAGGCTGAACACCTGTCGCGGTTTCTCAAGGGCTACCACGCAGACAAGATCTATCTGGTCGGCGACATCATCGACGGCTGGAAACTGCGCGGCGGCATGTACTGGCCGCAAGCGCACACCAACGTCATCCGTCGCCTGCTGACCATGAGCAAGCGCGGCACGGAGGTGATCTACGTCACCGGCAACCACGACGAATTCCTGCGCCGCTATTCGAAGCTGATCCTGGGCAATATCCAGTTGGTCGACGAAGCCGTGCACGTCACCGCCGACGGCCGGCACCTGCTGGTGATCCATGGCGACCAGTTCGATGTGATCACCCGTTATCATCGCTGGCTGGCGTTTCTCGGTGACTCGGCCTACGAATTCACCCTGACCCTCAACCGCTGGCTCAATCATTGGCGCGCGCGATATGGCTACGGCTACTGGTCGCTGTCGGCCTACCTCAAGCACAAGGTGAAAACCGCGGTCAGCTTTATCAGCGACTTCGAAGAAGCCATCGCCCATGAATGCGTCAAGCGCGAGCTGCACGGTGTGGTGTGCGGGCACATTCACCATGCCGAGATTCGCAAGGTCGGCGAGGTGGACTACCTCAATTGCGGCGACTGGGTGGAATCGTGCACCGCCCTGATCGAGCACTGGGATGGTTCGATCGAGTTGTATCGCCTGGCGGATGCCCAGGCGCGCGAGGCGCAGTTGAAGGCGGCCAGGGTTACGGAGTTGGCTTGATTGATTTGTTTTTTGTGGCGAGGGGGCTTGCCCCCGTTCGGTGGCGAAGCCGCCGTGAACCTAGGAGTGCGATCTATCTGGCGTTCTGCGGTGAATGGCTTTAGGGCTGCTGCGCAGCCCAACGGGGGCAAGCCCCCTCGCCACAACGGTCGCCATAGGTCATGAGGTTGGCGAATGTTCTTCCATCGCCGCCTTGTAGATCGAATTCCTGGGGTGCGCAAACAAGCGCTCCATCATCGGCTCGAAAAAGCTCAACGGCAGCGTGTCGTACACCGGATCAAACGCCGCTGCATCGTATCTGGCGCAGAATTCGACGGTCGCCTGGTACTGCGGATGCTCCTGGAATTGCTCGCGCAGATGCCGGTCCATGCCCAGGTGATGGAAGAAGTAGTAGCCCTGGAAAATCCCGTGCTTTTCCACCATCCACAAGTTCTCGGCGCTGACGAACGGCTTGAGGATCGCCGCCGCGATGTCCGGGTGATTGTAGGAGCCCAGGGTGTCGCCGATATCGTGGAGCAGGGCGCAGACCACGTACTCTTCGTCGCGACCATCGCGCCAGGCGCGGGTGGCGGTTTGCAGGGAGTGGGTCAGGCGATCCACCGGGAAGCCGCCAAAATCACCCTCCAGCAACTTCAGGTGCGCCACGATCCGTACAGGCAATTGTCTTGCGTAGGCACTGAAGTCCGCGGCGATGATCGCCCAGTCCTCCTGAGTGCCGTCCTTCATGTGGGTGAAGCGGGCATTGGCATTCATCGGCAACTCTCTTGTGACGGATGTCAGCTAGAACGGAACGCGCCCCAGGACCATGTCCCGGTACATGACAAAATCGCCGAGCAGGCTATAGAAGGGGTGTTGAAACGTGGCCGGGCGGTTCTTCTCGAAGAAGAAATGCCCGACCCAGGCAAAGCTGTAGCCTGCCAGTGGCAGGGCCCACAACAGCATCCAGGCTCCGCGACCAATGGTCAGCGTCAGAATCAAGATAACCAGGGTCGTGCCGATAAAATGTAAACGGCGACAGGTGCTGTTGCTGTGCTCACTGAGGTAGTAAGGATAGAACTCAGCGAAGCTGTTGAATCGTTTGACGTTTTCCACGACAGCGATCTCTGTGGTTATTGTTCTTGCTGCAAGTTGTTCTGCGGGTAGTTTATTTGAGTCTAGAGTGATCAATGGCATCAGCCACTGACAATAGGCGCCACTTTAGTATCCTTCGGTCAATAGCCGTAGCATGCGGCCACCATGTAAGAAAACGCCATGAGCGAACGAACGACTTCTGCAAGCTGGGCGATGGGGATTGTCAAAGCGCTGGAGATGGACGGCCTGGATTGCCGGGCCCTGTTCAAGCAGCTGGGGCTCGACTACGCGGCACTGGACGATCCGGACGCACGCTTCCCGCAAGATTCCATGACACGGCTGTGGCAGCGCGCGGTCGAGCTGTCCGGCAATCCGGCCATCGGCCTGAACATGGGCAAGGTGGTGCGACCGGCGCAGTTTCATGTGGCCGGTTACGCTTTGATGTCCAGCCAGACTCTCGCCGAAGGCTTTCAGCGTCTGGTGCGCTATCAGCGGATCATTGCCGAAAGTGCCGACCTGAGTTTCAAGCTGCTGGAAGAAGGCTACGCGCTGATTCTGACGGTCCATGGCGATCATCTGCCGCCGACCCGGCAAAGCGCCGAAGCTTCGCTGGCCTGTGCCTTGGCGCTGTGCAGCTGGTTGACCGGGCGTACGTTGCAACCACGCAAAGTGTTGCTGCAGGGTGCCGAACCGGCCAACCTGGAGCCCTATAAGCAAGCCTTCCATGCACCGCTGGTGTTCAACGCGCCTTACGATGCGCTGATTTTCGAGCGCGCCGATATGGAAGCGCCGCTGCCAACGGCCAACGAGGCCATGGCGCTGCTGCATGACCGCTTTGCCGGTGAGTACCTGGCGCGATTTTCCGAAAGTCGCGTAACCCACAAGGCGCGGCAGGTGTTGTGCCGCCTGTTGCCCCAAGGCGAGCCCAAGCGCGACACCGTGGCGCAGACGCTGCATCTGTCCCAGCGCACCTTGCAACGGCGCTTGCAGGAAGAGGGCACGAGTTTTCAGGCGCTGCTGGACGATACCCGGCGTGAACTGGCCGAGCAGTACCTGGCGCAACCGAACATGACCTTGCTGGAAATTGCCTACTTGCTGGGGTTTGCCGATCCGAGCAACTTCTTCCGTGCTTTTCGGCGCTGGTTCGATGCCACACCCGGTGAGTACCGGATGCGGCTGATGCAATCGGCTGAAGCGATCAATGACGCCAAAATGCCGGAATACAAAGCACAAACACCGTAATGATCTCCAGCCGGCCCAGTAGCATGCCGAACGAGAGAATCCACTTGGCGGCATCCGGCAGGGTGGCGAAGTTGCCCGCCGGGCCGATGGTTTCGCCGAGCCCCGGGCCGACACCGGACACCGTACTGGCTGCGCCAGTGAGGGCGGTCATCCAGTCCACGCCGAGCAGCGACAGCAGCAGCGCAATCACACAGATGGTGATCGCAAAGAAGAACGAAAAGGTCAGGATCGACCGCACGATTTCTTCGTCGAGGCGGTGACCGTTGTACTTCTGCTTGATCACCGCCCGCGGGTGAATCAGCTGGTTAAGGTTGGCCTTGAGCAGGATATAGGCCACCTGGAAGCGGAAAATCTTGATCCCGCCGGCGGTCGATCCGGAGCAACCGCCGACAAACCCCAGGTAGAAGAACAGCATCAGCGAGAAATTGCCCCACAGGCTGTAGTCCCCCAGTGCAAAACCGGTGGTGGTCACTACCGACGTCACGTTCAGCGCCACATGCCGCAATGCCTCCAGCCAATGCAGCTGGGTAGTCCACCAATACCAGGTGCCGAGCACCAGCCAGGTCACCAGCAGCATGCCGAGCAGGCCTTGAACCTGTTCATCCTTGATCAGCGCACGACGGTTACCACGCAACGTGGAGACATACAGGGTGAACGGCAGGGCACCGAGAATCATGATGACGATCGCGACCCAATGCACCGCAGGCTCCGGCCACTTGGCCAAGGACTGGTCGGAGGTGGAGAAACCGCCGGTGGAGATCGCCGACATCGCATGGTTGATGGCGTCGAACAGGCTCATCCCGGCCCACCAGAACGCCAGGCTGCCGACAATAGTGATGCCGACGTAAGTCGCAACAATCAGGCGCGCCACCATGTGCGAACGGGGCATGACCTTTTCGGAGCGGTCCGAAGATTCGGTCTGGAACAGTCGCATGCCACCGATGCGCAACAGCGGCAGGATCGCCACTGCCATGCCGATGAAGCCGATGCCGCCGAGCCAGTGCAGCAACGAGCGCCACATCAGGATGCCCGGGGACATAGTGTCCAGGCCGCTGAGTACGGTTGCACCAGTGGCGGTGATGCCGGACATGCTTTCGAAGAATGAATCGGTGTAGCTGATGTGCTGGGTCAGCAGGAACGGCAACGCGGCGAAGATGCACACCACCAGCCAACTGCTGACGGTGAGCAGGTACATGTCCCGGGGGCGCAGGTGAATGTGTTCCGGGCGCCCCGGAATCACCAGCGCCAAACCGGCGACAAAGGTAATCATGCTGGCCCAGAGGAACGACGGCAGATCGCTGGTGCGGTCGAAAACGACCAGCGTGGCCATGGGCACGACCATGGAGATCGCCAGCGTGATCAGGAAGATGCCGATGATGAAACCAATGATCCGTAAGGTCGGCAACGCCATGAGGTCCGCTCGGCTGATAGTGGAAGGGCGCCATTCTACCTGCGGGGCAGGGCATGTAAACCGGCACTGCTGCAGCAGTTACCGCTAGAATAGCCGCACATATTTTTCAGGAGGTGGCCGATGCAGGCTCTCGACGCTTTGCTCAACCGTGTTTCCGTTCCGCGACTGATTGACCCTGCACCTACCGCCGAGCAGCGCGAGGTGCTGTTTGGCGCCGCCATGCGCGCTCCGGATCACGGTCACTTGCAGCCTTGGCGTTTCCTGACGGTGGAAGGCGCGGCGCGTGAGCAGATGGGCGAGCTGCTGGCTGAAGCTGCGAAACTTTCAGACAGCGAAGTCGGCGAAGCTGCCATCGACAAGGCGCGCAGTGGTCCGTTGCGGGCACCGTTGGTGGTGGTTGTGATTGCTCGCGTGCAGGATCACGTCAAATATCCGAAGTCCGAGCAATTGCTGGCGGCGGGCTGCGCGGCCCACGGGATTTTGCTCGCGGCCTATGCGCAGGGCATTGGCGCGGTGTGGCGTACCGGTGACCTGGCTTACTCGGCCCATGTGGCCAAGGGCTTGGGCCTGGCAGAAGGGGAAGAGGTGATTGCCTTCCTGTATCTGGGCACGCCGCAGAAAGAACCGCGAGTGGCGGAGAAAGTCGATCTCGCCGAATTCGTCAGCGCCTGGCCCGGCAAGGCCTGACACCACACATCAGTGCGGGAGCGGGCTTGCTCGCGAAAGCAGTCTGTCATCCAACATACATGTTGAATAGTTAGCCGCTTTCGCGAGCAAGCCCGCTCCCACATTGGTTTTGTGTCGTTTGATCCTGTCGTGTCGGTCCAGGCTCAGGGCTGCACGACAGCCCCCGGCACCAACGGCAATTCCAGGCTGGCAATGAACCCGCCCTCAGGGTGATTGGCCAGCACCAGGCTGCCGCCATGTCGCTCCGCCGCGCGGCGGGCGATGGCCAGGCCCAGGCCGTGTCCGGCCGCTGTTTGCCCTGGCGCCCGATAGAACGGCTCACCGAGCTGGCTCAAATATTCGGCACTGACCCCCGGTCCGTGATCGCGTACGGTCACGACGATCCGTTCACCCTGACGCAGGGCCTGCATTTCGATCGGCAGGCCATCCACCGGATTGAAACGCTGGGCGTTGCGCAGCAGATTGTCCACGGCCCGTTCGATCATGGTCGGCCAGCCCTTCAGATTCAGTTGCGACTCGGCTTCGAGGTGGACGAGTTGCTCGGGTGAACCGAGTTGCGCATCCTTTTGCAGGCTATTGAGCAAGGCGTTCAGGTCCACCTCTTCGGCACTGGCGTTATCGGAGTCGACCCTCGCCAGTACCAGGATTTCGCTGATCAGCGCTTCCAGCCGGTCGCACTCGCGGGTCAGGCGCGGCCACAGCTGTTCCCGTTCCTGCGGGGTGGCCCGTTCGGCCAGTGCCAGCGCGATACGCAGGCGGGCGAGGGGTGAACGCAGTTCGTGGGACACATCCCGCAGCAGTTGCCGCTGACTGCCAATCAGGCTTTGCAGGCGCGCGCCCATGCGATTGAAGTCGTTGGCCAGGACGCCGAACTCATCGCGGCGGTTGGCCAGCTTGACCAGGCTGTTTTGTTGATAGGTGGTTTGTCCCAGGTCATGCACCGCTCCGCGTAGACGGCTGAGCGGGCGAGTGATGGAAAAGGTCACCAGCAGGCTGAACAGGGTCAGCACCACCAGGGCGATTCCCAGGGCACTGAGCGGCCAGAGCAGGCTCTCTCGGTGCCAGGCATCCAGTTCCGGGTGCGGGATGCGGTAGATGAACAGGAAGGTGTCACCGGTTTTTTCGCTGGTGAATTCATCGGTCAGGCGCCGCCACGGCAGGCGTCGGTCCTCGTTGTTCTGGCGCGCCTCAAAGGCCGCCGCGCGTTTCGGGAAGGTACCGCGCACCACCGGATCGCCGCTTTCGTTAAGCACCTGAACGTCGATGTGATACTGGCGTTTGCGTTGCTGGAGAATGTCCTGGGCGGCGTCTTCGCCCTGGCTTTCATAGGTTTGCGTCCACTCTTCGGCCAGCGTGTTGAGACCCGGGTGGCGGCTGAGAATCCAGGCGTCCTGGTTGAGCATGTGTCCGAGCAGGATGGAAAGCCCTGCAACCAGAGCGATGGCCAGCCAGAAGCTGGCCAGGATACGCCAGAACAATGAACGCACAGGAAATCCTCGAACAAACGTCAAGCCATGTGGGAGCAAGCCCGCTCCCACATTTAAATTGCGTGGTGTCAGTGTCAGGCCCAACGGGGTTGAGCCGTTGGGTCCGGGGTTAGCGCATTATTGCGCTTTTTGCGGTTGTTGCGCTTTCCAGGCCTTGAACTCGGCCCACTCGGCGCGACGTTCAGCCTGTTTTTTCTGGATCTCGTCGAATTTCTTCTGTTGATCCGGTTTCAGCAAGGCGCGCACGTCCGCTTCAGCCTTCTTGTGGTTGGCGGCCATTTCGTCCTTCATGGCTTTCTGGTCGGCTGGCGAGAGCTTCTCCAGGTACTTGTCGACCAGTTGCTTACGCTCGTGCATCTGCTCGCCCATGATCTTGCGGATCTGCTCGCGCTGTTCGCGGCTCAGGTCCAGTTCACTGTACGGGCCTTTGCCGTGCATGCCGTGCATCTGGCCGCCGTGGCGCGAACCGTCCATCGACCCATCCATGGGGCCCGCGCCTTCCGGCATGGCCATGGCAACGGTCGGCAGGGCAGCAGCGAACATCAGGGCGATAAGAGTCTTGCGCATGGTGTATCTCCTTGTCTCGTTCCCGGTACGTTCCGGATGAGTGCAGATTACGCAGATCAAGGTCAGCGGCGGTCAGCGGAGGGTAAAGCTTGGGTAAAGATGGTTTTGCGCCGCCCTGACAAACCCGTAGGGGTCAGAGGCTGTAGTAGTAGCCGCGGCTGCGCAGGGCGACGATGCGCGGTCGGCCATCGGGGTGTGGACCGATCTTCTTGCGCAGGTTGCTGACGTGCATGTCCAGGCTGCGGTCGTACAGGGTCAGCTTGCGGCCGAGGGCGATCTGCGCCAGTTCCTGCTTGTCCAGGGGCTCGCCGGGTTGCTTGAGCAAGGCTTCCAGCAGGCGGCTTTCGGAGACAGTGAGGGTAAATTCCTGTTCGTCAATGCTGACCACGCCGCGGACCGGGCTGAAACACAGGTCGCCCAGTTCGATCTGGCTGGACACCGCCGCCGGGTGGCTACGACGCAGGACTGCGCGCAGGCGGGCGGTCAGTTCCCGTGGGTCGCAGGGCTTGGCCAGGTAGTCGTCGGCGCCGAGCTCCAGGCCGAGGATACGGTCCAGGGGCTCGCCCCGGGCCGAGAGCATCAGCACCGGCAAATCCGGGTGATCGCTGCGCAACTGCTTGAGCAGTTCCAGGCCGCTGCCATCGGGCAGCATCACATCCAGCACCACGGCCGCCGGAGCGGTTTCGGCCAGCGCACGACGTGCGCTCTGGCCGTCGTGACAGGCACGTACCTGAAACCCTTCCTGGCTCAGCCAACTGCTCAGGAGCTCACACAGCTCCTGGTCATCATCAATAAGTAACAGCTCGCTCATGACTCACTCAATTTAGCCATTGTCGACGTTTTCGACTTGCTCCACTGGCGAAGATACCGCAGAGCAGAGCCAATAGCGCTACCCCGGCGCCAATGACGAACCATTGTTGCTGGTCGGTCAGCAGGCGCGGCAGGGGACTGCTGGCCTGGGCTTCCTTGAGTTGCAGCTTCAATCGCTGGTTCTCCTGGCGCAACCGGGCCAGCAGCGGGCTTTCGCGTTCGCTATCGGCAGTTTGCAATTGCTTGTTCAGTTCTTCCCGTTGCCGTTCGCTTTCTTTCAAGCGTTGCTGCAACTCGGTGATCTGGCTGCCGGCGCTCAAGGAAAACGGCGTCGAATTACCGCCCTCGACACTTTCCTCACCGTGGGCAGGCGCCCCGATCGACAACGTGACCAACATCAGGCACAACGGACCCTTGCGCATGGCGACTCCTGGTTCCAATACGGGTATTGGGGAAGTTGTCGGCCGGCAAACGAGAATAATGAGCGATTGAGAACGCGATGAACCGATATGGTTCACCGCGTGGGGCAGTTGAAAGAAGAAAGTTACGGAAGGACTTGCTTGAACGGTTTGACCAGAACGTTGGCGTAGACGCCCGCGGCGATGTACGGATCGGCGTCGGCCCAGGCCTGGGCGGCGCTCAGGGAGTCGAATTCGGCAACGATCAGGCTGCCGCTGAAACCCGCCGCGCCCGGATCATTGCTGTCGATCGCCGGGTGTGGGCCGGCCAATACGATGCGACCTTCGCCCTTGAGCACTTGCAGGCGCTCCAGGTGTGCAGGCCGTGCGGCCAGGCGGGCTTCCAGGGAGTTGGCGACGTCAGTGGCAATGATTGCGTAAAGCATGTCAGTCCTCGGTTTTTGGCGTTGTGGTGTCGGCATCGTGCAGATGGCGGGACAGGTAAATGCCCTGGCCGACCAGGAACAGCAGAGTCATGCCCAGGCTGCCGAAGACCTTGAAGTCGACCCAGTAGCTCTGGAAGGTGAACGCGACAAACAGGTTGGCGGCACCGCAAAACAGGAAGAAGGCGATCCAGGCGATGTTCAGGCGCGTCCAGACCGGCTCCGGCAGGGTCAGCGCGTGGCCCATGATGCGCTTGATCAGCAGGCTGTCACCGACGAAGTGGCTGCCGATGAACGCCAGGGCGAACAGCCAGTTGACCACCGGGGCCTTCCATTTCAGGAACGTCTCGCTGTGGAACGCGAGCGTCAGGCTGCCGAAGACCAGGCAGGCGATCAGGGTCAGCCACTGGCTCTTCTCCAGCTTGCGCTGCTTGATGAACAGTGTGCCGTAGACCACCAGGGAACTGACGATCAGCATTGCGGTGGCGCTGTAAATACCGCCTACAGTGAACTCATGACCGGCGATGTCGACAACCCGTGGGTCGATTTTGAAGACGATGAAAAACAGCAGGAGCGGGATGAAATCGATGAATTGTTTCACAGTGGCAGCCAGAAGCAGGATGTGGCGGCATAATAACAAACATATGGGCGCGCGATAGCGCCAGCTGATTTGAGGTTACAAAGCCCTGTGAATGTTGATTTGCACTGCCATAGCACGGCCTCCGATGGCGCCCTGGCGCCTGCGGTTCTGGTGGCGCGGGCGTTCGAGAAAGGCGTGCGAGTCCTGGCCTTGACCGATCACGACACCCTCGAGGGCCTCGACGAGGCCCGGCACGCGGCTACCGCGCTGGGGATGCAACTGGTCAACGGCGTCGAATTGTCCTGCACCTGGGGCGGCGCGACCATTCATGTCCTGGGCTACGGTTTTGACGTGAATGCCGCGCCGTTGGTCGAGGCCATCGCCAGATTGCATGATGGCCGCTGGCTACGCTCCGAGGAAATCAGCCGCAAACTGGCGCTCAAAGGCATGCCAGGGGCGCTGGATGGCGCTCGGGAGATCCAGCAGGAGCTGGGCGACAGCGGTAACGCGCCGGCCCGCCCGCATTTCGCCGACTGGATGGTGCGTGAAGGTTTCGTCAAGGACCGCGCCGAGGCGTTTCGCAAATGGCTGGGTGCCGGCAAGCTGGGCGACGTCAAGCAACACTGGCCGACTCTGGAGGACACCGTCGAAACCCTGCGCGCGGCCAAGGCCTGGGTCAGTCTGGCACACCCATGGCACTATGAATTCACACGCAGCAAGCGCCGTCGTCTGATTGCCGACTATATTCAAGCGGGGGGCCACGCCATCGAAGTGGTCAATGGTTACCAGCCTGCCGAGCAAGTGGGCAGCCTGGCCATCCTGGCCCGCGAGTTCGGTCTGCTGGTCAGCGCCGGCAGTGATTTTCATGGCCCTGGAGGCTGGTCGGAGATCGGTGAATACCGGCCGCTCCCGGAGGATCTGCCGCCGCTATGGTGTCGATTCAAACATGACCCAGTTATTGCCGCCGTCTGAACAGGTAGAGAATGTGAGTCAATTTTTCCAGATTCATCCGGAAAACCCGCAGGCGCGCCTGATCAAACAGGCTGTCGAAATCATCCGCAAGGGCGGGGTGGTGATTTATCCCACGGACTCCTCCTACGCCATAGGTTGCCAGATCGGCGACAAGGTGGCCGTGGAGCGCGTTCGACGCCTGCGACAGCTGGATGAGAAGCACAACTTCGCACTGATCTGCAGCGACCTGTCGCAACTAGGCCTGTTCGCCAAGATAGACACCGGCACGTTCCGCATTCTCAAAGCCCATCTGCCGGGGCCCTATACCTTCATTCTCAACGCCACCCGCGAAGTGCCGCGGCTGTTGTTGCACCCGAAGAAACGTACCATCGGCCTGCGCGTGCCGAGCCACCCGATTGCCCTGGCGCTGCTGGCTGAACTGGGTGAACCGTTGATGAGCGTGACCCTGATCATGCCCGGCGATGAAGACCCGTTGACCGATCCGCACGAAATGCGCCAGTTGCTTGAACACCAGGTCGATCTGATCATCGATGGCGGCTTCGGCGGGATCAAGGCGTCCACGGTGATCAGCCTTGCCGACGGCGAGCCGGAAGTCATTCGCGTTGGTTGCGGCGACCCTGCGCCGTTCATGGTCGAGGCCTAGATGTCTGCAGTAGAACCCGTCGACAGTCAGGCCGGGGCCCAGCAAGAGCTGCCTTTCGCCATGGTCTATGGCCAGGCGGTCATGGAAATGCCGCTGGACCTGTACATCCCGCCGGATGCCCTCGAGGTCTTTCTTGAGGCGTTCGAAGGCCCGCTCGACCTGCTGCTGTACCTGATCCGCAAACAGAACATCAACATTCTCGACATCCCTGTGGCGGAGATCACTCGCCAGTACATGGGCTACGTCGAGTTGATGCAGTCGGTGCGCCTGGAACTGGCCGCCGAGTATTTGGTGATGGCCGCGATGCTGGCCGAGATCAAGTCGCGGATGCTGCTGCCACGGGCCGAAACCGTCGAAGACGAAGAGGACGACCCCCGCGCCGAACTGATCCGCCGCTTGCAGGAGTATGAACGCTTCAAGGCCGCGGCCGAAGGCATCGATGGCCTGAGCCGCGTCGGTCGTGATGTGGTGGTGCCCAAGCTGGACGCCCCTGAAGCCCGGGCACGCAAGCTGTTGCCGGACGTGCGCTTGTCAGAGCTGCTGTTGTCCATGGCCGAAGTCTTGCGCCGTGGCGACATGTTTGAAAGCCACCAGGTCAGCCGCGAGGCGTTGTCGACCCGCGAACGCATGAGTGATGTGCTGGAACGCCTCAAGGGCGGCGGGTTCGTGCCGTTTGTCGAGCTGTTCACCGCTGAAGAAGGGCGCCTGGGGGTGGTGGTGACCTTTATGGCGATCCTTGAATTGGTCAAGGAATCCCTGGTCGAGCTGGTGCAGAATGAGCCATTTGCCGCGATCCACGTGCGAGCCCGAGCCGAATAACGAGTCGAAACATGAACCTGACTGAACCCCGTGATCTGGCACCCTTGCTTGAAGCCTTTCTGTTGGCCTCGGGAAAGCCGCAATCTTTGGAAAGCCTGTTCGAACTCTTCGAGGAGGGTGAGCGCCCGGAACCACCGGTCTTCAAGAAGGCCCTGACGATTCTCGCCAAGTCCTGCGATGGCCGCGCCTTTGAATTGAAGGAAGTGGCCTCGGGGTATCGCCTGCAGATTCGCGAGAAGTTTGCGCCGTGGGTCGGGCGCCTGTGGGAAGAGCGCCCGCAGCGTTACTCTCGGGCGATGCTGGAAACCATGGCGCTGATTGCCTATCGCCAGCCGATCACCCGTGGCGAAATCGAAGACGTGCGGGGCGTGGCGGTCAACAGCAACATCGTCAAGACCTTGATGGAGCGCGAGTGGATCCGCATCGTCGGCTACCGCGACGTGCCCGGTAAACCGGCGATGTTCGCCACCACCAAGGCGTTCCTCGACCACTTCAACCTGAAGAACCTCGACGACCTGCCGCCGCTGGCGGAACTGCGCGAGCTGGAACCGGACCCGGTGCTCGACTTCGACGACGCCCCCGTACCCGCCGGGTTGCAAGAGTTGGCCGATGCCAGCGCCGAGCCGGAAGAACCCAAGGAAGAAACCAGTTTCCACACGCTGTTGCTGGAACTGGACAGCATGGAGGAGGGGATCAAGACCGACTTCGACGATTTGCTGCGTGATGGTGCGCCGCCTGAGTTCGATCCGGAACAGTCGGTCATCGAGCCAGAAGTCGAAGCGGCACAACCCGAGCCTGGGCCGGAGACTGAGCCGGAGCAGGACGACGATATCCTCGGCGTTGCCGAAGCCCGGGAAAAACTCCTGGCCGCCGTTGCCGCCCTTGAACAGCCGAAACCCGAGCCGGAGCTGTCGGACGAAGAGGCCGAAGCCCAGGCCCTGGCTGAAGCCATCGAAGCCGAACGCCGCCAATTCGAAGATTGATACGATTCTTGAGAGCTGTGAAGATCCATTGTGGGAGCGGGCTTGCTCGCGAAGAGGGCGTGTCAGACGACATCTTTGTTGGCTGACCTGACGCATTCGCGAGCAAGTCGGATCGCCGCACCGCCGCTCCCACAGGGGGATTGTGTTCATAGCAAAACAGCGAACCACCGGTCGGCGGAAAAACAAATAACCTTGCCTTGATCAGCTAGTCTCTGATGCGCAAACGCCCTCATGCGCGTATGATTCGCGACCCTTCGGCGATCCCTTCGCCCAAGTACCCAGTTTTCAGACCACACCGGGAGGTGCCCAGATGAGTATCAAAGACCAGCAAGACGACCAGCCAATCGGCCCAGCAGGCGAAAAACTGCAGAAAGTCCTCGCCCGTATCGGCGTCGGCTCGCGCCGTGACGTGGAAGCCTGGATCAGCCACGGCCGCATCAAGGTCAACGGTAAAGACGCCACCCTTGGCCAGCGCGTCGACATGCACGACGCTATCACCATCGATGGCAAGGTGATCAAGCGCGAAGAGGCCGCCGAGTCGGTGCGTCGCGTGATCATGTACAACAAGCCCGACGGCGAGATCTGCACCCGTGTCGACCCGGAAGGCCGTCCGACCGTGTTCGACAAGATGCCGCGCCCTAAAGAGGGACGCTGGATCAACATCGGTCGTCTGGACATCAACACCACCGGTTTGCTGATGTTCACCACCGACGGTGAACTGGCCAACCGCCTGATGCACCCTTCCTACGAAATGGACCGTGAATACGCGGTACGTGTGCGCGGCGAAGTCGATGACGAAATGATCGAGCGCCTGAAGGCTGGTGTTGTCCTCGAAGACGGCCCGGCAAAGTTCACCGACATCAAGCAGGCGCCAGGCGGTGAAGGTTTCAACCACTGGTATCACTGCGTGGTGATGGAAGGTCGCAACCGCGAAGTTCGTCGCCTGTGGGAATCCCAGGGCCTGGTGGTCAGCCGTCTGAAGCGCGTGCGTTTCGGTCCGGTGTTCCTCAACTCCGACCTGCCGATGGGCCGCTGGCGCGAAATGAGCCAGTACGAAGTCGACATCCTGAGTGCCGAGGTTGGCCTGACGCCGGTCGCGATGCCGCAGATGAACGCCAAGAGCAAGGACAAGCTTGACCGGATGCAGCGCAAATCGTCGCGTCCAATGGCCAAGACCGAGCGCGTGCGTACCCTGCGTCCAGCCGCTGGGGCTCCTGCCGCTCCTGTTGCTCCACGGGCAAGCCGTGAGCCGCAGATCGAAGGCGAGCGCCCAGGGCGCAAGCCAGCCGCCCGCCAGGACGGCGAACGCGGTCCGCGCACGCCCCGTCCGGCCAATGGCCGTACCGAGCGGGGCGAAGGTCGTGGTACGCCGGTAGCCGATCGCCCGGCCGACACCAAGCGCCCGGCCAAGCCAGCGCCGAAGCGTCCGGGGATCAAACTGGTCGACGGCGATACCCCATCGGGCAAGCGCCGTGGCGCACCGGCCGGTTCGGGCCAGCGTCCAGGCTTTGGTCGTCGCAAGCCTGAGTAATCGGTAAGCGCTTCATAAAAAAACGCCAACCTTCGGGTTGGCGTTTTTTTTGGGTCAGGCTTCAGTGGTGAGGTGTTTTCAATGGCCTCTTTGCGGGCAAGCCTGCTCCCACAGGGGGGGCGGAGTTGTTTGGTCGAAATGCGATCCATTGTGGGAGCGGGCTTGCCCGCGAAGACGATAGCGGCAACACCACACTCTCCCGAATGGAAACCCGATGTTACGGCCTGTAAAGAAATCCTGACAAAAATCACGGATTAACCCCGTGGAATCGCCATTCCCCGAATGCCGTAAGAAAACGCTTACGCAACAGCGTCTTCCTTCCTCCTTCCAGCCCTCTGGCCCGCTTGTTTCACTGCTCCATGCAGGGTGTTATGCGCGCCATGCCTGTCGTGCAGGTGCATAACAAAAAGGAGGCGCAATGAACGCCGTATTCCATCTCCATCTCTCTGCGAGGGGCGGTTTTCCTGCCTTTCCCGTCGATGATCCGCAAGGGTCTGACCCATTTTTTGCAGCCGCCCGAGCCTCTCGGGGCGGACACAGGCAATCCCGGCCATAGACACGCTTGTCCAGCGGGTCTGGCAGCAGGGGGTTACAGGTGTACAATGCGCCGCGTTTTACCTGTGACCTCCTGCGCATCTGCGCAAACCTCAAGGCTATCCGCCTTGTTCACTCCGTCGCGTCACGAGCGTGTCGGGTTCGATTTCGTCACAGATAAAAACAAACAGGTGACGCATGACCGTTGTAATTACGCTGAACTCCTGGTGCCTGCGCTGGGGTTTGATCGGTGCCGCTTAACGCCTTTCTTGAGCAGCAACGTCTACTGAACATCATCAAACCTTGCGTGAGACCCTTTTCATGAGTGGACAAAACCCGCAATCAGGCGAGCTGAAACGCGGCCTGAAAAATCGCCACATTCAATTGATCGCCCTCGGTGGCGCGATCGGTACCGGCTTGTTCCTCGGTTCGGCCGGGGTACTGAAATCCGCCGGTCCGTCGATGATCCTCGGCTACGCCATCTGCGGCTTCATCGCCTTCATGATCATGCGCCAACTGGGTGAAATGATCGTCGAGGACCCGGTGGCCGGTTCCTTCAGCCACTTCGCGCACAAGTACTGGGGCGGCTTTGCCGGCTTCCTGTCGGGCTGGAACTGCTGGATCCTGTACATTCTGGTGGGCATGTCGGAGCTGACCGCGGTCGGCAAATACATCCACTACTGGGCACCGGACATCCCGACCTGGGCCTCCGCAGCTGCCTTCTTCGTGCTGATCAACGCCATCAACCTGGCCAACGTCAAAGTGTTCGGCGAGGCTGAGTTCTGGTTCGCGATCATCAAGGTCGTGGCGATCGTCGGCATGATTGCCCTGGGCAGCTACCTGCTGGTCAGCGGTAATGGCGGCCCGCAAGCAGCGGTCAGCAACCTGTGGTCCCACGGTGGCTTCTTCCCGAACGGCGTCAGCGGTCTGGTGATGGCCATGGCGTTCATCATGTTTTCCTTCGGTGGCCTGGAAATGCTCGGTTTCACCGCTGCCGAAGCCGACAAGCCGAAAACCGTGATCCCGAAAGCCATCAACCAGGTGATCTACCGGATCCTGATTTTCTACATCGGTGCCCTGGTGATCCTGCTGTCGTTGACGCCGTGGGACAGCTTGCTGACCACCCTGAACGCCTCCGGTGATTCCTATAGCGGCAGCCCGTTCGTGCAAGTGTTCTCGATGCTGGGCAGCAACACCGCCGCGCACATCCTCAACTTCGTGGTCCTGACCGCGGCGTTGTCGGTGTACAACAGCGGCACCTACTGCAACAGCCGCATGCTGCTGGGCATGGCCGAGCAGGGCGACGCGCCGAAGGGCCTGGCGAAGATCGACAAGCGCGGCGTGCCAGTGCGTTCGATCCTGGCCTCGGCCGCCGTGACCCTGATCGCGGTACTGCTGAACTACCTGATCCCGCAGAACGCGCTGGAACTGCTGATGTCGTTGGTGGTTGCTACCTTGGTGATCAACTGGGCGATGATCAGCTACTCGCACTTCAAGTTCCGCCAGCACATGAACAAGACCAAACAGACGCCGCTGTTCAAGGCTCTGTGGTACCCGTACGGCAACTACATCTGCCTGGCGTTCGTAGTGTTCGTCCTTGGCGTGATGCTGTTGATTCCGGGGATCCAGACATCGGTGTATGCGATTCCGGTGTGGCTGGTGTTCATGTGGGTCTGCTACGGCATCAAGAACAAGCGCAGTGCTCAGCGTGCCTTGCAGGCCGTAGTGGAGTAACTCCGCGCAGAAACAAAAAACCCGGCCAAGTGCCGGGTTTGTTGTTTTCAAGGTTCACACAAAACCCTTTGTGGGAGCGGGCTTGCTCGCGAAAGCGGTTTAACCGTCAGCATTCAAGTCGACTGACACTCCGCATTTGTCGGAGCGCCACCCGGAGCAAGCCCGCTCCCACATTGGATCTGCTGCGTTCCTGACACACATTCGCGGTATCCTGCACGTTCTGAATACGGACGCTTTTCCATGCTGGTGATTTCCAACAACGTGCAGCTGCCGGATGCCGAGATCGAGTTGACGGCCATTCGCGCCCAGGGTGCCGGTGGGCAGAATGTCAACAAGGTCTCAAGTGCCGTGCACCTGCGCTTCGACATACCTGCGTCGTCCTTGCCCGAGTTCTACAAGGAACGGCTGCTGGCGCTGCGCGACAGCCGCATCACCAGCGACGGTGTGTTGATCATCAAGGCCCAGCAGTACCGGACGCAGGAGCAGAACCGCGCCGATGCGCTGTTGCGGCTGACCGAGTTGATCCAGAGTGCCACCAAGGTCGAGAAAAAGCGTCGCCCGACCAAGCCGACCCTCGGCTCGAAGACCCGCCGACTCGAGTCAAAGTCCAAGCGTGGCAACATCAAGGCCGGACGTGGCAAGGTCGATTTCTAGCGGGCGTCCCGCGCTTCGCGTTGCTTCGGTGCCTGTCGGTACAGGTAAAGGCTCAGCAGCAAACCGCTGAGTGCAGCGAGGGCGGCGAACAGGAAGATCGATGCAAAACCAAATCCTGCCGCAATCGCACCGGCGAGCGGTCCGGTGATCCCCAGCGACAAGTCGATGAACAGCGAATAGGCGCCGACGGCTGCGCCTCGGCTGGATGCGGGGACAAGGTTGACCGCCTCCACGCCCAGTGCCGGAAATACCAGGGAAAAGCCGAAGCCGCTTAGCGCCGCGCCCGCCAGAGCCCAATGGGCATCCGGTGCCAACCACAGCAACAGCAATCCCAGGGTTTCCACTGACAGGCAGGCAATGGCCACGCGAAAGCCGCCGAGGCGGTTGATCAGGTTGCCGAACAGCAGGCGCGCGCCGATGAAGCTGGCGCCGAACAGGCTCAGGCACAGCACCGCGTTGTCCCAGTGTTGAGTGGCGTAATACAGGGTGATGAAGGTGGCGATTGTGCCAAAACCGATGGAGCCCAGGGCCAGGCCGCAGCCGTGGGGGAAAACCCGCCCGAGTACGTGCATGAACGGCAGGCGCTCACCGGCAACGATCGGCGCGGCTATTTTCGGCCAGGCCAGCAGCAGACCGAGCACGGCCAGCAAAACAATGCTCACCCCCATGCTCCACAAACCCAGTTGATGGACGAGCAATACGCCCAGGGGCGCGCCGACAGCCAGTGCGCCATAGCTGGCGATACCGTTCCAGGAGATGACCTTGGCCGTGTTCGCCGCGCCGACCCGGCCGATGCCCCAGCCAATCGAGCCCGAGCCCACAAGGCTTTCGGCACTGCCGAGTACCAGGCGGCCGATCAACAGGCAGATCAGGCTCAAGGTCGGCAGGCTCTGGGTCCAGGCCGAGAGCAACATGAACACCCCGCTCAAGCCGCAACCGGCCAGGCCATACATCACAGCCAGCTTGCTGCCCTTGTTGTCGATGATCTTCCCGGCATAGGGGCGGCTGAGCAGGGTGGCCAGGTATTGCACGCTGATCACCAGCCCCGCGATCACCGCACCGAAGCCCAGGTCGCTGTGGACGTAACCGGGCAATACGGCCAGGGGGATGCCGATGTTCAGGTAGCCGATGAAGGTGAAAAGGACGATGGAGACAACTTGCAGCGTGACCGCCAGGGGGCGCTGGTTTTCGGGCATGGGTAAAGGTCCACGGTAAAGCAGGATAGATAGGCTGCTTATGATAGCGGTGTGGACGGTCACAGGTCGTGAAAAAGTAAAACTATTTGCCGGGCGGCGTCACTCAGGTTTGGCGGGAGCGACCAATTGCGTGGTGACCAGGGCGGCCAGCGCATTTTCCTGGGTGCCGAAGCGGGCGAGCAAGGTGGCTTGTTTCTCGGGGGAGAGGCGGTTCCAGATCTCGATCATTTTCTCGGCGGTGCCGATCAGGACGCTGGCCTGCGCTTCACTGAATTCATCGGTCATGGTCAGGCTCATTTCAGGCAGTGTGGAAAGCGCATGGTAGCGCTTTCCACACGGTCTGTGCGGCGGGTGTTTCAGTCTTCTCTGTCAGCCTGGCGGCTGTCAGTGGCTTCTTTCGGCTCGGGCTGTTGGGCTCCGGCTTGCTGCGTGGTCGTCTGCTCAGGTTCGTGCAGGCTTGGGAAGGGGAGATTAGGAATCTCGTGCATGGTTGCGCTCCTCGCTAAGTCTGTTGATAGATCTGGTAGATCCGCGCTTTTTAAAAAGCTTGGGCAGGATACAGCACTGAAAATGACAAACGGACTTTTATATCCATTTGTTTCGACGGATGGGATTGTCTAGACATGACTGGAGGAGGGGGCAACACACATCAAAATGTGGGAGCGGCGGTGCGACGATTCGACTTGCTCGCGAAAGCGTTTTAACAGCCAGCATTTAAGTCGACTGATCCGCCGCTTTCGCGAGCAAGCCCGCTCCCACAAGGGTCATGCGCAGACTTTGGCAATCGCCTCGGCCAGCAGATCCAGGCGCGTGGCATCAATCCCCGCCACGTTGGCCCGGCCCGAACTGACCATGTACACGCTGTGATGATCCCGCAGGTTCTTCACTTGCTCAGGCGACAGGCCGGTGTAGGAGAACATCCCGCGTTGCATGCCAATGTGCGCAAAACGCTCGCGCAAACCGTGAGGCTCCAGTGCTTCCACCAGACCGCTGCGCAGTTGGGCGATACGCAGGCGCATGGCTTCCACTTCGTCAGTCCAGAGGTTTTTCAACTCTGTGTCACCGAGGATGGTCGCGACCACGGCAGCGCCGTGATCCGGCGGCGTCGACCACAGGTTGCGGGCGATGTTGGCCAGCTGGCTGCGGATGTCGGTGAGCTTGTCGGCGGTTTTCGCGCAGACAATCAGCGCGCCGGTACGGTCGCGGTACAGGCCGAAGTTCTTCGAGCACGAACTGGTGATCAACAGTTCCGGCAACTCGGCGGCGAACAACCGGGTCGACCAGGCATCCTGTTCCAGCCCGTCGCCGAATCCTTGATAGGCGAAGTCGATCAGTGGCAGCAGTTCGCGCTTGCGTACGACCTCCAGCACCCGCTGCCAGTCATCCCGGGACAGGTCGAAACCGGTCGGGTTGTGGCAGCAGGCGTGCAGCAACACCACGTCACCCTTGGGCGCTTCATTGAGCGCCGCCAGCATGCCGTCGACATCGAGACGGTTGTCACTGCCCACGTACGGGTAGTGGCTGACCTTGACCTTGGCTGCCGCGAAAATCGTTTCGTGGATTGGCCAGGTCGGGTTGCTCAACCATACGCCGCGCCCCGGCAGGCATTGGGCGATGAAGTCCGCGCTCAGGCGCAAAGCCCCAGTGCCGCCCGGCGTCTGGGTGGCGCCGGCGCGTTGTGCGCTGATCAGTTTCGAGTCGGCACCCAGCACCAGCTCATTGATCGCTTTGCCGAACGCCGGTTCGCCGTGACCACCGATGTAGGTCTTGGTGGACTGGCGATCCACCAGGCGCTGCTCGGCCAGCTTCACCGACTGGAGAATCGGCGTCAGGCCCTGGGCGTCCTTGTAGACCCCCACGCCCAGATCGAACTTGCGTGGATTCGGGTCCTGCGCATAGGCCTCCATCAGGCCCAGGATCGGGTCGCCAGGCACTCGACCGATGGCGTCGAAATGCATTACTTGCGCCCCTCGGCATTCTTCGCCACTTCGTCAGTGCGCGCGGCCATGATGAAGTCGTTGCGGTGCAGGCCCTTGATCGAGTGGCTCCACCAGGTCACGGTCACTTTGCCCCACTCGGTCAGCAGGCCTGGGTGGTGGCCTTCGGCCTCGGAGATTTCACCGACGGCGTTGGTGAACGCCAGGGCGTGCTTGAAGTTCTTGAACAGGAAGACCTTTTCCAGCTGCATGATGCTGTCGCGTACTTCGATGTTCCAGTCCGGGATCTGCTTGATCAGGATCGGCAATTCTTCGTCGCTGACTTGTGGGGCGTCGGCGCGGCAGGCTTCGCAATGGGCTTGAGTTAATGCGGTCATGATGTGTTCCTGAAATCGAATGTTGGAAAATCGGCCCTCAGTGCTACCACGCTAATCCAAAGCGATGGTTTCTGACAGGCTCACTTGATTTTAAAAGCGGCGGATCACGCGGCTTTTGGTTTTGGCGGAAATTTCGGTGCGTGCAGACCCATCTGCATCGCTTGCTTGACCATGCCCATGATGTCTTCATGAGCGAGGTCGAACAGACGCTTGAGATTTGGCAATGCGAAGTACACTGGCTGCAGGATGTCGATGCGGTAGGGCGTGCGCATGCATTCCAGCGGATCGAACGCCTGATGCTCAGGCTCGTCCGACAGGCAATACACGGTCTCTTTCGGAGAAGACAGAATGCCGCCGCCGTAGATGCGCTGGCCTTGCGGGGTGTCGACCAGACCGAACTCGATGGTCATCCAGTACAGGCGCGCCAGGTACACGCGTTCTTCCTTGGTCGCCTCGAGGCCGAGCTTGCCGTAGGTGTGGGTGAATTCAGCGAACCACGGGTTGGTCAGCAGCGGGCAGTGACCGAAGATCTCGTGGAAAATGTCCGGCTCTTGCAGGTAGTCCAGTTCTTCGCGGGTGCGAATAAAGGTCGCCACTGGAAACTGCTTGCTGGCCAGCAATTCGAAAAAGGTCTGGAAGGGAATCAGTGCGGGAACCCGGGCAACCTGCCAGCCGGTGGTTTCACCGAGGACCTTGTTGATTTCGCCGAGTTGAGGAATGCGGTCGTGGGGCAGTCCGAGTTTTTCGATACCGTCCAGGTACTCCTGGCACGCACGCCCTTCGATCACTTTCAGTTGACGGGTGATCAGCGTGTTCCACACCGCGTGTTCTTCGGCGGGGTAGTCGATAAAACCTTGCGCATCGGGCTCGCGAGCCACGTATTGCGTCTGCTTCATGCTGCTCTCCTGCTAGGGGATTTCGTTCTTGTTATGTACTGCTATGGACCTAGAAATACCCCAAGGATTGCACTGTTGCAGCAGGTGAGCAGCGACACGCGTAGGAAAAAACCGTAAATTTCGTAAAGTTTTCGTTACGAATTGGTCGCGATCGCGCAGCTATTGAGATTTCCCGGTTTGAAAAACGCTTTACCTGTCACATAATCTTGACGACTATCTGAGCGACTCGAAAGAAAAATGCGATCGAGCGCGCACCGCAATACCCTTGTGGGAGCGGGCTTGCTCGCGAAAGCGCTGGCACGTCCAATATTGATGTATCAGGCAGGCCGCCTTCGCGAGCAAGTCGAATCGTCGCACCGCCACTCCCACAGGGTTTGCGTTGATACCAACCTTATTCATCGCTTTTCGGGTCTTTATATGCGTATCAAAGTCCACTGCCAGAACCGCATCGGCATCCTGCGCGACATTCTCAACCTGTTGGTGGAGTACGGGATCAACGTGGCCCGCGGTGAGGTGGGCGGTGAGCATGGCAACGCCATCTACCTGCATTGCCCGAACCTGATCAACATTCAGTTCCAGGCCTTGCGTCCGAAATTTGAAGCGATTGCCGGGGTGTTTGGCGTCAAGCGTGTAGGACTGATGCCCAGCGAGCGTCGGCACATGGAGCTCAATGCACTGCTCGGTGCGCTGGAATTCCCTGTGCTGTCGATCGACATGGGCGGTTCCATCGTCGCGGCCAACCGGGCAGCGGCGCAGTTGCTCGGGGTGCGGGTCGACGAAGTGCCGGGGATTCCCCTGTCGCGCTACGCCGAGGATTTCGATTTGCCGGAACTGGTGCGTGCCAACAAGTCGCGGATCAACGGGTTGCGGGTCAAGGTCAAGGGCGATGTGTTCCTGGCCGACATCGCGCCGCTGCAATCGGAGCATGACGACAGCGAGGCCATGGCTGGCGCGGTGCTGACGCTGCACCGCGCCGACCGGGTGGGCGAGCGCATCTACAACGTGCGCAAGCAGGAGCTGCGTGGTTTCGACAGCATCTTCCAAAGCTCGAAAGTCATGGCCGCCGTGGTGCGCGAAGCCCGGCGCATGGCGCCGCTGGATGCGCCGCTGTTAATAGAAGGGGAGACTGGCACCGGCAAGGAGTTGCTGGCGCGGGCCTGCCATCTGGCCAGTCCTCGTGGGCAATCGCCGTTGATGGCGCTCAACTGCGCCGGTCTGCCGGAATCCATGGCCGAGACGGAATTGTTCGGTTACGGCCCCGGTGCATTCGAAGGGGCGCGGGCCGAAGGCAAGCTCGGGCTGCTGGAACTGACGGCGGGCGGTACGCTGTTTCTCGATGGCGTCGGGGAGATGAGCCCGCGCTTGCAGGTGAAATTGCTGCGCTTCCTGCAGGACGGCTGCTTCCGCCGTGTAGGCAGTGATGAAGAGGTCTACCTCGACGTGCGAGTGATCTGCGCGACCCAGGTCGACCTGTCCGAATTGTGCGCTCGCGGCGAGTTCCGCCAGGACCTCTATCACCGCTTGAATGTGTTGTCGCTGCACATCCCGCCGTTGCGCGAATGCCTCGACGGTTTGACGCCGCTGGTGGAGCACTTCCTCGACCAGGCCAGCCGGCAGATTGGTTGCCCGCTGCCGAAACTGGCCCCGGCGGCCATGGAGCGGCTCAGTCATTACCATTGGCCGGGTAACGTACGGCAACTGGAGAACGTGCTGTTCCAGGCAGTTTCCCTGTGCGACGGAGGCACGGTCAAGGCCGAGCACATTCGTTTGCCGGACTATGGCGTGCGTCAGCCCCTTGGCGACTTTTCGCTGGAAGGAGGGCTGGACGAGATCGTTGGGCGTTTCGAGAAGGCGGTGCTGGAGCGGCTGTATTCCGAGCATCCGAGCAGTCGGCAGTTGGGCAAGCGCCTGGGGGTTTCGCATACCACCATTGCCAACAAGTTGCGTGAGTATGAGGTGGGTAAGGACAACAGCATTTAAGATCAAAATATCGCAGCCTTCGGCAGCTCCTACGTCGAACCCTGTAGGAGCTGCCGAAGGCTGCGATCTTTTGATCCGTTGCCGCGAAGCGGCATGACACCGCCGGTTTTTCGTCTCTGATACAAATCACCATTCCCTTCTGATTCCTCAAAGTCCCCTGTTTGCCGGGCCTCGCGCTGCCAAAAACAAGTTGGTCTGCAAATTGCTTATGGCTCAGCAGTACAGCAGTGGGCGGCAAACGTCCGGCAGGCAGAGGAAAGAGTGTGGACAAGTACCTTTATGTGGCAATGACCGGCGCCAGCCAGAATGCACTGGCGCAAAAGGCTCATGCCAACAACCTCGCGAACATCTCCACCAACGGTTTCCAGAAAGACCTGGAGCAAGCCCGTTCGATGCCGGTGTTCGGTGACAGCTTTCCGGCGCGTGCGTTTGCCATGTCCGAGCGCCCGGGCACGGATTTCTCCCCTGGTTCACTGGTGGAAACCGGTCGCGACCTCGACGTTGCCGTGCAAGGCAACGGCTGGATTGCCGTGCAGACGCCCGATGGCACTGAAAGCTACGTGCGCACCGGCAGCCTGAACGTTGACGCCCTGGGCGTGTTGCGCGCCGGCAACGGCATGCCGGTCATAGGCAATGGCGGGCCGATTGCCGTACCGCCGGAGCAGCAGATCGAAGTCGGCGAGGATGGCACCATCAGCATCCGTGCGTTGGGCGAAGGTCCCCGGGTGATGGCGGAAGTCGACCGCATCAAGCTGGTCAACCCGGACCTCAAGAACATGACCAAGGGTCTGGATGGTTCGATCCATACCAAGGACGGCCAACCGGCGCAGGCCGATGCCAACGTCAAGCTGGTGTCCGGGTTCCTCGAGTCGAGCAACGTCAATGCCGTGGAAGAGATGACCTCGGTACTGGCCTTGGCCAAGCAGTTCGAGCTGCACATCAAGATGATGAACACCGCCAAAGACGATGACCAGGCCATGGCTCGGGTCTTGCAGATCAGCTAATTACCAGAACGTCGCGCCGTAAAACAGGCGCACGAGGAGAATCGAATGCTTCCGGCTCTATGGGTTGCCAAGACAGGTCTGTCCGCCCAGGACACCAACCTGACGACCATTTCCAACAACCTGGCCAACGTGTCGACCACGGGTTTCAAACGTGACCGCGCCGAGTTCCAGGATCTGCTCTACCAGATCAAGCGCCAGCCTGGCGCCCAGTCGACCCAGGACAGCGAACTGCCGTCGGGCCTGCAACTGGGTACCGGTGTGCGCATCGTCGGCACCCAGAAAAACTTCACCGCCGGTAGCCTGCAAACCACCGAGCAGCCGCTGGACATGGCCATCGACGGTCGCGGTTTCTTCCAGATCCTGCAACCGGACGGCACCACGTCCTATACCCGTGACGGTACGTTCCACCTGGACTCCAACGGCCAGATCGTCAATGCCAGCGGCTTTGCCCTGGAGCCGGCCATTGTCATTCCGAACGAAGCGCAGACCTTCACGGTCGGCCGCGACGGCACCGTGTCCATCACCGTTGCCGGCAACCCGGCAGCCCAGGTGATCGGCAACCTGCAAACCGCCGACTTCATCAACCCGGCCGGCCTGCAGGCCGTGGGCAACAACCTGTTCCTGGAAACCGCCGCCAGCGGCGCGCCGCAAGTTGGCACTCCGGGCCTGAACGGTTTCGGCTCCACGCTGCAGAACACCCTGGAAACGTCCAACGTCAGCACCGTTGAGGAGATGGTCAACATGATCACCACCCAGCGCGCCTACGAGATGAACTCCAAGGTGATCTCCACCGCCGACCAGATGCTCTCGTTCGTAACGCAGAATCTGTAATCAAGTCTATGTGGCGGCCATTGGGCCGCCTGCAACACCGTGAGGTAGGGTCATGAATCGCTATGTATCTGTTCTGGCACTGAGTGGGATCACCGCGCTCGCAGGTTGCGTGCCTGCGACGCCCAAGCCCAATGACCCTTACTACGCTCCGGTGTTGCCGCGCACGCCGTTGCCGGCGGCCGCGAACAATGGCTCGATCTATCAGGCCGGTTTCGAACAGAATCTGTACACCGACCGCAAGGCGTTCCGGATCGGTGACATCATCACCATCACCCTGAACGAAAGGACCCAGGCCAGCAAAAACGCCAACTCGCAAATTGGCAAGAACAGCAAGGCCAACATCGGCCTGAGTTCGCTGTTCGGCAGCAGCGCCACCACCAACAACCCGTTCGGCGATGGCGACCTGAGCCTGAGTGCCAGCTACGAAGGTGACCGCGCGACCAAGGGTGACAGCAAGGCGGCTCAGGGCAACACCCTGACCGGTTCGATCACGGTCACCGTCGCCGATGTGTTGCCCAACGGCATCATCGCGGTACGCGGCGAAAAGTGGATGACCCTCAACACCGGCGATGAGCTGGTGCGGATTGCCGGCCTGGTTCGCGCCGATGACATCGCCACCGACAATACCGTGCCGTCGACCCGTGTCGCCGATGCGCGCATCACCTACTCGGGCACCGGTTCGTTTGCCGATGCGAGTCAGCCGGGCTGGTTCGACCGTTTCTTCCTCAGCCCGCTGTTCCCTTTCTAGGTGGCTACGTTGAATTTCAGAAGTCTCATGATGGCTGCGTTCCTGATGTCCGCAGCGTTCAACGTTCAAGCCGAGCGCCTGAAGGACATCGCCAGCATTTCCGGCGTGCGTTCCAACCAATTGATCGGCTACGGCCTGGTGGTCGGGCTAAACGGCACTGGCGACCAGACGACGCAGACCCCGTTCACCCTGCAGACCTTCAACAACATGCTCTCGCAGTTCGGCATCAAGGTGCCGCCGGGTTCGGGCAACGTGCAGTTGAAGAACGTCGCGGCGGTGTCGATCAGTGCCGATTTGCCGGCGTTCGCCAAGCCGGGTCAGCAGGTCGATATCACTGTTTCATCCATCGGTAACTCCAAGAGCCTGCGTGGCGGCACCTTGCTGTTGACGCCACTCAAGGGTATCGACGGTAACGTCTATGCGGTAGCCCAGGGCAACCTGGTGGTCGGCGGTTTCGATGCGGAAGGGCGAGACGGCTCGAAGATTACCGTCAACGTTCCGTCGGCCGGTCGCATCCCCGGTGGTGCGTCGGTGGAGCGTTCGGTGCCGAGCGGTTTCAACCAGGGCAACAGCCTGACGCTGAACCTCAACCGTTCTGACTTCACCACCGCCAAGCGCATCGTCGACAAGATCAACAACATGCTCGGCCCTGGCGTGGCCCAGGCCATCGACGGCGGTTCGATTCGCGTGACCGCGCCGCTCGATCCGAGCCAGCGCGTCGATTACCTGTCGATCCTGGAAAATCTCGAAGTCGATCCGGGCCAGGCGGTGGCCAAAGTCATCATCAACTCCCGTACCGGCACCATCGTGATCGGCCAGAACGTCAAGGTTTCCCCGGCCGCCGTGACCCACGGCAGCCTGACCGTGACCATTACCGAAGACCCGATCGTCAGCCAGCCCGGCCCTCTGTCCAATGGCACGACGGCGGTGGTACCCCGTTCGAAGGTCAACGCCCAGCAGGAAGCCAAGCCGATGTTCAAGTTTGGCCCCGGCACCACCCTCGACGAAATCGTGCGGGCGGTGAACCAGGTTGGCGCGGCACCGGGTGACTTGATGGCGATCCTCGAAGCGCTGAAGCAGGCCGGCGCCCTGCAAGCCGATCTGATCGTGATCTGAGGACGGCCATCGTGGATATGCGCAAGAGCGGTCTGGTCAGCAGCAGCGATTCGGGCTCCTATTCGGACCTCAATCGCCTGAATCAGCTCAAGGTCGGCGACAAGAACAGCGACGGCAATATGCGCAAGGTGGCGCAGGAGTTCGAATCGCTGTTCCTCGGTGAGATGCTCAAGTCCATGCGCTCGGCAACCGAAGCGCTGGGGCAGGACAATCCGATGAACACGCCGGCGGCCAAGCAGTACCAGGAAATGTACGATCAGCAGCTGGCCGTTTCCATGTCCCGCGAGGGCGGTGGTATTGGTTTGGCGGACGTGCTGATGCGCCAGATGTCGAAGAACAAGCCGTTGGCGCCGGGCGAGGCGGCCGCTGCATCGCTGGCCAAGCAAGAGGCTGCCAAGGCCGCCGTGCAGACACCGGTGGCGGCCGGCACGGTGGCAATCAATGGCCCGTTGTCGCGGGTCAATGGCCAGCGTCCGTTGTGGGCTTCGCGCTCAATCCATACGCCACAAGAGGCGGGCGAGGGTGCTCATCGCAATGACATGGCGCTGATCAATCAGCGACGCCTGGCACTGCCACCGAAACTGGCTGACCGGCTGTTGGCCGGGCTGGTGCCTTCGGCGACGACCGCTGCCACCACGATGCTCAACCGGACAGCCTTGCCAGAGCGCACGACGAACACCGGCACGGGGCCGCTGTACAACGGCGACTGGCTGGCGACCGCGCAACAATCCTCCTCTGGAGGCATGCAGATCTACGGTCGCGCCATGGCGCAGATTCCGCTGGCGCCGGCGAAGAAAGCCTTCAGTTCCGCCGACCAGTTCGTCAACACCATGTTGCCGATGGCCAAGGAGGCCGCCGCACGGATTGGGGTCGATCCACGTTACCTGGTGGCTCAGGCGGCCCTGGAAACCGGCTGGGGCAAGTCGGTAATGCGTGCCCAGGACGGCAGCAGCAGCCACAACCTGTTCGGCATCAAGGCCGGCAATAGTTGGCAGGGCAATTCGGCGCGGGCGATCACCAGCGAATTCAGGAACGGGCAGATGGTCAAGGAGACGGCCGAGTTCCGCTCCTACGACTCCTACAAGGACAGTTTCCACGACCTTGTAACTTTGTTGCAGACCAACAATCGCTATCAAGATGTCGTGAAGTCGGCCGATAACCCAGAACAGTTTGTACGCGAGTTGCAGAGAGCCGGTTACGCAACCGATCCGAACTACGCGAGCAAGATTTCGCAGATAGCCAGGCAGATGACGAGTTACCAGAACTACGCTGCGGCGGGCGTTTCCACTACGCCTTTATAGGCACAAGGTATAAGGTCTGAATCATGAGTTTGCTCAATATCGGGATGTCGGGGCTGAGTGCTGGCCATAACTCGTTGGTGACGACTGGCAACAACATTGCCAACGTCGACACCGCCGGGTACTCGCGCCAGCAGTCTGTGCAGAGCACCAAGGGCTCGATTCAGTACGGCAACGTGTTCATCGGCACCGGCACGACGCTGGCCGATGTGCGTCGCGTGTATAACTCGTATCTCGATTCGCAGCTGCGTACCGCCACCTCGCTCGACAGCGAAGCTACGTCGTACAACGCTCAGGCCACGCCGCTGGACGCCACGCTTTCCGATTCCAATACCGGGCTGACCGGTGTGCTGCAAAAATTCTTCACGTCGATGCAAGGCGTTTCGACCTCGGCCACCGACGACACGTCCCGCCAGTCGGTGCTGACCGGTGCCCAGGCCTTGTCGGCGCGCTTCAATTCGATTGCCAAGCAGTTGAACGACCAGAACACCAACCTGAACGGCAGCCTGGGCGACATGGCGGATCAGGTGAACAAGCTGTCTACCACTATTGCCACGCTCAACCAGAAGATTTCCGAACTCTCCACCGGCACCAATCAGCCAAACGACCTGCTGGACTCGCGCAACGAAGCCGTGCGTCAACTCTCCGAGCTGGTCGGTACCCAGGTGGTCGAACGTGGCAGCAGCTACGACATCTACATCGGCAGCGGCCAGCCCCTGGTAGTGGGTAATACCACCAATACACTGCAAACCGTGCCGAGCCAGGGCGATCCATCGCGCATGGCGCTGCAGCTGAACCGTGGCTCCAGCACCATCGACGTGACCGCGGTGGTCAGCGGTGGCGAAATCGGTGGTCTGCTGACTTACCGCAAGGAAGTGCTCGACCCTTCGCTCAATGAGCTGGGGCGCGTGGCGCTGGTGGTGGCCGACCAGATCAACAGCCAGCAGGCGCAAGGCATCGACAAGAACGGTGATTTCGGCGCGGCGATCTTCAACAACATCAACAGTGCCGCCCTGATCAGTCAGCGCAGCATTGCGGCGGCTGGCAACAGTGCCGGCTCCGGCAACCTGGATGTCACCATCAAGGACACCGGCAGGCTGACCGCCAGCGACTATCAGGTGACGTTCACCAGTGCGACCAACTACACCGTCAAGCGCTCGGACGGCACCGACATGGGATCGTTCAGCACCACGACCACACCGGCTCCGGTGATCGATGGCTTCAGCCTGAACCTCAACGGCGGTGCGCTGAGCGCCGGCGACTCGTTCAAGGTGACGCCGACCCGTGGCGCGGCGGCCGGTATCCAGACCGTGCTCACCGACCCGAAAAAAATCGCCGCGGCAGCCCCCTTGACCGGCGTGACCAGTGCCAACAACACCGGCACCTACACTCAGCCGACGCTGACCAGCACCCTCGATATTTACAACCCGGCGGCCCAGGCAGAAATGCAGACCGCGCTCAAGAGCTCGACGCCGTTCAAACTGGTGTTCGGGGCGGCCAGCGGCGGTAGCCAGACCTACAACATGGTCGATTCCAAGGGTAATTCGATCGGCACCGGCACCATCGTTCCGGGCCAGAGCAACACCCTGAACCTGAAAGTGGGCATGGTCGATGCCAGCGGTGCTCCGGTCATGGACACCAGCGTCACGCCGGCCGTGCAGAAGACGTTCACCGTGCAGACCACGGTCGGCGCCACGCCAGCCAGCGGCGAAAGCTTCACCATCAACCTGACGGGCGCGGCGTCTTCGGACAACCGCAACGCTCAGGCACTGGTCGGACTGCAAACCAAACAGACCGTCGACACCGGCACGGCGAGCAAGGGCATCAGCCTGACCGATGCCTACAACAAGCTGGTAACCAACGTCGGCGCCAAGGCTGCCCAGGGCAAATCAGACAGCGAGGCCACCACGGCGATCCTGGCCAACGCCAAGGGTGCGCGGGATTCGAACTCCGGGGTCGATCTGGATGAGGAAACCGGCAACCTGGTCAAGTACCAGCAGTACTACACCGCGTCTTCGCAGATCATCAAGGCGGCGCAGGAAATTTTCACCACACTGATCAACAGCCTTTAAGGAGTCGTAATTCATGCGCATTTCCACCGCCCAGTATTACGAAATCACCGCTGCCAACTACCAGCGCAACTTCAATAAGGCCATCGCGACCAGCAACGAAGTCAGCAGCCAGATCCGCGTCAACACTGCCGCCGATGATCCGATCGGTGCCGGTCGTTTGCTGCAACTGGGTCAGCAGAGTGCGATGCTTGATCAGTACGGCACCAACATCAACACCACCAAGAGTGCGTTGAGCCTGCAGGAAACCACGCTCGACTCCATCGGTACCGCTTTACAGCGCGCCAAGGAACTGGCTCTCGCCGCCAGCAATGGCATTGCCACCGACGCGGACCGCAAGGCCTACGCGTCGGAGTTGGGCCAGATCCAGCAACAGGTGCTGGGCCTGATGAATTCCAAGGATGCAAGCGGCAACTACCTGTTCTCCGGTTCGAAAACCGACACCGCGCCTTACTCGCAGAACGCCGACGGCACCTACAGCTACAACGGTGACCAGACCACCGTGGACCTCGGCATTGGCGATGGCATGACGGTCGGGACCAACACCACAGGCTGGGATGCGTTCCAGCAGACCATCAACACCAGTCGCACCCAGACCACCATGACCGCTCCAGCGGTGGATGACGGCCGCGTGGTGCTGTCCAACGGCACGGTCGGCACCAGCTCTACCTACAACGCGAAGTTCACCGGCGGCCAACCCTATACCGTCAGTTTCCTCAGCAGCACCCAGCTGAAGATCACCGACTCGCTGGGCAACGACGTGACCGCCGAAGCCAGCCAGAACGGTCTGATCAGCAACTCCAATGGTGCCAACCAGACGGTCAGCTTCCGTGGCGTCGACCTGAAGCTGAACATCAACCTCAAAACCGGTGATACCAATCCGGATGCGGTGATCGCCGGCCACAGTTTCAACCTGTCTTCCACGTCGGATAGCTTCAACACCTCGCGCAGCGCCGGTAACCCGTCGACCGCGGTCATCACCGGTTCCAGCGTGACCGACCCGGCGGCTTACACCAACGCCTTCCCGTCGGGCGGGGCGATCCTCAAGTTCACCAGCGCGACCGCTTTCGACCTGTATGCGGCCCCGATCACCGCCGACAGCAAGCCGGTGTCGTCGGGCACCGTATCCAGCGGCAACGCTACCGCCGCGGGCGTGACCTTTGCCTTGGGCGGTGGTGCCCCGGCGTCTGGTGACCAGTTCGTGATCCAGAACAACAACCATCAGACCCAGAACGTGCTCGACACCCTGGGCCAGATGATGACTGCGCTGAACACGCCAATCGACGGCGACGCGGTGGCCAAGCAGAAGTTTCTCGGCGCCATGGAGTCGGGGATGGGCAACATCGACAGTGCGGCCAACCAGATCGGCTCGGCCATCACCACGATCGGTGCCCGCGGTCAGGCACTGGATAACCAGACCGCGACCAACGAGAGCCTGACCCTGGCGAACAGCGCCAGTCAGAAGTCTATTCGCGATTCGGATCCGGCCGAAGTCATGACTCGCCTGACCTTGCAGCAGACCATGTTGCAGGCGGCGCAGCTGGCGTTCAGCAAGATTTCCCAGCTGGGCCTGTTCAACAAGATCTGACGGTGGTCGGGCGCGCAGGCGCCCGATGGCCTTGCCCCTTCAGTATTTATCGTCTTTTTTTGCGGTAACAAAGGGCTCGCTTTTCAGGGCGGGCTCGCGCCGCCTGTGAGCCTGCCGTGAATTCACTCCCGCTTGTCAGCCTGGTCATTCCCGCCTTCAATCCGCGCTTTTTCGGTCGTGCCTTGCACACGGCTGTGAGCCAGAGCTACGGCAATCTGGAGATCATCGTTTGCGATGACAGTCGCGGCCGTGAGATCGAAGACATCGTGGCTTCGCTGGTCGAGGAAGGGGCGACCGTGCGCTATGTGCGTAACCCGCGGACCCTGGGGCTGGTGGGTAACCTGCAGGCTTGCCTGGAGCAGGCGCAGGGCGAGTACATCAAGTTTCTTTGTGATGACGACCAGTTGTTTTCGGCTTGCATCGAGCGCCAGGCCCAGGTGCTCATCGACTGCGCTGACGTCAATCTGGTCGTGGCCCAGCGCCTGCTCTGGGATGCCGACGACATGCCACTGCCGTCGCGCCTGGAAAACACTCCGCTTTCCCCGGTGGGCGGGATATTCAAGGGCGAGGACCTGCTGGCGATCTTCGAAAACTTCCCGGTCAACATCCTCGGTGGTTTCAGCAACGCCATGTTCCGTCGGGCTGATGTGCTCGAACTGTTTCCAGCACTGACTCAGCCCGGCCATTGCTTTGTCGCGACCCTCGATTTCGCCTTGTACGTCTGCCTGATGCGGCGCGGCAACCTGGCGGTGTCCAATCACGTGCTCGGCATCGAGCGCCTGTACCCCGAGCGTTTGAGCAGCCAGCAGTCGATGAAGGACGCAGCCGAAACCGAACGGCAGTGGCTGTCGCAGATGCTCAAGGCCCGTAGCGGCGAATCAGCGCCGGCGCAGGGCTGGGTGCGCTATCTGCCACTGACTCGGGCGGATGAATCGCCACGGGTTTGGGAGGAGTTGCCACTGAGCCGGACCCTGGGCACCAAGCAGACCACCCAGGACTGGCATGTCGGCATCGCCAGTGTCAGTTTCGCGCAACTGTATGCCCAGTGGCTGGCGTGCCGCGCTCTCACTGAGGGTCAGCGCGAGCTGCTGGCGGATACGCTGGAGGGGTGGCCAACCCGACCCAGAATCGTTCCGATCATCATCGATGAGCAAGGCAGCCGTTCGGCGCTGGAACTCACCCTGCAATCGCTGGTGGATCAGGAATACGCCCCTGAGCTGACGCTGGTGCTTTCGGCGTCTTGCACGGAAGCCGTGCTGGACGAGCGTGTGTTCCGCATGCCGTTGCAGGACGACTGGCAGCAGCAGATCAACGCGCTGTTACCGCAACTGGAAGGCACTGGCTGGTTCTATCTGTTGCGTGCCGGTGATCGCCTGGTGGCGCCGGCCTTGCTGGTCATGGCTGAACGCATTGCGCTGTCGCGCACGCTGACCTGCCTGTACAGCGACGAAGGTGGGCTGCATCAGGGGGAGTCGGCCGAGCCTGCATTCAAGCCAGACTTCAACCTGGACCTGATGCGCAGCTATCCCTACGTGGGGCGTGCGCTGGCATTCGAGCGCGAGCAATTCCTGGCGCTGGGCGGTTTCGATTCGGTGTACGGCGAATTGGCGCCACACGATGTGTTGTGGCGAATGGTCGAGAGTGCTGGCACGCACGTGGTCGGGCACATTTCGGAGGTGTTGCTGGAGTCGGCGTTCGACCTGGCCAAATGGCTGTCGCTGCCGCAAGTGGTGGACACCAATCCACGGTTGCTTGAGGCGCACTTGCAGCGCCTGGGTGTCGCCCACGACATTCGCCAGGGCAGTTCGGCGCTGCTCAATCGGGTCGACTATCTCCATGCGGATCGGCCGCTGGTGTCGATCGTGATCGTCAGCAAGGACCAGACCCTGGCATTGCAACGCTGTGTCGAGAGCCTGCTGGAGAAAACCGCCTACGGCGAATACGAGTTGCTGTTGGTGGACAACGGCAGCGAGAGCGCCGAGGCGCTTGACTGGTTCGCCGGCATGTCGCAGCTGGGCAGCGACCGGATCCGGGTGCTGCGTTGCGAGTTGCAGGGCAATGCGGCGGCGGTGCGCAACTTCGCCGTGAAGCAGGCCGCTGGCGAGTACGTGCTGATGCTCAATCCCTACACGGTGATCACCCAGGCGCAATGGCTGGGTGAACTGCTCAATCATGCGCAGCGTCCGGAAGTCGGCGTGGTGGGGGCCAAGCTGTTCAACCCCGATGGCCGCGTGCTGCACGCCGGCCTGATTCTCGGGTTGCAAGGGCCGGCCGGGGTGCCGTTCCATGGTGAGATGTTGCACGCAGCGGGGTACATGTACCGCTTGCAGGTCGCTCATAATTACAGTGCTGTCGGCGGCGATTGCCTGATGGTGCGCAAGGCGGTCTTTGACGCGGTCGGTGGCCTGGATGAGCAGGGCCTGGCGCAGTCCCTCAACGAGGTCGACCTGTGTTTGCGCGTCGGCCAGGAAGGTTACCTGGTGGTCTGGACGCCTCACGCTCAACTGGCGTTGGGCGCGCAACCGGCGGTGGCTGCGCAAGAAGGTGACCAGGCCCGGGGCGAGCAGGAGCAGGAGGTTTTCTATAAGCGCTGGCTGCCGATCGTGGCCCGTGATCCGGCCTACAACACCAACCTGACATTGCAGGGATTGGGCGGGGCAAGCTTCAGTCTCGAGCCCGGCTTGCGATCTGGTTGGAGCCCGTTTTCCAAGGCTCAGTTGCCGAAGATTCTCGCGTTGCCGGTCAACGCGTCCGCCATCGGCCATTACCGGGTCACGCAACCGTTGATCGAGCTTGAGGCCGCCGGCAGGGCGCACGGACGCATTCATTACAACCTGCCGACCATCATTGAAGTCGAGCGCCATTCGCCTGACGTGATCATCTTGCAGGGGCGCTATTCCGAAGGTCCGATCAACGAAATCCCGAGCCTGCAAAAATACTCCAGCGCGCGACGCATCTATGAGCTCGATGACTTCGTGATCAACGTCCCGCACCGCAATGCGCATATCCGCAATATGCCGGGCAAGGATGAAATGGAGGCGCTGGTCCGGCGCGCCATCGGCATGTGCGATCGCGTGGTGGTGTCCACCGAGCCGCTGGGTAACGCGCTGTCGGACATGCATCAGGACATTCGCGTGGTGCCCAACATGTTGGCGTCGCACTTGTGGACCGATCTGCGCAGTCAGCGCCGCACCTCGAAAAAGCCTCGGGTCGGCTGGGGGGGCGGCACCAGCCACCACGGTGACCTGGCGGTCATCGCCGATGTGGTCCGCGAACTGGCCAATGAAGTCGACTGGGTATTCTTCGGTATGTGCCCGGACGATTTGCGCCCGTACATGCATGAGTTTCACGGGGTGATCGGGCTGGACGTGTACCCGGCCAAACTGGCCAGCCTGAACCTGGATCTGGCATTGGCACCGTTGGAGTTCCACATCTTCAACGACTGCAAGAGCAACCTGCGGCTACTGGAGTATGGTGCTTGCGGTTACCCGGTGATCTGCACCGACACCGAGGCCTATCGCGGCTACCTGCCGTGCACCCGGATCAAGACCAACTCCACGGATGAATGGCTGCAGGCGATCCGCATGCACCTGGCCGATCCCGACGCGAGCTATCGCATGGGCGATGAGTTGCGCGAGATCGTGCTGCGTGACTACGTGCTGCGCGGCGACAATTTGCGCTACTGGGAAAATGGCTGGCTGGCGGACTGACCGTTCGCGCATCCATCCGGAACAGGCAGGCGACCTTGAGTCGCCTGCCTTTTTTTTGCCGCCAGACTTTGCAGTCAGCGTTGAAGATGCCCGCCAGGCATTGCCCGGTAGCGGATTGAAAGAGCTGGCGCGTTTCCTGCAAGTCCCCCTTATATCGCCATAAAACGAGCACTTGCGGTGAGTCCGGATGCGCTCTGAACGGCGGCAGGTTTAACCCAGATGGCCCGCAAAAGCTTGATACAGCTTGGCTGAGCCCTGTGACGAACAAGAGGGAAAGGGGATGAAGGCAGTTATTTTGGCGGGTGGCCTGGGTACGCGGATCAGCGAAGAGTCGCACCTCAAGCCCAAGCCGATGATCGAGGTCGGCGGCAAGCCAATTCTCTGGCACATCATGAAGCAGTACTCCGCTCACGGAATCCACGATTTCGTGATCTGCCTTGGCTACAAGGGCTATGCGATCAAGGATTTCTTCGCCAACTACTTCCTGCACACCTCCGACGTCACGTTCGACATGTGTAACAACCGCATGGATGTTCACCAGAACTACAGCGAGCCATGGCGCGTCACGCTGATCGACACCGGCGAAGAGACCATGACCGGCGGCCGTTTGCGCCGCGCCCGACGCTACCTCGAAGACGAACAGGCCTTCTGTTTTACTTATGGCGACGGTGTATCGGACCTCAATATCGGTGCATTGGTGGATTTCCATCTCAAGCACGGAAAGTTGGCGACCGTCACCGCGGTACAGCCGCCAGGCCGCTACGGCGCGCTTAATCGCGATGGCGACAAGGTCCTGGGCTTCACTGAAAAACCTCGCGGCGACGGTGGCTGGATCAACGGCGGATTCTTTGTCCTGTCGCCCAAAGTGCTGCCGTTGATCGACGGCGACGACACCTCGTGGGAGTCCGGCCCGCTGGACGGCCTGGCCGAGCGCGGCGAGCTCATGGCGTTCCAGCACGACGGTTTCTGGCAACCGATGGACACCCTGCGCGACAAGAATCACCTCGAAGCGTTGTGGCAGAGCGGGGAGGCCCCATGGAAGCAATGGGACTGAGCCCGCAATTCTGGCGCGGCAAGCGGGTGCTGGTCACCGGCCATACCGGTTTCAAGGGCAGTTGGCTGACATTGTGGCTGCAAAGCCTGGGTGCCGAAGTCAGCGGGTTTTCCCTCGATCCGTCCACCGAGCCGAGTCTGTTCGAACTGGCGCGGGTGCATGAAGGCATCAACGATCAGCGCGGCGACTTGCGTGACCTGGGCGCTTTGCTGGAGCTGATCGCCGAGACCCAGCCGCAAATCGTCCTGCACCTGGCGGCACAGCCGCTGGTGCGTGAAGGTTATCGCGACCCGTTGGGCACGTACTCCAGCAACGTCATGGGCACGCTCAACCTGCTCGAGGCGATCCGTCAGGTGGGCGGCGTGCGCGCCTGCGTGCTGGTGACCACCGACAAGGTCTACGCCAATCAGGAATGGCTGTGGCCGTACCGCGAAAACGAAGCGTTGGGCGGTCACGATCCCTACAGCAGCAGCAAGGCGTGCTGCGAATTGCTGGCGCAATCCTATGCCGCCTCGTTCTTTGCGCCGCAAAAGCACGCCGAGCACGGTTTGGCGCTGGCCACGGCGCGTGCCGGCAACGTGCTCGGCGGTGGCGATTTCGCCCCGGAGCGGCTGATTCCCGACGTGCTGCGGGCGTGGTCGGCGGATGAGCCGGTGACCTTGCGCTATCCGCAGGCGGTGCGCCCATGGCAACACGCGCTGGAACCGCTGGCCGGCTATCTGCAACTGGCGGCCGGCTTGTTCGAGCAAGGCCCGCAATTGGCTGGGGCGTGGAATTTCGGTCCCGGTGAAGCGGACATGTGCAGCGTCGGTGAAGTGGTCGAACTGCTCGCCAGCCGCTGGCCGCAAGCACGCGGACTACGTATCGAACCGAGCGATATGCATGAAGCCGGCCTGTTGCGCCTGGACAGCAGCCGCGCCCGTCAATTGCTCGGCTGGCAACCGCGCTGGTCGCTGCAGCAGTGCCTGACCCAGACCCTGGATTGGCATCTGGCGTGGCAGAACGGCGACGACATGCGCGCCGCCAGCCTGGCGCAATTGAACCTGTACCGAGGCACGCTGTGAGTGAATTTCTGTTGAAGGCGTTGCCGCTGAACGGTTTGTTCAGCGTGCAGCACAAACGCTTTGAGGACGAGCGCGGGCACTTTTCCCGGTTGTTTTGCGAAGGCAGCCTCAATGCGTTTGGCCAGGCGTTTCATATCCGCCAGATCAATCACTCCTGCACCCGCGAACGCGGCAGCGTGCGTGGCCTGCATTACCAGAGTGCCCGAGCGCCGGAAGCCAAATTGATCACCTGCCTGCGCGGTGAGGTCTGGGATGTCGCGGTGGATCTGCGTCCCGACTCCGAGACCTTCCTGCACTGGCACGCCGAACACCTGCGTGCCGGCGATGGCCGCAGCCTGTTGATTGCGGCCGGGTTCGCCCATGGCTTCCAGACCCTGAGTGCCGACGCCGAGCTGCTTTATCTGCACAGCAACGACTACGCGCCGGAACACGAAGGCGGGTTGTCGGTGCTCGATCCACGGCTGGCGATTGCCTGGCCGTTGCCTGTCAATAATCTGTCGGCGCGCGATGCGAGTCATCCGGCGCTTGATGAACACTTTGCCGGAGTGCGTCTATGAACTGCCGAGGTTGCGCCGCTGCGCTGACCCTGCCGCTGATCGACCTGGGCACCTCGCCGCCGTCCAACGCCTACGTGCGTGCCGACCAGCTGGAGCAGGCCGAACAATGGGTGCCGTTGAAGGTTGCCGTGTGCCAGCAGTGCTGGCTGGTGCAAACCGAGGATTACACCAGCGCCGACAGCCTGTTCGATGCCGAGTATGCCTATTTCAGTTCGTTCTCCAGTACCTGGCTGGCCCATGCCGAGCGCTATGTGGCCGAGATGGTCGAGCGCTTCGGCCTGACCGGTGACAGCCGTGTGGTGGAAGTCGCCGCCAACGATGGTTACCTGTTGCAGTACGTGGACGGGCGCGGCATTCCTTGCCTGGGCGTCGAACCGACTCGCAGCACCGCGCAAGCGGCGCGGGAAAAAGGCCTGGAGATTCGTGAACTGTTTTTCGGTCGTGACACCGCCGCGCAATTGAAAAACGAAGGCTGGGGCGCCGACCTGATGGCCGCCAACAACGTGCTGGCGCATGTGCCGGACATCAACGATTTCCTTGGCGGCTTCGCGACCCTGCTCAAGCCGACGGGGGTGGCAACCTTCGAATTCCCGCAGTTGCTGACCCTGATGGCCGGCCAGCAATTCGACACGCTGTACCACGAGCATTATTCCTACCTGTCGCTGACCGCTGTGCAGACCTTGTGCGAGCGCAATGGCCTGCAAGTGTTCGACGTCAGCCAACTCCCGACCCATGGCGGTTCCCTGCGGGTGTTCGTCCAGCGCCTGGACGGCGAGCCTCGCGACGTGCAACCGGCGGTCCGGCAACAGCTGCAGGCCGAACTCGCCGCCGGGGTGAAAACGCCGGAGTTCTACGCGACCCTGACGCCCGCCGCCGAACGCATCAAGCATGACCTGCTGCGCTTTTTGTTGCAGGCCAGGGCCGATGGCAAGCGCGTGGTCGGCTACGGCGCCGCCGCCAAGGGCAACACCCTGCTCAACTACGCCGGCGTCAAGCCGGACCTGCTGGCCTGGGTGGCCGATGCCAACCCGCACAAGCAAGGCAAGTACCTGCCCGGTAGCCGTATTCCGATCGTGTCGCCAGCACAGATCGACATCGAAAAACCGGACTACGTGCTGGTATTGCCGTGGAACCTGCTGGATGAGATTACCCAGGCCTTTGCCGGCATCCGTGCATGGGACGGTCGTTTTGTCATTGCCATTCCCGAGTTGATCATTCGATGAGCCGAATTCATTACACCAAGCCCAGCGTCGGTGAGCTGGAAGCCGACTACGTACTCGATGCCGTCCGCCATGGTTGGGGAGAGCGCTGCTACGAGTACCTGACGCGCTTCGAAAAGTCCTTTGCCGAGCACGTGGGGGCGACCTACGCGATCGCAACCTCCAGTTGCACCGGCGCGCTGCACATGGGCATGGCGGCGTTGGGCATCGGTGCCGGCGATGAGGTGATCCTCGCCGATACCAACTGGATCGCCTCGGCTGCACCTATCACCTATCTGGGGGCGACGCCGGTGTTCGTCGATGTGCTGGCGGACAGTTGGTGCCTCGATCCGCAGCAGGTCAGACGGGCGATCACCCCACGAACCAAAGCGATTCTGGCGGTGCACCTCTACGGCAATCTCTGCGACATGGATGCGTTGCTGGCGATCGGTCGCGAGTTCGGCCTGCCGGTCATCGAAGACGCCGCCGAGGCGATTGGCTCGCAGTGGCGTGGGCGGGCCGCCGGTTCGCTGGGCGCGTTCGGCGCGTTTTCCTTTCATGGCACCAAGACCATGACCACCGGCGAAGGCGGCATCTTCGTGACGTCGGACAAGGCCCTGTATGACCGCGTACTGACCCTGTCCAACCATGGCCGGGTGGCGGGCAGCAGCAAACAGTTCTGGCCGGATTTCCTCGGTTTCAAATACAAGATGAGCAACCTGCAAGCGGCCGTCGGTTGCGCGCAGGTTGAGCGGATCGACGAGTTGATCGAACGCAAGCGAGCGATCTTCGCCAACTACGCCCAGGCGCTGGCGCCGTTGCCGGGCTTGTCCATGAACCCTGAGCCCGAACACGCGCGCAACGGTTACTGGATGCCCACCGTGGTCTTTGACCGCGAGCTGGGGATTACGCGGGACATGTTGATCGCAGCCTTCCAGGCCGCCGATATCGACGCGCGGGTGTTCTTCTGGCCGCTGTCGTCCTTGCCGATGTTCAGCCAACTGACGGCTGACTCGCCCGTGGCGCATGCGCTGCCTGAGCGCGCGATCAATCTGCCGAGTTACCACGACATGACCGATGACGATCAGCACCGGGTCATCGAGGTGCTGCGCGCGCTGGTACTCAAAAGGACCCGGCTATGAAGGTTTACCTGCTGGGGGCGGCCAATCCTGAAGCGGTACGGATGATCCTCACCCTGAAACGCAGTCAGCCGGACGTGCAGTTCGCCTTTCTCGATAACGATCCGGCCAAGCAAGGCACGCTGTTTCATGGCGTGCCGGTGGTGGGTGGCACGGACAAGGTGACCGAGCTGAAAGGCCCCGACACACGCTTTGTCAATTTGATCACCGGCAGCACGGCGCTGCGTTACCGGACCACCTGTGAGATCGTCGAGGCCGGTGGCACCCTGGGCAACTTCATCCACCCGGGCATCGATCTGACGATGATCACGATGGGCGTTGGCACCTATCTGCAAGAGGGCGTGATCATGCAGGCGCAAGTCTGCCTGGGTGACAACACCAGCATCAGCGCCGGCTGCGTGGTCGGGCATGAGGGGCAGATCGGCCATTCGGTGTTCATGGCGCCGGGTGTCTGCATTGCCGGTTGTGTCGAGATCGGCGACGGCACCTTCATCGGCACCAACGCCACGATCCTGCCGCGTTTGCGCATCGGCCGCTGGGTCACCATCGGTGCGGGTGCCGTGGTGACCAGAGACGTTCCAGACTACGCGGTTGTGGTGGGCAGTCCCGCCAGGACCATCAAGACCAATCCTGTTTCCTTTCAAGACGGTCGGGTTTTCAACTAACCACCGCGACTAATTTCCGGAGAGTCTGTAATGAATCCTCATGAGCAGTTTCGTGAAGAAGTAAAAGAGAACATCGAAGGCCTGCAACAGGACAAAGCGTTGCAAGCCACGTCGCTGGACTGGGTCGGCACGACCGCCAAACACAAGTACACCTACAACTTCAGCTGGATGGGCCGCCCGATCATTCAGTTCCCCCAGGACATGGTCGCCATGCAGGAGATCATCTGGGCGCTGCGGCCGGACATCATCGTCGAGACCGGTATCGCCCACGGCGGTTCGCTGGTGTTTTACGCCTCGATGCTGGAACTGATCGGCCATGGTGAGGTGCTGGGCGTCGACATCGATATCCGCCAGCACAACCGTGAGGCAATCGAAGCGCACCCGATGAGCAAGCGGATCCGGATGATCCAGGGTTCGAGCATTGATCCGGCGATCGTCGAGCAGGTTCGCCAGCGCGTCGAAGGCAAGAAAGTGCTGGTGGTTCTGGACTCCAACCACACCCACGAGCACGTACTCGAAGAGCTGCGTGCCTATGCACCGATGACCTCGGTGGGCAGCTACTGCGTGGTGATGGATACCGTGGTCGAAGACATGCCCGAAGATGCCTTCCCGGACCGCCCGTGGGGCAAGGGCGACAACCCGAAGACCGCGGTATGGGCCTACCTGGAAGAAAACCGCGACTTTGAGATCGACCAGGCCATTCACAGCAAGCTGCTGATCACCGTCGCGCCGGATGGTTATCTGCGCCGCGTGCGGTAAACGACAAGACATCGTTGGGTTTTTTCGGCGATTCGCCGATGTGGGGAAATGTATGCAAGGCAATAATTCTGAACACGGGTTGGCACTCAACGAACAGTTGACCGTGGTGCTGATGTCTCACGAGCGGCCGGCGTTCTTGCGTCGCGCTGCACGTTTCTACAGCGGCTTGCCTTGCAGGATTCTGGTGCTGGATTCTTCGACTGAAGGTCAGCCAAGCCTGGCCGGACAGTTTGAAAATGTGGATTACCAGCATGTCCCGCAGTTTGGCTACTGGGGGGTTCGTGCCAAGCTGGCTTTTGGCGTGGAGCAAGTGACCACTGCGTTCATGGTGTTCGCCGCCGACGATGACTTCCATGTGCATGACGCCCTGCACGCAGCCGTGGCATTCATGGAGGCCAATCCCGACTACGGCCTGTGCCACGGCTACAGCATGATGTACCTGTCACAACCCAACAGCGTCAGCTACTTCCGGCGTGACAAGAAAGTCTGCGAAGACTATTGCTCCGAGCACGCCGAGGAGCGTGTGCTCGATTACATGCACCAGTACCTCCCGCCATTCTATGCAGTCCAGCGCACAGACCTGGTACGTGACTGGTATCAGGCCATGCCTCACGATACGTCCTTCCAATGGCAGGAAATCGGTCACACGTACTACATGCTGGCGCGGGGCAAGGCGCGAATTCTGCCGATCCCGTATGTCGTGCGCGAGATGAACTACGGGTACTCGGATCACAACACCGAGATCTTCCACACGCTGGCTCATACGGATACCAGGACGGTCGCCGAACGTGAAGCCTTTGCCGCTTTCCTCTTCGGGCTGCCGACTCAAGTTCAAGGCGAGGACCCGGAGCGAGGCAGGCAGTTCGCACTGCAAAGCTTCGAAACCCTGGCCGATAGCCTGCGCACGGGCCGGGCGCTGACAACAGAGCTGATTTTCGAGTCTGCGTGGACCAGTGTCGAGACTGGCCCTGTGCGCCGTTTCGGTCCAAAGCAATACGTCGAAATGCCGTTCTACAATCAGCAGTTTTTCGATCAGTTGACCCAGTTCGAATTCCTGTTGCACGCCATGCCGGCCGGTCGTGTCCAGTTGCAAGGCCTGGAAGGCGTCTGGACGCGGCAACAGAGCCTGATGCAGGCGCGTAACAACGACACACCGGAAAGCGTGGTCGACCGTTTGTGGCAAGCCCACGACAGCAACGTGTTCAACCGTACGGTGGTCAAGCGCCTGGCGGCGCAGCTCGAATTGCTGGGCGAAGAGGAGGAAGCGCAGGCCATGAGTGACTGGGCCGCGCGTCTTGAGGCGGTGTCGGTCGAAGGCAACAGCGCGACATTCGACAAGATGCTCTCCGGTCGACTGCTCAAATGGCTCGCGCCCCGCCAGCCAGAGGCTGACGAGGCTGAGTCGATCAACCAGTACCTGGCGGCCAACGACGGTGGTCCGCAGTTCGGGATCTTCCTGCTGGACCTGGATAACGATATCGACAAGCTGCAAGTCTCTCTCGACAGCCTGCTCGAAGGTCACGGCAAGGCATTCAAGATTGTGATCTTCACTACCGGTGAAGCACCGGCGGCGACCACGGCGCAGAACACCTTGCACTTTGTCCGTGTCACGCAAAGCAACTATGTCGACAAACTCAACCAGAGTGCTCGTCAGTCGCCTTGCGACTGGTTGATGCTGGCTGAAGCCGGCGACGAGTTCACCGCCGGCGGCCTATTGCGCGCCAGCCTGGAGTTGTTGTCGGATGAGCAATGCCGCGCCGTCGCCACCGACGAAATCCAGCGCACCTCAGAAGGCGCACTGGTGGATGTATTCCGTCCGGGTTTCAACCTTGATTTGCTGCAAAGCCTGCCGGCCTTGATGGCGCGTCACTGGTTGATCCGTCGGGAAGTGTTCATTGAAGTCGGCGGCTACCAGCCAGACTTCAGCAAGGCCCTGGAATTCGACTTGCTGCTGCGCATCATCGAGCGGGGTGGCCTCAACGGGCTGGCCCACCTGGACGAACCGCTGGTGATTGCAGGGGCGCCGGCACTGGAAGAAAACGCCGATGAACGCCTGGCGTTGTTGCGCCACCTGGGCAATCTTGGCTACAAGGCCAAGGTCACTTCGACGTTGCCTGGCACTTATCAGATCGATTATCGCCATACCGAACGCCCGCTGGTGTCGATCATCGTGCCGGCCGGGGATGACCTGGCGGCGTTGCAACAGTGCCTGCAAGCGGTGTTGCTGCGGACTCGCTACATCCAGTACGAAGTGCTGATCGCGCTCAACCCGAATCAGTCGGCCGAGGTCAACGATTGGCTGGGCACCTACCAGCATCCGAAAGTCAGCGTGCTGCGTGCCGACCAGAGCCTGAGCGACGTGGCGTTGTACAACGCCGCCAGTCAGCAGGCGCAGGGCGAGTACCTGGTGCTGTTGGCCGCCGACAGTGAAGTGGTCAATCCGAACTGGCTTGAGTCGCTGCTCAATCACGCCCAGCGTCCGGAAGTCGGCGTGGTCGGTCCCAAGTTGATCGACCGCGACGGCAAGGTCACCCAGGCCGGGCTGATCCTCGGCATGAACGGTGGCGTGGGCTCAGCCTTCGTCGGTGAAAAACATGACGCCGAAGGTTACCTGCACCGCTTGGCGCTGGAGCAGAACTACTCGGCGGTGTCGAAGGTGTGCCTGATGGTGCGCAAAGCGTTGTTCGACGAGCTGGACGGTCTGGACAGCATGACCTTCGCCGACGGCTTGAGCGACGTCGATCTGTGCCTCAGGGCCGGTCAGGCCGGCTACCTCACCGTGTGGACACCGCTGGTACAGGTCATTCACTCGGGTGAAGTGCCACAGGTGCCGCAGGCCCTCGATGCGCTGCGTGACAAGTGGGCGGCAGCTTTTGCGCAGGACCAGGCCTATAACGCCAATCTGGCCTTGAGCGGCAAAGGCTTTGCCTTGGGCGAAAGTGCTTCGGTGAACTGGGCGCAGATGCTCGGCTAGGCCCGGCGAACAGGTATAAGGATTCAAGGCATGTTCAACGGAAAATCGAGTTTCATCGCAGGCGGGACCGGTTCGTTCGGGTGTCGGATCATCCGGAACGCGCTGGTGCGTGTCTGGTTGCCAGCATGATTCCTTACGCTCGGCAAAGCCTTGATCAGGCGGATATCGACGCCGTGGTCGGTGTATTGCAGTCTGACTGGCTGACCCAGGGGCCGACCATCGAGCGCTTTGAGCGGGCGATGGCTGAACGCTGCGAGGCCGGCTTTGCCGTGGCGGTGTGCAATGCCACTGCGGCCCTGCACATCGCTTGCCTGGCGGCGGGGCTCGGCCCGGGCGATTGGCTGTGGACGACACCGAACACCTTTCTCGCCTCGGCCAACTGTGGTCGCTACTGCGGTGCCGAGGTGGATTTTGTCGATATCGACCCGCTGACCTGGAACCTCGATGCCGCTGCGCTGGCCGTCAAGCTGGAACGGGCCGAGCGAGAAGGCCGGCTGCCGAAAGTGCTCGTGGCCGTCGCGTTCTCGGGGCAGAGTTGCGACATGCGCAGGATTGCCGCACTGGCCAAGCGCTATGGCTTTACCGTGATCGAAGACGCGGCCCATGCCGCTGGTGCGTCGTACGCCGGGCGCCCGGTGGGTTGTGGCGAGTTTGCCGCGATGACCGTGTTCAGCTTTCATCCGGTGAAGATCATCACCAGCGCCGAGGGCGGCATGGTCATGACCAACAGCCCGGAACTTGCCGAGCGTTTGCAACGCTTGCGCAGCCACGGCATGACCCGGGATCCGCAGCAGATGACCGGACCCAGCCACGGCCCCTGGTACTACGAACAGGTGGAGCTGGGTTTCAATTACCGCATTACCGACCTGCAAGCGGCCCTCGGTTTGTCGCAGTTGAACAAACTGGATGAATTTATCGAGCGGCGACGTGAACTGGCGGCGCGTTATGAGCGCTTGCTGGGGTATTTGCCGCTGACCCTGCCCGGTGCACAGCCCGAGGCTGAGTCGTCATGGCATCTGTATGTGGTGCGCCTGCAGCTCGATCAGATCGGTCTCACTCATCGTGAGGTGTTCGAGGGATTGCGAGCTGTCGGGGTCGGTGTGAACCTGCACTACATTCCCGTGCATTTGCAGCCTTACTATCGTGATCTCGGGTTCGCCGAGGGTGATTTTCCCCAGGCCGAACGTTACTACGCCGAAGCCATCAGCCTGCCGTTGTATCCGTTGCTCAGTGATGAGCAGCAGGACTACGTGGTCGAGCAGATGCGGCAACTGATCGAAATAATCCAGCCATTGCGGCGGGTGGGAAATGTGTGATGCGTGAGCTGACCGAGCAGGAAGCTTTCTGGCAGGGAGAATTCGGCAACCAGTACGTTGAGCGCAATGTCGGGCAGCCGCTGGTGGCGGCCAACCTGGCGTTGTTTGCCAAGGCACTGACACGGGTCGGGCACATCGATAGCCTGGTGGAGCTGGGCACCAACGCCGGCAACAACCTGCAGGCACTGCGCCAACTTTTGCCGCGCTGCGAGTTGTTCGGCGTGGAGATCAATGCCAGCGCTTGTGTCGCGGCCCGGGCGTTGGGTATTGCACACATCTGGCAGGGTTCGCTGTTCGATTTCCCCCGGGAACGCACCTTCGACCTGACCCTGAGCAAAGGCGTGCTGATTCACCTGGCACCGGAGTTGCTGCCGGCCGCGTATGCGCAACTGTATGAGTTGAGCCAGCGCTACATACTGATCGCCGAGTACTACAACCCGGTGCCGATCGAGGTCCCGTATCGCGGCAACAGCGGCAAATTGTTCAAGCGCGATTTTGCCGGTGAAATGCTCGATCGCTATGACGACCTGCAACTGGTTGATTACGGTTTCGGTTACCGCCGCGATCGGCAATTCCCGGTGGATGACATCACCTGGTTTGTCCTGGAAAAACGCCGTTGAACAACGTTGCCATCATCCCGGCTCGCGGTGGCAGCAAACGCATACCCCGCAAGAACCTCAAGCCGTTCGCCGGAGTGCCGATGATTGCCCGCTCGATTCAGGTGGCCCTGGAGTCCGGGTTGTTTTCCCGGGTGGTGGTGAGTACCGACGACGAGGAAATCGCCGGGCTGGCGCGCGACTGTGGCGCCCAGGTACCCTTCATGCGCCCGGCGGCGCTGGCCGATGACTTCACGGGCACCGCGGCGGTGATCGCCCATGCCCTGCAAGCCTTGCGCGAACAAGGGGACGAGTTTGATCGCGCCTGCTGTATCTACGCGACCGCGCCGTTGTTGCAATCGCGATTTCTGGTCCAGGGGCTGAGCCTGCTGGAGCAGCATCCCGACAAGTCGTTCGCCTTCTCGGTGTGCGACTTCGGTTTCCCGGTCCAGCGAGCCCTGACCCTTGACGATCAGGGTGCATTGACGGCGCTGTATCCGCAGTACCGTGATACCCGCTCCCAGGATTTGTCGATCGCCTATCAGGATGCCGGACAGTTCTACTGGGGGCGTTGCGATGCCTGGTTGCGGGGCGAGGTGTTGTACTCGCCGTACAGCCTGCCAGTCATCCTGCCGCGTCATCTGGTGCAGGACATCGACACACCGCAAGACTGGAAACGCGCGGAATACCTGTACGCCGCGCTGAAGGCCGGAGGTGAACTGCAATGAGAGTACTGATTCGCTCCGATGCCTCGCCGACCATCGGCAGCGGCCACATCGCACGCTGCCTGTGCCTGGCCCGGGTGTTGCGCAGGCAGGGCAGTCATGTGGCGTTCGCCTGTCGCCTGTTACCGGGGCATCGACTGGAGGCATTGCGGGTCGAAGGTTTCGAAACCTTCGCGCTGCCCGAACGCTACAGCGATGAAGACCCGCAGCAAGCCATCGAATCCATGCTGCCATGGCAGGCCGATATCGCCGCGCTCGAACCGCTGCTGGAGCACCAGCCGGCATTTGACTGGATCATTGTCGACCACTACGGCCTCGATCATCACTGGCAGACGGCCGCCCGGCGCTTTGCGCCACGGATCGCCGCGGTGGATGACCTCGCCACGCGGACCTACAGCGCCGATTTGCTGCTGAACCAGAACCTCTCGGGCACACCAGAGGCTTATACCTCGCTGCTGGCACCGGGTTGCCGGACGTTGTTCGGTCCCCGGTATGCGATGTTGCGCGACGAGTTCTGTTGCCCGGCCATCGAAATCAAGCCCCGGGCCAAGCGTGTGCTGGTGAATTTCGGCGGTTTCGACGCGGCCATGCAGACCCATCATGCAATGCTGGCGCTGGCGGACTTTGCTGAGCTGGAAGTCGATTTTGTCGCCGGGGCGGATAATCCGGCCTGGGCGCAGATGCAGGCGTTGGCGGCGAGTCGCCCGAATTGGCGGCTGCACAGTTTCGTCAGCGACTTTTATCGATTGATGAGCGAAGCCGACCTGTTTGTCGGGGCAGGAGGCGGCACCAGTTGGGAACGGGCGGCCATGGGGCTGCCGACGATTTGCATTGCCGTGTCGAACAACCAGCAGGCCAACGGCGAGGTCATGGCGGCCGCGGGTGCCCATGTGTTCATGGGCGGGCGCGAGCAGGTCAGTGTCGAGCAACTGCGCCTGGCCATTGGCCTTGTCGCGGGTAACCAGGGTTTGCGCCAGAGCCTGGCCCGGCAATCGCGACAACTGGTCGATGGCCGGGGGGCGCGGCGGGTAGCGGTTGCGCTGGCCGGCGCGGTGCTGAGGATGCGCCCGGCGACCCTGGGAGATGCACAGTTGTTGTTCGACGGGCGCAACTGTGAGGCCGTGCGCCGTTGGTCGCTGCAGACCGGCGTGATCGAATGGCCAGCGCATCAAAACTGGCTGACGGCGAGCCTGAGCAATCCCCGGCGGCTGTTGTTGATTGCCGAGGCCGATGACGGCCCGGTCGGTGTGCTGCGTTATGACCTGCGCGGTTTTACCGCCGAGGTGTCGATTTATCTGTTCGAAGGCCGGTTCGGCCTGGGTTGGGGCAGGGCGCTGCTGGCCCGTGGTGAAGCCTTTGTGAAGGTCCATTGGCCAGAACTGGAGTCGCTCACCGCCCAGGTGTTGCCCGCTAACCAGCCGTCGCTGAACGTCTTTCGCGAAGCCGGTTTTACCCAGAGTGCCTGCGCGTTCACGCGCGTATTGAAGGATCACGCAGATGACTAGCTTCAAGATTGGCGAGCGCCTGATCGGTGCCGATGCACCGCCATTGATCATTGCCGAGATGAGCGGCAACCATAACCAGTCCCTGGACATGGCATTGCAAATCGTCGAGGCCGCGGCCAGGGCCGGTGCCCATGCGTTGAAGCTGCAAACCTATACCGCCGACACCATGACCCTGGACCTGGTCGAGGGCGAGTTTTTCATCAAGGATCCGAACAGCCTGTGGGCCGGTACTTCGTTGTACGCCTTGTACGAAAAGGCCCACACGCCTTGGGAATGGCATGCGCCGATTTTCGCACGCGCCAAAGAGTTGGGCCTGCTGGCGTTCTCCACGCCATTCGATGAGAGCGCCGTGGACTTCCTCGAAAGCCTCGACGTGCCGGCCTACAAGATCGCCAGTTTTGAAAATACCGACTTGCCGCTGATCCGCCGGGTAGCCGCGACGGGCAAGCCGCTGATCATTTCCACCGGCATGGCCAGCATCGCCGAACTCGATGAAACCGTGCGCGCCGCCCGCGAAGCCGGGTGCAAGGACCTGGTGCTGCTCAAATGCACCAGCACCTATCCGGCATCACCCGCGAACAGCAACCTGCGCACGATCGGGCATTTGCGCGAGTTATTCGATTGCCAGGTGGGGCTGTCCGATCACTCCATGGGCGTCGGAGTGTCCGTGGCGGCGGTGGCATTGGGGGCAACGGTGGTGGAAAAGCATTTCACCCTCGACCGTGGGGCCGGTGGTGTCGACGCCAGTTTCTCGCTGGAACCCTCTGAACTGGCCAGCCTGGTGATCGAAACCGAGCGCGCCTGGCAAGCCATGGGGCAGGTGCATTACGGCCTCACCGAGGCTGAGCGCCCATCCCTGGTGTACCGTCGATCGTTATATGTGATCAAGGACATGGCGGCTGGCGAGCCCTTCGACGGGACAAACGTGAGAGCCATCCGTCCGGGGCTCGGGCTGGCGCCCAAGCATGCGCAAAGCCTCCTGGGACGCCGTGCCCGCCAGGCCATCAAGCGTGGAACAGCGCTGGACTGGTCGTTGGTCGAATGACCCGTGCCGGGCAGATTCGGCAAAATAGAGTGACCTGCGAGTCATAACGCGCATCTTCACTGTATTGTATTGACCGGGAAGATGGCGCCTGACCCTTTATCGGGATCAGTGATGGCCCTCTACGCTTCCCGGCCGTCGCCTTGGGGCGACGCAGATCCTGGTTTGTCGGCGCCCCTCGATTCCTGCGAGTGGTGGTATTGGGCTGTTTATTATTGGGAAGCCGTAATGATTGGCATAAAGAGCATTGCGAGCTACGTTCCTGTAGCCGGCGTGGACAATTACGCACAAGGTGCAAAATTCGAGAAGGATGAAGAGTTCATCCTGGGCAAGATCGGTTCGGCCTTCCTGCCGCGCAAGGGCGTTGATCAGGAAACTTCCGATCTGTGCGTTGAAGCGGCCAATGCGCTGTTTGCCAGCAACCCTGATCTGAAACGCGAATCCATCGATGCGTTGATCGTCGTCACCCAGAACGGTGACGAAGAAGGCCTGCCACATACCGCAGCCATCGTGCAGGACAAGCTCGGCCTGCCGACCAACGTCGCTGCGTTCGATATTTCGCTGGGCTGTTCCGGTTATGTCTACGGCATCTATGCGATCAAGGGCTTCATGGAGGCCGCTGGGCTGAAGAACGGCCTGCTGATCACTGCCGACCCGTATTCGAAGATCGTCGACCCGGAAGACCGCAACACCACCATGCTGTTCGGCGATGCGGCCACGGCTACCTGGATGGGCGAAAACCCGACCTGGGCACTGGGCAAGGCCAAGTTCGGCACCGACGGTTCCGGCGCTCCACATTTGAAAGTCACCGACGGCGTGTTCTTCATGAACGGCCGCCAGGTATTCAACTTTGCACTGCTCAAGGTGCCGGCGCATTTGCATGAATTGCTGGGCGAGTCGCAATTGAGCGCTGATGACATCGACGCGTTCTGCATTCACCAGGGCAGCGCGGCGATTGTCGATGCAGTCGCGCGGCGCTTCGAAGAGTGCCCGCAGAAGTTCATCAAGGACATGGTCGAGACCGGTAACACGGTGTCGTCGAGCATTCCATTGCTGCTGGAAAAGCATATTCTCGATTCCGAATGGAAGCGCGTTGCGCTCAGCGGTTTCGGAGTGGGGCTGTCATGGGGTTCGGCGATCATCTATCGTCCTTGAGTGAAGGTCTTTTAATAAAAAGGCCGGTACAAAAAAGCGCTCAAGGGTTAACCTTGAGCGCTTTTTTGCTTGTATGGAATGCGAGGTAGCATGAGCGAATGCTTTGAAGACAATGCTCAGGTTATCCAGCGGCGCTGGCCGTCGCTGTATGCGCGATTGAAAACGGAAGATCGCCTGGGTATCGAGGTCAACCTGATCGAAGGTCGGGACTCGACGTTGTGCGTAGGCGGCATCCAGCTCACCAGCCGTCATGATCGTCTGCACGAGGCCCGCCTGCAGGCGGCCAGCCTCCCGCTCGACAAACCACAGCTGCACGTTTACGGCACCGGTTTCGGCGATTTGCCTTCGGTTCTGCTGGAGCGCGCCGGGCTTGAAAAGCTCTATGTCCATATTCTAAACGGCGCACTGTTCGCGCTGGTGTTGCAACTGATCGATCAGCGTCAATGGCTGGGCGATCCGCGCGTGCAACTGTTGTATGCCGGCGATATGTCGGACATCTGCACGCCGTTTTTTGCGTTGCCGGCCGAAATGCTGCTGGCCGATGACTTCAGTGCGAAGATTCGTGATCGCCTGGTCAGCGAAGTGCACCTGAGTTTCAATAATCGTGATTTCGACCCGCAGTCGCCAGTCATTGTGCAGCGCTTGCACGATACCCTCGAAGTGCTTCTGTCCGATGATGATGTGGCGCAGCTGTTTGGCACCTGTCCCGAGCGTGAAATCTATGTGATCGGCACAGGGCCAAGCCTTGAAGGGAATTTCGAGCGCTTGGCCGCCATGCGCAATCAAGCGTCGCGACCGCTGTTCATCAGTGTCGACACCGCCTACAGACCCCTTCGCGAGCACGGGATAAAACCTGACCTGGTCGTGAGCATCGATCAGCGCATCAGTGCGCTGCACTTGCCGTGCAAGGACTCCGAAGACATTCCGCTGGTGTACTTGCCGTTGAGCGATCCAGACATGCTCAAAGCCTGGAAAGGCAAGCGTTACGGCGGTTACTCCGCCAGCCCGGTCTACGCCGCGTTGCGTGAGCAACATCCGCGCGGGCAGCTCTACGTCAGCGGCAGCGTAATCCACCCTGCGGTCGATCTGGCAGTGAAGATGGGCGCGCAACGCATCACGCTGTTCGGTGCCGATTTCTCCTTCCCCATGAACAGGACCCATACCGGCTGGAACGATGGTGACCTGGGGCCGCCAGTGAACCAGGCCAGGCACTGGGTGCACGATGGTCATGGGCAGAAGGTCAAGACGCAGCTCAATTTCCGCAGTTACCTGTGCGAACTCGAGCGTTACATTGCCAGGCATCCCGAGGTGCTTTTTTTCAATAGCAGCCGGGCAGGGGCGATGATTGCCGGTACGCAGTTCAACCAGGATTTCGTGCAATGAAGTTTCAAGCGAAAGGCATCGACGGCAGCCGGCAGTGCGCGGGATTGTTTCGCCTGGGACGTGATGTCGAAGCGGCGTTGATCATGGTTGATCTGTTCGATGAGACGCAGCGCCTGTTTGCGCGGGCGCCCCAGGATGTACAGCAGGCCTGGGCCTTGATGCTCAGGCAAATGCTGGACTGCCAGGAGCGCCAGGATTGGCTGGGGCTCGCTGACTTCATGGAATATGAGTTGGTCGATTTACTGGAAAGACTGCCGGCCTGAAATGGGCGGCGACAGCTTTGGCACGGGCCTTTGTGGGCTGGACAGTTTCATGGCGTCATTTTTTTACGGTTGAGGGGGCGCTAAGCCCTTGTTTTCTCGGGGGTGGCAGGGTGATGGCAATTTTTTTTTAAAAAGCCCTCAAGCAACCTGCCAACCCGACGATAACTATTACGAAGGTTCTCTAGGCCATACCCGGCGGTTGCCAGGGCCGGAAGCCGCAGTACCCAACCAACGAGGAATTCGTCATGGCTTTAACCGTAAACACCAACACCACGTCGCTGGGCGTCCAGAAAAACCTGAACCGTGCTACCGATGCGCTTTCGACCTCGATGCAGCGCCTGTCTTCCGGCCTGAAAATCAACAGCGCCAAGGACGACGCCGCCGGCCTGCAGATCGCAACCCGCATGGCTGCGCAGATCCGTGGTGGTACCCAGGCAATCCAGAACGCCAACGACGGTATCTCCGTTGCCCAGACCGCTGAAGGCGCTCTGCAGGCTTCGACCGACATTCTGCAGCGTATGCGTGAACTGGCTGTTAAAGCACGTAACGGTACCAACAGCACTGCTGACCAGACCGCTACCAACTCCGAATTCGCTCAGATGTCTGACGAAATCACTCGTATCTCTGCCTCTACCAACCTGAACGGCAAAAACCTGCTGGACGGTTCGGCTGGCACCATGCAGCTGCAAGTTGGCGCCAACACTGGTTCGGCCAACCGCATCGACCTGGTACTGAGCTCCAAGTTCGACGCCGTTTCCCTGTCTGTAGGCAGCGGTACTGTTGTTCTGACCGGTGCAACTTCCGCCACCCTGTCGGCCAACATCGACAACGCGATCACCGCGATCGACGCCGCACTGGCAACGATCAACGCCACCCGCGCAAACCTGGGTGCTTCGCAAAACCGTCTGACCAGCACCATCTCCAACCTGCAGAACATCGTGGAAAACACCACTGCTGCACAAGGCCGTGTACAAGACACCGACTTCGCCGCAGAAACCGCGAACCTGACCAAGCAGCAAACCCTGCAACAGGCTTCTACCTCGGTTCTGGCTCAAGCCAACCAACTGCCTTCCGCTGTACTGAAGCTGCTTCAGTAATTTCGGAATGAGTTTGGGCGGGGGAGTGTGCTTGTCACGCTCTCTCGCTTTTTTACGTTAAGAGGTGATGGGCATGGAGATGAGCGTAAAGCTTGGCGTGTCTTATCCGGCTCCCCAGCCAGCGAGCACCGTCACGGATAAGGCGCCGGAAAAGCCTAAGGCCGTCAGCGTGGCTCCGGAGGCGGACGAGAAGCCGGACAAGGATGACACCCATCTGAAGCAGGCGGTGCAGCAGATCGAAAAATTTGTACAGTCGATCAAGCGCAATCTGGAGTTCTCGATCGACGAGCAATCCGGAAAGGTCGTTGTCAAAGTGATTGCAAGCGAAACGGGTGAAGTCGTGCGACAGATCCCCTCCGCGGAAGCCCTCAAGCTGGCGGAAAGTCTGAGCAATGCGAGCCACGTATTGTTCGACGCCAAAGTCTGATAGCTGGCATGAATAGTGTTTGTACGTTCTTTGGACGCAGGTAAAGGTCAAAAGAGTGGCAGCAACCTGAAGGGAGACTAAAAATGGCAAGTCCAATTTTGCCGGGTACGGGCCTTGGCTCTGGCCTGGATATCGGTGCGATCGTTACTGCGCTGGTCAACGCCGACAAATCGGCGAAACAGACGCAGATCGATACTCAGACCAAAACCAACACGCTGAGGATTTCCGGTGTCGGTTCTCTGAAAAGCGCACTGACGGCCTTTCAGACGGCGCTGACCAATCTCGGCAGCAAGACCAATCCTGCGTTTGCGGGCTTTAGCGCAACTTCGGGTACCCCGTCGATTCTGGGGGTGACTTCCGACAATACCGCCGTTGCCGGCACTTACAGCGTTGTTGTGAATAATCTGGCCACCAGCTCGAAAGTAGCCAGTGCTTCTTTTGCCGGCGGTGCCGCCAGTGCCATTCCGAGTGGTACTCTGAAAATCAGTCAGAATGGCACTGATTACGATGTCACAATTCCGGCCAATGCGACCTTGCAGAGCACCCGGGATGCCATCAACTCTGCGCAGGCGAGCAATGGTATTTCTGCCAACATCGTGACCGACAGCACCGGTGCATCGCGACTGGTGATCAGCTCCAGCAAGACCGGTGCGGGTTCCGACCTTGTGGTCAGCGGTATCGCCGGCCTTGAAATCGACGGTACCCAACCGATGGGCAGCAACCCTTCGGCTTCAAGTTCAGGGGCTGTCAGCGGGGTTGCAGTGGATGCATCGCTGACTATCGACGGCCTGGCGGTGACCAGCAAGAGCAACACGGTTACCGGTGCAGTCAGTGGCCTGACCCTGAACCTGACGTCCGCCAGCACCGGTACGCCGCCAGCGGCTGCGACCGTCACTGTTGCGACCAACACCACCGGTTTGCAGACATCGATCCAGTCGTTCGTTGATTCCTACAACACACTGATGAACACCATCAACACGCTGTCCAGGGCGACAGCGGATGCCGATGGCAACCTGACGGTTCAGGCGGCATTTACCGGTGACTCGATGCCGCGCCAACTGATTTCCGATATCCGCGGCGTACTGACGGCTCCTGGTGCAGGCGGCCCATTGGCCGTGTTGTCGCAGCTCGGCGTGATGACGGACGAGAAAACTGGCAATCTGGCGTTCAACACGACGACGTTCAACAAGGCAATGACCACCGGCGGCATGAGTGGCCAGGTGCAGCAGCTGTTCAATGGCACCAATGATACCAACGGCCTTTTGGCGCGCATGGGTACTGCTATCAAGCCTTATGTGTCCACGGGCGGGTTGCTGGATCAGCGCAATACCAACCTGCAGAGCCTCAGCAAGAACCTTTCGAACCAGCAGTTGGCGCTGGACTTGCGTGTCGAGAACATGACCAGGACGCTGACCGCCAAATACAACGCAATGGACCTTTTGGTCGGGCAAATGAAGGCAACGGCGACCAGCATCACCTCGTTCTTCACGTCCTTGAATGCACAGAAGTCCAACAGCTAGTCATGAGCTGACGACAAAAACCCGGCTCCGCATTTTCGCGTGTGCCGGGTTTTTGTCTTTTGATCTAAAGTTTTTTGATGCGCAGACGATACACTGGTCATACGAGTCATTGTGGTAATGAGGTAGAACATGAATCCAATGTTAGCCCTTCGGCAGTATCAGAAAGTGGGTGCGCACGCCCAGACGTCCGAAGCGAGTCCGCATCGATTGGTGCAAATGCTCATGGAAGGTGGCCTGGATCGCATCGCGCAGGCCAAAGGTGCCCTGGACCGCAAGGATGTTCCCGGCAAGTGTGTATCGATCAGCAAGGCGATTGGCATCATCGGTGGCTTGCGTGAAGGCCTGGATCTGGAAAATTGCGCTGATACCGTGGGCGAACTCAACAGTCTCTACATCTACATGATGAAGCGCCTGGCCGAGGCCAACATCAGCAGTGATCCGAAGATTCTCGATGAGGTCGCGGGCTTGCTGCGCACGGTCAAAGAAGGCTGGGACGGTATTGCTGAGCCAGGTCCGCAGTTCTAAGGAGATCGCCATGAGTCTTGTATTGCAGCGAATAGAACAAACTCGTGAAGCGCTGGTCGGTGCCTTGGCCGAGCGCGACTGGGAGGCCATCGGTCAATTGGACCTCGATTGCCGTTCCTGCATGGAAGACGTCATGAGCGAAGCTTCGCTGGACGAAGAGGTTCTGCGTAGCAATCTTGAGGAGCTGCTGTATGTCTACAAGCAGTTGCTTGAGGTGGCGATGGGTGAGAGACAGGCGATAGTCGATGAAATGTCTCAGATCCAGCAAGCGCGGAACGCAGCAAAGGTTTACCATCTGTTCGGTTAATTAACCCCAAGTTAATCCAGACATGTGCGCCATAAATTTGACTGTGCACGGTTTTTTGACTTAACTAGTGGCTGTTCCAGATTTCAGTCGTCTTCAGGCATATTTGTGCCTGCAAGCGTTTAGCTTGCCCCAGCATTTTGGGCATCGAGTTGACTAGGGAAGTTGCTATTGCATGTGGCGTGAAACCAAAATTCTGCTGATTGATGACGATAGCGTCCGCCGCCGCGACCTGGCGGTGATTTTAAATTTTCTTGGCGAAGAAAATTTACCCTGCGGTAGCCATGACTGGCAGCAGGCTGTCGGCTCTTTGTCGTCAAGTCGTGAAGTGATCTGTGTCCTCATCGGGACGGTCAATGCTCCTGGTGCACTTCTGGGCTTGCTTAAGACACTGTCGACATGGGATGAGTTCCTTCCGGTTTTGTTAATGGGCGATAATTCTTCCATTGACCTGCCGGAAGACCAGCGTCGGCGGGTGCTTTCGACCCTTGAAATGCCGCCCAGCTACAGCAAGTTGCTCGATTCGCTGCACCGTGCCCAGGTCTATCGCGAGATGTACGACCAGGCCCGCGAGCGCGGTCGTCATCGCGAACCCAATCTTTTCCGCAGTCTTGTCGGCACCAGCCGGGCGATTCAACACGTGCGCCAGATGATGCAGCAAGTCGCTGACACCGATGCCAGCGTGCTGATCCTCGGTGAGTCCGGCACCGGCAAGGAAGTGGTTGCGCGCAACCTGCATTACCATTCCAAGCGCCGCGAAGCGCCGTTTGTGCCGGTCAACTGCGGGGCGATCCCTGCCGAGTTGCTGGAAAGCGAATTGTTCGGCCACGAGAAGGGCGCCTTCACCGGGGCGATCACCAGCCGCGCCGGTCGATTCGAACTGGCCAACGGCGGCACCCTGTTCCTCGATGAAATCGGCGACATGCCGCTGCCGATGCAGGTCAAGTTGCTGCGCGTGTTGCAGGAGCGCACCTTCGAGCGCGTGGGCAGCAACAAGACCCAGAGCGTCGACGTGCGCATCATTGCCGCGACCCACAAGAATCTCGAAAGCATGATCGAGATCGGTACCTTCCGCGAAGACCTGTACTACCGCCTGAACGTGTTCCCGATCGAAATGGCGCCGCTGCGTGAGCGCGTCGAAGACATTCCGCTGCTGATGAACGAGCTGATCTCGCGCATGGAGCACGAGAAGCGCGGTTCGATCCGTTTCAACTCGGCGGCGATCATGTCGCTGTGCCGCCATGGCTGGCCGGGCAACGTCCGCGAACTGGCCAACCTGGTGGAGCGCATGGCGATCATGCATCCATACGGCGTGATCGGCGTAGTCGAGTTGCCGAAGAAATTCCGCTACGTCGACGATGAAGATGAGCAAATGGTCGACAGCCTGCGCAGCGATCTGGAGGAGCGCGTGGCCATCAACGGCCATACCCAGGACTTCACCGCCAATGCCATGCTGCCGCCGGAAGGCCTGGACCTGAAGGACTACCTCGGTGGCCTGGAGCAGGGGCTGATCCAGCAAGCGCTGGATGATGCCAACGGTATTGTGGCCCGCGCAGCCGAGCGCCTGCGCATTCGTCGTACCACGCTGGTGGAAAAGATGCGCAAGTACGGCATGAGCCGTCGTGATGGAGACGAACAGGCGGATGATTGACGCCTGTTTTTCAACTCATTCATTTATAAGCAGTTTTTTTTAGGCACGGGTATTGCTACGTCCCTCGCAACGTTCCGTTTCACTGACGGTCAGCCAAGCGAGAGAGCACGATGCCCCAAGCCGCCCAGATGTCTCCTGTCCCTGATGCTTCGCGGCAACCGTCCTCCGCGGAGCAGGCGAGCCGGCTTGGCCTTGAGCAGGCATTCGCGCAGTTCAATCAGATGTCCAGTCAGTTGACCGATTCCTACAGCATGCTTGAAGCCCGGGTCACCGAGCTCAAGGGTGAATTGGCGGTGGTCAGCGCCCAGCGCATGCAGGAGCTCGCAGAAAAAGAACGCCTGGCCAACCGCCTGCAAAACCTCCTCGATCTGTTACCCGGCGGTGTCATCGTCATTGACGCCCAGGGCATCGTGCGCGAAGCCAATCCGGCGGCGTGCGAGTTGCTGGGGCTGCCGCTGGAGGGTGAATTGTGGCGCCACGTCATTGCCCGCTGTTTTGCGCCGCGCGAAGACGATGGTCATGAAGTCTCCCTCAAGGATGGTCGGCGCCTGTCGATCGCCACGCGCTCGCTGGACGCCGAGCCTGGCCAGTTGGTGTTGCTCAACGACCTGACCGAAACCCGCCACCTGCAGGATCAACTGGCCCGTCATGAGCGGCTGTCGTCGCTGGGGCGCATGGTCGCTTCGTTGGCGCATCAGATACGCACGCCGTTGTCCGCCGCGTTGCTGTATGCCAGTCACTTGACCGAGCAGGAGCTACCGGTCGCTACCCAGCAACGCTTTGCCGGGCGTCTCAAGGAGCGCCTGCACGAACTGGAGCACCAGGTGCGCGACATGCTGGTCTTCGCCCGGGGCGAGTTGCCGCTGACCGACCGCGTGACGCCAGGCCAATTGATGCAATCGTTGCAAGCGGCGGCGTTGACCCACGTACAGGATCTGCCGATCCGCTGGCAGTGCGACAGTCATTCGGGGGAGTTGCTGTGCAATCGCGATACCCTGGTCGGCGCGATCCTCAATCTGATCGAGAACGCCATTCAGGCCAGTGCCGGTCAAGTGCGCCTCAAGATTCACCTCTACACCCGCGGCAACAACCTGCGTCTGTGCGTCAGTGACAGTGGCTCCGGTATCGATGTCGCCGTCCTGGCGCGATTGGGCGAGCCCTTTTTTACCACCAAGGCCACCGGCACGGGTCTTGGCCTGACCGTGGTCAAGGCAGTGGCGCGTGCTCATCAGGGACAATTGCAGTTGCGCTCGCGGCTCGGTCGCGGCACCTGCGCGCAGGTGATCCTGCCGTTGTTCAGCAGCGCTCAAGGAGCGGAGTGACACAGATGGGTATCAAGGTTCTGTTGGTCGAAGATGATCGCGCATTGCGCGAGGCGCTGGCCGATACGCTGTTGCTCGCGGGCCACGATTACAAGGCGGTGGGCTCGGCAGAGGAGGCGTTGCTTGCCGTCGGTGGCGAAGCCTTCAGCCTGGTGATCAGCGACGTCAACATGCCGGGCATGGACGGCCACCAGTTGCTGGGCCTGCTGCGAGCGCGGCAGCCGCAGTTGCCGGTGTTGCTGATGACGGCTCACGGTGCGGTCGAGCGTGCGGTCGACGCGATGCGCCAAGGGGCGGCGGACTATCTGGTCAAGCCATTCGAGCCCAAGGCGTTGCTCGATCTGGTGGGGCGTCATGCCCTGGGCAGTCTCGGCCTGGTCGAGGGTGAAGGGCCGATAGCATTCGAGCCGGCGAGCGCGCAGTTGCTCGAATTGGCAGCGCGGGTCGCACGCAGCGATTCCACGGTGTTGATCTCGGGTGAGTCGGGCACGGGCAAGGAAGTGCTGGCGCGCTACATCCATCAGCATTCTCATCGCGCCCGTCAGCCGTTCATTGCGATCAACTGCGCAGCGATCCCGGACAACATGCTCGAAGCGACCTTGTTCGGGCACGAGAAGGGTTCCTTCACCGGCGCCATTGCCGCGCAAGCCGGCAAGTTCGAGCAGGCCGACGGCGGCACCATTCTGCTCGACGAAATTTCCGAAATGCCCCTGGGGCTTCAGGCCAAGCTGCTGCGCGTGCTGCAAGAGCGCGAGGTCGAAAGGGTGGGGGCGCGCAAGCCGATCACCCTGGATATTCGCGTGGTCGCCACCACCAATCGCGACCTGGCGGGTGAAGTGGCAGCAGGGCGTTTTCGCGAAGATCTTTACTATCGCCTGTCGGTGTTTCCCCTGGCCTGGCGCCCATTGCGCGAGCGCACCGCCGACATCCTGCCACTGGCCGAGCGTCTGCTGGCCCGGCACATCAATAAAATGAAGCATTCGGCTGCCAGGTTGTCCCCCGAAGCCCAGGCGTGCCTGATCGGTTATCCGTGGCCGGGTAACGTGCGTGAGCTGGACAACGCGATTCAGCGTGCGCTGATCTTGCAGCAGGGCGGCTTGATCCAGCCGCAGGACTTCTGCCTGGCCGGGCCGGTGGCTTGTGCGCCACTGCCTGCGTTGGCGCAGGCGCCGGTGTGTTCTGTGGAAGTCGGATCCGAGTCGGCCGGTGCGCTGGGCGATGACCTGCGTCGCCGTGAATTCCAGATGATCATCGATACCCTGCGCGCCGAGCGCGGTCGTCGCAAAGAGGCGGCCGAGCGCCTGGGTATCAGCCCGCGAACCCTGCGCTACAAGCTGGCGCAGATGCGCGATGCCGGCATGGATGTGGAAGCCTTTTTGTTCGCGACCTGAATGTGGGTTTGGTAGTCAGGAGGGCTTTTGTTCAGAGTGGCCATGGAGCTGGCACCCTTGTTGCTAACACCTCACTACCCGCCGAGTGAGTGTCAAAAAATTGCGGGTCGTCAAAGAGAGAAACCATGAGCCAAGGTATTGAATTCAATCGGTTGATGCTGGATATGCGCGCCATGCAAATGGATGCAATGTCTGCGCCGAAATCGACTGCCGTCCCTGAAATGACGGGCAGCAGCTTTTCCGACATGTTCGGTCAGGCTATCAATAAAGTGAACGACACCCAGCAGGCTTCCACGCAGTTGGCCAGTGCGTTCGAAATCGGCAAAAGCGGCGTCGATCTCACGGACGTAATGATTTCCTCGCAGAAGGCCAGTGTGTCGTTCCAGGCGTTGACCCAGGTGCGCAACAAAGTGGTCCAGGCCTACCAAGACATCATGCAGATGCCGGTTTAAAGGACGAGATTGAGTCATGGCAGAAGCAGTCGCCGATAACGTTCCGGCCAAGGCCGCTCCAATAGACGGCAAACCGCCGTTGTTCGGGTTGTCCTTCCTGGAAAACCTCTCCGAGATGACCATGTTGCGTCAGGTGGGCCTGTTGGTCGGCCTGGCGGCAAGCGTGGCGATTGGTTTTGCCGTGGTGTTGTGGTCCCAGCAACCGGACTATCGGCCTCTGTACGGCAGCCTTGCCGGCATGGATGCCAAGCAGGTCATGGATACCCTGGCCTCCGCCGATATCCCGTACACCGTCGAACCCAATTCCGGAGCCTTGCTGGTCAAGGCCGATGACCTGTCCCGTGCGCGGCTCAAGCTCGCGGCCGCTGGTGTCACTCCCAGCGATGGCAACATCGGTTTTGAAATCCTCGACAAGGAACAGGGACTGGGCACCAGCCAGTTCATGGAAGCGACCCGCTACCGTCGCGGCCTCGAAGGCGAACTGGCCCGCACCATCTCCAGCCTGAACAACGTCAAGGGTGCCCGCGTGCACCTGGCGATCCCGAAAAGTTCGGTGTTCGTGCGCGACGAGCGCAAGCCGAGCGCATCGGTTCTGGTTGAACTCTATTCCGGTCGCTCCCTGGAACCCGGCCAGGTCGTAGCCATCATCAACCTGGTGGCAACCAGTGTTCCCGAACTCGGCAAGTCGCAGATCACCGTGGTCGACCAGAAGGGCAACCTGCTTTCCGATCAGGCGGAAAACTCCGAGCTGACCATGGCCGGCAAGCAGTTCGACTACAGTCGTCGCATGGAAAGCATGCTCACCCAGCGCGTGCACAACATCCTGCAGCCGGTGCTGGGCAACGACCGTTACAAGGCCGAAGTCTCGGCTGACGTGGATTTCAGTGCGGTCGAATCGACTTCCGAGCAATTCAACCCGGATCAACCGGCATTGCGCAGCGAACAGTCGGTCAACGAACAGCGTACCGCCAGCAATGGCCCGCAAGGCGTGCCGGGTGCCCTGAGCAACCAGCCGCCAGCGCCGGCCTCCGCGCCGCAGACCACCGGCGGCACTCCGGGGGCAGCAGGCATGGTGCAACCGGGCCAGCCACTGGTTGATGCCAACGGCCAGCAAATCATGGACCCGGCCACCGGTCAGCCGATGCTCGCGCCGTACCCGGCGGACAAGCGTCAACAATCGACCAGGAACTTCGAACTCGATCGCTCCATCAGCCACACCAAGCAGCAGCAGGGCCGGTTGAATCGCCTGTCGGTGTCGGTAGTCGTTGATGATCAGGTCAAGATCAACCCGGCCAACGGCGAAACCACCCGTGCGCCGTGGACCGCCGATGAATTGGCGCGCTTCACTCGCCTGGTGCAGGACGCGGTCGGCTTCGATGCCAGCCGTGGCGACAGTGTCAGCGTGATCAACATGCCGTTCTCCGCCGAGCGCGGTGAGGTGATTGCCGAAATTCCGTTCTACTCCCAGCCGTGGTTCTGGGACATCGTCAAGCAAGTGCTGGGCGTGCTGTTCATTCTGGTGCTGGTGTTCGGTGTGCTGCGTCCGGTGCTCAACAACATCACCGGTGGCGGCAAGGGCAAGCAGCTTGTTGGTTTGGGTAGCGACGTCGAGTTGGGCGGCATGGGCGGCCTGGACGGCGAACTGGCCAACGACCGTGTCAGCCTCGGTGGCCCGACCAGCATCCTGCTGCCGAGTCCGAGCGAAGGCTATGACGCTCAGTTGAACGCAATCAAGAGCCTGGTGGCAGAAGATCCGGGTCGTGTGGCCCAGGTCGTGAAAGAGTGGATTAACGCAGATGAGTGATAACCGAGCCGTTGCCGCCAAACTGTCCAAGGTCGACAAAGCCGCAATCCTGTTGCTGTCCCTGGGCTCCACCGACGCCGCCCAGGTGCTGCGTCACATGGGCCCCAAAGAAGTCCAGCGCGTGGGCGTGGCGATGGCCCAGATGGGGAATGTGCACCGCGAGCAGGTCGAACAGGTGATGAGCGAGTTCGTCGATATCGTCGGCGACCAGACCAGCCTGGGCGTCGGCTCCGACGACTATGTGCGCAAGATGCTCACCCAGGCCCTGGGCGAAGACAAGGCCAACGGCCTGATCGACCGCATCCTGCTCGGTGGCAACACCAGCGGCCTCGACAGCCTGAAATGGATGGAGCCGCGCGCCGTCGCCGACGTGATCCGTTATGAGCACCCGCAGATCCAGGCGATCGTGGTGGCGTATCTCGATCCGGACCAGGCCGGTGAAGTGCTCGGCAACTTCGACCACAAGGTGCGGCTGGACATCATTTTGCGGGTGTCCTCGCTGAACACCGTACAGCCAGCGGCCCTGAAAGAGCTCAACCAGATTCTCGAGAAGCAGTTCTCCGGCAACTCGAATGCCTCGCGCACCACCCTGGGTGGCATCAAGCGCGCGGCGGACATCATGAACTTCCTCGACAGCTCGATCGAAGGCCAGCTCATGGACTCGATCCGCGAAGTCGACGAAGACCTGTCCGGCCAGATCGAAGACCTCATGTTCGTATTCAACAACCTGGCCGACGTCGACGACCGAGGTATCCAGGCACTGTTGCGCGAAGTGTCCTCCGACGTGCTGGTACTGGCCCTCAAAGGGTCGGACGAAGGCGTCAAGGAAAAGATCTTCAAGAACATGTCCAAGCGTGCGGCCGAACTGTTGCGCGACGACCTGGAAGCCAAGGGCCCGGTGCGCGTCAGCGACGTGGAAACCGCGCAGAAGGAAATCCTCACCATTGCCCGCCGTATGGCCGAAGCCGGGGAAATCGTTCTCGGCGGCAAAGGCGGCGAGGAAATGATCTAACACCATGGTCAAGAATGATGATGCACCCACTGACCTGATCCGGGCCAGGGATGTCAGTGGCTTCGAGTCCTGGGCGCTGCCCAGTTTCGACCCGCCGGAACCCGAGCCAGAACCTGCGCCTGAACCCGAACCGCCGGAAATGGAAGAGGTGCCGCTGGAGGAGGTCCAGCCACTGACCCTGGAAGAACTCGAAAGCATTCGCCAGGAGGCCTACAACGAAGGCTTCGCGGTGGGTGAGAAGGAGGGCTTCCACAGCACCACGCTCAAGGTCCGCCAGGAAGCCGAACAGGCGCTGGCACCGAAGCTTGCCGGGCTGGAACAGTTGATGGCGCACTTGTTCGAGCCCATCGCCGGGCAGGACACCCAGATTGAAAAGTCCCTGGTCGAGCTCGTGCAGCACATCACCAGGCAAGTGATCCAGCGCGAACTGGCCATCGACTCGACGCAGATCGAACACGTCATGCGCGAAGCACTCAAGCTCTTGCCGTTGGGCGTGGGCAATGTGCGGCTGTACATCAATCCCCAGGACTTCGCACAGGTCAAAGCCCTGCGCGAGCGTCATGAGGAAACCTGGCGCATCGTCGAGGACGAATCGCTGTTGCCCGGCGGTTGCCGGGTCGAGACCGAACACAGCCGCATCGACGCCACGGTCGAAACCCGTGTCGTGCAGGTGATGGACAAACTGTTCGATCAATTGCACGAGCAGGCCTTGCACCCGGCCGCGCCGGACCTGAGCCTGGAACTGCCGATCGACAGCAAGCCTGCGGCCGCGCCAGAAGCGGATGCACCTGATGCGCCTTGAACGCACCAGCTTCGCCAAGCGCCTGGGCAGTTACGCCGAGGCGACTGAATTGGCCGGCGCGCCGATCCTTGAGGGCCGCTTGTTGCGCATGGTCGGCCTGACCCTCGAAGCCGAAGGTCTGCGCGCCGCCATGGGTAGCCGCTGCATGGTGATCAACAACGACAGCTATCACCCGGTGCAGGTCGAAGCCGAAGTCATGGGCTTCTCCGGCAGCAAAATCTTTCTGATGCCGGTCGGCAGCGTTGCCGGTATTGCACCCGGCGCCCGCGTTGTTCCCCTGTCCGATACCGGTCGCCTGCCCATGGGCATGAGCATGCTCGGGCGGGTGCTCGATGGCGCCGGTCGGGCGCTGGACGGCAAGGGCGGGATGAAGGCCGAGGACTGGGTGCCGATGGATGGCCCGACCATCAACCCGCTCAAGCGCGAACCGATCAGCGAGCCGCTGGACGTGGGCATCCGATGCATCAACGGCATGTTGACGGTGGGGCGCGGCCAGCGTCTCGGGCTGTTCGCCGGTACCGGTGTCGGTAAATCCGTGCTGTTGGGCATGATGACCCGCTTCACCGAGGCCGACATCATCGTCGTCGGGCTGATCGGTGAGCGGGGGCGTGAAGTTAAAGAGTTCATCGAGCACATCCTCGGTGAAGAAGGGCTCAAGCGTTCAGTGGTGGTAGCGTCTCCGGCGGACGATGCGCCGCTGATGCGTCTGCGCGCGGCCATGTACTGCACGCGCATCGCCGAATATTTCCGCGACAAGGGCAAGAACGTCCTGTTGCTCATGGATTCGCTGACCCGTTTCGCCCAGGCCCAGCGGGAAATCGCCCTGGCCATCGGTGAGCCGCCAGCGACCAAGGGCTATCCGCCGTCGGTATTCGCCAAGCTGCCGAAACTGGTGGAACGGGCCGGCAACGCGGAGAAAGGTGGTGGTTCGATCACTGCGTTCTACACCGTGCTGTCCGAAGGCGATGACCAGCAGGACCCGATTGCCGACTCGGCGCGGGGCGTGCTCGACGGGCACATCGTGCTGTCGCGGCGCCTGGCCGAGGAAGGGCATTACCCGGCCATCGATATCGAGGCCTCCATCAGCCGGGTCATGCCGGCGGTGGTGTCGCCGGAGCACATGATGCGCGCGCAGTACTTCAAGCAATTGTGGTCGCGCTATCAGCAGAGTCGCGACCTGATCAGCGTTGGCGCCTACGTCGCCGGTGGTGATCGCGAGACCGACCTGGCGATTTCCCTGCAACCGCAACTGGTCAAATACCTGCGTCAGGGCCTCAACGACAGCATCAGCCTGGGCGAAAGCGAAGCGTATCTGGCCTCGATCTTCGCGCCCGCGGCAGGCGGTTAAGCGGTCATGGCCCTGAGTCGGGCGGGACGGCTGGCGCCGGTGGTGGAAATGGCCGAAAAGACCGAGAAAACCGCGGTCCAGCGCCTGGGGCACTTTCAAGGGCAGGTTCGCCTGGCACAAAGCAAGCTCGCCGACCTCGAAGCCTTCCGTCTCGACTATCAGGAACAATGGATCGTGCGCGGCAGCGGCGGCGTCTCGGGCCAATGGTTACTGGGTTATCAGGGCTTTCTCGCGCAACTGGGCACGGCCATCGACCAGCAGCGGCAAAGCCTGGCCTGGCATCAGAACAACCTGAACAAGGCGCGGGAGACCTGGCAGCAGGCGTTTGCCCGGGTCGAAGGCTTGCGCAAGCTGGTTCAGCGCTATGCCGACGAGGCGCGGGCGCTTGAAGACCGGCGCGAACAGAAACTGCTGGATGAGTTGTCCCAGCGCTTGCCGCGTCAGGATCCGTATTAGAAGATCGCAGCCTGCGGCAGCTCCTACAGGGGATTGCATTCTCATGTAGGAGCTGCCGCAGGCTGCGATCTTTTGATCTTGCTCCTATTCCCACCAAGTGCTAAACCTTCTACACGTACGTTCTCCAAAGACAAGGAAGCCATTGAATGCCAGTCGTTGCCGAAGTGTCCCCTGATGGGCAAAAGTTGACGATATCAGTCAAAGGACGATTCGATTTCGCCAAGCATCAGGAATTTCGTCAGTCCTACGAAGATAAACAGCTATCGGCGGTCGTGGTCGACCTGAAGGATGCCACCTACCTCGACAGCTCGGCCCTGGGCATGCTGCTTTTGCTGCGCGATCACGCCGGTGGCGACGACTCCGATGTGCGCGTCGTCAACAGCAGTACCGACGTGCGCAAAATCCTCGCCATCTCCAACTTCGACAAACTGTTCGACATCAGTTGATTGCCATGCAGCCACTGGAACCGCTGACAATCCTGATTGCCGAGGACAGCGCCGCCGATCGCCTGCTGCTGTCGAGCATCCTGCGCCGCCAGGGGCACGACGTGCTGACGGCGGCCAACGGCGCCGAAGCGGTCGAGGTGTTTGGCCAACAACAACCGCACATGGTGTTGATGGATGCAATGATGCCGGTCCTGGACGGCTTCGAGGCGGCCCGGCAGATCAAGGCCCTGGCCGGGGAAACCCTGGTGCCGATCATCTTCCTCACGTCGTTGTCCGAAAGCGAAGCCCTGGCCCGTTGCCTGGAAGTCGGCGGTGACGACTTTCTGGCCAAGCCCTACAACCAGGTGATTCTCGCTGCCAAGATCAAGGCGATGGATCGCTTGCGGCGCTTGCAGGACACCGTGCTGCAACAGCGTGACCAGATCGCCCGGCACCACGACTACCTGCTCAACGAACAGCGCGTGGCCAAGGCCGTTTTCGACAAGGTGGCGCACTCCGGCTGCCTGAATGCAGCGCCGAATATCCGTTATCTGCAATCGCCCTATGCGCTGTTCAACGGCGACCTGTTGCTGGCCGCGTTCACCCCGGCCGGAGACATGCACGTGCTGCTGGGCGACTTCACCGGCCACGGTCTGCCGGCGGCGGTGGGCGCCATGCCCCTGGCCGAAGTTTTCTACGGGATGACCGCCAAGGGCTACGGCCTGGCGGAAACCCTGCGCGAGATGAATGCCAAGCTCAAGCGCATCCTGCCGGTGGACATGTTCTGCTGTGCCACCTTGCTGTGCCTGAGTTTTCAGCGCCGTTCGGTGGAAGTCTGGAACGGCGGCATGCCCGACGGTTACCTGCATCGCGTTGCCAGTGGCGAGCGAACGCCTCTGCCGGCGCGGCACCTGCCTTTGGGGGTGCTGAGCCCGGACTCCTTCGACGAGCGAACCGACGTGTATCCCATGGCCATCGGGGACCGGGTATTTCTCCTGTCCGATGGCGTGATTGATACCTGCGACGCCAATGATCAGTTGTTTGGCGTGCAGCGATTGCAGTGGGTGTTTGCCGCCAATCGCCAGCCGGATGCACTGTTCGAAGAGATCGAGCAGGCGCTGCGTCATTTCGGCGGAGAAGCACGCGATGATGTCAGCATGGTAGAAATCAGCCTGCTGGAGAAGGCGCAGATCACGCCGCCGGCGTTGGTCTACTCCGACAGCGGCCAGTCCTGCCCGCTGGACTGGTCGGTGAGTTTCGAGTTTCGCGCCGCCACGCTCAAGCGTTTCAATCCGTTGCCCTATCTGTTGCAACTGTTGCTTGAGGTGCATGGTCTTCGGGCTCAGAGCGGTGCGCTCTACAGTGTGCTGGCGGAGCTCTATTCCAATGCGCTGGAGCATGGCGTGCTGGGGCTGGATTCGAGCCTCAAGCGCGATGCCTCGGGATTTGCGCGGTATTATCAAGAGCGTAATACCCGGCTGGACGAACTGCAGGATGGCTATGTACGGTTACATTTGCAGGTGACGCCAACGGACGACGGCGGTTGCCTGGCCATTCACATCGAAGACAGCGGCAAGGGTTTCGATGTCGAGCGGGTGATGGCAAGACCTTTGGAAGACGTCCGCCTGTCGGGGCGAGGGGTCAGTCTGATCCGCCAGTTGGGGCGTAATGCCCGCTGGAGCGACAATGGTCGAAGTGCACGCGTGGAGTTTATCTGGGAGGCTCTGGCATAATCCGCGCATTCTTGATCAAGGAGTGAGCAAGTGGACGACACACATGTGGATCGCGACGTGCTGAGTGCATTGCAGGAAGTGATGGAAGAGGGCTATCCGGATCTGCTGGATATCTTTCTTGCGGACTCCGAAGAGCGTCTGAATGTCTTGAGAACAGCTGACAGTGCCGCACAGCTCGTAGAAACCGCTCATAGCTTCAAGGGCAGCAGCAGCAATATGGGCGCCTTCCGGCTGACAGAACTCTGCCATCAACTTGAACAGCGGGCTAAAGATTTGCCATGGGCCGCCGTTCAGGAGCTGGTCGGCGAAATCGATCGCGAGTTCGCCGGTATCCGACCTCTGTACGAAGCTGAACGACAGCGTTGCCCGGCGAAAATCTGAGCATCCGCTGCATTGGGTCTTCTTCAAGTGAAACTGGCTCGACCTTTGCAGTCAACTCATCCAACTGTACTTACGAGCCCCGTGCAGCGGAGACCGTTTCATGCCCGTTACCCCCGATATTCTGCTTCCGGCCTCCAGGCAAGCCAAGACTCAGGCTGGCTCCGCCAATCCTGCGGCGCTGACCGCTGAGCCCGGGGGCAAGGCCGCAAGCTTCGCTCATGTCTATGCCAGCCAGGCCCAGGGCAAGCCCAATGTGTTGGCGGATGCTCCGGTCAGGCCGGGTCGCGACGCAACCTGCGATGTTGCCGGAAAAAAAGACGCCAATGACGACAAGTCTGCCGTCGAGGAACCGGTGGTTGCCGATGGCGGCAAATCCTTGCCTGCCGACCATTCGGCGCAGACTGACGACAAGACCGCCGGCGATGATGCGTCAGATGCCGCCCCGGCTCCTGTCGTCGATGCCGCACCGCTCGATCCGGCGCTTGATCCTTCATTGCAATCCGTCGTACAGGCACCGGTGGCCTTCGCCGTGGTCGACGCTGTGCAACCTGTCGTTGACGCGCCGGTAGCCGCCACTGCTACGGCTACGGCGGCTCCAGTGCTGGCCACTGCCGACGGTGATTTCGATCCCTCGACCGATCCCCTAGACGCCTTGCCGGCGGTGCGCCTGGCGATGGAGCAGGGCGGTCACGTATCGGCCTCCAGCCAGGCGCAGCCCAAGGCTGCACCGACACAGGCGCAAGCCCAGGCTGACGGAGAGCAGACCTCGGCGCAAAACTTTGCCGCCGGCATGGCGACCATGCTGGATGTTCAGGGCGACAAGAGCAGCACCGGCCAGGGTGACGACAAGGCTTTCAGCGGCTTGATCGACGACGGCCTGAAGGACCTCAAGTCCGCCAGCAGCGACACCCGTGTCGATGATTTCGCCAACCGTCTGGCAGCGCTGACCCAGGCCGCCACACCGAAGACCGCCAATGCCTTGCCGGTGAACCAGCCGATCGCCATGCACCAGAGCGGCTGGACCGAAGAGGTGGTGAATCGGGTCATGTACCTGTCCAGCGCCAATCTCAAGGCGGCGGACATCCAGTTGCAGCCCGCTGAACTCGGACGTCTGGACATCCGGGTGAACATGGTTCCCGATCAACAGACCCAGGTCACCTTCATGAGTGCGCATCCGGGAGTGCGTGAGGCGCTGGATGGCCAGGTCCATCGCTTGCGCGACATGTTCGCGCAGCAGGGCATGGGCCAGGTCGATGTCAACGTTTCGGACCAGTCCCGTGGTTCGCAGCAAGGGCAGGAACAGGCCGGGCAAAGCCAGAGCGGACGAACCAGTGCCAGCGGCGGTCGCCTCGACTCGATGGATGACGACATCACCCCGAGCGTCGCTGAAGTAGCGGCCAATACCACCAGCGTGATCGGCTCCAGCGCGGTCGATTACTACGCCTGATCAGGCCATACACCAAACCCTGTGGGAGCGGGCTTGCTCGCGAATGCGGTCAGTCATTCAAAATCTCTGTCGACTGACACTGCCCCTTCGCGAGCAAGCCCGCTCCCACAGTGGTTTTGCGCCGTCTTCAAATTGTGCCCAGCCCACCCATCCCCCTCCCAGCCGTTCTGGCATAACACTTGCTCTTGCCTTGCCGTGCGACTGTGAAAACCCGAATAGTGACGGATTATTGGCATGGCGAAGAGCGACGCAGCAGTAGTAAAAGACCCCGCAACCAAAGGCAAACTCAAGCTGATCATCGTGATCGTGGTGGCCCTGCTGCTGGCGATCGGTTTGTCCGTGGGGGCGACCTGGTACTTCATGCACAGCGCCCAGAGCAAGCCTGCCGCCGCAGTGGAGCAGGCTCCCGCCGGCAAGCAGCCAGCGATTTTCGAATCGATGGCGCCGGCTTTCGTGGCCAACTTCAACCAGAACGGTCGCCAGCGCTACATGCAAGTGAGCATCACCATGCTCGGTCGTAACCAGGCGGATCTGGATGCGCTCAAGGTCCACATGCCGGTGATCCGCAATAACCTGGTGATGCTGTTCTCCGGGCAGGACTTCGCGACCCTCGCTTCGCCGGTCGGCCAGGAAATGCTGCGACAGAAAGCCACCGCCAGTGTCCAGGAAGTGGCGCAGAAAGAGCTCGGCAAAGTGGTGATCGAACAGTTGCTTTTCACTAATTTCGTACTGCAGTAGGAACACGACATGGCCGTGCAGGACCTGCTGTCCCAGGATGAGATCGACGCGCTGTTGCATGGCGTCGACGATGGTCTGGTACAGACCGAAAACGCTGCCGAACCCGGCGCCGTCAAAAGCTATGACCTGACCAGCCAGGATCGCATCGTCCGTGGACGCATGCCGACCCTGGAAATGATCAACGAGCGTTTCGCCCGCTATACCCGCATCAGCATGTTCAATATGCTGCGGCGCTCGGCGGACGTGGCGGTCGGCGGCGTGCAGGTGATGAAGTTCGGCGAATACGTGCACTCGCTGTACGTGCCGACCAGTCTCAACCTGGTCAAGATCAAACCCCTGCGCGGCACTGCGTTGTTCATCCTCGACGCCAAACTGGTGTTCAAACTGGTGGACAACTTCTTCGGTGGCGACGGCCGGCACGCCAAGATCGAAGGGCGTGAGTTCACGCCGACCGAACTGCGCGTGGTACGCATGGTGCTGGAACAGGCGTTCGTCGACTTGAAGGAAGCCTGGCAGGCGATCATGGAAGTCAACTTCGAGTACATCAACTCGGAAGTGAACCCGGCCATGGCCAACATCGTCGGCCCGAGCGAAGCCATTGTGGTGTCGACCTTCCACATCGAACTCGATGGCGGTGGCGGCGACCTGCACGTGACCATGCCGTACTCGATGATCGAACCGGTGCGCGAAATGCTCGATGCCGGCTTCCAGTCGGACCTCGACGACCAGGACGAGCGCTGGGTCAACGCCCTGCGCCAGGACGTGCTGGACGTCGACGTGCCGATCGGTGCGACGGTGGCTCGTCGTCAGTTGCGCCTGCGCGACATCCTGCACATGCAGCCGGGGGATGTGATCCCGGTCGACATGCCGGAAGAAATGATCATGCGCGCCAACGGCGTGCCGGCCTTCAAGGTCAAGATGGGCTCGCACAAGGGCAACCTGGCGTTGCAAGTGATCGAGCCGATCGAGCGCCGTTGACCGGCGCTTGTACCCGTTTGCGACTAACCGAATTCTGATTTTTTGCTCGCCGAGGACACAGACAAATGAATACGCAAGACGACCAGGCCCTGGCCGATGAGTGGGCAGCAGCCCTGGAAGAAACCGGTGATGCCGGGCAGGCCGATATCGACGCCTTGCTGGCCGCCGACTCCGGCAATTCCGCATCCGGCCGCCTGCCAATGGAAGAGTTCGGCAGCGTGCCGAAAAACAACGAGCCGGTCACTCTCGACGGCCCGAACCTGGATGTGATCCTCGATATCCCGGTGTCGATTTCCATGGAAGTGGGCAGCACCGACATCAACATCCGTAACCTGCTTCAACTGAACCAGGGGTCGGTGATCGAGCTTGATCGCCTGGCCGGCGAGCCGCTGGACGTGCTGGTCAATGGCACGCTCATCGCCCACGGCGAAGTGGTGGTGGTCAACGAGAAGTTCGGCATCCGCCTGACGGACGTGATCAGCCCGAGCGAACGCATCAAGAAGCTGCGCTGAGTGAAAAAGGTTCTCGGGTTTGTATTGGCGATGCCGTTCAGCGTGCTGGCGGCCGAACCTGTCGCAACGGCGACCACGGCCGCTGCGCCGGCGGTGAGCAGCGGTGTGGCCGGCCAGTTGACGCAGTTGGTGTTCGGCTTGCTGCTGGTGCTGGGGTTGATCTTCTTCCTTGCCTGGTTGCTGCGTCGGGTCCAGCAGGCCGGTCCGGCCGGCAAGGGGCAGGTGATCGAGATTGTCGGCTCCCGCGCGCTGGGGCCTCGCGATCGCCTGATGCTGGTGCAGGTCGGCAACGAGCAGATCCTGTTGGGCCTGAGCCCCGGCAACATCACTGCGCTGCACGTCCTCAAGGAGCCGGTGCAAGTGCCGAGCACCGAGAAGCCGACGCCGGAATTTGCCCAGCGCCTGTTGGAAATGCTGGGTAAAGATCACAAGGATAAGAAGTAATGGGTGCGCTGCGCATCGTCTTGACGCTGACCCTGATGCTGGCCGCGCCGCTGGCATTCGCCGCCGATCCGCTGTCGATCCCGGCAATCACCCTGGGCACCAATGCGCAGGGTGCGCAGGAATACTCGGTCAGCCTGCAAATCCTGCTGATCATGACCGCGCTGAGTTTTATCCCGGCGTTTGTCATGCTGATGACCAGTTTCACCCGGATCATCATTGTCTTCTCGATCCTGCGCCAGGCCCTGGGCCTGCAGCAGACACCGTCGAACCAGATCCTCACCGGCATGGCGCTGTTCCTGACCCTGTTCATCATGGCGCCGGTGTTCGACCGGGTGAATCAGGATGCCCTGCAGCCGTACCTGGCGGAAAAGCTGACGGCCCAGGATGCGGTCGCCAAGGCGCAGGTGCCGATCAAGAACTTCATGCTCGCCCAGACTCGCACCAGCGATCTGGAGCTGTTCATGCGCCTGTCCAAGCGCACTGACATCGCGACGCCGGATCAGGCGCCGTTGACCATCCTGGTGCCCGCTTTCGTGACCTCCGAGCTGAAAACGGCATTCCAGATCGGCTTCATGATCTTCATCCCGTTCCTGATCATCGACCTGGTCGTGGCCAGTGTGTTGATGGCCATGGGGATGATGATGCTGTCGCCGCTGATCATTTCCCTGCCGTTCAAGATCATGTTGTTCGTGCTGGTCGATGGCTGGGCGTTGATCATCGGCACGCTGGCCAGCAGCTTCGGTGGTGTCTCGCCATGACCCCGGAAGTAGCGGTCGATATCTTCCGGGAAGCGCTGTGGCTGACCACCATGATGGTGGCGGTGCTGGTGATTCCGAGTCTGCTGATCGGTCTGCTGGTGGCGATGTTCCAGGCCGCCACCCAGATCAACGAACAGACCCTGAGCTTCCTGCCGCGCCTGCTGGTGATGCTGGTGACGCTGATCGTGGCTGGCCCGTGGCTGGTGCAGACTTTCATGGATTACATCCTGCAGCTGTACGGCAGTATTCCTCAGGTCATCGGCTAAACCATGTCACTGCTAGCGCTGACCGATACCCAGATCAGCACTTGGGTGGCGACATTCATGTTGCCGCTGTTTCGCGTCGGCGCCTTGCTGATGGTCATGCCGGTGTTCGGCACAACCCTGCTGCCTCGGCGCATCCGTCTGTATTTCGCGCTGGCCATTACCGTGGTCATCGTGCCGGGCCTGCCGCCGATGCCGCCGGTCAACCCTCTGGATTTAAGCGGGCTGTTGCTGATTGCCGAGCAGATTCTCATCGGTGCCGTGATGGGGTTTTCCTTGCAGCTGTTCTTCCAGGCATTTGTGGTCGCCGGGCAAATCGTCGCCATCCAGATGGGCATGGGCTTCGCCTCCATGATCGACCCGGCCAACGGCGTATCGACGGCGGTGATCGGGCAGTTTTTCACTATGCTGGTGACGCTGCTGTTCCTGTCCATGAACGGTCATCTGGTGGTGTTCGAGATCCTCACCGAGAGTTTCACCACGTTGCCGGTGGGAGGTGGCCTGATGGTCAATCACTACTGGGAGCTGGCCGGCAAGCTCGGCTGGGTGCTCGGTGCGGCGTTACTGCTGGTGCTGCCGGCGATCACCGCGTTGCTGGTGGTCAACATCGCGTTTGGCGTCATGACCCGGGCGGCGCCGCAACTCAATATTTTCTCTGTCGGCTTCCCGCTGATCCTGGTACTTGGGCTGTTCATTGTCTGGGTCGGTCTGGCGGACATTCTCAACCAGTATCAACCGCTGGCCACCGAGGCCTTGCAGTTGTTACGTGAAATGGCGCGGGCGAGCTGAGCCATGGCCGAGAGCGAAAGCGGTCAGGACAAAACAGAAGACCCCACGGAGAAGCGCAAGCAGGACTCCCGTGAAAAGGGTGAAATAGCGCGGTCCAAGGAACTCAACACCCTGGCGATCATGCTGGTCGGTGCCTCGGCGCTGCTGATTTTTGGCGGCGCCATGGCGCAGGACATGATGGAGCTGATGCGCATCAACTTCTCGCTGCCGCGGGAAGTAATCCTGGATCAGCGCTCCATGGCCACCTATCTGATGCGCTCGGGGCAAATTGCCCTGTGGTCGATCCAGCCGGTGATGATCACCTTGGTACTGGCCGCCATCATCGGTCCGATTTCCCTGGGGGGCTGGCTGTTCGCGGCGAGTTCCATGGCGCCCAAGTTCAGCCGCTTGAACCCCGGCCCCGGCCTCAAACGCATGTTCTCCACCAAGTCGCTGGTCGAACTGCTCAAGGCCCTGGCCAAGTTCATCATTATCCTGTTCGTGGCGCTGGCGGTACTGTCGTCGGACATCGACGACCTGCTGCGCATCGCCCATGAGCCCCTGGACATGGCGATCATTCACAGCCTGCAAGTCGTGGGCTGGAGCACCCTGTGGATGGCGTGCGGGCTGATCCTGATCGCGGTGGTGGACGTGCCGGTGCAGCTCTGGGAGAGCCACAAGAAACTGCTGATGACCAAGCAGGAAGTGCGTGACGAGCACAAGGACCAGGAGGGGCGGCCGGAGGTCAAGCAGCGGATTCGACAGCTGCAACGCGAGATGTCCCAGCGACGGATGATGGCCGCCATTCCCGAGGCCGACGTGGTCATCACCAACCCGACCCACTACGCGGTGGCCCTCAAATACGACCCGGAAAAGGGTAATGCGCCGGTACTGCTGGCCAAGGGTAGCGACTTCCTGGCCCTGAAGATCCGCGAGATCGCGGCGGCCAACGAGATCCTGCTGCTGGAATCGCCAGCGCTGGCGCGGTCGATTTACTACTCCACCGAGCTTGAGCAGGAAATTCCTGGCGGGCTCTACCTGGCGGTTGCACAGGTGTTGGCTTACGTTTATCAGATTCGACAGTACCGGGCGGGCAAGGGCAAGCGACCTGATCCGCTCAAGGATGATTTGCCGATTCCGCCGGATTTGCGCCGGGATAATTAACCATCGGGTAATTCCTGATTGCTCTTGTTGTCGTGTGACTTGGCGTGCGCAATATATGTCTGAGCGTCGGATTCAGGTTTGTTGAAATTACTAGTCTTTGTAGTTTCGAAGTGCATGCTGTCGAATATATTCTGCTCTTTTGATAATCGTTTCGCCTGCACTTTGACTCATTATGTCTTTGTATTTCTGGGATGCGGGGCTGTTGGATTGATGGTGAAAGAAGGATATGGAGTCATCAAAAAAATCGGTGCGTAGCACTTCTTGGCCTGCATTGTTGGTTGTTGTTATGGGGGTGCTGGGAGAGGGGATGCCAGAGTCGTCGAATGAAATTCCTTCTTTTTGATGACGGAAATATCGTTTGCTGGCTTCCGACTTGGATGTGTGGAGTGTTAAAGGATTTATATCGCCAGATATTTTTCCATTTTGCTCTAGTGTGGCGCTTTCTTTTAATAGCGTTATTGTCTTCTGAATTTCAATTTCTTTAAGTTTTTCAGCTTTGATTTGGGTTTTAAGTTTTATTTTTGGGTGTTGGTGGCCTGGTATTTTCGACATTGTGTTTTTTATTTTTTTAGATATTGCGTTGAATACATGGTGCGAGGCCGTTTTCTTAAATAATTGTACGAACGGAGTGTGTCCTAGCGGGTCGCTCAGGTTAACGGGGTCTCCCCAGCAATATGCATATGAGTTCAATCCTCCGCTACCAAAAGGACTCAAACTATCCGGGCTATTAAATCTCATCAACACCGGATTAAACCCCCGATACCCATTCCCCAATAAATAATGCCCAGTCACTGGATCCGGCCGTTCGCCGTTAAAGCCCAGAAGACTCGTCAATCCGCTTTCGGCCTGGCGATGGCCGTAAGGCGAGTAGGCGATGGGGTGTTGCTGTTGGTCGGTAGTGAGGGTGTGCAGCACCGAGCGTTGCAGGTCAGTCGCCAGCAGCGTGCTTTCAACGGCACCGCCCTGGTTTTTGCATTGCGCCAGCAGGAGGTCGTTATTCTGAAAGACACTGAATCCGATCGCCCCCTGTATTTCGGTGGCCAAACGGCTTTTGCAGTAAAAACGCTGGTGAGCGGGTGCATCCGGTTGAAGTTGGCTGATCAGCCGATCAAGCGGGTCATAGCTGTAGCGGCAACGCAGGATGGGTTGTGTGGATTCCATGGAGGTCGCTCCAGATTCTCAAAGGGAAGGCGATTGAGTATCGGTCGATCAGTCGCAGGTGGGTACTAGCAGAACTGATAGGTTCGGCAGTCTTTGCGAAGGGGGAGCAGTCCGGAGCGCCGCAATCCCTGTGGGAGCGAGCTTGCTCGCGATAGCGGTGGGGCAGCCACCAGGTATGTTTGTTGTGCCGACGTCATCGCGAGCAAGCTCGCTCCCACGGGGTTCTCCATTGTTTTGAAATCTAGCCTTTTTTTGAAACTCCCGAGGCCGACATGGTCATCACCAACCCGACCCACTACGCGGTGGCCCTCAAGTACGACCCGGAAAAGGGTAATGCGCCGGTACTGCTGGCCAAGGGTAGCGACTTCCTGGCCCTGAAGATCGCGGCCAACGAGATTTTGCTGCTGGAGTCCCCGGCGCTGGCGCGGTCGATCTATTACTCACCGATCTTGAGCAGGAAATTCCTGGCGGGCTGTATCTGGCGGTGGCGCAGGTGTTGGCTTATGTCTATCAGATTCGCCAGCACCGCGCGGGCAAAGGAAAGCGGCCGGAGCCGCTTAAGGATGATTTGCCGATTCCGCCGGATTTGAGACGGGATTCTTGAAGTCTGGAATTTACGCCTGATTTTCATCTGGCGTGGCGTCAATAATTTGCGTAAGTTTATGTAGTTAATTTCTAATCGTTTTTATTGAATCGGAGATTTTATTTGTGTTTGGAAAGAGGCTTTCATACGAGGGAGGTTGGTCGCGGAGTAACAATTGCTTTAATTCGGTTTGTTTAGTGATGCGGTTGTTAATCATTGGTTTAAGTAAGTCATTTTTCGAGGTGGCGTATTCTTTGAAAAGTTGAAGTGTTCTGATTCTTCTGTCTCCCTTGGCCATCATTTTTTCTAAGTTTTCTATTTTTCCGGGATGATCTGGCTTGTCGGATAAAGTCTTAATGTTCTTATGTAATTTCGAGATTTTATTGTTCTGAATGATAACTGTTTGATTGATTAGCTCTCTTTCAGATGATGGGACAATGCCCTCCGATGCTCCGGGGAGTTTGAATCCTTCTTTTGCAGTTTTGGTTAATTCTCTTTGCATAAGTTGGATGTCAAAGTCGTCAATCATGTTCGGAACTTTGATAAGGATCTTTTTTAAGAGCGGAGCAAGGAAATTGTGTCCTGTTGGATCAGTACGGTTTCGAGGATCTCCGCCACAATACGCATACGCGTTGAATCCCCCTTTCCCAAACGGACTCAAACTATCCGGGCTATTAAACCGCATTAACACCGGATTAAACGCCCGATACCCGTTCCCCAACAAGTAACACTCGGTCACCGGGTCCGGCCGTTCGCCATTGAAACCCAACAAGCTGAGCAAACCACCGAGTGGGGAACGATGGCCATAGGGGGAATAGGCGATGGGTTGTGGCTGAGTGCCTTTCTTGAGGGTATGCAGTACCGAGCGTTGCAGGTCGGTGGCCAGCAGCGTGGTATCGAGTGCATTACCTTCGTGTTTCTGCTGAGCCAGCAGAAGGTCGTCGTGCTGAATGATCGAATGCTTCGTTGTGCCTTGAATTTCGGTCGCCAGGCGGTTTTTGCAGTAGAAGCGCTGATGCACGGGGGTATCGGGTTGTGTCTGGTGGACCAGTCGATCCAGTGGGTCGTAGCGATATTGGCAAAGCAAGGTCGTGGGTAGGGCGGTCATTGGCTTACTCCGCAGGGGCAAAAATGGAGAGCTTGAGTATCTGCGCAGGTGCCGAGGTCGGGTACTAGCAGAACTGATAGTCCGCGAGCGTCGCACCTGATGACGTCCGTCCAGGCTATCCATATTCCCCTGAAAAAACGCTCTATTTCCCCCTTCGCAAAAGTTGGAAGGCTTCTTGCAGTAGCCGCCCCGAGCCTGCTTCAGGCGTCAAAAGTTTGCTTTAAAGGAACGGGGAAAACCGGTGGATCGCTCTCAGTTAATCAACAGTGCCCGCACAAACGTTGCCGACCTCAGTCGGGGCAATCTGGGCGTGCCGCTGTTGCTGCTGGTCATGCTGGCGATGATGATGTTGCCGGTGCCGCCGTTCCTGCTGGACGTGTTCTTCACCTTCAACATAGCCCTGTCCATCGTCGTGCTGCTGGTGTGCGTCTACGCCTTGCGGCCGCTGGATTTCGCGGTGTTTCCGACCATTCTGCTGGTGGCGACACTGTTGCGCCTGGCGTTGAACGTGGCCTCCACGCGGGTGGTGATGCTCCACGGTCAGGACGGCCATGCCGCCGCCGGTAAGGTGATCCAGGCCTTTGGTGAGGTGGTGATCGGCGGTAACTACGTGGTGGGTATCGTGGTCTTCGCGATCTTGATGATCATCAACTTCGTCGTGGTGACCAAGGGCGCGGGGCGGATTTCCGAGGTGAGCGCGCGTTTCACCCTCGATGCGATGCCCGGCAAACAAATGGCGATCGACGCCGACCTCAATGCCGGTTTGATCGACCAGAACCAGGCCAAGCTGCGTCGGATGGAAGTGGCCCAGGAAGCCGAGTTCTACGGTTCCATGGACGGTGCCAGCAAATTCGTTCGCGGTGACGCTATCGCCGGCCTGTTGATCCTGTTCATCAACCTGATCGGCGGCATGGCGGTCGGTATCTTCCAGCACGGCATGACCTTCGGCGACGCCGGCAAGGTGTATGCGCTGCTGACCATCGGTGACGGTTTGGTGGCGCAATTGCCATCACTGTTGTTATCGACAGCAGCGGCGATCATGGTGACCCGTGCTTCCGGTTCGGAAGACATGGGCAAGCAAATCAATCGCCAGATGTTCGCCTCGCCCAAGGCGCTGGCGGTGGCAGCGGGCTTGATGGCGGTCATGGGTCTGGTGCCCGGCATGCCGCATTTCTCGTTCCTGAGCATGGCGGCGCTGGCGGCCGGTGGCGCTTACCTGTTCTGGAAAAAGCAGAACGTCGCCAAGGTGCAGGCCCTGCAAGAGGTCAAGCGCCAGCAGGAGTTGCTGCCGTCACCGGCCCGCGCCCAGGAAACCAAGGAGCTTGGCTGGGATGACGTGACGCCGATCGATATGATCGGCCTGGAGGTGGGTTATCGCCTGATTCCGTTGGTGGACCGCAACCAGGGCGGCCAGTTGCTGGCGCGAATCAAGGGCGTACGCAAGAAACTGTCCCAGGATCTGGGCTTCCTGATGCCCACGGTGCATATCCGCGACAACCTCGACCTGGCCCCAAGTGCCTATCGCCTGACCCTCATGGGGGTGATCCTGGCCGAAGCGGAGATTTACCCGGATCGCGAACTGGCGATCAACCCGGGGCAGGTCTACGGCACGCTCAACGGCATTACCGCCAAAGATCCGGCTTTCGGCCTGGAGGCGGTCTGGATCGAAATCAGCCAGCGCGCCCAGGCGCAATCCCTCGGTTATACGGTGGTCGATGCCAGTACAGTAGTGGCTACCCACTTGAACCAGATACTCTACAAGCATTCCAGTGAACTGATCGGTCACGAAGAAGTGCAGCAACTCATGCAATTGCTGGCCAAAAGCTCGCCGAAGCTGGCCGAGGAGCTGGTGCCGGGCGTGGTTTCGCTGTCGCAGCTGCTCAAGGTGCTGCAAGCGCTGCTGGCCGAACAAGTGCCGGTGCGCGACATCCGCAGCATTGCCGAGGCGATCGCCAACAATGCCGCCAAGAGTCAAGATACCGCCGCGCTGGTGGCTGCCGTGCGGGTTGGCGTATCCCGCGCAATCGTCCAAAGCATTGTAGGCACTGAGTCGGAGCTGCCAGTCATCACGCTGGAGCCCAGGTTGGAACAAATATTGCTCAATAGTCTGCAGAAGGCAGGACAAGGCTCGGAAGAGGGCGTTCTGCTGGAGCCAAGCATGGCTGAGAAGCTGCAACGTTCGTTGATTGACGCGGCGCAGCGTCAGGAGATGCAAGGTCAGCCGGTGATTCTGCTGGTGGCCGGTCCGGTTCGCGCGATGCTCTCGCGATTTGGCCGGCTCGCAGTCCCGGGTTTGCATGTGTTGGCTTACCAGGAAATCCCTGACAACAAGCAAGTGACCATCGTTGCGACAGTAGGGCCCAACGGCTGAGGTAGTGGTTTATGCAAGTTAAGCGTTTTTTCGCCGCCGATATGCGTCAGGCCATGAAGCTGGTTCGCGATGAGCTGGGCGCTGATGCGGCCATTATTGGCAACCGCCGGATCGCCGGGGGTGTCGAGCTGACGGCTGCGCTGGATTACAAGCTGTCGGCGCTGGCGCCGCGGGTTCCGAACATGGAACTCGAAGACGAGCTGCGCAAGACTCAGTCGCGGATCGTCACCGCCCAGGCCGAATTGAGTCTGCGTGGCGATGGCGAGAGCGACAATGCGACCAATCGCCAGTTGTTCGCCGGCTTGCCGTTGACCGCCGCCGAGCCGCTGATCGAACCGACATACGCCGAACCCCGTCGTCCTGTACCGGCCGTTGCGCCAGCGTCCGCTGGCGTGGACCCGCGGGCGTTCGACTCGATGCGTTTCGAGCTCAACAGCCTGCGCGAACTCATGGAAGTGCAACTCGGCTCCCTGGCCTGGAATCAGCTGCAAGGCAGCCGTCCGGACCAGGCCAACCTCTGGCGTCGCCTGCAACGCATCGGCCTGTCCGGCCCGCTGTCGCGTGACCTTTTGGCGATGATCACCGAAATCGAAGAACCCCGTCAGGCCTGGCGCATGTTGCTCGCGCACCTGGCGCGCATGATCGTTACCCCGGAAGTCGAGCCGCTGGAAGAGGGCGGTGTGATTGCCATGGTCGGCCCTGCCGGCATGGGTAAGACCACCACCCTGGCCAAGCTGGCTGCCCGCTACGTGCTCAAGTACGGCGCGCAGAACATTGCGCTGGTGAGCATGGACAGCTTCCGCATCGGTGCCCAGGAGCAGCTCAAGACCCTGGGGCGCATTCTCAATGTGTCGGTGACCCACGTCGATCCGGGCCAGTCCCTGGTGCAGGCGCTGGAGCCATTGCTGCGCAAGCGCGTGGTGCTGATCGATACCGCGGGCCTTCAGGCCAGCGATCCGGCCCTGCGCATGCAGCTCGAAAGCCTGGCCGGTCGCGGCATCCGCTCGAAAAATTATCTGGTCCTGGCAACCACCAGCCAGAAACAGGTTCTAACGGCCGCTTATCACAGTTACAAGCGTTGTGGGCTCGCAGGCTGCATCCTGACTAAACTGGATGAAACGGCAAGTCTGGGCGAGGTGTTGAGCCTTGCCATCAGTCATGAACTGCCGGTGGCTTACCTGACCGATGGCCCGCGGATCCCGGATGATTTGCATCTGCCGCGTCGTCACCAGTTGGTCAGCCGCGCCGTGAGCGTACAAATGCAGGAAGAACCCAGCGAAGAAGCCATGGCTGACATGTTCGCTGACATCTACCACAGTCCGACCAAGCAGGTTGGCTGAGGTAAAAATGAACAGTTTTTGTACCTACATCGATGGTCTGCCATGCATTGTTCCGTTTGTGAACGCGCAGCCAGTAATGTGGCCTCCGTCTATGCAAGACAAGGTAAAGAAATAACATGGGCAGCATGCATCCCGTACAGGTGATCGCGGTGACCGGCGGCAAAGGTGGCGTCGGGAAAACTAATGTGTCAGTGAACTTGTCCCTGGCTTTGGCCGAGCTTGGCCGGCGCGTCATGCTGTTGGACGCCGACCTTGGACTGGCGAACGTCGACGTTCTGCTGGGCCTGACACCCAAACGTACCCTGGCCGACGTGATCGAAGGCCGCTGCGAACTGCGCGATGTACTGCTGCAGGGACCCGGCGGCATCCGTATCGTTCCGGCCGCATCCGGCACTCAGAGCATGGTGCATCTGAGCCCCGCGCAACACGCCGGCCTGATCCAGGCCTTCAGTGATATCGGCGACAACCTCGACGTACTGGTGATCGACACCGCTGCGGGCATTGGTGACTCGGTAGTCAGTTTCGTCCGCGCAGCCCAGGAAGTGCTGCTGGTGGTGTGCGACGAGCCGACCTCGATCACCGATGCCTACGCCTTGATCAAGTTGCTGAACCGCGATTACGGCATGAACCGCTTCCGCGTCCTGGCCAACATGGCCCAGAGCCCGCAGGAAGGACGCAACCTGTTCGCCAAGTTGACCAAGGTCACGGATCGCTTCCTCGACGTCGCCCTACAATACGTCGGTGCGGTGCCTTACGACGAAAGCGTGCGCAAGGCCGTGCAGAAGCAGCGCGCCGTCTACGAGGCCTTCCCGCGTTCCAAGTGCTCGCTGGCGTTCAAGGCCATCGCGCAGAAGGTCGATACCTGGCCGTTGCCGGCCAACCCGCGCGGGCACCTGGAGTTTTTCGTCGAGCGGCTCGTGCAGCAGACAGCAGGACCTGTTCTATGACAGCCAGCGGCTACAACCTCTACAAGAAGTCGGCACGCGATGCGCAGTACGAGCTGATCGAGCGTTACGCGCCGCTGGTTAAACGCATTGCCTACCACTTGCTGGCGCGTTTGCCGGCCAGTGTCCAGGTCGAAGACCTGATCCAGGCCGGGATGATCGGCCTGCTTGAAGTGTCGACCAAATATGACGCCAGCAAAGGCGCCAGTTTCGAGACGTACGCGGGCATTCGAATCCGCGGCGCCATGCTCGATGAAGTGCGCAAGGGGGACTGGGCGCCACGTTCGGTTCACCGCAATACGCGCATGGTCAGCGATGCCATTCGCTCGATTGAAGCGAAAACCGGCCGTGACGCTAAAGATCACGAAGTTGCGGCCGAACTCCAATTGAGTCTCGACGATTACTACGGGATTTTGAACGACACCCTGGGCAGCCGGCTGTTCAGTTTCGACGATCTGTTGCAGGACGGCGAACACGAAGGGCTGCACGAGGATGGCGCGAGTGCTCATCTCGAGCCGTCACGCGACCTGGAGGATGAACGCTTCCAGGCGGCGCTGGCGGATGCGATTGCCAATTTGCCGGAGCGTGAGCGACTGGTGTTGGCGCTGTACTACGACGAAGAGTTGAACCTCAAGGAAATCGGTGAGGTCCTGGGGGTCAGCGAATCGCGGGTCAGCCAGTTACACAGCCAGTGCGCGGCCCGTTTGCGGGGGCGTTTGGGGGAGTGGCGAGCGCGCTGAAGGCAGTGTGGGGACACTGCGAACGAGGCTGGTGTGGTGTTGAACTGCGCCGGTCGCGATCTGTTGTGCTCCAGACAGTCATTGAGTGCTTTGCCGGATTGATTGAAATGGCGCGTCCAGGTGCTGGGCGCGTTTAAGACTGCTTGGAGGTCGAATTGGACAAGAACATGAAAATCCTCATCGTTGATGACTTCTCAACGATGCGGCGGATCATCAAGAACCTGCTGCGTGACCTTGGGTTCACCAACACCGTCGAGGCCGACGATGGCACTACCGCCATTCCGGTGCTCAACAGCGGAAGCATCGACTTTCTGGTAACGGACTGGAACATGCCTGGCATGACCGGTATCGATCTGCTGCGTCACGTGCGTGCCGATGAAAAGCTCAAGCACCTGCCGGTGCTGATGGTGACCGCTGAAGCCAAGCGCGAGCAGATCATCGAAGCGGCCCAGGCCGGCGTTAACGGCTATGTGGTCAAGCCCTTCACGGCCCAGGCGTTGAAAGAAAAAATCGAGAAGATTTTCGAACGCATCGGTTGATGAGTGCGCCACGGGGGAGCTATGGGCAATAACGAAACTTCATTGGGCGATTTTGAATCGACCCTGAAAAAACACGCCGTCGAATTGGTCGAGAGCCTTGAGAAAGGCAAGTTCGGCGACGCGGTGCAATTGATCCATGAGCTCAACCAGACCCGTGACCGCGGCCTGTATCAGGAAGTGGGCAAGCTCACTCGCGAGCTGCATAGCGCGATCGTCAATTTCCAGATTGACCCGCACATGCCGCAAGCCGAAGAAGTGTCGCAGATCACCGACGCCACCGAGCGCCTGGGGTATGTGGTCAAGCTGACCGAGGCGGCGGCCAACCGCACCATGGATCTGGTGGAAAATGCCACGCCGCTGGTCAATGGCCTGGCCGATGAAGCCAAGGTGTTGAGCGCGGACTGGGGGCGCTTCATGCGTCGCGAAGTCGGCGCCGAAGAGTTTCGTGAACTGGCCCGGCGGGTCGACGGCTTCCTGACGCGCAGCGGCACGGACAATCGCGCGGTGTCGGGCAACCTCAACGACATCCTGCTCGCCCAGGATTACCAGGACCTCACAGGCCAGGTGATCAAGCGTGTGACCCAGTTGGTCACCGAAGTCGAAAGCAACCTGCTCAAGCTCGTGCTGATGGCCAGCCAGGTGGACCGCTTTGCGGGCATCGAACATGACCGTGAAGCGATGCTTGCTGAAAAAGATCCACAAAAACATCTCTCTCAGGGTGAAGGTCCGCAGATTCATGCCGATAAAAGAGAAGACGTTGTGTCCGGTCAGGACGATGTGGACGATTTGTTATCCAGCCTGGGATTTTAGAGTTTTAGAATTTTAGGTTTTTTGGGTTTTTAGACCTGTAGGAGCACCCCCTTAATGAGCTTCGGCGCCGATGAAGAGATCCTTCAGGATTTCCTGGTTGAGGCCGGCGAGATTCTAGAGCAACTGTCCGAGCAACTGGTCGAGCTGGAAAGCCGTCCGGATGATGCGGATCTGCTCAATGCAATTTTTCGCGGTTTTCACACTGTAAAAGGGGGCGCCGGCTTCCTCCAGCTCAACGAGCTGGTGGAGTGCTGCCACATCGCCGAGAACGTGTTCGACATCCTGCGCAAGGGTGAGCGTCGCGTCGACTCGGAACTGATGGACGTGGTTCTCGAAGCCCTGGACGCGGTGAACAGCATGTTCAGCGAAGTCCGCGAACGCAGCCCGATCACGGCCGCGACACCGCAACTGCTCGCGGCGCTGGCCCGGTTGGCCGAGCCGCAATCGGCTGACGAAGTGGCGCCTGCGCCCGTCGCCGAGGTGATTGAAGAACCGGTGGCCGAATCCGGTTCCGACGACATCACCGACACCGAATTCGAACAACTGCTGGACTCGCTGAACGCCGTCAAGGCCCAGGCCGAGGCCCCGACGGTTGCTCCAGCGCCCGCCGGCAATGCCGCTGGCAGCGACGAAATCACCGATGCCGAGTTCGAGTCGTTGCTCGATCAACTGCACGGTAAAGGCCAGTTCGCCGTTGACGCGGTTGTCCCGGCGACCGCTGCGCCAGAAGTGCCGAAAGCGGCTGGCGACAGTTCCGATATTACTGACGACGAATTCGAAGCACTGCTCGACCAACTGCACGGCAAGGGTAACTTTGCTGTCGAGGCTTTGGAGTCGGCCATTGCTTCGGTGCCTGCACCTGCGGCACCAAGCGCGGTGGCGGCCGGCAGCGATCTGATTTCCGATCACGAGTTCGAAGCGCTGCTCGACGAATTGCACGGCAAAGGCAAGTTCACTGAAGTGGGCGCAACGGCTGGAACGGCAACCGGCGCCAACGCCTCGGTTGTGGCACCTGCCGCCAAGGCAGCCGCGCCGAAACCCGTGGCGAAGGCTCCTGAGCCAAAAGCCGAAACACCGGCCCCTGTGGCCGCCGCCGCACCGGCTGCTGCCCGCGCCCCGGCCGCGCCTGCTGCGGAAAAACCGGCGAGCGAAGCCGAGACCACCGTGCGTGTCGATACCGCGCGTCTCGACGAGATCATGAACATGGTCGGCGAGTTGGTGCTGGTGCGTAACCGCCTGGTCCGCCTGGGTCTCAACAGCGGCGACGAAGCCATGTCCAAGGCCGTGTCGAACCTCGACGTGGTCACCGCCGACCTGCAAACCGCGGTCATGAAGACCCGGATGCAACCGATCAAGAAAGTCTTCGGACGCTTCCCGCGCCTGGTCCGCGACCTGGCTCGCCAGCTCAAGAAAGAGATCAACCTGGAACTGGTCGGTGAAGAAACCGACCTCGACAAGAACCTCGTCGAGGCCCTGGCCGATCCGTTGGTCCACTTGGTGCGCAACGCAGTTGACCACGGCATCGAATCTCCGGAAGAGCGCGAAGCCTCGGGCAAGGCCCGTGGCGGCAAGGTCATCCTGGCGGCCGAGCAGGAGGGCGATCACATCCTGCTGTCGATCTCCGATGACGGCAAAGGCATGGACCCGAATGTCCTGCGCTCCATCGCGGTTAAACGCGGTGTGATGGACAAGGATGCCGCCGATCGCCTGAGCGACACCGAATGCTACAACCTGATCTTCGCCCCGGGTTTCTCGACCAAGACCGAGATCTCCGACGTGTCGGGTCGCGGCGTGGGCATGGACGTGGTGAAAACCAAGATTTCCCAGCTCAACGGCTCGATCAACATCTACTCGGCCAAGGGCCAGGGTTCGAAGATCGTCATCAAGGTGCCGCTGACCCTGGCGATCATGCCGACGCTGATGGTGATGCTCGGCAACCAGGCGTTCGCGTTCCCGCTGGTGAACGTCAACGAGATCTTCCACCTCGACCTGTCGACCACCAACGTCGTGGACGGCCAGGAAGTGGTGATCGTGCGGGACAAGGCGCTGCCATTGTTCTATCTCAAACGCTGGCTGGTCAGCTCCGCCGCTCACGAAGAGCAGCGCGAGGGCCATGTGGTGATCCTTTCGGTGGGCACGCAGCGGATCGGCTTTGTCGTCGATCAACTGGTGGGCCAGGAAGAAGTGGTCATCAAGCCATTGGGCAAAATGCTCCAGGGAACTCCGGGCATGTCCGGCGCCACCATTACCGGTGACGGCCGCATCGCGCTGATTCTCGATGTTCCGAGCATGCTCAAGCGTTACGCCACACGGCGTATTTGATTCTGGTGGAGCGGGGCGCCTGGCCTCGCTCCATCTAATGGAGTGTTTATGGCAGTCAAAGTCCTGGTGGTGGACGATTCGGGGTTTTTCCGCCGCCGCGTCTCGGAAATTCTTTCAGCGGATTCCAATATCCAGGTCGTCGGCACGGCGACCAACGGCAAAGAGGCGATTGATCAGGCGCTGGCCCTCAAGCCCGACGTGATCACCATGGACTACGAGATGCCGATGATGGACGGCATCACTGCCGTGCGGCACATCATGCAACGCTGCCCGACCCCGGTCCTGATGTTCTCCTCGCTGACCCACGAAGGCGCCCGGGTCACCCTCGATGCGCTGGATGCCGGCGCGGTGGACTTCCTGCCGAAGAATTTCGAAGACATCTCGCGCAACCCCGAGAAGGTCAAGCAACTGCTGTGCGAAAAGATCCTGAGCATCTCGCGCAGCAATCGTCGCGTCAGCACTTACAGCGCTCCGGCGCCTGTGGCCGCACCCGCTCCAACACCCGCGTCTTCCAGTATCGGCAGTTACGGCAGCAGCGCGCCCGTGCGTCCGGCGCCGGTACCGATCCCTGCGCGGACCCATGGGGCCACGGCGGCGTCGCCCGCGCCGAAACGCAAAGCCTACAAGCTGGTGGCCATCGGTACGTCCACTGGCGGCCCGGTCGCGCTGCAGCGGGTCTTGACCCAATTGCCGGCCAACTTCCCGGCCCCGATCGTGCTGGTCCAACACATGCCGGCCGCCTTCACCAAGGCCTTCGCCGAGCGCCTGGACAAGCTCTGCCGCATCAGCGTCAAGGAAGCCGAGGATGGCGATATCCTGCGTCCGGGCCTGGCGCTACTGGCGCCGGGTGGCAAGCAGATGATGATCGACGGCCGTGGCGCGGTGAAAATCCTCCCGGGTGACGAACGTCTCAACTACAAGCCGTGCGTGGACATCACCTTCGGTTCGGCAGCCAGGACCTACGGTGACAAAGTTCTGGCGGTGGTCCTGACCGGCATGGGCGCCGACGGCCGCGAAGGCGCGCGCCTGCTCAAGCAGGGCGGCAGTTCGATCTGGGCGCAGGACGAAGCCAGTTGCGTGATCTACGGCATGCCGATGGCCATCGTCAAAGCTGAACTCGCCGACGCGGTATACAGCCTCGACGACATTGGCAAGCACCTGGTCGAGGCCTGTATCTGATGGATGTTCTAAGCCTGATTGGCATCATCATGGCCTTTGTCGCCATCATCGGCGGCAACTACCTTGAAGGCGGTCACCTCGGCGCCCTGGCCAACGGCCCGGCAGCGCTGATCGTGCTCGGCGGCACCATTGGCGCCGCGCTGCTGCAATCGCCGATGAGCGCCTTCAAGCGCGCCATGCAGATCCTCGCCTGGATCCTGTTCCCGCCCCGTGTCGACCTGGCCGGTGGCATCGACCGCGTGGTGAACTGGAGCCTGACCGCCCGCAAGGAAGGCCTGCTGGGCCTCGAAGGCATCGCTGACGCCGAGCCCGACAACTACGCACGCAAAGGTCTGCAACTGCTGGTTGACGGCGCCGAGCCGGAAGCGATCCGCAGCATTCTGGAAGTGGATTTCTACACCCAGGAAAGCCGCGACATCGAAGCGGCCAAGGTCTTCGAAAGCATGGGCGGTTACGCGCCGACCATCGGCATCATCGGTGCGGTGATGGGCCTGATTCATGTCATGGGCAACCTCGCTGATCCATCGCAACTGGGCAGCGGTATTGCCGTGGCGTTCGTCGCCACCATCTACGGCGTGGCCAGTGCCAACCTGGTGCTGCTGCCGATCGCCGCCAAACTCAAATCCATTGCGTTGCGCCAGTCGCGTTATCGCGAAATGCTGCTGGAAGGGCTCCTGTCGATCGCCGAAGGTGAAAACCCACGCTCCATTGAGTTGAAGCTTCAGGGCTTCATGGATTAAGGGAATAAACTCATGGCCCGTCGTCGGCATCAGGAAGAACACGTTAACCACGAGCGCTGGCTGGTGTCCTATGCGGACTTCATCACCTTGCTGTTCGCCTTTTTCGTGGTGATGTACTCGATCTCGTCGATCAACGAAGGCAAGTACAAGGTCATTTCCGAGGCGCTGATCGGGGTCTTTACCGATTCCGATCGTTCGCTCAAGCCCATCCCGATCGGTGACGAGCGGCCGAAGACCGTGACCCCGGCCAAGCCGCTGGTCAAGGACAGTGACCAGGTCGATGCCGGCGTCTCCGGCGCCAGCGATCCGCTCAAGAGCATTGCCGACGACATCAGTGCGGCGTTCGGTGACCTGATCAGCTCCAACCAGATGACCGTGCGCGGCAACGAGTTGTGGGTCGAGATCGAACTCAATTCCAGCCTGTTGTTCGGCAGCGGCGACGCCATGCCCAGCGACATCGCGTTCAACATCATCGACAAGGTCGCGGCGATCCTGAAACCGTTCGACAACCCGATCCATGTCGAAGGTTTCACCGACGATCAACCGATCCGCACCGCGCAGTACCCGACCAACTGGGAGCTGTCCTCGGCCCGCTCGGCGAGCATCGTGCGCATGCTGGCGATGCAGGGAGTGAACCCCGGTCGCCTGGCTTCGGTGGGTTACGGGGAGTTTCAGCCGGTGGCCAACAACGCCACCGCTGAAGGCCGCGCCCGCAATCGTCGCGTGGTGCTGGTGGTATCGCGCAACCTCGATGTTCGCCGCAGCCTGACCGGCACCGGAACCGCCCATGCGCAACCGGATGCCGCATTGAAGCGTGCTGGCACACAAACTGCACCGACCCCGGTCAAGTCGCCGGTACGAGAGAACGCCGTCAATTCTCCGTCACCCGCATTAACACGTTGAGCTATTTCTCGGTCGATCCGTTCGGCCGGGAGGAACAATCCGAATGAGAGTCTGGGCAGTCGCCAATCAAAAGGGTGGTGTCGGTAAAACCACTTCCTCCATCGCTTTAGCCGGTTTACTGGCGGAGGCGGGCAAGCGCGTGGTCGTGGTCGATCTCGACCCCCACGGCTCGATGACCAGCTACTTCGGCTACGATCCCGATGCCCTGGAGCACAGCAGCTACGACCTGTTCCTGCACAAGGGCAACGTGCCCCAAGGCCTGCCGGGTCAACTGCTGCTGTCGACCAGTGACGAACGCATCTCCCTGTTGCCCTCCAGCACCGCGCTGGCCACCCTTGAGCGCCAGTCGCCGGGGCAGAGCGGTTTGGGCCTGGTGATTGCCAAGAGCCTGGCGCAATTGTGGCAGGACTTCGATTACGCCGTGATCGACAGCCCGCCCTTGCTTGGCGTGCTGATGGTCAATGCCTTGGCGGCGAGCCAGCAGCTGGTGATCCCGGTGCAGACCGAACACCTGGCGGTCAAGGGCCTGGAGCGCATGGTCAACACCCTGGCGATGATCAACCGTTCGCGCAAACAGGCGTTGCCCTTCACCATCGTGCCGACCCTGTTTGACCGACGCACCCAGGCGTCCCTCGGAACCTTGCGCGTGCTGCGCGACAAATTCCCCGAGGAAATCTGGCAAGGCTACATCCCGGTGGACACGCGCCTGCGCGATGCCAGCCGCGCCGGTCTGACGCCTTCGCAGTTCGACGGCAAGAGCCGTGGCGTTCTCGCTTACCGCGCGTTGCTCAAGCATCTGCTGGCGGCGCAACTTGTCGCGCAGGTGGCGTGACATGAGCCCAATTCCCGTAGGAGCTGCCGCAGGCTGCGATCTTTTGATCTTGCTTGGCAGAGCCCTTGATATCGCTAAAAGATCGCAGCCTGCGGCAGCTCCTACAGGGGGATGCCGATGAATCGGCCATTGAAGCTCACATCGCGCCCGCAACTGGCGTTGCAGTCGTACCTGGACAGCCTGCTGCAAGACGCGACCGAGGACATGGCGCCTGAGATTGAGGCGCTGGCCGAAGTTGTCGAAGCGGTGAAAGTCATCGAAGAGCAAGCCGTGCTGGACGAGTTCCAGGCTGCGGTGCTCGAGGAGCAGGTCCGGGATGCACAGAAGACCGCAGTGGCTGCCGCGCCGGTTGTTGCGCCTTTGGCAAAGACTCCCGTAGCCGTGGCCGAAGCCCCGGAACCCGTTCTGGCGCCGGTTTCGACCCTTGCGCCACTGTTGCAAACCCTGGTGGTTCCCGTCATTGAGGAGCCTGCGGCGCTGGTGCCGCCAGTCGTTGAAGTGCACCTGCCGCCGAGCAATACGCCGCCACCGGTGGAAACCGATGGTCGGCCGTCCTGGGCTGCCGAACCCTTCGAATGCCTGTTGTTCGATGTTGCCGGCTTGACCCTGGCGGTGCCGCTGGTGTGCCTGGGGTCGATTTACTCCCTGGCCGGCCACGAGTTGACGCCGTTGTTCGGCCAGCCGGAGTGGTTCCTGGGCATCCTGCCGAGCCAGGCCGGCAACCTCAAGGTGCTCGATACCGCGCGTTGGGTCATGCCCGACCGTTATCGCGACGATTTCAAGCAGGGCCTGCAATACGTGATTTCGGTGCAAGGCTACGAGTGGGGGCTGGCGGTGCATCAGGTCAGCCGTTCGTTGCGCCTGAACCCGAATGAAATCAAATGGAGAAGTCACCGAGGTCAGCGGCCATGGCTCGCCGGCACGGTGATTGAACACATGTGCGCCTTGCTCGATGTCGCCTCGTTGGCCGAGTTGATCGCAAGTGGCGGCGCCAGGCACATGTCCGGCAGCAAGCCGGGCCACAAACCGACATCAGTCAAATAAACAAAACAGGCGACGTCACTCTGATGATGTTGCACAGAACACACACCGCCAGGGCGGTTTCTTGAGGGGGCAGGGTATGAATGACAAGGCAACGGCGGCAAAGGGTTCCGAAGATCCGATCCTGCAATGGGTCACCTTCAAGCTGGACAACGAGACCTACGGCATCAACGTGATGCGTGTCCAGGAAGTCCTGCGCTACACCGAAATCGCCCCGGTCCCGGGTGCCCCGAGCTACGTGCTGGGCATCATCAACCTGCGCGGCAACGTCGTCACCGTGATCGACACCCGCCAGCGCTTCGGCCTGATGAATGCCGAGATCAGCGACAACACCCGTATCGTCATCATCGAAGCCGACAAGCAGGTGGTCGGGATCATGGTCGACAGCGTGGCCGAAGTTGTTTACCTGCGTCAGTCGGAAATCGAAACCGCGCCGAACGTGGGTAACGAAGAGTCCGCCAAGTTCATTCAAGGCGTGTGCAACAAGAACAACGAATTACTCATCCTGGTCGAGCTCGACAAGATGATGAGCGAAGAAGAATGGTCGGAACTGGAGAGTATCTGATTGATTCTCGAGGTGGCGGTCATTGTCCTGTTCCTGTTCTGGGCTGGCACGCTGGCAATGTTCCTGGCGTACATTCGCGGTCAGAAGCAGATCGTCGCGCAACAGGCCAAGGTTGATGCGCTGCGCGATCAGCGCATCAAGGACCTGGCCAAGCGCGTCGACGACTACCAGAACGGCAACGTGCGCATGGGCGAAGACCTGCATGAACTGCGGGCGATCGTGGCGCCCTTGCCGGACAAACTCGCTCAGCTGGAACAACGCGACCCCACAAGCCTGTCGTTTGCCCAGGCGGCGCGACTGGTCGGGATGGGCGCCAGCGTCAACGAACTGACCCAGTCCTGCGGCTTGACCCAGGCTGAAGCGGAGTTGATGAGCAAGCTGCACAAGAACTGAGGGTTGCGATCAGGCTGAAATCGCTTTCGTCGGAACGCCGCCCGGAGCAAGCCCGCTCCCACACTGGATCAATGTCGTACACAAAATTTGTGTTCACAGAAGACCAAGTGTGGGAGCGGGCTTGCTCGCGAAGGCGTCTTAGAATGCGCAGCAATCTTCCCCGCGATCCGACTCATTCCTCTCTATCTTCAGACAGGGATTACGCTGTCGTAGTCTCCTGCCTATAACATTCTCAGATCCCACCGTCTTGTGATCGCAAACAGCGATCAGTAGTTTGATCTGCTCAAACATACACAGTGCCAGGAAGGCTTATGATCGACATTTTGCGTGGTACACCGCTGTGGGTTTATGCGGTGTTTTTTATTCTGAGCTACTACGGTGTCAGCGCCTGTTTCAGGAGCCACGTATCGAAAAGGTCATTGCAGATATCGCCCGTGATATTCGTGGCGTTGTCCCTCGCATCGCTCAATCCCTCCCAGGAAGTTGCAATCCAGCTTTCAGTCTATACATTGGGATTGCTTGCGGGGTGGTTGCTGGCACTGCGTTTTTTCTCGTACAACAATGTGCAGTGCGAGGGGCAACATCTGGTTCTACCCGGTACGATCAAGGTACTGATTGTGTATTGGGGCTTTTTTGCCTGGCGTTATTACGAAGGTTACCAGGCGGCCATGTACCCGGAACTGGCCAATGAAATGTCGGCGGTCGCGGGGGCGGCGCTGGGGGCAGGGCTCATCAATGGTTTGATTGTTGGTCGCAGTTTCAGGCTTTTGCGTTTTTTCAGGTTTGAAAGCGTCACGTCGGCAAGGAGTGATGGATGACCACCATTGGAGTATTCGCAACGATTTTTAACGAGCAGCACGAGATTCTATGTGTGCAGCGTAACTACCCGCCCTACGGCTGGACGACTCCCGGGGGACGCCTTGAAGGTGGGGAGTCACCGGAGGCGGCCGTCGTTCGTGAAGTGCTTGAGGAAACCGGCTACCACGTCACTGTTGATAGATTGATCGGCTTGTACTCGGCGCCTTTCAAAGATGATCTGGTCATTTCTTTCGCATGTCGTATTTCCGGTCGTGAGCAGTGGTTGCCTGGTGAAGAGATTTCTGCGATGGGTTTTTTTTCCTTGAGTGATCTGCCCGGACCTATGAAAAACAATACTCGCATTCGTATGCTGGATGCCTTTGAAGGCAAGTCAGGTATCTGGAGAAGTTTTACGGCGGCGGAACATGCATAAACAGTTGTGATACAGGTTCTCTGGTTCCGCTTTGATGTCGGCAATGTGCTGGTCAGCGGGGAACATCGACGCGGCTGCTTCCAATGTGATTTATGGTGGACGCCTAGTAATCATCCCCATGTTCAGTGACATCCTTCTCAGACATCCCAATATCCGCATCCATCCCCGCCGGAAACTTCCCCTTCAAATTCCACGCAAACGCAATGATCTCGGCAATCGTCAGATAGAGTTCCTGCGCAATGCTATCCCCCAACTCCATCCTCGCCAGCAGCCTCACCAGCTCTGCGTTTTCGTAGATTGGCACTTCGCAGTCGCGGGCAATGCGCAGGATTTCTTCCGCCAGCGCTTCGTCGCCCTTGGCGGTGAGGGTGGGGGCGTGGGTGCCGTCGTATTTGAGGGCGATGGCCTGGCGTGGGGCGTTGGGGTTATTCATGCTGTTTCGTCGACCCAGCGTTGTTCGAGGCGGGTTTGCGGGCCTTGGGGGGGCGTGCCGAGGTGGCAATCGAGGTCGCCGACGTTCAGGCCGGCGGACAGCAAGCGGTCACGCAGCCCGCTCAGGTTGCTTTCGATCAGGCTGGCGGTGTAAGGCCGTTCTGCCCAGAGCTGGCTGGAGAGGCTGCCATTGATCAGTTGCGCCTGGATTTGCAGCGGCCCCAAAGGCTCCATGGCGAAGGCCAGTTCCACACGCCACAGCTGTTGTTTGGGGTCGCGTTCTTCGCGACGTTCCTTGGGCTGTTCTTTTTCGGGTGAGTCTTCACGCTGGAACTTGACCTGCAAGGGCACGATGTCCTGCATGTTGCGCATCGGGATTTCCAGTTGCCAGGTGCTCATCAGCCGTCCGTCGGCAGTTACGCCGGTTTGTTCCAGGCTCGACAGTTGATGGCTTTGCAGGCGTGAAACCGCGGCGGCGGCCAGGCGCAGCAGGTGTTCGAGGTCGTTTTCGCCGTCGGCGCCTTGCAACTGGCGTTCGGGCAGCGGGAAGCCGGTCGGCGACGGCTTGGCACTGACCTGGCCGAGCATGCCCAAAGCATTGCGGACAAAATTCGGCATGGCCTGGGCCAGGGTGTTGGCGGCGATGACCGCGCCGAGGCTGGTGTTGGCCGGCAAGCCCTGACTCAATTGCGCAACCAGTTTGAGCAGGTCGCCTTTCATGTCCGGCGCGAGCGTCGGGTTTTGCCCGGTGAGCAGTTTGCTTTCGAGAAACACACCGCTGCTGGCCAGGGCCTGGGCGAGGCCCTTGGGGGTGCTCAGCTGTTGAACATCCGGCAGGCCAGCGAGCAACCGGGCAGCGGCGCTGCGCAATTCAACGGATGTCTGGTCCGAGGGCGCAAGGTTCTGCAGCAGCTTGAGCAAGCCATCCAGCGAGCCCTGGCGGCTTTGCTGGTCGACCAGTTGCCGGGTCACCGCCAGTTGTTCCTGTCGGTTGCCCAGGGGCACGAATTTCACGGTCTGGGCGTCTTGCACCTGCGCGCTCAACAAGGTGCCAATGCGCAAGGGCCGGGGGCTGTCGATGCTCAGGGTGCTGCCGTTCAGTGCGGTGTTGAGCAGGCCCACCATCGAGCGAAACACCATGGGCTGGCCGGGCACCTGGGGCAGCACTTGCGAGGTCAGCACCTTGCCCTGCAGCAGGGTGCCAACGGGCAGTTGCGCGGTGTCGAGGCGGGTGAGGGTGGTGACGTTGGAGGCAATGGCCTGTTGTACCGTCACGGCCAGGTTGCCGGCCGAGGGCTGGCTGACGACCAGCGTGGTGCCCTGGGCCAGCGGTTGATTACTGGTGGTCTGGACCGTGGTCTGGCGGCCGCTGTCGAGGGTGACCTTGAGCAGCATCTGGAAAGTCTGGTCCGCCTGCTTGAGCGACAACACTTCGGCCTGGGCGGTTTGACCGACGCTGATCAGCCCCTCCACTGGCGTCAGCAACTTGAGCAACTCACCGCTGACCACCTGCGGGCGCGAAGTCGCCGGGAGGGTTTGCGGTAGCGGGAGGATGTTCATTTCGCCTGTCATACGCGGTCACAACCTGAGGAAAATGCACTCTTTAGAGTAAGGCATGGCATGTATAATGCCGCGCCGTTGTATCCAAAAATGGCGAAAACTTTGCAATTGTTTGACGCAGCTCTCTAGAACAAGACGTCATTGCATCTATGCTGCATCTCTTTAACGGCCGCGCCAGAGCCGACTTGAACCGTATAAGGCCCGTGATCCCTTGACCAGTCCTGTCCTGCAAACCGTTGCCCTTGCCTGTGAGCGAGACCTTCGGCTGCTCTTCGAAAATCTCGATTTGAGACTGGCCAGTGGCGAAATGATGCAAATCAGCGGCCCCAACGGCAGTGGCAAGACCAGCCTGTTGCGCCTGCTCTCGGGGCTGATGCAGCCGACCGCCGGTCAGGTGCTGCTCAACGGCCAGCCGCTGAACGAACAACGCGGTGAGCTGGCGTGCAACCTGCTGTGGATCGGCCACGCTGCCGGGATCAAGGATTTGCTGACGCCGGAAGAGAACCTGAGCTGGCTGTGCGCCTTGCATCATCCGGCGACCCACGAGGCGATCTGGCAGGCGCTGGCCGCGGTTGGCCTGCGTGGTTTCGAGGATGTGCCTTGTCACACCCTGTCTGCCGGTCAGCAGCGACGCGTCGCCCTGGCGCGCCTTTACCTGGACAGTCCGCCGCTGTGGATCCTCGATGAACCCTTTACCGCCCTCGACAAGCAGGGCGTGGCACAGCTTGAATCTCATCTGGCCGGCCACTGCGAACGCGGCGGCATGGTGGTGTTGACCACCCACCACACGCTGAGCCGGATGCCGGCCGGTTATCGCGACATCGATCTGGGGAGCTGGGCCGTATGAGTGTTTTCGGCCTGCTGGTCGCCCGTGAGGCCCGTCTGTTGTTCCGCCGCCCGGCGGAACTGGCCAATCCACTGGTGTTCTTCGCCATTGTCGTTTCGCTGTTCCCGCTGGCGGTCGGACCTGAGTCTCAATTGTTGCAAACCTTGTCTCCGGGACTGGTCTGGGTCGCGGCGCTTTTATCGGTTTTGCTCTCGCTGGACGGGCTTTTCCGCAGTGATTTCGAGGATGGATCCCTCGAACAGTGGGTCCTTTCGCCGCACCCCCTGGCTCTTCTGGTTTTGGCCAAGGTGCTGGCACACTGGGCTTTTTCCGGCCTGGCACTGGTTTTGCTCGCGCCTTTGCTGGCGCTGATGCTCGGTTTGCCTGCCGCCTGTCTGCCAGTGTTGCTGCTTTCGTTGCTGCTCGGTACACCGGTACTGAGCCTGCTCGGTGCAGTGGGCGCGGCACTGACGGTGGGCTTGAAACGCGGTGGTCTGCTGCTGGCACTGCTGATTCTGCCGTTGTACATCCCGGTGTTGATCCTCGGCAGTGGCGCCTTGCAGGCTGCCTTGCAGGGAATGCCGGCGACCGGTTATCTCCTGTGGCTTGGCAGCCTGACCGCCCTGGCGATAACCCTGACACCTTTTGCAATAGCTGCTGGCCTGAAGATCAGCGTCGGCGAATAATAACGAGGCCTGGTCATTTTTTGATCACTTCTTTTGACGGAAGGCAGGCCCTGGCTCTTCACAGTAAAGAGCAACCGTGATGGAAACAGTATGAACTGGACGTGGTTTCACAAGCTTGGCTCGCCCAAATGGTTTTACGGCATCAGCGGCAAACTGCTGCCCTGGCTGAGCGTTGCGGCGTTGCTGCTGATCGGCGTTGGCGTGGTCTGGGGCCTGGCCTTCGCGCCGCCGGACTACCAGCAGGGCAACAGCTTCCGCATCATCTATATCCACGTCCCGGCCGCCATGCTGGCCCAGTCCATCTATGTGATGCTGGCGGTGTGCGGCATCGTCAGCCTCGTGTGGAAGATGAAACTGGCCGACGTCGCCCTGCAATGCGCGGCGCCCATCGGTGCGTGGATGACCGCCGTGGCGCTGGTCACCGGGGCGATCTGGGGCAAGCCGACCTGGGGCTCGTGGTGGGTCTGGGATGCACGCCTGACGTCCATGCTTATCCTGCTGTTCCTGTACTTCGGTCTCATTGCGCTGGGCAACGCGATCAGCAATCGTGACAGCGCGGCCAAGGCTTGCGCGGTGCTGGCGATCGTCGGCGTGATCAACATCCCGATCATCAAATACTCGGTGGAGTGGTGGAACACCCTGCACCAGGGCGCGACCTTCACCCTCACCGAAAAACCGGCGATGCCCGCCGAGATGTGGCTGCCATTGCTGCTGACGGCGTTGGGTTTCTACTGTTTCTTCGGCGCGGTCCTGCTGCTGCGCATGCGTCTTGAAGTGCTCAAGCGCGAAGCCCGCGCCAGTTGGGTCAAAGCCGAAGTGGAAAACAGCCTGGAGGTCGCTCGATGAGTTTTGCTTCATTCGGCGACTTCATCGCCATGGGTCATCATGGCCTGTATGTCTGGTCAGCCTATGGCATCTGCCTGGCGGTACTGACCCTCAACGTGGCGGCGCCGATCCTGGCCCGCAAGCGGTATCTGCAACAAGAGGCGCGTCGTCTGCGCCGGGAGAACGGCAAGTGAATCCGCTGCGCAAAAAGCGTCTTATCATCATTCTCGCGATCCTGGTCGGGGTCGGCGCTGCCGTCGGCCTGGCCCTGAGTGCCCTGCAGCAGAACATCAACCTGTTTTACACGCCGACCCAGATCGCCAACGGCGAAGCCCCGCAGGACACGCGTATCCGTGCCGGCGGCATGGTCGAGGCCGGCTCCTTGCAGCGCTCCGGCGACTCGCTGGACGTGAAGTTCGTGGTCACCGACTTCAACAAATCCGTGACCATCACTTATCGCGGCATCCTGCCGGACCTGTTTCGCGAAGGGCAGGGCATCGTCGCCTTGGGCAAGCTCAATGCCGATGGCGTGGTGGTGGCCGATGAGGTGCTGGCCAAGCACGATGAGAAGTACATGCCGCCAGAAGTGACTAAAGCCCTGAAAGACAGCGGCCAGTCGGCACCCACTCCCGTGAAAGAGGGCTAACTGATGACAGCTGGAATCTTCATTCCCGAGTTGGGCCACCTGGCCATGATCCTGGCGCTGTGTTTCGCGCTGGTTCAGGCCGTGGTGCCATTGGTCGGTGCCTGGCGCGGTGACCGCTTCTGGATGAGCCTGGCCCAGCCGGCCGCGTGGGGGCAGTTTGCATTCTTGCTGTTCGCCTTCGGTTGCCTGACCTACGCCTTCATGGTCGACGACTTCTCCGTGGCTTATGTGGCCAACAACTCCAACAGCGCCTTGCCGTGGTACTACAAGTTCAGCGCCGTGTGGGGTGCCCACGAAGGCTCCCTGTTGTTGTGGGCCTTGATTCTCGGCGGCTGGACCTTCGCGGTGTCGGTGTTTTCCCGGCAGTTGCCGCAGGTCATGCTGGCCCGCGTGCTGGCGGTGATGGGCATGATCAGCACCGGTTTCCTGCTGTTCCTGATCATGACCTCGAACCCGTTCAAGCGCATCCTGCCGCAAATGCCCACTGACGGCGCCGACCTCAACCCGCTGCTGCAAGACATCGGCCTGATCGTTCACCCGCCGATGCTGTACATGGGCTACGTCGGTTTCTCGGTGGCCTTCGCCTTCGCCATCGCCGCGCTGATGGGCGGTCGCCTGGATGCCGCGTGGGCGCGCTGGTCGCGTCCGTGGACCATCGTGGCCTGGGCCTTCCTCGGTATCGGCATCACCCTCGGTTCGTGGTGGGCGTACTACGAACTCGGCTGGGGCGGCTGGTGGTTCTGGGACCCGGTGGAAAACGCCTCGTTCATGCCATGGCTGGTGGGCACCGCGCTGATCCACTCGTTGGCGGTCACGGAAAAACGTGGCGTGTTCAAGAGCTGGACCGTGTTGCTGGCCATCGCCGCATTCTCCTTGAGTCTGCTGGGTACCTTCCTCGTGCGTTCCGGCGTGCTGACATCGGTGCACGCCTTTGCCTCCGATCCGGAGCGCGGGGTGTTCATCCTGATTTTCCTGCTGTTCGTGGTCGGTGGTTCGCTGACGCTGTTCGCCCTGCGCGCGCCGGTGGTCAAGAGCCAGGTGGGCTTCAACCTCTGGTCCCGGGAAACCCTGTTGCTGGGCAACAACCTGGTACTGGTGGTGGCCGCGTCGATGATCCTGCTCGGCACCTTGTACCCGCTGATTCTGGACGCCATGACCGGCGCCAAGCTGTCGGTCGGCCCGCCGTACTTCAACGCGCTGTTCATTCCGTTGATGGCATTGCTGATGGTGGTGATGGCGGTCGGCGTGATCGTGCGCTGGAAAGACACCCCGGTGAAATGGCTGGTGAGCATGCTCACCCCGGTCCTGCTCGGCAGCGCTGCGCTGGCGGTAGTGGCCGGCGTCGCCTATGGCGATTTCAACTGGGCCGTGCTCGCGACCTTCATGCTAGCCGCCTGGGTGTTGCTGGCCGGCGTGCGTGACATCTTCGACAAGACTCGCCACAAAGGCCTGATCAAAGGTTTGCCGACCCTGACCCGCAGCTACTGGGGCATGCAGGTCGCGCACCTGGGTATTGCCGTGTGTGCGCTGGGTGTCGTGCTGTCGAGCCAGAACAGTGCCGAGCGCGACCTGCGCCTGGCGCCGGGCGAATCCATGGACCTGGGCGGCTATCAGTTCGTCTTCGAAGGCGCCAAACACTTCGAAGGCCCGAACTTCACTTCCGACAAGGGCACCGTGCGGGTGATCAAGGGCGGCAAGGAAATCAGCGTGCTGCACCCGGAAAAACGCCTTTATACCGTGCAGAACTCGGTGATGACCGAAGCGGGCATCGACGCCGGTTTCACCCGCGACCTTTATGTCGCCCTCGGTGAACCACTGGGTAACGGTGCCTGGGCTGTGCGCGTGCACGTCAAGCCGTTCGTGCGCTGGATCTGGTTTGGTGGTTTGCTGACCGGCTTCGGCGGGTTGCTGGCGGCGCTGGATCGGCGTTATCGGGTCAAGGTCAAAAGCCGCGTGCGCGAAGCACTGGGCATGTCGGGAGCCACTGCATGAAGCGTTGGTTGATGTTGTTGCCACTGGCGATTTTTCTGGTGGTCGCTGTATTCCTTTACCGAGGGTTGTACCTGGATCCGGCCGAGCTGCCTTCGGCCATGATCAACAAGCCGTTCCCGGAGTTTTCCCTGCCGTCGGTGCAGGGCGACAAGACCCTGACCCGCGCTGACATCCTGGGCAAGCCGGCGCTGGTCAACGTCTGGGGCACCTGGTGTATTTCCTGCCGGGTCGAGCATCCGGTGTTGAACAAGCTGGCCCAGCAGGGCGTGGTGATCTACGGCATCAACTACAAGGACGTCAATGCCGACGCCTTGAAGTGGCTGAAAGACTTTCACAACCCATATGCGCTGGACATTCGTGACGATCAAGGCTCGCTGGGCCTGAACCTCGGCGTGTACGGCGCACCGGAAACCTTCTTCATCGATGCCAGGGGCATCATCCGTGACAAGTTCGTCGGCGTGATCGACGAGCAGGTCTGGCGTGAAAAACTGGCGGGCAAGTACCAGGCGCTGGTCGACGAGGCCAAGCCATGAAGCGCTGGATCGCTGCCGTTGTCCTGGGCCTGAGCCTGGCGGGTGTGGCCCACGCGGCCATCGACACCTACGAGTTCGCCAAGGAAGGTGACCGCGAACGCTTTCGCGAGCTGACCAAGGAGCTGCGTTGCCCCAAGTGTCAGAACCAGGACATCGCCGACTCCAACGCACCGATTGCCGCCGACCTGCGCAAAGAGATTTTCCGCATGCTCGGCGAGGGCAAGGACAACCAGCAGATCATCGACTTCATGGTCGATCGCTACGGTGATTTCGTCCGCTACAAGCCTGCACTGAACGCCAAGACCGCCTTGCTCTGGTTCGGCCCCGCCGGCCTGCTGCTGGGCGGTGTCGTGATCATCGCGGTGATCGTCCGCCGTCGTCGCGTGCAACGCGCCGGCACCCCGGGCTCGCTTTCTGCCGAGGAGCGCTCGCGCCTCGACCACCTGTTGGATAAAACCAAGAATGATTGATTTCTGGCTCGCTGCAGGTCTGCTGCTTCTGGTTGCCCTGAGTTTTCTGTTGATCCCGGTGCTGCGCAGCCGTCGCGCCCAGCGCGAAGAGGATCGTACCGCCCTGAACGTCGCGCTGTATCAGGAGCGTGTGGCTGAGTTGCAGACTCAGCAGGAAGAGGGCGTGCTCGATGCGGCGCAAATGGACGCCGGTCGCGCCGAAGCCGCCCGTGAATTGCTGGCGGACACCGAAGGCGCTGACGCGCCGCGGGTGTCGCGTCTGGGCAAACCCTTGCCGTTGCTGGCGGCCATTCTGGTGCCGGTGCTGGGCCTGGGCCTGTATCTGCATTTCGGTGCCAGCGACAAGGTCGAGCTGACCCGCGAATTTTCCCAGGCACCCCAGTCGATGGAAGAGATGACCCAGCGCCTGGAGCGTGCGGTCGCCGCTCAGCCGGATTCCGCTGAAGGCATGTACTTCCTCGGTCGTACCTACATGGCTCAGGATCGCCCGGCGGACGCGGCGAAGATGTTCGAACGCACCGTCAACCTGGCCGGTCGCCAGCCCGAGTTGCTCGGTCAATGGGCCCAGGCCCAGTACTTCGCCGATGGCAAGAAGTGGTCGGACAAGGTCCAGGCCCTGACCGACGAAGCGCTCAAGGCCGACCCGAAAGAAGTCACCAGCCTTGGCCTGCTGGGCATTGCCGCGTTCGAAAGCGAGCGTTATCAGGACGCCATCGATTACTGGAATCGGCTGTTGGCGCAGTTGCCGCCGGAAGATAAATCCCGCGAAGCGCTGCAAGGCGGGATTACCCGGGCCACGGAGAAGCTGGTGGCCAGTGGCGGCAAGGTTGCGCAAGCACCGGCAGCGAAGACCGCGGCGTTGCTCAAGGTCAGCGTCGACCTGGCAGCGGACCTCAAATCCAAGGTCCAGCCCGGCGACAGCGTGTTCATCTTCGCCCGTGCGATCTCCGGTCCTCCGGCCCCGCTGGCGGTCAAGCGCATGACCGTGGCCGACCTGCCGGTGACCGTCGAACTGGGCGATGCCGATGCAATGATGCCGCAATTGAAACTGTCGAACTTCCCTGAAGTCCAACTGGTTGCGCGCATTTCCCGTGCCGGCAAACCGACCGCCGGCGAATGGATAGGTCGCAGCCAACCCCTGGCCAGCAGCACCACCGCGCCGCAAACACTGACCATCGACAGCCCGGATAAATAACAGGAAACGCCACCATGACCGCCATTGCTCGTATTGCCCTGCTCAGCGCTGTTTTGGGGTTAAGCGCTTGTGCGGTCCAGCCACCAACGGAACATCAGGCACCAACACCGTTCCCGCCGTCGCAGCCGAGCCCCACGCCATCGACGTCGCCCGTACCGAGCAAGCCGACCGTCCCGGCCAAACCCTCCAAGCCGTTGCCGCGCACCTCTGCCAGCTTCGCGCCACCACCGGGGGGCAATAGCCATTGGGATCCGAAGCTTGGGGTGTATGTGCTGGATGACCAGCCCAATACCTTTTATCGCCAGCGTACCTATTACCGCTGGGATAGCGGCTGGAGTAGGTCGATCAGTCCGAACGGGCCGTGGGAAGATACTGACATCCACGGTGTACCGGGTGGCCTGGGACGGAAATTCGGGCAGTAATGCAAAAAAAGGCGACCTTCGGGGGCGCCTTTTTTGTGGGCGTTGAAGTTGTGCTTTCACGGCAGGAGTATGTTGATGGGCGCACCGAACATCGTGCGCGGCCGGTCGCACTCGGGTAACGTGGCCGCCGCAGAGCTGGCCGCCGGGCTGAACGATCATGGCGAGATTGCGACGGGCCTGCGGGCCGAACTGCTGCAGGCACGCAGTCAGGACGGTTTGCCGGTGGTCCAACAAGTGTGGTGACAAGCGAAGAGGGGGTTTTGATGGCAGGCAGGTTGATCTATCTCATCGGGCCTTCAGGTTCGGGCAAGGACAGCCTGCTGGATGCCGCGCGAACGCGGTTGGCCGTACGCGGCTGCCGTATCGTGCGCCGGATCATTACCCGCTCGGCCGAAGCCGTGGGCGAGGCGGCGCTGGGCGTCAGTGCCCGTCAATTCGCCGACATGGAAGCCCGGGACGCGTTTGCCCTGAGCTGGCACGCCAATGGGTTGTCCTATGGCATCCCACGGGAAATCGACGATTGGCTGGCCGCTGGCCAGGACGTACTGGTCAATGGCTCGCGGGGGCATTTGCAGAATACGCACCTGCGCTATCCGGATGTGTTGGTGTTGTTGCTGAGCGTGGACCAGGCGGTGCTGCGTGAACGACTGCTCAAGCGCGGGCGTGAATCGGTTAGCGAGATCGATCAGCGCCTGGCACGCAATGCCCGATTCAACGAGCGGCTGCTGGCGGAAGATTCTGCCGTGCACCTGCTCGACAACTCCGGGCCGCTGGAGCTTACGGTCGAACGCTTGCTGGCCTGCATTGACGAGCAAGCTCCTCGCGCCTGACGTTGCCGGGCACCGGTGATGCCCGGCAAGTGCCAGCCTGCGATCTGTTGATTTTGATTCAACGGTTTTTACCCCGCCAACAACCCCTGCACATACTCCACAAACGCCCGAGCCTTGGCACTGGCCATTCTCCCAGTGGGGAACACCGCCCACAGGTCCAGGTTCGGCAGTGCCCAGTCCTTCATCACTTCCCGGACCGAGCCGTCGGCCAGTTCCGGTGCGAACATCCATTGCGAAGCCATCGTCAGCCCTTGATGGGCCAGCACGGCTTCACGCAGGCCTTCGGCGGCGTTGACGCGGATCCGGCCGCTGATGTTCACCGATTGCTCCTCGCCTGCCTTGTTGAACTGCCAACTGGCGCTGCCACCGAGGGTGTAGAGGATGGCCTGATGCTTGCGCAGGTCGGCGGGGCAGGTGGGCTCGCCGTGTTTTTCAAAGTAGGCCGGCGTGCCCAGTACCATGCGCCGGCATTCGGCGATCTTGCGGGCGGTCAGGCCCGAGTCGTTCAACACGCCCATGCGCAGGGCGATATCGACGCCTTCCTCCACCAGATTGACGTTGCGATCATCGAGCATCAGGTCGATGTCCAGCGCCGGGTTTTGCTCCAGGAAGGGCCCCAGGTGCGGAACGATGTGCAGCCGGCCGAAGGTGACAGGCGCGCAGATGCGCAGGTTGCCACTGAGCCCGTCGGCGCAGCCCCGTGCGGCATTATCGGCCTCGTCGGCTTCTTCGATGGCGCGCTTGGCCCGTTCGAAGAAGGCCAGCCCGGCTTCGGTGGGCGTGAGGCCCCGGGTCGAACGCAGCAACAGCCGCACCGCCAACCGCGATTCGAGTTGCGCGATGGTTTTCGACACGGCCGGCTGGCCGATATTCAAGCGCCGGGCCGCGGCGGAAAACGAACCGGTTTCCACCACGTAGACGAAGGTTTCCATTGAGCCGAGGCGGTCCATTGAGGGTCCTTGTGCAAACTCCGGAAGTTATCGGAAGCCTCCTGTGGGAGATTCTATGGTTGAGGGAAACCCCTCAACTGGCTTTTGGCTGATATTCGCTTTGCCCTTTCAGCAAGGCGAATAGCATCCAGCATCGCTTCAGGCGTTGAGTGTAATCGGGGTTGACCCCGGCATAACGGATCATCGTTGATCGTGGATAGGCACGGGCGCAACACAGGTGTGCGGTATGGCATTCGTTTTTTTGCGATTTACGCTGTCACCAACGAACCCTTTTGCGAAACACTCAAGAACCGCAGCAACGCCAACAGTGGAAACGCGCTGCCGACGATCACGATCCACAACCAGCCGCCGTGTTCGTACACCGCGCTGGCCACCGAAGAGCCGAAGGCGCCGCCGATAAAGATGCTGGTCATGTACAGCGCATTCAGGCGGCTGCGGCTTTTGCCGTCGAGGGCGTAGACCGCGCGCTGGCCGAGGACCATGTTCATCTGCACGCAGAAGTCGAGCACCACGCCGGTCACCGCCAGGCCGATGACGCTGTAGGCCGGATGGATAAACGCCGGCATGAAACTCAGGCTGGCGAACAGCAGGGCCAGCAATGAGGCGATGCGGGTGTGGCCGGCATCGGCCAGGCGTCCGGCGATGGGGGCGGCGATGGCGCCGATGGCGCCCACCAGGGCGAAAATCGCGATCTCGCTTTGCGACAAACCGTGATTGCGCGCCAGCTCCAGTGGCACGGCGGTCCAGAACAGGCTGAAGGTGGCAAACATGCAGCCCTGGTAAAACGCCCGCTGGCGCAGTACCGGTTGTTTGCGCAACAGCGTCCACAACGAGCCCAGCAACTGGCCGTAGGACGCGCTGTGATCAGGTTCACGCTTGGGAATGGTCACGGCCAGCACGATGCTGATGGCCGCCATCAACACCGCGGCTATCATGAACATCGCCCGCCAGCCCAAATGGTCGGCCACCACGCTGGACACCGGTCGGGCCAGCAGAATGCCGAGCAGCAATCCGCCCATGATCCCGCCTACCACACGGCCACGGGTTTCTTCCGGCGCCAGGTGTGCGGCCAGCGGAATCAGGATCTGCACCGACACCGAACTGAACCCCACCAACAGCGAAATCAGCAAGAACACGTTCGGCTGATCGGTAAACGCCGCCCCCAGCAGGCTGACAATCGCCACCAGGGTGGTGATGATCATCAACCGGCGGTTCTCCAGCAGATCCCCCAGCGGCACCAGGAAAAACAGACCCAGCGCATAGCCGATCTGAGTCAGGGAGACGATCAGGCTGGCCATGGTGTTGGTCAGGCCGATGTCCGGGGCGATCAGGCCGATGATCGGTTGGGCGTAGTAGATGTTGGCGACAATCGCGCCGCAGCAGAAGGCGAACAGCAGCACCATCCCTGGGGTCATTGTCGCGGTGCCGTGGGGCACCTGGGTCGCTGGGTTCATAACGGGTCTCGCTGTACGGAAAGGAATGCGCGCAGGCTAATAGGCTGACTGAAACGGCGGAAGTGGGATTGGAGTGATAACAGTCATTCCATTGCGCAATGACTGACGAACGCGTGTGTCGCCCGTCGAAGAGCCTTGCGTCAGAACGATGTAAGTGAATGATACATTCACTTACATCTTATTCGATGGCGTGCTTATGTTCTCTCTTCCTGTCTCACCACCGGAGGGTCGTCCCATGAAGGTGAAGTTTCGTCAGCTGATTCGTCGCGCTTGTGTCGTTACCTTGATCAGCGTCTTCGGCGTTGGCCTGGCCGATGCCGACGATGCTCCGGGCACGCGCATCGGGGTGCGCGGCGAGATCACCGGCGTCAGCGCGGACATTCTGAAAGTCCATGCCAACAGCGGTGAAAACGTGATGATCAACCTGACCAAGGACACCAAGGTCCGCGCCGTGACCCTGGCCAACATCGAAGACATCAAGCCTGGCAGCTACATCGGCTCGGCGGCTGTTCCCCAGGAGGATGGCACCCTCAAGGCCCTGGAGGTCCATGTCTTTCCTCCGGAGCTGGCCGGTAGTGGCGACGGTCATCGGCCGTTTGACCTGGTCAAGGGCAGCAGCATGACCAACGGCAGCGTCGGCGACCTGGTGGTGAGCAATGGCCGGGTGCTGACCGTCAACTACAAGGGCGGCCAACAGAGGATTCTGGTGCCCGAAGACGTACCCATCGTCAACCTGATACCGGCCGATCGCAGCCTGTTGAAGGTGGGTGTGAAGATCGTGACCTTTGTGACTCAGGGCGCTGATGGCACGCTCACGGCTCAATCCATTTCGGCGGGCAAGGATGGCGTGACGCCGCCGATGTAGCCGGCGCGTGGCAACCTGAGCTGAAAATGACCGCCACAAAAAAGGCGACCTGCACGGGTCGCCTTTTTCGTTAGCGTCCAGTCATCACTGACCGCTGTAGATCTGGTCGAAAACCCCGCCATCATTGAAGTGGGTCTTCTGCACGGTGCGCCAGTCGCCAAAGGTCTTCTCCACCGACAGGAAGTCCACTTTCGGGAAGCGGTCGGTGTATTTGGCCAAAACAGCCGGGTCACGCGGGCGCAGGTAGTTCGCCGCGGCAATCTCCTGGCCTTCCGGTGACCACAGGTACTTCAGGTATTCTTCGGCCGCCGCGCGGGTGCCTTTCTTGTCGACGGTCTTGTCGACCACCGACACCGGTGGCTCGGCTTCGGCGGAAACGCTTGGGTAGATGACTTCGAACTGATCGCGACCGAACTCGCGGGCAATCATTTCCGCTTCGTTCTCGAAGGTCACCAGCACGTCGCCGATCTGGTTGGTCATGAAGGTGGTGGTGGCGGCACGGCCGCCGGTATCGAGTACTGGCGCTTGCTTGAACAGCTTGCCGACGAAGTCTTTGGCCTTGTTCTCGTCGCCGCCGTTTTTCAGCACGTAGCCCCAGGCCGAGAGGTAGGTGTAGCGACCGTTACCGGAGGTTTTCGGGTTCGGGACGATGACCTGGACGCCGTCCTTGAGCAGGTCGGGCCAGTCTTTCAGGGCTTTCGGGTTGCCCTTGCGCACAATGAACACGGTGGCCGAGGTGAACGGTGCGCTGTTGTTCGGCAGGCGCGTGACCCAGTTGTCCGGGACCAGTTTGCCGTTGTCCGCCAGGGCGTTGATGTCGGTGGCCATGTTCATGGTGATGACATCGGCCGGCAAACCGTCGATGACCGAACGCGCCTGTTTGCTGGAGCCGCCGAAGGACATCTGCAGGACGATGTTTTCGTTGTGCTCGGCTTGCCAGTGTTTCTGGAACGCAGTGTTGTAGTCCTTGTAGAAATCTCGCATCACGTCGTAGGAAACGTTGAGCAGGGTCGGTGCAGCCTGGGCGATGTTGCCCAGGGCCAGGCCAGCGGCGAGAAGCGAGGCGCCAAAGAGTTTTTTCACTGCGAATTCCTTTTGATGTAGGAGCTGCCGCAGGCTGCGATCCTTTGGCTTTGATTTTCAAGATCAAAAGATCGCAGCCTACGGCAGCTCCTACGGGTTATTTATTAGTTATCAACGATGTGTCGACTATAGCCGGGCTCATATAGTCCTTTAAAGATTAAAAAGCTCTTTGCTTATTCCAGTTTTTTGAACAGTGCATTGCCACATCGGGAGCAGAACGACGCCTCGGGTTCATGGCTGTCCTTGGCGCACACCGGGCAGTCGCGATGCAACTGGCCGCCACGCATGGCCGTGGCCAGTTCGGCGGTGAAGATCCCGGTGGGCACGGCGATGATCGAGTAACCGGTGATCATCACCATCGATGAAATGACCTGGCCCAGTGCGGTCTTGGGCACGATGTCGCCGTAACCGACGGTGGTCAAGGTCACGATAGCCCAGTAAATGCCCTTGGGAATGCTGGTGAAGCCATGTTGCGGGCCTTCGACCACATACATCAGGGTGCCGAACACGATGACCAGTGTGCAGACGCTGAGCAGGAACACGAGGATTTTCTGCTTGCTGCCACGCAGGGCATCAAGCAGGTAGTGGGCTTGCTTGAGGTACGGGCCGAGCTTGAGCACGCGGAAGATCCGCAGCATCCGGATCACCCGGATGATCAGCAGGTACTGGGCATCGCTGTAGTACAGCGCGAGGATGCCGGGCACGATGGCCAGCAGGTCCACCAGTCCATAGAAACTGAAGGCATAGCGCAGGGGCTTGGGCGAGCAGTACAGGCGCAGGATGTACTCGCCGAGGAAGATCACCGTGAAGCCCCACTCGATGTACGCAAGCACGCTGGCGTAGTTCTGGTGGACGTCATCGATGCTGTCCAGGATCACCACCACCAGGCTGGCGAGGATGATCAGCAGCAAGGTGGAGTCGAAGCGTCGACCGGCGACGGTGTCGGTCTGGAAAATAATCACGTACAGGCGGTTACGCCACGTGTCGTTGCTGTTCATACACATCGCCTTGGCCGCAAATCAGCGCAGCCTAGGTTGATTCTCCCCGGAAGCGCAAGGCGCGCTTTCGACCGAGGCTTTGCCGAGCATTTGAACAACGCTGCGAATCAGCCAGCCGGCAAGAATGAACGGCGCGGTCAGCGTAGGCAGACCGATGGCGGCAAACACCGGCGTCAGCAACAGCGCAAGGCCGATGCCAAGCAGCGGCAGCCACGGTTGGCGACGCCGGGAGCTGAAGGCGAGGGCGGCCAGCACGGCGTTATAGCCACCGAGGCCGAGCAGTGCGGTATAGAAATCGTGGTTCAGCAGGCTCCAGCCCATACCAGCGACCGAGGCCAGCAACGCCCAGCAGAAGGCGCGGCGATCAGCGATCAGCAAACCGGCGGCAATCATCGCACCCGCCAGCGGATGACCGAGGAACATCACCTGACCAATGCCTTTGAGTGGCGCGGCAAGCATGTTCAGGGTGCTGACTTCGATCAAGTGCGGCTCAGTCGAGGGCGTGGCGAAGCACAGCAGCAACCAGCCCAGCCCGACGAAGGGCGCGGTGTAGGCCGGCAGGCATTGGCTGAACCGGACGCGCTTGAGCCACTGCTGGGTGACCATCGCGCTCAGGCCACCGGCGGCCAGGATCAGTGGCGGCATCATCGCCGACCAGGGGAAATACAGGCTCAGTAACAGTCCGAGCAGGACGCCGTTGTAGCTGAACAACCCGGCCTGGCGATCAGCCTTGGCATAGTTGCGGCGTTGCGCGGTGAGCAGCCCGGCGACACCACCGAGCAAGGCGCCGCCAAGCAAGGCGGGCGCAGTAAACAGGATGGCCAGGACGCACAGCAGGCCGCACAGCGGATTGCGCTGGAGAAAGATCTGGCTGAAGCCGTTGAGCAATGCTTCGGCCCAGTCGGGGCAGTGGGTGTTGAAGTGAATGGCAGGCATTTTGAAATCTAGGGCAGTGGAAAATCAAAGGTGTTGCACAAACTCTGTGGCGAGGGAGCTTGCTCCCGCTGGGTCGCGAAGCGACCCCAACTCCGGTGAATGCGGTTTCTCTGTGGAACCCGTCATGCCGAAAGACGACTGCTACGCAGCCGAGCGGGACGATGCGGCGATCCGACAAGCTCCCTCGCCACAAAAAGCGTTCGCTAGATCAATGTCTCGATACGCAAAGAGTTAGTCGACCCCGGCTGCCCAAACGGCACACCGGCGGTTATCAACAGTGTGTCGCCACGCTGGGCCATGCCCTGGGCCTGTGCGATCTCCAGTGCCGTCGAGCAGACTTCATCGACCTGACGCAGACGATCGTTGACGACCGAGTGCACACCCCACGCCACGCTCAGGCGACGGGCGGTTTGCAGGTTCGGTGTCAGGTTGAGGATCGGCACCGTCGGCCGCTCCCGCGCCGCACGCAGGCTCGATGCGCCGGACTCGCTGTAGTTCACCAGCACTGCCACCGGCAGCACGTTGCTGATACGGCGAATGGCGCAGCTGATCGCGTCGGAAACAGTCGCCTCGGCTTTCGGTCGGCTGACGTCGAGTTGAGTCTGATAGTCCGGACCGTTTTCCACCTGGCGGATGATCTTGCTCATCATCTGCACGGCTTCGAGCGGGTATTCGCCGGACGCGGTTTCCGCCGACAGCATCACCGCGTCCGCCCCTTCGGCCACCGCGTTGGCGACATCGGTGACTTCGGCGCGGGTTGGCGCCGGTGAGAAGCGCATCGACTCCAGCATCTGGGTCGCCACCACCACCGGTTTGCCGAGTTGGCGGCAGGTGCTGATGATGTTCTTCTGGATCTGCGGCACGCTTTCGGCCGGCACTTCTACGCCCAGGTCACCACGGGCGACCATGATCGCGTCGCTCAATTCGGCGATCTCGCGCAGTTGTTCGACGGCCGAGGGCTTCTCGATCTTGGCCATCAGGAACGCCTTGTCGCCGATCAGGGAGCGAGCTTCGCGGATGTCATCGGGACGTTGTACGAACGACAGCGCCACCCAGTCCACGCCCAGTTCCAGGCCGAAGGTCAAGTCGCGGCGATCCTTGGCGGTCAGCGGGCTCAGGTCGAGCACCGCTTGCGGTACGTTCACGCCTTTGCGGTCCGACAGTTCGCCGCCATTGAGCACTGTGGTGTCGATGGCGTCGGCGTACTTGGTCACGACCCGCAGACGCAGCTTGCCGTCGTCCAGCAGCAGGTCCATGCCCGGTTCCAGCGCGGCGATGATTTCCGGGTGGGGCAGGTTGACCCGGCGCTCATCGCCCGGCGTGGTATCGAGGTCCAGGCGCAAGGCCTGGCCGCGCACCAGTTGCACCTTGCCGTCGGCGAACTTGCCGACCCGCAGTTTCGGGCCTTGCAGGTCCATCAGGATGCCCAATGGATAATTGAGCTGGCGCTCGACTTCACGAATCCACTGGAAACGCTGGGCGTGGTCGGCATGATCGCCATGGCTGAAGTTCAGGCGGAAGATGTTGACCCCGGCCAGCACCAGTTCACGGATGGCGTCGATGCCGTCGGTGGCCGGGCCGAGCGTGGCGAGGATTTTGACCTTTTTATCAGGCGTCATGTTTAGTGCTCTCAAGGATCAGAATGGCGCGGAAGTCGTTGACGTTGGTACGGGTCGGTTCGGTGACGATCAGGGCGTCCAGCGCCTCGAAGTAGCCGTAGCCGTTGTTGTTGTCCAACTCGTCGCTGGCGCTCAGGCCCAGGGCGGCAGCACGGGCGTAACTGTCCGGGGTCATGATCGCGCCGGCGTTGTCTTCGGAGCCGTCGATACCGTCGGTGTCACCGGCCAGTGCATAGACGCCGGGCAGGCCCTTGAGGCTGTCGGTCAGGCTCAGCAGGAATTCGGCATTGCGCCCGCCACGGCCATTGCCGCGCACGGTCACGGTGGTTTCTCCGCCGGAAAGAATCACGCAGGGCGCCGCCAGCGGCTGGCCGTGCAGGACGATTTGTCGGGCGATGCCGGCGTGGACTTTCGCCACCTCGCGGGATTCGCCTTCGAGGTCGCCGAGGATCAGCGGGCTGAACCCGGCCTGACGGCATTTCACCGCCGCCGCTTCAAGGGATTGCTGCGGGCGGGCGATCAACTGGAAATGATTGCGGGCCAGGCTCGGGTCACCGGGTTTGACGGTTTCCGACTCGGGGCTTTGCAGCCAGGTGCGCACCGAAGCCGGAACCTCGATGGCGTAGCGCTTGAGAATGGCCAGCGCTTCGGCCGACGTGCTCGGGTCGGCTACGGTAGGGCCGGAGGCGATGACCGTTGCGAGGTCGCCCGGTACATCGGAAATCGCATAGGTATAAACAGTGGCAGGCCAGCAGGCTTTGCCCAGGCGACCGCCCTTGATCGCCGAGAGGTGCTTGCGCACGCAGTTCATCTCGCCGATGGAGGCGCCGGATTTGAGCAGGGCTTTGTTGATCGACTGCTTGTCGGCCAGGGTGATGCCTTCGGCCGGCAGTGCCAGCAGGGCAGAGCCACCACCGGAGAGCAGGAAGATCACGCGGTCGGATTCGTTCAGGTCGCTGACCAGTTCCAGCACACGCTTGGCCACGGCCAGGCCAGCGGCATCTGGTACCGGATGCGCGGCTTCGACCACTTCGATTTTTTCGCAAGGCGCGCCGTGACCGTAACGGGTCACCACCAGGCCGCAGACTTCACCCTGCCAGCAGCGCTCGACCACTTGGGCCATGGCGGCTGCGGCTTTGCCGGCGCCAATGACGATCACGCGACCGCTGCGGTCGGCAGGCAGATGGGCTTCGAGGACTTGTTGCGGATGCGCCGCGTCGATGGCTGTGGCAAACAGCTCGCGCAGCAATTGTTGCGGATCGACCGACATGGCGGGCTCCCGGAATTCTTGTTATTTGAAGGAAAGCAGCCTGGGCAAGCTCTGGGTGGAACACCCTTGCAACTGGATGAACCTGTTCCTGTAGGAGCTGCCGCAGGCTGCGATCTTTTAGCGGGTAGTGCGGTGGAGAGTCGGGCCTGAGGATCAAAAGATCGCAGCCTTCGGCAGCTCCTACTTGTCGCGAATCGAGAAGTTCGCCATGTGTTCCAGACCCTTGATCAGCGCCGAGTGGTCCCAGTTGCTGCCGCCGATGGCCGCGCAGGTGCTGAACACTTGCTGGGTGTTGGCGGTGTTCGGCAGGTTGATGTTCAGCTCCTTGGCGCCTTGCAGGGCCAGGTTCAGGTCCTTCTGGTGCAGGCTGATGCGGAAGCCTGGATCGAAGGTGCCCTTGATCATGCGCTCGCCGTGCACTTCGAGGATCTTCGAGGACGCGAAACCGCCCATCAGTGCTTCACGCACCTTGGCTGGATCGGCACCGTTTTTCGAAGCGAACAGCAGGGCTTCAGCTACGGCCTGGATGTTCAGGGCCACGATGATCTGGTTGGCCACCTTGGCGGTTTGACCGTCGCCGTTGCCACCGACCAGGGTGATGTTCTTGCCCATCGCCTGGAACAACGGCAGGGCGCGTTCGAAGGCGTCGGCATCGCCGCCGACCATGATGCTCAGGGTCGCAGCCTTGGCGCCGACTTCACCACCGGACACCGGAGCGTCGAGATATTGCGCGCCTTTTTCGTTGATCTTGGCCGCGAACGCCTTGGTGGCGGTCGGCGAGATCGAGCTCATGTCGATCACGACTTTGCCTTTGCCCACGCCGGCAGCGATGCCGTCGGCACGGAACAGCACGTCATCGACCTGCGGGGTATCCGGCACCATGACGATGATGAATTCGGCTTCCTGGGCAACTTCTTTCGGGTTCGCCAGGGCAACGGCGCCAGCGGCGACCAGGTCGGCAGGCGCAGGGTCGTGGTGGGCCGACAGGAACAGGCTGTGACCGGCTTTTTGCAGGTTCGCCGCCATTGGGTGGCCCATGATGCCGGTGCCGATAAATCCGATTTTAGCCATGAGAAAGTCCTCTTGTTTTTATAAACAGCCGTAGGAGCTGCCGCAGGCTGCGATCTTTTGATTTTGCTTTTGAAGGTCAAGATCAAAAGATCGCAGCCTTCGGCAGCTCCTACAGTGATAAATGTGTTTGATCAGATCGCGTTATGGGTCTTCAACCAGCCCAGGCCCGCTTCAGTGGTGGTCAGCGGCTTGTATTCGCAACCGACCCAGCCCTGGTAACCGATGCGGTCCAGGTGTTCGAACAGGAAGCGGTAGTTGATTTCACCGGTGCCTGGTTCGTTGCGCCCCGGGTTGTCCGCGAGTTGCACGTGGTTGATCTCGCCCAGATGCGATTGCAGGGTGCGGGCCAGATCGCCTTCCATGATTTGCATGTGATAGATGTCGTATTGCAGGAACAGGTTGGCGCTGCCGACCTGCTCGCGAATCGACAGGGCTTGCGCCGTGTTGTTCAGGTAGAAACCCGGGATGTCACGGGTGTTGATCGCTTCCATCACCAGCTTGATACCCGCCGCTTGCAGCTTGTCGGCCGCGTACTTGAGGTTGGCGACGAAGGTTTTCTCCACGGTGGCATCGTCAAAGCCCTGCGGACGAATACCGGCCAGGCAGTTGATCTGGGTGTTGCCCAGCACTTGTGCGTAAGCGATGGCCAGGTCGACACCGGCACGGAACTCTTCGACCCGGTCCGGCAGGCACGCGATACCGCGCTCGCCCTTGGCCCAGTCACCGGCCGGCAGGTTGAACAGCACTTGGGTCAGACCGTGTGCGTCGAGCTGGGCCTTGATTTCGGCGGAGCTGAAGTCGTACGGGAACAGGTATTCGACACCACTGAAGCCGGCCTTGGCGGCCGCTTCGAAACGGGCGAGAAAGTCCTGTTCGGTGAACAGCATGGACAGGTTGGCTGCGAAACGCGGCATGGTGGTCTCCTGTATGTGTTTGATGTCCTCTGTGGGCGCGGGCTTGCTCGCGAAGGCGGTGGTTCAGTCAACATTGATGTCGACTGACACTCCCTCTTCGCGGGCAAGCCCGCTCCCACAGGGGGAGCGGTCAGCAGTTAATCGAGCAACGAAATCGCAGTCGGTGCGTCGTCGCCGACCAGCGCCAGGTCTTCGAATTCGTTGACGGCGTTGATCTCGGTACCCATGGAAATGTTGGTCACGCGCTCCAGGATGATCTCGACGATCACCGGAACCTTGAACTCTTCGATCAGCTCCTGGGCCTTGCGCAGGGCAGGCTGGATCTGGGACGGTTCGAATACGCGCAGGGCCTTGCAGCCGAGGCCTTCGGCAACTGCGACGTGGTCGACACCGTAGCCGTTGAGTTCCGGCGCGTTCAGGTTGTCGAAGGACAGCTGCACGCAGTAGTCCATGTCGAAACCGCGCTGCGCCTGACGGATCAGGCCCAGGTACGAGTTGTTCACCACAACATGGATGTACGGCAGCTTGAACTGCGCGCCCACCGCCAATTCCTCGATCATGAACTGGAAGTCATAGTCCCCCGACAGGGCCACGACTTTACGGTTCGGATCGGCCTTGACCACGCCCAGCGCTGCCGGAATGGTCCAGCCCAACGGGCCTGCCTGGCCGCAGTTGATCCAGTGGCGCGGCTTGTAGACGTGCAGGAACTGCGCGCCGGCAATCTGCGACAGACCGATGGTGCTGACGTAGCAGGTGTCTTTGCCGAACACCTGGTTCATTTCTTCGTAGACGCGTTGCGGCTTGACCGGAACGTTGTCGAAGTGAGTCTTGCGCTGCAGGCTGGCTTTACGCTGCTGGCAGTCTTGCAGCCAGGCGCTGCGGTTCTTCAGCTTGCCGGCGGCTTGCCATTCGCGAGCGACTTCGATGAACACGGTCAGCGCGGCAGCGGCGTCGGAAACGATGCCCAGGTCCGGGGTGAACACGCGGCCGATCTGGGTCGGTTCGATATCAACGTGAATGAACTTGCGGCCTTCGGTGTAGACGTCGACGGAACCGGTGTGACGGTTGGCCCAACGGTTACCCACGCCCAGAACCACGTCGGATTTCAGCATGGTTGCGTTGCCGTAGCGGTGCGAGGTCTGCAGACCCACCATGCCCACCATCAGCGGGTGATCGTCCGGGATGGCGCCCCAGCCCATCAAGGTCGGGATAACCGGAATACCGGTCAGCTCGGCGAACTCCACCAGCAGGTCGGCGGCGTCGGCGTTGATGATACCGCCACCGGCCACCAGCAATGGACGCTCGGCCTGATCCAGCATCGCCAAGGCTTTTTCCACCTGAACGCGGGTAGCGCTCGGCTTGGCCAATGGCAGTGGCTGGTAGGCGTCGATGTCGAATTCGATTTCGGCCATCTGCACGTCGAACGGCAGGTCGATCAGCACTGGGCCAGGACGGCCGGAGCGCATTTCATAGAAAGCCTTCTGGAACGCATAAGGCACCTGGCCCGGTTCCATGACGGTGGTCGACCACTTGGTGACTGGCTTGACGATGGTGGTGATATCGACAGCCTGGAAGTCTTCCTTGTGCATACGGGCGCGGGGTGCCTGGCCGGTAATGCAGAGGATTGGAATCGAGTCGGCCGAGGCGCTGTAGAGCCCGGTGACCATGTCGGTGCCGGCAGGGCCGGAAGTACCGATGCACACGCCGATGTTGCCGGCCTTGGTGCGGGTGTAGCCCTCGGCCATGTGCGAGGCGCCTTCAACGTGGCGAGCGAGTACGTGATCGATGCCGCCGACCTTTTGCAGGGCGGAGTACAGCGGGTTGATGGCGGCACCCGGGATGCCAAAAGCGGTATCGACCCCTTCACGGCGCATCACCAGAACGGCGGCTTCGATTGCTCTCATTTTGCTCATGGTTTTGTGCCTCTTTACGTTTTGTAATTGTATACAAGTGGCTTTGCGCAGAGTGTATTCACGGCGGACGGCGCAGGTCAATCCATTTTCTCAAGCGCTTGTTTCATTCGTCGGAAGCCCGTTCTACTGTGGCTTTTCGTCGCATGTGGCGCCTTTCGAGAATTATTGTATACAAAAAAATAATTCATTGTGTTCTATTTGTTGCATCGGGCTGCGACGCAAGCGTGCGCACTTATGCCGCAGCCCACCGACTTTCCGAAAAACAAAATGAGGACGGCACCATGAGCGCTTTAACCTTGAAAGTCGCAGTCAACCTGGTCAACGAGGCCATCACTGCAGGGCGTGCAATCGCTGCGGCACCCTTGACCATTGCGGTACTGGATGCCGGCGGGCATCTGATCGCCCTGCAACGCGAAGACGGCGCCAGCCTGCTGCGCCCGCACGTCGCCATCGGCAAGGCCTGGGGCGCCATCGCGCTGGGCAAGGGTTCGCGCCTGCTGGCGCTGGACGCCCAGCAACGCCCGGCGTTTATCGCCGCGTTGAACAGCCTGGGGCAGGGCAGCGTCGTGCCGGCACCGGGTGGTGTGCTGGTTCGCGATCAGGACGGGAACGTGCTGGGGGCGGTGGGGATCAGCGGCGATCTGTCGGATGTCGACGAGCAGTGCGCAATCAATGCCATCGAGGCGTTGGGGTTGGTGGCGGATGCCGGGGTGGCGGCTTGATCTTCGCTGACTGAACTACCGCTTTCGTCGGAACGCCGCCCGGAGCAAGCCCGCTCCCACATTGGATTTTTTGCGTACACAAATTTTGTGAACGTCAGCGATCAAGTGTGGGAGCGGGCTTGCTCGCGAAGGCAATCTCCCAGACACATCCAGCTAAAGGTCTACCCCATAATCCTGTAGTCGCTGAACTAGCCTTTCCATGACTTCAACATGAGAGAGGGCAAGGAATGCCTGAGCTGTCAGCATCACACCGCCTGCGCATCGGCCGCTATGCCGAGCAAAACCGCATTTACCTACTGACTGCCAATACCCTGAAACGAGAACCTGTTTTCAGGGATTACACCCTTGGCAGACTGGTTGTTCACCAATTCAGGCAAGCACAGGATGACGGCTTTGCCGAGTCGTTGGCCTGGGTGGTCATGCCCGATCATTTCCATTGGCTGATTCAATTGCAAAAGGGATCGCTTGCGCAGCTGATGTGCCAGGCGAAATCCTTGAGTACTCGTGCAATCAATAGGGCAACAGGCAGAACGGGGAGCCTCTGGCAACAGAGTTTTCATGACCGTGCGCTGAGAAAAGAAGAGGATTTGGTAAAGCTGGCTCGATACGTTGTGGCTAACCCATTGCGGGGAGGGCTGGTCGAGAAGCTTGGTGACTATCCGTTGTGGGACGCGATCTGGCTTTGATCAATGAATCGAGTTGCCCCATTCGCGAGCAAGCCCGCTCCCACATTTGACCGAGTTTCGCCAGGAGAATAGAGATCAAATGTGGGAGCGGGCTTGCTCGCGAATAGCCTTGATGCGGTCTACCGCTCAGGCTCACATCCCTTCAACACCAACCGGATAATCGTCTGCGCCGCCGCTTCATAATCTTCTTCATCCAGCCGTGCCTTGCCGGTGATGGCGGTGATTTGCCAGTCGAAGTCGGCGTAGGTCTGGGTCGCGGCCCAGATGCTGAACATCAGGTGGTTGGGGTCGATGGGGGCGATTTGCCCGCGGTCGATCCAGGTCTGGATGCACTCGATGTTGTGTTTGGCCTGGCCATTGAGCTGTTCGACCAGATCGCTGCTCAGGTGGGGGGCGCCGTGCATGATTTCGCTGGCGAACACCTTGGAGGCGAAAGGCAGGTCGCGGGAGATGCGGATCTTCGAGCGAATGTAGCCGCTGAGCACTTCACCAGGCTCGCCGTCCGGATTGAACGGTGTCGAAGCCTGCAGGATCGGCTCGATGATACTTTCCAGAACCTCGCGGTAGAGGTTTTCCTTGGACTTGAAGTAGTAGTAGACGTTGGGCTTGGGCAATCCCGCCTTGGCTGCGATGTCGCTGGTTTTGGTCGCAGCGAAGCCTTTGTCGGCGAATTCCTCACTGGCGGCACGCAGGATCAGTTGTTTGTTGCGCTCGCGGATAGTGCTCATAAACCGGGTGATTCCTTGCCTGTTCTGGCGGTTGCGCATGGTATCACCGGCCTCGCGCGGCGCTCAAGAATGCACCGTAGGCTCTTATGTCGCGCTATGCTGCTGCGCATTCATTGCAGAAGGAAACCCGATTCATGGCAGGAAGCAGTTTGCTGGTGCTGATCGATGACATCGCGACCGTACTGGACGACGTGTCCTTGATGACCCAAATGGCCGCCAAGAAAACGGCCGGCGTACTCGGTGACGACCTGGCACTCAATGCCCAGCAGGTCAGTGGCGTGCGTGCCGAGCGGGAAATCCCGGTGGTCTGGGCGGTCGCCAAGGGGTCGTTCATCAATAAACTGATCCTGGTGCCATCGGCGCTGGCCATCAGTGCGTTCATTCCGTGGCTGGTCACACCGCTGTTGATGGTCGGTGGCGCCTATCTGTGCTTCGAAGGTTTCGAAAAACTTGCCCACAAGTTCCTGCACAGCAAGGCTGAAGATGTCGCCGAGCATGCGCAGTTGGTCGAGGCGGTGGCCGATCCTGCCATCGACCTGGTGGCGTTCGAGAAGGACAAGATCAAAGGCGCGATCCGCACCGATTTCATTCTTTCGGCGGAAATCATCGCCATCACCCTCGGCACCGTGGCCGGCGCGCCATTGACCCAGCAAATCATCGTGCTGTCGGGCATTGCCATTGTCATGACTGTCGGCGTGTACGGATTGGTGGCGGGTATCGTCAAGCTTGACGACCTCGGCCTGTGGTTGACTCAGAAACCCGGACAGGTGGCGAAAAGCATCGGCGGCGGGATTTTGCGTGCGGCACCGTACATGATGAAGAGCCTGTCGGTGATCGGCACGGCGGCGATGTTTCTGGTGGGCGGCGGGATCCTCACGCACGGTGTGCCGGTGGTGCATCACTGGATCGAAAGTGTCGGTGCGGCGGCGGGTGGCGGCGGATTTATCGTGCCGGTGTTGCTCAATGGCGTGGCGGGGATTGTCGCAGGGGCGGTGGTGTTGGTTGGCGTGATGGCCGTCAGCAGGATCTGGAAAGCCCTGAAAGGCTGAAGACAGCACATAACAAATGTGGGAGCGGCGGTGCGGCGATCCGACTTGCTCGCGAAGAGGTCGTGTCAGTCACCAAAAAGGTTGTCTGACACACCGCTTTCGTCGGAACGCCGCCCGGAGCAAGCCCGCTCCCACAGTGTTTTTCGGCTGCCTTGTTTACTCGGCGATCTGCAACTTGCGCGCTTCGGTGTACACGTAACGCACTTTATCGTACTCGAATGGCGAGTTCATCTGGCCATAGCGGAAGCTGGTCTGGTGGCGCTTGTCGATGCCGCGCAGGATCCAGACTTCCGGATGATTGGAGCTGACTTCGGCGACGTTGAGGAAGTTGATCGCATTCTCGGCCGAGTAATCCACCAGCAGGCCGCCGGTATCACGCAGGTTCGACGGACCGAGGATCGGCAGGACGAAATAAGCGCCGCCCGGCACGCCGTAGAAGCCTAAAGTCTGGCCGAAGTCTTCGCTCTGGCGGGGCAGGCCCATTGCGGTGGCCGGGTCCCACAGGCCGGCGATGCCGATGGTGGTGTTGAGCAGCAGTCTCCCGGTAATTTCCAGCGAACGCTGGCCCTTGAGTTGCAGCAGGCTGTTCATCAGGTTCGGCACGTCGCCGAGGTTGTTGAAGAAGTTGCTGACGCCGGTACGCAGGAAGCTCGGGGTGACGTAGCGGTAACCATTGACCACCGGCAGGAACACCCATTGGTCGAAGCGGTAGTTGAAGTGATAGACGCGCCGATTCCACTCTTCCAACGGATCGTAGACGGCCAGCGCGTTGAGCGTCGAACGTTCGAACTCGCGCTGATCCAGGCCCGGGTTGAATTTGAGTTTGCTCAGCGGCTCCTTGAAGCCGTCGCTGTCGACGACCAGGGGGGCGTTGGCTTTGCTGTTGTCGGCATTGGCGACGCTTGCACAGAGTAACGCTGCGAAAAGCAGGAGATATTTAGCCACGGAAAAACTCCAGCATGGCGTCGCTGTTGACGCGGTAGTTAATGTTGCCGCAGTGGCCGCCATACGGGTAAACGGTCAGGCGATCACCGAAAGTCTTGCGCAGGAAGCCCAGGTCGCCAGGGCCGAGGATCACGTCATCGGCGTTGTGCATCACTGCGATTTTCGGGCTTTCGTGCAGATAGTCCTTCAGCGCATACAGGCTCACCTGGTCAATCAGTTGCAGCAGGCTGCCGCCGTCGGTGCGGGCGCGCCACATCGGGATCACCTGTTCGGTGATGTAGCAGTCGAAGTCGCATTGCAGCGCTCGCTTGAGGAATGGCGTGAGGCTGGTGCCCTCGGTGATCGGGAACTTGGGTGGGGTGATCAGGCCGCGACGGTTGACCAGGTCCGAAGTGAAGGCAATGTCGGCCGCCGAAAAGCGGAACGAGGTGCCGATCAGCATGGCCATCTGCTCATTGGACAGGTGCTGCTTGGACTGCTGGAAGTCGTAGAGCAGGGCGTCATTGAGGTCGATGTAGCCCTTCTGCTGGAAGTAGCGGGTCAGCTTGTCCAGTACCAGTTCATAGAACGTGGTGCTGGTGTTGATGCCCTTGACCTCGGTCTGGACCAGCTTGTCGAGGTTGGTGATCGAGGTGTAGAGGTTGACCGGCGGGTTGAGCAGCAGGACTTTCTTGAAGTTGAAGCTGCGGCGGGTTTCGTCCAGGTGCGCGACGAAAGCGGCATCCAGGGCACCCAGGCTGTACCCGGTCAGGTAGTAATCGGTAACCGGCATTTTCGGGTTCTGTGCCCGCACGGCCTGCATCACCCGGTACAGATCTTCGGCGTCTTCCTTGGAAACACCCGGGGTGGCGAAGCGTGATGCCGCGCTCATGAAGTCATAGCTGGTGGGCGACGACAACTGAACCACGTGGTAGCCGGCTTTGTAATAGAGCTTCTTCAGGTATTCGTTCAGGGTGCTGTCATAGCGTGCGCCGGTGCCGGCGATCAGGAAAATCAGCGGCGCGGCGTGATCCTGCGTGGCAATGCGGTAGTCGAGTTTCTTGACCGCCCAGAAATTGTCCGGCAACTCGAATGCCCGTTCCGGACGCAAGGTAACGCTGCGCACTTCCTGATCGATATCGTCGTCCAGGGGTAACTCCGGACGCAGGTCCGGCGGCGTGGTCGCGATGGTCGCCTCGAACGGGTTGGTCAGGGGGTAGCCGTAACTGGCGGCGTCAATGTCGACCGCCAGTGCGGACGCACTCAATATAAGGCCGCCAAACAGGGCAGCGAAGCGCAAGGAACGGAGCATGACTAAATCCCTTAGAAGAAGGTGCCGAATGAATTTCGCAGGCTATGACCACCGGATTTGCGCCAAAGTGCCAAGCCTCGGCACCAAACAGGCTTAATTTCGAAGTAATAGTAGCTGGACGATACACTTTGCAGCGATTGAATGACCAGTTATCAGTTGTTATCGCTTGCGAAACCCTTGGGGGCGATTAAGCTGGCCGCCGTTTTTCGCCAATTGGAGTGTTTCATGTCCCCCCGCCTGCCCGTGATTCTGCTGCTTGTTTTGCTGCCTGCCTGGCTGGCCGCCAGTTATGGCGCGCGTTATGGCTTCATGGAGGATGCGCAGTGGGTCGGCATTTGCGTGGATGAAGCGAGTCGTTGGGAATGCCAGGTGCGTTCGAACCTGGGGCTGATGATTCACTTCGGGGTGCTAGGGTGGGGCGCCTTGGCTGCTGCCGTGATCGGCTTTGTGTTGTCCGGGCGTGCGGGGTGGTGGTTGGCGGTGCTGGCGCTGGTGCTCGGTTTTCCGGCGTTGGCCTTGTACAACACGACGTTGGCGGTGTTTGCGGTGGTGATTGCCGGGTTGCGGCTGGTTCGGGAGAATCGCATCGGTTGATCAAAAGATCGCAGCCTGCGGCAGCTCCTACAGGGGAACACGAATTCCTGTGTAGGAGCTGCCGCAGGCTGCGATCTTTTGATCTAGCCCTTGCGAACCCGCAGGCAGCGCCACAACGCCGCCACCATCAACACACACACCAGCGCCCAGCACCAGGCCTGCTGGTTCTGCAAGCCTTCGCGGAACAGCTGCGGCGCAATGCAGGCACCGATGATGAAGGTCAGCAACGCAATTTCGCGGCGCGGCACGTTCACCGGGCGGCACAGATATACCAGCGCCGGCACGATGAACGCGACGCTCGGGAAGCTGCGATAACGGGGGTCGAGCACCAGTTCCAGCATCATCACGGCTGCCGCGAAACCTGTTGTTGCAACCAGCCAGCCAGCACGACGCTCGAACAAGTCGAAAGCCCGCCCGCGCCATCCGCTGCGAGGGCTCAATGCCAGCGCGGCATGGGCCAGCACCAGCAGATTCAGAGCGGTCAGCAATCCGACCCATAGCCATTCACTGGTAAAGCGCGTGGTCACCCGTGCCAGGTCACCCCAGGCGCCGATCGAACACGCCGCCAAGGCACCAAGCAGCGGCAGCACCAGTGCCGAGCGGGTCGTGCGGACCCGACCACCAAGCAGCAACGTGCCGATGAAGATCAAGCCACCCACCGCCAGCCACTGCGTCCAGTACGGGGCGTTTGTCACTGGCCCGGCCAGCACGCCCTTGTCCTGGCGATCGGCATCGAATAGCCCCCAGTAACCGCCGACCGCACCTTCACTGGCGCGTTTCCAGGGCTGGTCGAAGGCTTCGATCAGGTTGTAATGCCAACCCTGTTGCTCGGCCATGGCAACAAAACCGCGAATGAATTTTGCTTCGTTGACGCGGCTCGGCAGGGCCGTTTCGCGCTGGCGACCTTCGCTAGGCCAGCCAGTTTCGCCGATCAGCACATCCTTGGGCGCGAACTTGTTGCCGAATACCTGGCGTATGTCGGCCACATGTTGCAGGGCAGCGTCGATGTTCGACGGATCGTCTTCCCAGTACGGCAGCAAGTGAATGGTCAGGAAGTCCACGGCGGGGGCGATTTCCGGATGCTTGAGCCAGAACTCCCAGACGTCGGCGTAGGTGACCGGCTGTTTGACCTGGCTCTTGACCTTGTTGATCAGCTTCGCCAGTTGCGCACCGGTGACTTCCTTGCGCAGCAGGGTTTCGTTGCCGACGATTACCGCGCTGACCACATCCGGGTTGGCGTTGGCCGAGGCGATCAGCAGGTCGACTTCTTTCTCGGTGTCCACCGGGTTGCTGTTGACCCAGGCGCCGATCATCAGCTTCAAGCCATGCTTGCGTGCCAGGTCCGGCAGGGCTTCCAGGCCGGTCATGGAATAGGTGCGGATGCATTCGAAGCTTTTGGACAGTAGCGCGAGGTCGGCATCCATACGCTCGGGGCGCAAGTTGAATGGCACGTCGAACGGCGATTGATCCTTGTCGAACGGGGTGTAGGAGGCGCATTGCAGCTTGTGCGTCGCGCTGGCCACGTCCGGCAAAATTACCGGTTTGCCGAGGCCGTACCAGAAGCCGCCCAGGGCAAACAGCCCGAGCAGGCAAGCGAATAGATAAGCAGCAAAAGGGAAGCGGGAGGTCGCGGACATGGTCAGGCCGTGTGGGAACAAAGCGGCGCATGTTACCTGCATTTAAAGCGTGTCTGGTGGCCTGCATGATTTTGACATGCAAAGTCCGGGCGGATTGGCGGGGGGGGTGTCTGTCGCGCAGAGGGTTAATGGCTTTCTGATGTCGTTTCTCGATGCCTTGAGGTCGCTGGCAGAGCAGGTCGCCATGAGCGTCAGGTTGATTATCGCAAGTGTCAGTACTCCGCTGATGTTCGAACGAGTTTGCGGTGGGCGTGATGGGGGCGCTGTGCACCATAACAATACGTTTAAGCGACTCGGCATCCGTCGAGCGCAGCACTTTCGGGGAAGTAACGATGAAGATGCGACGACTCTTGGGCGCAGGTGCGGCTTTGGTGCTGGCGATCAGTTCGACCGTGGCAAGCGCCGCTGGCAAGGACGTGACGCTTGGTTATGTCGATGGCTGGTCGGACAGTGTCGCCACGACCAACGTGGCTGCTGAAGTGATCAGGCAGAAACTCGGTTATGACGTGAAGCTGCAAGCCGTCGCTACCGGGATCATGTGGCAGGGCGTGGCCACCGGAAAACTCGACGCCATGTTGTCGGCCTGGCTGCCGGTGACCCACGGTGAGTACTGGGCGAAGAACAAGGATCAGGTCGTCGACTACGGCCCGAACTTCAAGGACGCGAAAATCGGCCTGATCGTGCCGGAGTACGTCAAGGCCAAGTCCATTGAGGACCTCAAGACCGACGACACCTTCAAGAACCGCATCGTCGGCATCGACGCCGGTTCAGGCGTGATGCTCAAGACCGACCAGGCGATCAAGGACTACGACCTGACCGGCTATCAACTCAAGGCCAGTTCCGGCGCCGGCATGATCGCCGAGCTGACCCGTGCCGAGAAGAAGAACGAATCCATCGCAGTGACCGGCTGGGTGCCGCACTGGATGTTCGCCAAGTGGAAACTGCGCTTCCTCGAAGACCCGAAAGGCGTGTACGGCGCGGCTGAAACCGTGAACAGCATCGGTAGCAAGGGCCTGGAAGCCAAGGCGCCGGAAGTGGCCAAATTCCTGAAGAACTTCCAGTGGGCCTCCAAGGACGAAATCGGTCAGGTCATGCTGGCGATTCAGGACGGTGCCAAGCCTGAAGCCGCGGCGAAGGATTGGATCGCCAAGCACCCTGAGCGTGTGGCTGACTGGGTCAAGTAACAGTCGCCTCGCTTTTACCTGTGGGAGCGGGCTTGCTCGCGAATGCTGTCTGTCAGTTGACTGACATGATGCCTTCGCGAGCAAGCCCGCTCCCACATTTATTTTGTTCATGCTTGAAATTGGCGAATCCGTCATGGGGTTCTAAGACTAAGGTCGTCTGGAACCTGCCCCGCAGCCGCATAGAGTGGAGACCGTTCCAACTAAATCTGTGCTGCGAGGATAAAAACAATGAACGACAGCATTTACCTCTCGATTCAAAACAGCCCGCGCTTCAAGGAGCTGGTTAGCAAGAGGGAACGATTCGCCTGGATCCTTTCGGCGATCATGCTAGGGCTTTACTCCGGATTCATCCTTTTGATTGCTTATGGGCCGCATGTACTGGGGGCGAAAATCAGCCCTGAGTCATCGATCACCTGGGGCATTCCGATCGGTGTCGGTCTGATTCTCTCGGCCTTCATCCTGACCGGTATCTACGTACGGCGCGCCAACGGCGAGTTCGACGACCTGAACAATGCGATTCTCAAGGAGGCTCAGCAATGATCCGGCGTCTAATGGCTCTGTTGAGCATCGCAGCGTTCGCACCTGGCGCTTGGGCCGCTGATGCCCTGACCGGCGCTGTGCAGAAACAACCCCTTAACGTGTCCGCGATTCTGATGTTCATCGCATTCGTTGGCGCGACCCTGTGCATCACCTATTGGGCGTCCAAGAAAAACAAGTCGGCTTCCGACTACTACGCGGCGGGCGGCAAGATCACCGGTTTCCAGAACGGCCTGGCGATTGCCGGTGACTACATGTCCGCGGCGTCCTTCCTGGGTATTTCCGCGCTGGTATTCACTTCCGGCTATGACGGCCTGATCTACTCGATCGGGTTCCTGGTGGGCTGGCCGATCATCCTGTTCCTGATCGCTGAGCGCCTGCGTAACCTGGGTAAATACACCTTTGCCGACGTGGCGTCCTATCGCCTTGGGCAAACCCAGATCCGCTCGCTGTCCGCTTGCGGTTCGCTGGTGGTGGTTGCGTTCTACCTGATCGCGCAAATGGTCGGCGCCGGCAAGCTGATCCAGCTGCTGTTCGGTCTCGATTATCACGTTGCGGTGATCCTGGTTGGTATCCTGATGTGCATGTACGTGCTGTTCGGCGGCATGCTGGCGACCACCTGGGTGCAGATCATCAAGGCAGTTTTGCTGCTGTCCGGCGCCTCCTTCATGGCGCTGATGGTGATGAAGCACGTCAACTTCGACTTCAACATGCTGTTCTCCGAGGCAATCAAGGTTCACCCGAAAGCTGAAGCGATCATGAGCCCGGGCGGCCTTGTGAAAGATCCGATCTCGGCGTTCTCCCTCGGTCTGGCGCTGATGTTCGGTACTGCTGGTCTGCCACACATCCTGATGCGCTTCTTCACCGTGAGTGACGCAAAAGAAGCTCGCAAGAGCGTGTTGTACGCAACCGGCTTCATTGGCTACTTCTACATCCTGACCTTCATCATCGGCTTCGGCGCGATCCTGCTGGTCAGTACCAACCCTGCCTTCAAAGACGCTGCTGGCGCCTTGCTGGGTGGTAACAACATGGCGGCGGTGCACCTGGCCAACGCGGTGGGTGGCAGCATTTTCCTGGGCTTCATCTCGGCGGTGGCGTTCGCGACCATTCTGGCAGTGGTTGCCGGTCTGACCCTGGCCGGTGCTTCGGCGGTGTCCCACGACCTGTATGCCAGCGTGATCAAGAAGGGCAAGGCCAACGAGAAGGACGAGATTCGCGTTTCGAAAATCACCACCATCGCCTTGGCGGTGCTGGCCATTGGTCTGGGTATCCTGTTCGAGAGCCAGAACATTGCGTTCATGGTGGGCCTGGCGTTCTCCATCGCAGCGAGCTGTAACTTCCCGGTGCTGCTGCTTTCCATGTACTGGAAAAAACTGACCACTCGCGGTGCGATGATCGGCGGCTGGATGGGGCTGGTCAGTGCCGTGGGTCTGATGGTGCTTGGTCCGACCATCTGGGTGCAGATCCTGCATCACGAGAAGGCCATCTTCCCGTATGAGTACCCGGCGCTGTTCTCGATGATGATTGCCTTTGTCGGGATCTGGTTCTTCTCGGTTACCGACAAGTCCACTGCGGCTGATAATGAGCGTGCGCTGTTCTTCCCGCAGTTTGTTCGTTCGCAGACTGGCCTGGGTGCAAGTGGTGCTGTTTCGCACTAAGGCTTTAAAGCTTTATATATAAATTGCACTAACGCGTAATGCCCCGGTCGAGAGATCGGGGTTTTTTTTATTGGGCGGTAATCGACCCGAATTTCGTGGATGTACCCGATTTACTGTGGGAGCGGGCTTGCTCGCGAAGGCTTTGTGTCAGGCGGAGTGCTTTTTGATGGTGTACATATCCATTCCTTCGGTAGCGGCGACTTATGGTTTCGCCCTTACGGCGAGTCACTTTTTTTACAAGCGCCTAAAAAAAGTAACCAAAAAAACGCTCGCCCCGAACGTACGGCCCCTCGCTAAGGCTCGGCGTTCCTTCGCTGCGGTATTCATCCGGGGGCATTGCCCTCCGGTCGGCTTCGCTTCGACCTACATGCAATGAGTTCGACTGCGTCGAACGGCGCTGCGCGCCAATCCCCGGATAAACACCTCCACTCAGCCTTCCGAGGGGGCGGGTGGATCAAGATCAAGAGCTGCAGGCGAGCTAACGCTCGGCCTGATGAGTGGTGAAGAGCGTGGGTGTACGCCGATCTGCCTTTGCTTTTCTGTGGGAGCGAGCTTGCTCGCGATGGCGGCCTACCAGCCGACCAATTTCTTTCAGACATACCCGGATCAACTGTGGGAGCGAGCTTGCTCGCGATGACGGCCTGCCAGTCGACCAGGTACCCTGCAGACGAACGCACCCAGCAAACAGGCCGGCCGGTAGGCCGCCTCGGGCGCTGTTGCGGTGTACGTCCCCTCGTGAGGCCGAGTGGAGGTTCTGCGCAGTGGGCAACCCGGCATGGATGCCGGGTTAGCCGCCCCCGGCCATGGATGGCCGATGGCGGCGGGCCCACGGAGCAGGACCGGAGCGAGGGCATGCCGAGCCTAGGCGAGGCACCGAATGTCAGGGGCAAAAGCGCTTTGGTTACTTTCGCGCTTTTCGAAAGTGACCCGCCGTAAGGGCGGAACCGTAAGTGGCCGCTACCGCAAAAAACGGATATGTACACCAGCAAAAAAGCCCACAAACAAAAACAGCCTCCTGCTCTTTATATAAAAAGCAGAGGCCGTTCCCGGTACAGCTCAACACCCTACAGCAAGACAGCGCTTACTTGCGGTCTTCCAGCTTGGTGATGTCACGCGACTCGTAGCCGGTGTACAACTGGCGCGGACGGCCGATCTTGTACGGGCTGGAGAGCATTTCCTTCCAGTGGGAGATCCAGCCGACGGTCCGCGCCAGGGCGAAGATCACGGTGAACATGCTGGTTGGAATGCCGATCGCCTTGAGGATGATCCCCGAGTAGAAGTCGACGTTCGGGTACAGCGAGCGCTCGATGAAGTACGGGTCGGTCAGGGCGATCTCTTCCAGGCGCATGGCCAGTTCGAGTTGCGGATCGTTCTGGATGCCCAGTTCCTTCAACACTTCGTCGCAGGTCTGCTTCATTACCGTGGCGCGCGGGTCGCGGTTTTTGTAAACGCGGTGACCGAAGCCCATCAGTTTGAACGGATCGTTCTTGTCCTTGGCCTTGGCGATGTACTTGTCGATGTTCGAGACATCGCCAATTTCATCGAGCATGGTCAGAACGGCTTCGTTCGCACCGCCATGGGCAGGGCCCCACAGTGCGGCGATACCGGCGGCGATACAGGCGAACGGGTTGGCACCCGAAGAGCCGGCCAGGCGCACGGTGGAAGTCGATGCGTTCTGCTCGTGGTCGGCGTGGAGGATGAAGATCCGGTCCATGGCCTTGGCGAGTACCGGGCTGATCGGTTTGATCTCGCACGGGGTGTTGAACATCATGTGCAGGAAGTTTTCCGCGTACGACAGGTCGTTGCGCGGGTACATCATGGGTTGGCCCATGGAGTACTTGTAAACCATCGCTGCCAGGGTCGGCATCTTGGCAACCAGGCGGATCGCGGAGATTTCGCGATGCTGCGGGTTATTGATGTCCAGGGAGTCGTGGTAGAACGCCGAGAGGGCGCCGACTACGCCGCACATGACGGCCATTGGGTGGGCGTCGCGACGGAAGCCGTTGAAGAAGGTCTTCAGCTGCTCGTGAACCATGGTGTGGTTCTTCACGGTGCTGACGAACTGGGCCTTCTGTTCTGCGGTCGGCAGTTCGCCGTTGAGCAGCAGATAGCAGGTTTCCAGGTAGTCCGACTTTTCAGCCAGCTGTTCGATCGGGTAGCCGCGGTGCAGCAGAATGCCGTTGTCGCCGTCGATATAGGTGATCTTCGACTCGCACGAGGCGGTCGACATGAAGCCTGGGTCAAAGGTGAAACGGCCCGTGGCCGTCAGGCCCCGAACATCGATAACATCGGGACCAACGGTGCCGGTTAAAATGGGCAGCTCGACGGGGGCTGCGCCCTCGATGATCAACTGCGCTTTTTTGTCAGCCATGTGGCCTCCTATTTATGCTTGAAATCATCAGACAGACCCCCCACGCAGGGCCCGCACCACTATAGTGAGATAAATTCGAATGTCAATTTGCCTAAAGTCTTGCTCCAGAAGGCTTTAACCGGACTTTTTTCTCGAAATTGGCTGCCATTTACGCCTTTTATGCCGGTTGCGCAATCAGCTGTTTGGGTTAGGTGTTTGCGTTGTCATTAGTAGCCTAACTGTCTATACTCGGCCACCGACCGCCAAGGGCTTTTGGGCTTGCTTTCATTGGGGGTCGCATCCCTGGGTGGTGGTTACCTGACCAGTGCACTCCCCAACAACTTTGCCCTGATTGTTAGGGGCTCTTCAGTGTGAAAAAAAAGCCGTGAAAAGCCAACGACCTGTAAACCTAGACCTAAGGACCATCAAACTCCCAGTCACTGCTTACACGTCCATCCTTCACCGAATTTCCGGTGTCATCCTCTTCGTGTGCCTTGCCATCATGCTTTACGCATTGGACAAGTCGCTGAGTTCCGAGGAAGGCTTCGGTCAGGTGAAAGCGTGTCTGACCAGTCCGCTAGCCAAGCTAGTGACATGGGGCATCCTGTCCGCTCTGCTTTATCACCTGGTAGCCGGTGTGCGCCATTTGATCATGGACATGGGCATCGGTGAGACGCTGGAAGGCGGCAAGCTGGGCTCGAAAATCGTTATCGCCGTTTCCGTGGTGGTAATCGTTCTGGCAGGAGTTTGGATATGGTAACTAACGTCACGAACCTGTCGCGTTCGGGCCTCTATGACTGGATGGCGCAACGTGTGTCTGCGGTCGTTCTCGCGGCTTACTTCATCTTCCTGATCGGATACATCGTGGCCAACCCTGGCCTCGATTACGCCCAGTGGCATGAACTGTTCGCCCACAACGGAATGCGTATCTTCAGCCTCCTGGCCCTCGTTGCCCTCGGCGCTCACGCCTGGGTCGGCATGTGGACCATCGCGACCGACTACCTGACGCCAATGGCGTTCGGCAAGTCCGCGACGGCTATACGTTTCCTTTTCCAGGCAGTCTGCGGCGTTGCGATGTTCGCTTACTTCGTCTGGGGCGTGCAGATTCTCTGGGGTATCTGAGTCATGGCTAACATTCCAACGATTTCTTTCGACGCCATCATTATTGGTGGTGGCGGTGCCGGCATGCGCGCAGCGCTGCAACTGGCACAGGGCGGTCACAAGACTGCCGTGATCACCAAGGTTTTCCCGACCCGTTCGCACACTGTATCCGCCCAGGGCGGCATCACCTGCGCCATCGCGTCCGCTGACCCGAACGATGACTGGCGCTGGCACATGTACGATACCGTCAAGGGTTCCGACTACATCGGTGACCAGGACGCTATCGAGTACATGTGTCAGGAAGGCCCGGCTGCCGTTTACGAGCTGGACCACATGGGTATGCCGTTCTCGCGTACCGAGCAAGGTCGTATCTACCAGCGCCCATTCGGCGGTCAGTCCAAGGACTACGGTAAAGGCGGCCAGGCTGCGCGTACTTGCGCTGCGTCCGACCGTACCGGTCACGCACTGCTGCACACCCTTTATCAGGGCAACCTGAAAGCCGGTACCGTGTTCCTGAACGAGTACTACGCTGTCGATCTGGTGAAGAACGGCGAAGGCGAGTTCGTCGGCGTGATTGCCATCTGCATCGAAACCGGCGAAACCACCTACATCCGTGCCAAGGCCACCGTACTGGCTACCGGCGGTGCAGGTCGTATCTACGCTTCGACCACCAACGCCCTGATCAACACCGGTGACGGCGTTGGCATGGCGCTGCGTGCCGGTGTACCGGTACAAGACATCGAAATGTGGCAGTTCCACCCGACCGGTATCGCCGGCGCCGGTGTACTGGTTACCGAAGGTTGCCGTGGTGAAGGTGGATACCTGATCAACAAGCACGGCGAGCGTTTCATGGAGCGTTATGCTCCGAACGCCAAAGACCTTGCCGGTCGTGACGTGGTTGCCCGTTCGATGGTTAAAGAAATCATCGCCGGCAATGGTTGCGGTCCGAATGGCGACCACGTGATGCTCAAGCTCGACCACCTGGGCGAGGAAGTGCTGCACAGCCGTCTGCCAGGTATCTGCGAACTGTCGAAGACTTTTGCCCACGTTGACCCGGTTGTTGCTCCGGTTCCGGTTGTTCCGACTTGCCACTATATGATGGGCGGCGTTGCCACCAACATTCATGGCCAGGCGATCACCCAGAACGGCGAAGGCGTCGACGAAATCATCCCTGGCCTGTTCGCAGTGGGTGAAGTGGCTTGCGTATCGGTTCACGGTGCCAACCGTCTGGGCGGCAACTCGCTGCTCGACCTGGTGGTATTCGGTCGCGCTGCCGGCCTGCACCTGGAAAAAGCACTGACCGACGGCATCGAATACGACGACGCTACCGAAGCCGATATCGAAGCTGCACTGTCGCGCCTGAACGCTCTGAACAGCCGTACCGAAGGCGAAGACGTGGCTACCCTGCGTCGCGAGCTGCAGAACTGCATGCAGAACTACTTCGGTGTATTCCGTACCGGCGAATACATGCAGAAGGGTATTGCCCAGCTGGCTGACCTGCGCAAGCGCATCGCCAACGTGAAGATCAACGATAAGTCGCAGGCGTTCAACACTGCACGTATCGAAGCTCTGGAGCTGCAGAACCTGCTGGAAGTGGCCGAAGCCACCGCCATCGCCGCAGAAGTACGTAAGGAGTCCCGTGGTGCTCACGCCCGTGAAGACTTCGAAGATCGTGACGATGAAAACTGGCTGTGCCACACCCTGTACTTCCCGGGTGACAAGCGCGTGACCAAGCGTGCCGTGAACTTCTCGCCGAAGACTGTTCCGACTTTTGAACCTAAGATTCGGACTTATTAAGGGTGGCCGCCATGTTGCAAGTCAGCGTTTATCGTTACAACCCTGATCAGGACGCCGCGCCGTTCATGCAGGAATTCCAGGTTGATACCGGTGGTAAAGACCTGATGGTGCTGGACGTGCTGGCCCTGATCAAAGAGCAGGACGAGGGTTTCTCCTATCGTCGCTCTTGCCGTGAAGGTGTTTGCGGTTCCGACGGCATGAACATCAACGGCAAAAACGGCCTGGCATGCGTCACGCCGCTGTCCGCTGTCGTAAAAGGTAACAAGTTGATCGTTCGTCCTCTGCCAGGTTTGCCGGTTATCCGTGACCTGGTCGTCGATATGAGCATCTTCTACAAGCAATACGAAAAGGTTAAGCCATACCTGCAGAACGACACGCCGGCTCCGGCCATCGAGCGTCTGCAGTCCCCTGAAGAACGTGAAAAGCTGGACGGTCTGTACGAGTGCATCCTGTGCGCTTGCTGCTCGACTTCCTGCCCGTCCTTCTGGTGGAACCCGGACAAGTTCCTGGGTCCGGCTGCCCTGCTGCAAGCGTACCGCTTCCTGGCAGATAGCCGTGATACCAAGACGTCCGAGCGTCTGGCTTCGCTGGATGACCCGTTCAGCGTATTCCGCTGCCGCGGGATCATGAACTGCGTCAACGTATGTCCGAAAGGCCTGAACCCGACTAAGGCCATCGGTCACATCCGTAACATGTTGCTCTCAAGCGGCGTGTGATTCAGCTGCTGTACCCGTTGTACCCGTAGATGCTGCGGCGCAGGCTTCAACCGGCGCCGTAGTTTTAACCTGAGCAGCAGCCTAAAAGGCTGCGGCTCTTATTTTGAAGAAATGAGACAAGCAGGGGCATCCGGGCTGGTACCCGGACTATCAGTGTGATCCTAGTGGCTTGTTTTGGTCGCTGCATTCGGACTTCTGCAAGTTTGCTCGGTGTCGACACCGATGGTGTTCCCCTAACCGAGGGTGACCAAGCATGCAAGAAAGCGTGATGCAGCGCATGTGGAACAGTGCCTACCTATCCGGTAGTAACGCTGCCTATGTGGAAGAGCTTTACGAGCTCTACCTGCACGACCCTAACGCTGTGCCAGAAGAGTGGCGCACCTACTTCCAGAAGTTGCCTGCTGACGGCAACTCTGCCACCGATGTTTCGCACTCCACAATTCGCGATCATTTCGTCTTGCTGGCAAAGAACCAGCGCCGCGCCCAACCGGTTTCCGCCGGCAGCGTGAGCAGTGAGCACGAGAAGAAGCAAGTTGAAGTGCTGCGATTGATCCAGGCCTACCGTATGCGTGGCCACCAGGCAGC
>Ga0209281_1000173_pt1 | contig 151751 bp, 160 predicted proteins | sample MedtruBG_FD_187514 | JGI IMG/M metagenome (GOLD analysis project Ga0209281, IMG submission 187514) | Root nodule microbial communities of legume samples collected from California, USA - Medicago truncatula BG (SPAdes) (version 2) | ecosystem: Host-associated > Plants > Roots > Nodule | place... | reverse complement strand
AGCGACCAACGGAAGAACGCGCGGCACATAAAGTTTTCGCCATATGGGTCAGAGAATCACCACGATGTAACATCAGCATGTTCGAATTTAGGTAAAAATAATATTGATTTTCTATTCCACATAAATGAAGACTACTCAAATCGCTTCCATGAAACGCTGGAAAGCTTCGCGCCTCAATCGAGTCGATATAGCATAGATGAAAATTTCATGTTATTGAAAAACATGAACAAGATAATCGATTATGAAGATTACGGCCGGTTGATCAGAAGTACACTTCTTCATAATCTGTCCCTTACCTGTGGTGTGGGTTGTTCAAGCACCAAAACCCTGGCTAAATTATGCACCTATGCGAGCAAACGATGGGCAGCTACAGGCGGGGTTGTAGTTTTGACTGATCAGGCCAGGATCAGGAAGCTCCTGAGCCTTATCAGTACCAGAGAAATATGGGGTATTGGTCGAAAGATCAGTGAACGCCTGTCGGCTTTCGGGATCATCACTGCCGGTGATTTTTATAATAGCGACGTTCGCTTTTTACGTAAAAGCTTTGGCGTTGAAATCGAGCGTACCTGGCGGGAACTGCATGGCGAACCATGTTTCCGGCTGCACGAGTCCCCTCCTGTCAGGCAACAGATTATCGTTTCCAGAAGTTTTGGTCAGCGCCTTAATGAGATAGCAAGCTACATGAGGCAGTTTCATTTTTTACCGCCCGGGCGGCAGAGCAGCTGCGCAAGGATGGCTCGTGGACCCGTCAAATCACAGTCTTCATTCAGAGCAGCAATTATGCGCAAGGTGAAAACCGCTACAGCAATTGTGGTATCGAGCCGCTTACCGCTACACAGGACACCCGCGATCTGGTTGATGCAGCCATGACCATCCTGAACCGCATTTACAAACCCGGGATAGCGTATGCGAAAGCAGGGGTAATGCTCTCCGCTATGACTGACGGCACAGAGCAACTCAGCCTGTTTGATGCGCGCCCGGCCAGGCCTGGCAGTCAGGCACTGATGAAAGTTATGGACCGGTTCAATAAAGAAAAGCGCGGATCTCTGTTTTTACTGGGGGAAGGCATTCAACAGGATTTTCGTATGAAGCAGGCCATGCTATCACCGAGATATACGACCCGCTGGGATGAATTACTCGTTGTAAAAGCGTAGCGGCCATGTCCGGCATGGCCGTACTCATCAAAAGTGAAAGTAACTTTAGGCCCCGCGAGCTTTTTCGATTGCGCCCTGCAAAGTTGCTGCGTCCATAGCCCCGGGGATAAATGTGGTAGTCGCCGCATTCGGCTTTTTCATATTCATAATGATGAAACCGGGTGTGCCGGTGATCCCGAGCGCTTCGCCCAGCTGCATGTTGCCGGAGATCACGTTTTCATACCGGTTTTTTTCCCTGTCAGAAAACGTGCTGTTAAACCCTGACTTTTCCACCACAGTATTAAAGTCAGTGAGTTCGAATTTGCGTTGAGAGGTCATGAAGGTATGAGCCACAGCCATCAGGTTGTTGTGGTACTTACGATAGGCTTCAGCACCGAAATTCTGATAGACGTGCAGACCCGTAGCGGCCCCCATGGCAGATACAGGTTTTGAACCGGCAAAAATCGGGAATTCTTTAAAGAAGAATTTTACATCTTTGCTCTGATTCATCACCGATTCAACAACAGGTGTAACCCGCATGCAGTAAATACACTGATAGTCGAAGAACTCGATTACCGCGACGTCGGCGTCATCAGGGCCGATGTTTGGCGTCTCCTTGGTATCCAGCAGAGCTGGCGCATATGGAATTATTCGTTCCACTGAGGCACTCACGTTCTGATTTTCCAGCGCCTTACCTGCTTCCACTAAATAATGGGGATTTTTTACCAGGTAAGTAGCGGCAATTCTGCCAATTTCTTCCTCACTGAGCACCTTCGGTTTAAAATAAGTTGCCGTGATTAACGCCGAGGCAGCGGTAGCAATTACCGCAGAAATTAAAATCGTGGCCATCGGTTTTAAATAAAATTCTTTAGACATAGCTACCTTTATGCTTTTCAGCCTGTTAGTTATTGACCTGCGATGGATTATACTGGCCCGGTAAATCGGAATTATTCGTGAAACAATGCTTTTTGGAGATTAAAGGATGATTAGGCAGGGCTTTATACTCACAACCGCAATGCTTTTGAGTGGATGCGGATATCATTTCGCAAACCAGGTAGATGCGTACGATCTAATGCCTCGTCCTGTTACAAATAAAAGGTTTCAGATAGTCCCTCCGGACGAAAGTATTCAGTCCAGAATGTTTTCAGGCCGTTTTGCTGATGGATTAGCAAAAAAAGGAGCCATTATTTCCACTCACCAGCCAGATTATGTGCTCAGGTTCCGAATCAGCAGCTCACAGGAAAACATGCAGTATAGCGAGCAGCTTCTTACTGGGGTGACAGGCTACGTTGTAGATAAAAAAACAACGAGAACTGACAAGCATGGCGAATTGCATACTGACTATGACTACAAGCCAGTCGATGGGGTAATAGGCACTGAGACGATGTCGCAGATGCACTATATGCGACAGCTGGATGTCGAGGTATACCCGTCAGCGAAAGGAGCAAAGCAGGTTCTGAAAGTAAGTATGCAAAGCAATGCACCTGTGCCGTCAGACAGCATTGCTTATTCAGCAATGATCGACGCCTTTACTGATAAATTTGATGCGCCGCTGCGTTCCGGAAATTATGTTGCAGTGATCCCCTGGAACTGAAAGCAGACGGCGGGAAGAGAATGTTCAAAAGTGACTTTTGGACACGCACATAAACGTGGCTATCGCCCTCCCCCATTAAAATCATAAAGTCGGTAAAGATCGCCCATCGTGATGGAATTGGGCTTATTAATGAACAGATACTGTAACTGTTCTTTATGTTGAGTACTGGCAGCTGCATTCATAAGCACTTCCAGGTAGAACTTGTAGCCTATGCTTCGCTCTGAATACATATACTGGAACTGCATCAGTAAAATGCCTGACATAACATACAACAGCAGCAGACTGAGTAATACAGTGCTATCAGGCTGTTCCAGTGCCATACTGACATACCCTGAACCCAGAATGCACAGAAGCCACCCCGTCATTAGAGCAGGCACCCTACGACTCAGACGTTCATAACAACGTTTTATTACGGGATCCCGGAGATACTTTTTGTCAGGTATCCCCGTTGCTCTGATGACGAAGCTACTGAGTATCGACATCTTTTTTCCTTCTGGACGCTCTCAGTCAATAAATCAGGCCAGGCGCTCATTGAAAGCTACCACGAGCTGCGAATCGGGATTTTTTACCAATTCGGGCCGGATAACTTTTAGTTGCCTCGTTGGGGCGAGCTCATCTGTAGGCCTGATGGTGGTATTACCCGGCCCCTTGCGGGTACTGTCGGTGTTTACCTTGAGCTTTTTATTTCCCAGGTAGCTTTCCATCTTTTTAGAGATGGTGTCACCTGTGGTCGCAACACCAGAGAGTTCCTTTAGTTGTTCACCTTGATCCATTTGTACCGATGACATCAGAAATCCGATTCCGGGATCGTTATCCGTTCCACAGGCTCCGTACTGACATTGTGCAGCGAAAACGGGCTGTACACCTACAGCAACCAGCATTAACGTACTCAGTAAAGTAGATTTCATACACACCTCTTACAGTCGGAAAAGTTACTTTTGCGCAGCGCCCATTTGGGTCACCAGGTTTTCCGGGCTCAGCCACCCCGTAAATAACTGCGGTTTGCCGCTTAGTGTCACCATGGTAGGAGTACCTTGCAGCGGGATTGTTGAGGCCACCTGGAAATGCGATTTGATAATGTTTAAGCAAGCCTCATCAGGACGTCCTTCCGGGATAGTTGAAACCGGATTCATCGCTGCATCCAGAGCTTCGTTTGGCTTTGCTGAACACCAGATTTTGGCCATGTTCCCGGCTACTACCGAGTTCAGTCCTGCACGTGGGAATGCAAGAAACTTAATCGAAATACCGGCATCAAGATAAGACTTCAGATCATGATGCAGTTTTTGGCAGTATCCACAGGTTATATCGGTAAAGATAGCAAGCCGGTATTTTTCGTTTGGTGATTTGTAGTCGATGGATTTTGTTTTGGATGCGAATTCCCGGACGCCCATTAAAATGGCCTGCTCAGTGGTGTTTACCACATCTTTACCTTTCACGTGGAATAAGCTTCCGGTAAAGATGTAATCTCCGTCTTTGCTCACGTAACTTACCCCCTCCCTGGAAATCACCGTAAAAATATCTTTTACTGGCGAGGGTTCGACGTGCTCGATTGAAAGCCCAATGGCTTTGAGCTTATCCCGGGCTGCATCTGGCAGTACCATTGTATTAACCGGCTCGGCATTCATCGTGAAGGCGGTACTTAATGAAAGAAGTAATACCGATGCCTTAATAATTTTTTTCATTTCTGCTCCTTAAATCGAGCACTAATATTATCACGCCCCAAAATTCCAGAATTTTGCTTAAACGCTTAAATCAACGGGTAAAGCCGAAAGAAAGTCGATAGATATATGGGAGAATAGATAAAACGTAGATTCAGTGGAGAAATCGTTGTGTTTACACCACCAGCAGATGATGTGAAACCTATTCCCGTTCCTGATGAGATTTACACTCAGTGCATTACGGATGCCGCCCGCTACTTCGGAATTGATGCTGAACTGGTTTTTACGTTGTTTGACAATGAAGGCGGTAAGGTTGGTACTTTCAGCAGGAATACTAACGGCACTTATGATATTGGCCCAATGCAGATCAACTCATCCAATCTGCCTGAAATAAAAAAGCATTTCCCGACGGTAACGTGGCGGGTTCTGGCTTACGATGCTTGCGCAAGTTTCTGGGTTGGAACATGGTGGCTCTATAGAAAAATTGTTGATCGCAAGGGCAATGTGTTTGAAGGGATTGCAGATTACAACAGCAAAACCCCAAAGGTACGTGCAAAGTACATATTTAACTTCATGGTAAAGTACAATCGCCGGATCCAGCAGCGTAACGGGATGGGTGAGCTTTATCAATGGACCCAGCAACCTCCTCGATACAATGGCCATATAGCTAAAAATGTCCCGGAGCAAAACCCGACTCCTGTTGTTAAATAAATACAACCCGATATTACAGAAGATCATCGAGTGGCTTGGGTAAACCACCACAAATATTTCACACTGACTCAGGAGTAATATATTGTCTTCTTCTGCAAGATATTTATTTAAGATTCTCTCTTCTTTCTTGATCCAGAAAAACCCTCATCATGAAGAAGTATGTGTTCATGAAGAAACAACAGCTGGTTTATGGGCCCCTCTCCCTGATTCGCATGTCGTGCTTTTCTTAGATTTCGATGGGGTTTGCCACAGGTGTAAAAATGAAACCTTTGAGCGAATGCCACTGTTAGAGAAATTGCTGGATAACTGCCCTGCCATGGTGATTGTTATCTCCAGTTCATGGCGTGAGTGCGCTAATACAAGTTATCTGAAATCTCTGTTCCGGGTGCCTTATAGAGACAAAATCATAGGTGCAACCGGTTCGGTATATTTAAAACACGGACAGACTGGTGTGCGGGCTGCCGAGTGTGAGGACTTTGTCTTTTCACATCGAGTTAAAGCATTTATCTGCCTTGATGACGACGAATCATTATTTCCGGCCGGTTATCCGCATTTGCACAAAACCGATTATTACACGGGCCTCACCGAATCTGACCTTGCAGCTCTTAACGCAAGGTACCATCAGCTCATGGGACGCTGATGGACAAAGTAACTTTCCTTTTACCCTGTCACTGCTGATCTCGTACGCCCATCCACTTTAGGATTGATTGTTTTATACCATACGCAATAATGTCTCATATGAATTCGACACGAAAGGGACATTATGCTGCATCACTGTCAGGCTAAGTCACTGGATGACATATACCTTGAGGATATTCCCTACATCATACATCCGGCCACGGCGGTACATGACCTCGAAGATACCGCCCTGCCAAACCGGATTATTCAGGAATGGAATTTACCGCAGGGATATACACAGTTTGTCAGCCGGTATCACCAGTTCCACCATCAACGCCCCTGGCTCGCTTACCGCGATACGCTTGACGACATCAGATACGGTAAGATCGTTCTGCTTAGAAAAGACATAACCGGCAATACCGGGCCGGGGGTTATATCAAATGGCAACCTACGCAATGACCTGCCCCTGTCCCTCTTTACCCGTCTGCGCGATATCATCTCTCGTCAGTTGAAACGCCCGGGGTATTACGTTCGATCAACGACACCAGCACAGCACGCTCAATCAACAAAAACCATTAATTCCAAAGCGGCTGGTCGTCTTCTCGCAGCTGGCGGGCTTTATAATGGAAATGTGGAGGGATTTCGACATACGGCTGAACAACTTGGCGGCGAAGCTGTTGAAGGCTATGACCAGGTATTGAACGAAACAACTTCAGGTATGCTGGTTGCAGCGGCTTCACTTCTGGTTATCCGAAATCCAAGGTCTGCGGATGAATTGACAAGTTATCTCGGCAAGTACAAGAAAGCACACGTTTTGCTCGATGATATGAATGTTAGCGAATTGAACTACATGCGCCGAGACAGAGCTGAATATTTAGCTCTCCGTGGACAATTCAACAATACTGTACGCCCTAACTTCCTTAAATCACTTTCAGACCACCCAGATGCCCTGGCTACGTTTGAACCTAACGATTTGATGAAACTTGTAACAGGCAAGGTCCCCTCTGGGTGGCAGGTTCACCACAAGATCCCTCTTGATGATGGTGGCACAAACGCTATAGACAACCTGGTACTTATTCAGAATTCACCATATCATTCAGCACTGTCGAAAGCACAATCCATCATTACGAAGGATCTACCGTATAATTCAAGCACCAGAGTTTTATGGCCATCGCCGAACGGTGTTATCTACCCGGTAGGAAAGTAAGAGGCGCTCATGAAAGATTTAACTCAACTACTCAGCAGCCTAAAAAGTTTGATGGTTGCAGATGACTACCCTTTAGCCAGCCCGGTAGCCCAGGAAGTCTTGAAAGACTTAATCTGCAATCCGCCTCCAGTGGAGTGGGCAGATCACAAAAAGAGCGCCTATATAGATATACAGAAACTCATTAAAACCAAGCTTGATTATGCCCAAGTGTTTAAAGCTATGGATGGTTTTGAGTACAACGGACTTACGTTTTATAACCTTGTTCAGGCAGAGAACGAAAATCTATTGTGGTCAAATATTTACATACGCAACTTTGAAGCACGAGACAATGAAATCTACGTTGACCCAAATCTCACAGATAAGGTGTTAATCGGAGAAGATGGCATGTCACTTTTCGCTTATAGTTTTGCAGACGACTGCTTTCAGATAAGAGACAAAGCATCTACTGATTATGTTATTGAATCTCATACAGAGTTTGATAGATTTTTGTCTTCACTGATTCAAACCGTCAGTTGAATGTTCCGCAAGAGCGGTACTTCTGAAAAAAAGGCCGCAAACACATACTTTGCGGCCTTAATTGTTTAGCAGTAATTTACAATGAATTGATACTCATTTCAGGAGGTTATATTCAACCTCCCTTATTTTTTATTTTCATTAAGCCACTGATCCGCTTTATCGACACGTGACTGGTAAGGCTCATTTGTGTTGCTCAGCTCTGACTTCATGTACTGAATGAATTCATCTGCTTTCTGAGGCCCAAAGCGAGGGTCATCCGTCAATTGCTGCCGGATAGCCCTTTCAGAGTTCTGCGCTGCATTCGCATAAGTCGAAACGCCGTCGCTGCTAATACTCTGATACCGGTCACTTACTGCTGCGACACCATCAGACATCTGCATGTGATTAAGGACCTTACCCTGGAGAGAATCAGGCATATTTGCAGGGTTAGAAGCATCATTTGCTATCGATGTCTGGGTTTGAAGGATGCCCGCTCCCGTAAGCATCTCATTTACCGGTTTCGCCCCAACGCTGGTTAGCGTATCCGAAACAAATTGCTGGCCCCCGAGTAGCGCACCAGAAATCGCGCCCCGCTCAGTGTTGGCCTCTATCTTTTCCCCAACCAAGCGATCTGTGACGGTCTGAGTGCGGTTACCAACGAGACCACCGCCCGACCCACCTTCTCCCAGGTTTGCCCGTACGACTGACTCAAGTGAACCATCAGCTCTGTTATGAGTGTTGAAACTGCTATGGATGCTCTTAACGTCATTCATACTCCAGTTAACGTTATAGTTACCCAGTTCATTAAGGATCTTCTGGGTATCCGCTTTGAGCTGCTCTCTTTCGGCACCGGTAGCCATGGTGCTGGCACCATAGGTAAAGACAGCTTGCTGTGCCAATTCAGCTCGCTTATCGTCCCGGCTTAAGTTCGGGTTGTTGGCAACACGACTAAAGTAGTTATCAGTGTTATTAGATAAGCCACGAACTTGCCCGCTCTGATACATACTGTTCAAAGCAGTGGCTCGTTGATCCATTCCATCACCAACCACCCGACCTCCGGTAGCCTTTTCCAGATCGTTAAATGTGCCTTCTGCATTTCTGACATCCTGACCCGAATTGACGACTTTCTCTACACCCTGATTATTCAGTACAGGTCCATTCGTTTCGAGAGAATTAAGCACATTCCTTTCTTCATCAGAATAAGTGCGGCCCACGTTGTTGTTATGTATTCCCTGAATATCGCCTTTGCCCGCGTTATCAAGGTTATACGGAGTAAAGCCAGCTTCACTTTTTCCAGGGACACGCTGTGTCGCGTCCTGAGCGCTGGAGGAAAGACCGAGTTTAGCCTGCGAATCTACACTTCCACCCAGTTCCCCTACGCGTGACGCACTCATCACGCCAGACGTATTTACGCTGTCAGGAGTTCTATCCTGTGCCTGAGTGATAGTATTAATTCCTGACCCGTCGCCTGAAATTCTGTCGAGCTGATTGGTGATAGGTAGCAGCTGCTGTGCATTACCACCGAAGTCGGAAACCAGACTTTTAAGCAGGCTGGAGGTTTCACGGAGATCCTGTTTATTACTTTCGGCCGTCTCTCCCCGGGCGGTATCAATCGCAATTTTTTGCTCACTGAAATCTCGTGTTGCAGCCACAAGCGCGTCAGTACGTTGAAGCTGCGATCCAAGCTGATTACTGGCCTTGAAGGTATCGTTATAGGAGTTGAATTTCTCCATAAACGCATTCTCATCCAGCCCATTCTTACGAGCAAAATTCCTTACATCATCATCACTGAAGTTTTTGTTGCGAATAGAATCGGAGAACCTGTCCAGGTTAATGCTTTGTTTAGAATCAAGGCTCATTCCACTATTGGAGCTTGCGTTAGTCGAAACCGATGTAGAAATATTTTGCGCCATCGTCTGTGTCGCCTGGTTCATTTTCGACGATGCTTCTTTAAACGCATTAGTATTGGATATCTGATCGCTGCTTACCTGAGACGCCGCTTTACTGAACTGGTCAGTTAACGCAGAATCCTGGCTAAGCTGATTCGTGATTGCTTTTGAAAGGTCATTTGAAAGCGAGTCACTGCCTGTATTGGTCTTAGATGCACCGCTACTCAATTGCCCTGCTACAGCCGCTTTCAGCCCGGCTCCATTGCCAGTTCCAACACCGCCATTAAGCCCAGCGTTGAGAATAACATTTGAAGCAATGCTGGCCATCTGAGACGCACTCACCCCATGTTTCGTTGCAATACCTTCTGCTACAGAGGCACCAATCTTATCCGAGATCTGCTTCATTGTTTGCAAGTTGGTTGAGAACTGCTGGCTCGACTGTCCTGACCTTCCAATTTCACTCATCTGACTGTAACCGGCCTGGAATGAATTACTTGCCGCACTCATAACTGATGAGGTTACAGCTGATCCTTGCCCCTGGCTGTTAGCGATACTTGAACCAGCATTCCACATTCCAAGACGGAAATTACTTGAATCAACTGCGCCGCCATCGCTGTATCCCTGACCGGTACTGGTTAAGGCGGTTCGTGTCACGTCACCAAATGAAGATTTACCGCTGTTAGGGCCATCCCATACTTTGGGCGTTACATGACCAGTATCCACCGGCGCATCGGGTGTCACTCCCTTAACCGCATTCATCATCGGGTGAATCGACTGTGTCATCAGGAATAATGTGAGTACCGGAATCAGAGCATAAAGTGCGGAAGCAACAGACAGGTATGAACTGTATGTTTCCGCAAGCCCTGGGAGCCCCATCCACGTGACGGCATTATTCTGGCTGTTGAGGGTGCTCCAGGTATCCAAGTCGGCCGTCGCGACTTTCTTCACATACGCGTTGACCATTACTGCCGTAAGCGGCCACATATTCACGAAGAGGATAAGTTGCAAATATTTCGCCGCAGCGGCAACACCATTACCACCTAACGCCAGCAGCATAAGCAAAGCAAATGGAGCAACCATATAAGCAAACATTTCAAGGAATGCGATTGCTGCTCCCGACAGTTGTAACCACAACTGGCCCTGTGAAGCCATTGTGTTGGTTCGCTTCAGAGAAGCCTCAAACAACTGCATATCGGAAGCCAGACCGAGTGGGGTCTTATATTTGCTTGCGCCATTTCTGAGCTCATTCATTATGAACAGGTTCAGGGTGGCGTCATACGAACCAATAGCCTTACCGTACATACCATTTGCTGACGCCATAACATCAGTAAAACTTGCGCCGGTAGGTGCACCATTTGCTTCGTCTGGAGTAAGGATGCCGTTTGTCTGTCCTATAAGGGAAATAGTCTGGCGAACTTCAGCTGTACTGGTAACCTGTTTCACAGTTGACCAGACCTCATCACACGTACCAGATTTTGAACCGTTAGCGCCAACAATACTGGCAGAGGCATTCTTCAGTGCGCCTTTCATCGCCTGATTAATCCGGTCCATGCTATCTGCCAGATTAGCTGAGAAAATATCGTTAAAAATAGTTTCTTTACCGGCAATATTTGCGCTTGAGTTTTGGGTAGCCTTCAGGCAGTTGTATGCAAGAGACTGAACGGTAGCACATACGTTCATTGGCCCTAGCCCGCTGGCCGGTTCAGGAAATGCGGAACAGTAGCCCTGGCTATCGCCGCCCCATTGCAAAAACTTCACGAATCGGATCATCGGACCGAGGGTGATGTCATCGTCCAGAGTTGTTGCAGACAGGTCCACCGGAGAAAGCGGATCAAACGCTGTTTTATAATCCTTCAGCAAACCCTGGCTTAAGTTAGTGGTGACGGTGGCCATCGCAGCAATAAAAATTGGAATTCCGTCGACGTTTCTGACCTCTCCCGACTTTACAGATTCAATAGTTACATCCACTCGAACCATTGCCATCATGAAAAGGATCAACCCCAAAAACCATGAGAAAAACGGTAATTCATTTTTGGTCGGAGCCTGGAGCCATAGCCACGTTTTATAGAATAGGCTCACACCTGCTACAACGGCGGCCGTGGTCAGGAACTCTTTTACACCAGTATATTGAGAAAAGATTAGGGCAATACCGGTAAAAGCCGACCAGACAAAATCAATATCACCCAGGGTATATATGTTGTAATCCATGTCAGACCTCAGTTACGTGTGCCACGAATACTTTCAGTGAAAGCCTTCCGTTGCAGGCGACGGTTATCCCAGGTTGAAATGACGTCCGAGCTGGTACCGACCTGGCTGTGCGATAGCTCATAGGCGGCTTTAACCTGTTTTGAGAGATTGTCTGTTAATCGGTTGAGATCATCCCTTTTACCCGACAGCGACTCACTCGGTATGCTCATGGTTGAAATTTTGGCCTCAACCTGGCGCAACATGTTGATTACGAGGCTCGTCGCAGCAATAGTGCTTATGTCCTGAATGTATGCGTACCCTTCCGGTGCTTCGAATGTTTGCAAAGAGTCGATAATGGTCGGGATGCCGATATAGGAGATAATGCGTAATTCATCATCTGAAACACGAACGTCGTTGATGATTTTTTTCTGTACGTTTAAAAGAAGATCAGAAATGGTATCCTTCAATCCCTTAAAACCACCGTCATTAACTTCTGACATGACAAGGCACTGAGCCTTTCGTGGGGATGATGGATCTGGTGCCGGAGAACACTTGAGCATTTTAATTGATCCGCCAGCTGGTGGCCCCATGATGTAATCCGTGACAGTCATGGTAGACGGGCGGACTTCCATTCCCGCTTTTTCGCCTTTGCTATCCCAGTTGATAATGACAGTACCCACGAGAGACATAAGTTGTTCTGCCAATTTATAACCGGATAACTCCGTTACCCCTCCGATGTTCATTGTTCCCTTATCAATATCCATGAACGACATATAGAAGAGGTTACCACTGAATTTTTCAGCGAACTCTTCGGGATCCTTTGCTTTAACCTGAGAAGTGACAGCTTCAGGTGACTTTGTCATCGATGAGCCAAAATCAGGAATGAGACCATTAATCGATCCCAGAATTGAGGCTGGTCCAGAGCTAACTGAGTTAGCGAACTGGCTTGGCGTACCCACGTTTTCAGAAAGGAAAGAGTAAGTTGCATTGCATGAATCTTTCGCAAATTTATTTAGCGCTTGCAGTTTGTTTTGGATGTCATTAATCGTTGCAGCACAGTCAGCACAAATAGCTGAAACAGCAACGTTAAAAGCATAGATAGCCGCACCCTGGGCAATACCACGGGCCACCTGCACAAGCTGGTCCCCGTTGATCATGCTGAAGGACCCAAGAAAAACGTCAATACCATTACAACCGACAGAAGCTTTTGGAAACGACATGGAAACAAGGTTGGTATTAACGTTTGTTGTTCGGTAAGACATTGACCCGCCAACTATGCCTGTACGGGTTGCTGTGGAAAAGGTGGCCGGGCTGGTAGACGTCATCATGCCATTGAAAATGTTACGCATTGCGTTGTCTGCATTTGCAGTCGGGGCTAAAATTGCAGCACAAACAGAAAGAGACAAAAGTAACTTTTTGAAGTTGAAAACGGCATTACTGCGCATAAGTGCCTCCAAAACTGCCGCCAGCATTGAGATAATTGACCGGATCGGCCGTAGGCATGTCATAGCCTTCGAGTTTTTGGTCCATTATTTTTTGAAGTAAGAATGGGTCTGATTCCATTTCGGATTTATTAACGGTAATAACGCCATCATCACCGATGGTATATTGCCTTTTAATATCTAGAGTTGACTGGAACGAAGCGTCATCGATCAGATTCATGCCCTTCGCGGCAAGTATAATAGTGTTCTTTAATTCATCAGCGGAGATCATGCCTTCACTAATGCGCTGAGCTGATGTCCCATCCTTTGAAACCAGGAAAATTGTAGGTACCTCTCGAATTTTAAATTGATCAATAATTTGTGCATTGGGGATGTTAAAATTCTGAAAAAGGCCATTATGCAATGGCCTTCCATCCATACTGATTGGAAGAATATCTACCGAATAATAGTTCTGCATAAATTGAAGTATTTGGCTCTCTTCGTGGCAAAACTGGCAAGTACTCTGGAAAAAGAAAAATAAACCTGACTTAGTAAAGATATCTTTCATTACCGTTTGCTGATTTTTTTCAACAACAGTGCGGTGAGCATCCAGTGCCACCTTTTCCACTGGTTGCCTGCGTTTTTCAGACATCATCGGGTTTTTAAGAAAATAATCTTTTGATTTGTCAGAAAAACGCGTACTGATATCCAGCATTAACCTTTGCGCCGTGTAATAACGTGATAGATTTTCTGCGGTAGGGTTATCCATTGCCTGCGTTAACAGTCGAGGCATATTCTCTTTTAGCCATTTTGAATTTAAATCTACCTTTTCCTCTTTTGAAGGCGAGCTAGCAGCACCGGTTGGTGGCAAAACCTCTTCTTCTTCAGCTTCGCTTTTTTTAGCAGGATCGTCATACCAGAAGAAACCCTTCTTATAAGCCTGGCCTGATACAAAGGGCGTATCTTTTATTAGGGGTTGCTCAGGGCTGGCGTGGGCACCAGTAATTACCAAAGACATAAGCAAAACCATCTTTGAAGGCGCTAATGCAATACGAGTCATAGACCGTTCTCCTTTTCTGATGCGGTTATGATGGCATACAAAAAAAAGGTTAGAGCTCGTATAGCATGGTCGTTTTTATGTTGAAAAGGACGGAAAAGGAGTGCTGACTAAGAAGATAGTCTCGGTGATGGAAAGATCATCCATCTTGCACATTGTGAAAAATCCGGTGTAACAAAAACATGGTTTTATCGAATATCTAAAAGCAAATATTGCTTTGAAAACAGGTGTATTTAGAGCTGAAAAAAATCATCACCAGTAACGCTGTTTCTATATTTCAAAGAAGGAATAGCTAAGGATCAAAGAAGCGAACTTAGGCAAGAATATAAAATATATTAATTGAAAGCGATTAAGAAGTCGTCATGCATAGAAGGTTTTAGAGAACCTAAGTAGTTTTACGTTTTCAACAGAAAAAAAGGTGAACATTTTTGGAACGAAGAAAGACTGTATAAAGAAAAATCAAATTATAACTTTACTTATCAAGAGTCGATATTTAAGTTGTAACTAATATTTGACTGTAAAGCAAACAACAGAATTTGACTTAAGTCAATATTTAGATTCAGACAAAGCAAGTTTCGCGATATCATTTTTAAATTTAATCTAATTCTTCTTGAGAATACCTCTCTATGGCTGAAGCAGTTGAAGATAATCTGCAACGTGGACAATGAGCATCATTTGTCACTGGCACAATGTATGGGCGTTTACATTTTTCGCAGGCACCTAGTTCTTCAATTTCTTTCATAGAAGTAAGGATTTCTATTATTTTATTAACTTCCGGTGCGCATACAAAGTATCCCAGATTATGAAGGACACTCATTATTCGGTTGAAGTCAATTTGCCGAAAACTCGCTTCCGGATTTATTGGATCAAAACCAAAATAGTTAACTGCGACATCAATAACAGCAGAAAAGGCTCGGCGGTTATCTGTGCGTTTGCTCCAGCCCCGGATACCTTTTTTAAGTTTTGTTTTTGCACCAGGCTCAAAATCGATATTTTCAGCAACATGATTACCGTACAAAATTCGTATTGTATTTTTATTTGCCCCAAGCGACATAGTTCTTGCTGCTCGCAATAGAGCATTAGCTTTTGTTTGATCGACCTTTGCCATATCAATAATCCTTTAACATAACTTTATTTGTTAAAGTGTTGAACACATCCTGACGGTGACTGGTGAACATAGTGTCATAACGTAATAGTTCCATCAAATCGTCACTAACTTTTCCTAACCGGATGTCAGCAGACAATTCATAAGCCCAGGCAAAAAATTTCGTTTTAAGTGAAACACTCTCTTCAATATGCCCTTGTGAGAAAGCAATTGTACGTGGGAAAAGAACGACATCGTTAATTGTTTTTAACGATGAATAACCAATGTCTTTAATAGCATCAGCTGTAGTTGGTTTTAAACCAAAGAAAATACTTACAAACTCTGGTGCGAGCATTGAGATAAAGAACACCTGCATAAAGTAGTCATTCTGTATATCAACACATTTAGAACGCAACTCATGAATCTTCTTGGGATTATAGATATCCACTGTACCATTCAGAAAAGTCACTTTTTCACCGGCATCGTAAATACCATAGTCAATATCATTTGTATCATATTCACGAATTACATTGGAATCACCGTCCAAGACCGCAGAAAAAAACCTCTCCCATGTAATTTCCTTTCCGAGTGTACGCGGAACCAAAAAACTACCTGGACGTGTTTCCACTTCAAAAGCTAAATCAGCGGCTGTACTAAATCCTTTCCCAAATAGGCGACGCTGGAGAAGCGGAGTCCCAGTTTGATATGCAGAAGATCCATGCACAGGCAATAACATTAAAAATGCACGGTAACTACGAATAAGCGAAATCTCAGTGCGGAAAAGTTTACCGAGTAAGCTACGAGTTAAATTATCAGATTCTGACATGTGCTGATTGTCCTTGCGCCATTACAATTGTTCAATTCTTCAACATGGATTTTTTGTTAGGTGTTCGGTAGGGTGAAAGTAACTTTTATTATTTTCTTAAGGCTTGAATAAGCCTTAAATCTATCCCTTCAACCACACCGCTTACTTGTAACACTTTTTAACCAAACTCACCAGAATTTTATCAAAAATTCCTGCGCATGCTAACGAAATGTGAAGCGATTAAAAAAAAACCCAAATCCAGCCCCTCCCAACGTTGGATTAGAATAACGACGTCTTTCACTGGCCTTCATAAACTGACATTTTTACTTTTCATCAACCTCATGCTTACATAGGATCACTAAACAAAGAAAAGTGACCCTATGAATGCCTCACATAGGGTCACTTATGTTTGAAAAGTGACCCTATGTAATGTCGTCATAGGGCCACTTTTTATAAAAGTGTCACTATGGACAAAGTTCCATAGGGTCATTTTTTTTGGAAAAGTGGCACTAGATATATGTATAACTTTAATAGAGCAATGCACATTATCAAAAGCAATAATCCACAATGGTCATTCCCTCAAAAGTAACTTTAGGGGGTAGTGATGGAAGTGAGGCTAAACTCGCTGTTACTGTTTCTGAAGGCCCCTCCCGAATGGGGGAAACAGGGAGTGCATTACATCTGTTCAATTCCCTCATCAAAGAGCATTCAAAAATCTTCTGTTCGTGAAAAAAAACGGAAATTTCCTCCGGTATAGTAATTTCACATCAGGAGGCGTCATGAGTAATTCGAATCTTATAAGTTCTATAGAGCTAACACGTAAAAATTTACGTGCTCAGATTGAAGGTTTGCGTGTTGAGGCTGAAGATCTCATTACAAAATACTGGATCAAGTGGAAGGAACGAAACCACCAAGAGATAAACCTTACCCGACATAGCAAAGTTCCAAAGAGGGAGTATCTGGGTTCATACGCACCAAAAGTTGAGCTAATTGGTAATGCCAGAAAAGTAACGATCACTTGGCATCAGTTCAGCCCTTATAAAACAAGAGCGCCTAGCCACATGTCAAAACGGGTGCAACCAATGAAAAGTGGAAAATATTCTAAGAACTGTTTTGTAAACCATGCCAGCTGGGAATACGAAATGATTTCTGAAACGGAAGCATTGCTGGAGCCTTACAGAGAAATGCTTGAGCTCTATCATTCAGCATATATCGAACTTGGACGAAAAATCCGTCAATACTCAAAAACTAAGGTGGCACAATGACCGACGCAATTATCACGGACAATGAGCGTATTAACATTGATCAAAAAGATGTAATGGTAAAAGGTTCAAATAAAAAACAAGGCGTAAACGCTCAAACTTCTACTCAACGCAGACCAGAGCACCAGGGTATGGCCAAAGTTATTATTAACCCCGGCACCCCAGACTTTAACCGGTTTTTAACTGCCAGAAATGGAGCAGTCATCAGAGGTTTTGATGATGTGAGTATCGCTATTTCCTCTCTCTTTAAAACGGTTGATGCAGTTAAACATCCTGACCTTGTTCAGGCTATTCAGGATTGGTTCAACGAGCTGCATGAAGAAAACAATAAGATGAAAGAAAATCTTGTTGCTTATATTAAGTCAATTGAGTTCGACAAGAATGACTCATTCATGTCATCAACTCAGTTTGTACCTTTCAGTTTTGAACCAGTACAACTCAACTTCAATAACCACAACACCATGAGGTTTTACAAGTACATCTTCGAGATGAACCAGCTCATGAACACAATGTATGAGTACAACTCATTGGGTTTACTGGCTGTAAGCGACTATCCGGTTATGTCTCACAACATTATAAAGAGTATTAATTTATATGTTGAGAATGTGAAAAAGACTCTGAATGTTTCTCGCCGTAAGGATGGGCCATACAGTCCAGCAGAGTTCATCACCAAAGTAATGCAATATAAAAGTGTGCAGGCATACATTGCAGCCGAACTGTCAGGCAAACGTCGATAAGGTATGATGATGAATTTCAGGGCGCTGTATTTATGTATTAAACGGATTTTGGGGATATTCTCATCTCAGGAGAATGATGCAACCTCTGTAATGATTGAGGATATATCAAGCCTCTCTCCTTTTGCGCAAATTCTAGGAGATCAGAAGTACACTGTTCCTGATCATCCAAATCCAGAAGTCCTGAAATTCATCGAGTATCCAACTCGTCCGACGGGCATACAGACATTTAATGAACAGTCAATCCTGTCTCTGTATCGGGAAAAACTGCACTCAGTTTCAATGATGTTAGCTATCAGCGATAGCGACATCAGGGACGATGCTTATACATTTACTAATTTAGTACTAAAGCCCTTGGTTGAATATGTTCGCTGGATACATCTTTTGCCAGCTTCCGAAAATCATCATCATAATGGTATTGGTGGGTTACTTTCTCACAGTCTGGAAGTGGCCATACTCTCTTTAAAAAATGCGCATCACTCAGAACTGAGACCAATCGGATATCAAGATGAAGAAGTAGTCCGTAGAAAAGTATATCTCTATGCTGCGTTTATCTGTGGGTTAGTCCATGATGCCGGAAAGGTTTACGATCTCGATATTGTAAGCCTGAATTTAGCTAGTCCGATCATTTGGACGCCAAGCTCACAAAGTCTTCTTGACTGGGCACGTGAAAACGACGTGGTTGAATACGAGATTCACTGGCGAAAGCGTATTCATAATCAACATAATATCTGGTCCAGCGTTTTCCTTGAACGAATCCTAAACCCGGTATGTCTTGCATTTTTGGATCGGGTAACTAAAGAACGTGTTTATTCAAAAATGATCACCGCCCTAAACGTTTATACTGATGGGAATGACTTTTTGTCTAAATGCGTGAGGACCGCTGATTTCTATTCTACTGGTACAGACCTTAATGTTTTACGTGACCCTATCATGGGTCTGCGTTCTAATGATGCAGCAGCAAGGGCCATTAGTACCATCAAGCACAACTTTACCAGTATCAATATCAACAATTACAATGCTAAGCCTATGCACATCATTATCGTAAATGGTGAGGTATACCTTAACGAGAACGCATTCCTTGATTTTGTTCTCAATGATTTCGAATTACATAAATATAACTTCCCTCAGGGAGAGGCTGGTAAGACGGTATTGGTAGAATCCCTAGTTCAACGTGGTTACGTCGAGCCCTATGATGATGAGCGTGTCGTTCACTACTTCATTCCGGGTATCTATTCGGAAAACGAAATATCAAACATCTTTAGAAATGGGATAGGGAAACTAGAATTCTATAACCTTCTTAAGCTAAGGTGGATTGGTTTAATCTTTGATTCCTATAAAATCCCTGACTCAGTGCCGGGTCTTTTTAGCGTTAATGCCAATAAAGACTTTATTTACATTGACGAGCAAAAAACAGTTACTGAATACAGAAGACCAGTGCCCGGTCGGGACGCTATAACTAAAATTACTGATACTGTTGAGACGGCTGTTCTTAAGGTTAATGATTTAGGCCGCTCCTCTGCCTCTATTGAGGTTGATATACATTCTAAGAAAAATGAAGGCTCATCCGACGATTTTGAGAAGAAAGCCGAAAGTGATAATGAAATTGATAATGACACGCAGATAGTTAAATCTGAGGGTGAGGAAGCAGCTGATCCTGTCATTCCTGATATAGAAGAAAGTGAAGATGAATCGGCAAAGGACACGGAATCCCATGTCCTGGTCAACCAACTTCATGAACTCCTTTTAAGCGCTCCACTTTCCAATGACTATATAGTGTGTGTTGATGCTGTCCCCTACCTCAACATAGATGCCACTATGGCATTGCTGCCGGGATTAGATGAAAAAGCATTCAGTGAAGAGCCCTATTTCCAACTGACATTCAGAGAAGGCTCTCTCGATGGAATGTGGATAGTAAGGGACATTGACGATCTGCGTTTAGTCCAGCTCGGCGATAACTGCGCCGGGTTCCAGCTCACCTATCATGAGCCAAGAAGGCCAACAACTTTAAAGTCACTTTTCAATACTTCTATGTATCAGGCATTAGTGATTAATGATGAGTCTTCTGTTGAAAACTCTGCCCCACGTCCAAAGCAAACGCTTGAGCTGCCTCCCCCACGTGTAAATGCAGTCGAAGAACATTCTGGCGACGTGGAATATCATGGAACCGATAGTGCATCCGCGACTGGTCCGCTGAAAACTGAGGCAGTGGAATATGAACATTATCAACATCTTTTTGAGAAAGAAGATGAAGAGCATGAGATCATTGATTATACCGATTTCACACAGCTTAGTGTTTCTCGGCCAGAAGTCGGTAGTTGTGCAACAAGCTCTTCGGTCCATAATGAAAAGCTTCTCCCCGAGCCGTCAGAATTACCAGAACTTAACCGAGAACAGAACGCTGATCCCCAGGGTACGATTGAACGCTCTATGGATGTTTCTGTAGGACAAGAAAACTCAGAACCAGATACTGAGGGTAACTGCCCACCACCAGCTGAAGTTGTGTATTCCCAGACCGAAGCAGCCGCAACCAGTGTGACGGCAAGTGAAGAGCCCGCCTTACCTCCTGTACTTGAAGAATCAAATGGAGAGCATGCGCCCACAGACGCTAAGGGGCATCATCTTTCGCCAGCACTGGCCAGACTGTTCGCCCCAACAGCACCGGTAGAAAAACAAAATCCCAAGCGCAACCGGAATAAATCATCGGACAAAGCAGAAGTACAAAAACCAGCATCACCTGTTTCTGGTCACAATCTGACCAGTAAAGTCTTTGCATCTACTGAATCAGACCAAAATGGTGAATTCTCGCTTATAAGCGAAGGTGACGTTACAGAGCTTGAATTTGTAGAAATTGCGTTAGTACTGCATCAAATTCTGTCCAAAATGGAGGTGGCGTTTAAAAGAAAGCGCAAAAACAGATTTATGGTAAGTACGCCTAATACTCTCTATCTGACCCAATCTTGCGTGGAAAAATTTGGGTCGCAGTTAGAGGCTCAAGATCTTTTCAATAAGCTTCCTCAGTACCTCGTTAATTCTGGTGCTGTGATCAATACAAAATGCCATGCATTTAACATGCCTACTTTGCTGGCCGCATCAGACCGGGCGAAAGTGGACATTGAACGAATTATCAATAACCTGAAAGAGGCTGGGAACCTATAATGTCAGATTCGAAGAGGACTAACCTCCATGCACAAGAGAATTTTTATCGGCCTATTCTTGAGTATCGTAGTGCCTCAATACTTTTGATTTGTTCGGTGTCTATGCTTTATATGGGACTTTCTTCAGACGGACTGGACATCGCCCCAATAGTTCTGTTCACCTCAATATTGCTTTTTTTGCTGTGCCTTTATCGTTGCAAAACAGCAGCGCCATTTTTGATGGCTCATTGGCGTGTATTCAAGCGACATTTCATGTTCGTTAGTCTTGATTCACTGCGTGTAATTAACAAAAGTAACTTTTTCTCCAATGAGCGAAAGTATCGTCAACTGGTTCAGGATTATCAAAATAAAAATAAGGATATACCCGAGCGAAAGTCCTATTTTTGTGATGGGTTTGAGTGGGGCCCGGAACATGCGGATCGGGCATATCAAATAGCTAATCTCTCCAGTGATAAACGTGAGATCGAGTTGCCATTCGTCTTCAACCCAATTAAGAGACATTTTGACGCAATGGCTCGTAAGATGGGCGGCAGCAATGCAATTTTTGCTGTGGAACGTAGGGAACCCATATTTGTAACTGAAGACAATTGGTTTGGTCATACTCTGATAACCGGAAACGTGGGTACCGGGAAAACGGTGCTACAGCGTTTACTAAGCATTAGCATGCTTCATCTTGGTCATGTTGTTGTTGTCATAGATCCAAAGAACGATGCAGAGTGGCGAGAGTCTCTAATGGAAGAGGCTAAGACCCTGGGTCTTCCCTTCTATAAATTTCATCCTGGCCAGCCAGCCTCTTCGGTCTGTATTGATGTCTGCAACACTTATACTAATGTTTCTGACCTAACATCTCGTCTTTTGAGCTTGGTGACAGTTCCCGGTGAGGTTAACCCATTCGTTCAGTATGCCAAGGCTCTCGTTTCCAATGTGATTTCCGGGCTTTCTTACATAGAGAAAAAGCCTTCTATTTATCTGATTCACAAGAACATGAAAAGCCACATGTCTATTGTGAATCTTACAGTCAAGGTAATGGAGTCATGTTACGCGAGATATTATGGTTACGATGTCTGGACCGAAAAAGTTAAGTACGTCGCTAACGATACCTTGCCGGTACGTTTCAAGCGTCTCGCTGAATGGTTTACGGCTCATTTCATGAATTACGAGGGGTCCGAACAAATAGACTGGTTAGATACTGTTTCCCAGCTTATTGATTACTCAATGTCCGACCCAGAGCATATGGCTAAAATGACCGCAGGTATTATGCCTGTTTTCGATATGCTCATTGAAAAACCTTTAAATGAGCTTTTATCTCCTATCCCGAACTCAGTATCATCAAGAGAAATTGTAACAAGCGAAGGGATGTTCAGCACTGGCGGGGTGCTATACATTTCGCTTGATGGCCTTTCAAACCCCGATACAGCAGCTGCTATTTCTCAATTAATAATGTCAGATCTGACCTCCTGTGCCGGTAGTCGCTACAACGCTCAGGATGGTGATATGTCAGCTAATTCCAGGATAAGTATTTTTGTTGATGAGGCACACTCAGCCATTAACAACCCTATGATTAACCTTCTGGCGCAGGGTCGTGCAGCGAAAATTGCACTGTTTATTTGCACCCAAACCATCTCCGACTTTATTGCTGCGGCAAGTGTTGAAACTGCCAATCGAATTACGGGGCTCTGCAACAATTATATAAGCTTGCGAGTCAACGATACTCCTACTCAGACGCTTGTTGTAGAGAACTTTGGTAAGAGTGCGATAAGCACAAATATGGTCACTTATACGACCGGTTCAGAAACATCTTTGCCGCATAATAACTTCTCAGGTTCAATCTCAGAAAGAAAGCAGACAACCTTAGAAGAGAGTATTCCAAAGGATCTCTTGGGTCAGGTCCCTATGTTTCACATAGTTGCCAGGCTTCAAGATGGCAGGAAGGTTGTAGGCCAAATCCCTATTGCTGTTGCTGAGAAACAAATGAAGCCAAACACAACTCTGTCGGAAATGCTTTTCAAGAAGGCCGGAAAAGTTACTTTGCGTCAAAATCTCGATATCAAAAATCTTAATAAATTTCTAAGGAAGTTGCATTGATGGATGAAAAAATTGTCCTGACGCGCCAGCAAATTTTAAGCTCTGCACTAAAAGTCAGCAAATGTCGCTCGCTCGTAAAAAGGCGCTTTCAGTCTTTGGGTTTAAAGTACGCAGATTCTCAGGAAGTTCGAGATCGGCTAACTAAGATAGAAAAAAACGCGTTTCATCATTTGGGAAAATTTTGTCAGAGCAACGATATCGATTCCCTATTCTCCATGGCAAATACCCTGTCTGAGCTTTTCCTTTTAAAGGGAGAGTTGATCACGACTGATCCCTTTGGGGACCGTGAAACCAGCTACTGGTCGGTACCACAAGGTTCATGCCATGAATGGATTCAATCGCTGACCACCAGCGAAGGTCCTGAACGTAAATTCGTTAGTTTCCGTATTTCTTTCGATAACAATGACGAACGGTGTGATCTTGTAAAGAAGAATGCCCGTATGCTTGGTTGTTATCTTTTGCCTTATTTCGTCGATTTGACACGCACGGTGGGCGCATTCATTAATTTGCCAGGTAGTGTCTCTTTTAAACAAGTACAGCGCATCAAACCCCAGATTCATCCAGAAACAACACATAGTCATATAGTTACTATTGAGGACTCTCCCTTTCTTTCTCGGTTAAAATTTAAAATCATTACTGCCATAGATCAGCTTCCTGACCCTAATGGCCTTTATACAAACACCTTTAACAGCATTATTGACCGTGCACTGCTGACTCATCTCAAAACCGAACAGGAAAAAATAGATAGTCCAAGAGTCTGCAAAAATGTGATTTCGGCTTTTGCCGACTCAACTCTTTCTCTGCCGGTGTTTAACATCGGCCTAAACGAGCAGTACAGATACTGGACGCCGTGGGGCATCAACTTTATAGAATTTTCCCGCCAGGCCGCAAAAGCAAGGACCGCTGTATTTGTTCCTGATGTGGGACAGATCGAGTGGAAAAGCGCAGAGCATAAAGAACTGGCGGAGTTAAGCCTCATCGACCAAATCATACCTAAACAGTACCACTGGCTCCTGGGTATCCCGACGATGTGGCGTAACAACTATTGCAATCACGATCAGAGGCTAGCTCTTTTTCGTGAATGGAGGGAAAGCAATGGCTGCGGATAATACAAGCAGAGCAGCAGTGCTCAGAACAATGCTTTTTTTTGGCATGGTCATTTATTTTGGTTACAGCTTGGCTTTCCAGAATACCGAGGAGCTCAAATATCAGATTACTCAGGAGGTTAATGCAAGCCGGTCCATCATATCAAATGACCGTTGGAAGTCTGTTATTGCAAATAGTGAAGCGACTTTAAATTGGTTGGTACATGACTATAAGTTAATTGACTATCTGAATACTATTCTGATCCCTGACACCAAAAAACCAGCCAGAGGTATTAACATTGTTGCTGAAAAATTTACCTCTATTAATTACACTATGGCCAAAAACATACCCCTCTTACTTTATCAGTCCATTTTCCGGTGGAACTTAATCCTGGGGTGGCTAATCGTTTTTCTGCCCTATCTATTTGCCATGCTAGCAGATGGAATGTACCAGTGGAAATTGAAGAGGTACGTATTTGGTAAGGTTACAGTTCAGTTTTATCGTATTTGGTTTCGAGCATTTTGGGTGATCAGTGCTTTAACGATGGTCTACCTGGTCATGCCGAATATGTCTCTATTTAACAATATCGCTCAACTTTTCCCACCAGTCGCTTTATTGATACTGGGAATTGCATTGAATCGCTTGTGGTCTAACTTTCAAAAACTCATGTAAAGGTGGTCAGATGTTAAGCAGTAAAAAAAGGAAGTCCCCTACAAATATCAAAGAATCGCTCAATGATAACGCTGATCGTTTTTATAAGATGTTTCGCATTCATACCACGGCAAAAGTTGCTATGTCGCTAATTGCCATGACCGCTGTAGGGTTTTCTTTCTACAATCTTTACGAACAATGGCAGGACGCTGAAGGGAAGAAAGACCATATAGCTGTAATACGGATTTCTGGCGAGATGGGTACCGGCTCGGAAACGGGCGATGGAACAGTGATCGCAACAGCTCTTGCCAAAGCTTACAATAATCCCCATGCCAAAGCAGTAATTATCGAGGCAGAGTCAGGTGGTGGTGGTCCCTCTGACGCCATCATTATTTACCGCCAGATAAACGCGCTTAAAAACCACCAGCCACAGATTGAACGCGTATCAGATGCCGGTGGCTCTCTTTCATCTGTAGCCGCTGACAAGAGTAACAAAACCGGGAGCACAAAACGTGGCGATGAAGCACGGTCGAAGCAAAACTCCCTCGAAGTACTCTCCAGCGGTACCGGTCGTTTTTTCTCTGATATCGCAGACTCATATAAACCAATCATCGTTAGTGTGAAAGGCATATGCGCATCCGCATGCTATTACGCGGTATCGCCCGCTGATGCAATTTATGCCGACAGTAATGCCCTGATCGGTTCTATCGGTGTGCGTATGGACCACTGGAATCTGTCAGAGATCATGAGCACAGTAGGCGTCAAGAATGAGCCCCTTACGGCCGGTGAGTTCAAAGATGCTCTTGACCCCTTCCACCCATTGTCCGATTCAACGAGGGAGTTCATGCAGAAGGAGATCCTGAACACGATGCATGAAAAATTTATAACTGATGTTGAACTTGGACGGGGTAAAAAGCTTCTCTCGCGTCATGATGCCGATGCTGTTTCTCTCTATTCAGGCCGTGTATGGCCAACACCTCAGGCAGTTAAGTACGGCCTGGTGGATGGAGATCTTACGTCAGTAGAGATCCGTACACGTCTTTCAAAAATGTACTCCACTGACACGTTCAAAAACTACAATGAGCCTCATCGTAATCTCCGTTCTGCACTCGGCATGCTGATGAGCCTGTCTTCAAATATTGAGAGCCTTACCGGTACCACTACCCGCTTGGTAGAATCTGTTAATGCCACCAGCTACCCCTCTGTGAGGTAACATGGATGCTTTCAATCTGCTGTGGAGCATTACGGGGGTAGCTTTCATTATCCTTATTTTCGTCGTGTTGCTGTGTCTGTTGGGTTTTATGACCTCTGCCATAGCGGAACGGCGGACTGCAAAGGCAATTGAATCTGGGCTTCCTGAAGAAGCTCAGGGGCTACTTAGTGATCTCACCTTTCAGTTGTCGGCTCATAGCACTACGCAGGTTGATCACATTCTCGTAGCCCCACATGGTATATACGTCATAGAGCAGAAAAACTACGTAGGCAAGCTCTACGGTACTCTGGAGGAAAGCCACTGGCGGAAATGGACTCAGTCCCGAACCCTCAAGTTGCAGAACCCGTTTAAGCAAAACCAGGGGCACATCAGGGCTATTCAGTCTGCTCTTAAGGCTAGAGAACTGGAATGTATCAATGTCGTCATCATAAACGGACGTTGTAAGTTTGATGGCATCAAGCCGGAATGGTTATGTATGGGGATGGACGATTTTATCCATAAAGTCAAACAACGACGAGGGCTACGGTTGTTCACACCGGAGTCTGTTCAGCACATCTGTTCGGTGTTGAAGTCAACAAGGAAGTCGCCAGGGCTCTATACGGACCTTACTCATATTCACAACATAACGACAAAGTACAAAGCCCCGATGAAATTCGAGCAACGAGTAACATACATTCTGCTCAACTTTATCCATTATCTGTGGGCAAGTCTGTTCACTAAGCAGAAGCCTTAGCGCTCTATCATTGGTAAGGCTGTAAAATGTCTGCAAAAGGCCCCATCGGTAAATTGTTGGGGCTTTTTCTTTGCGTAGTTCTGATACGGTTTATCCTGTGGAGCATTATGGCCACCAGCCAGCTGGTGACTGGCCAACGCTTTGTATGACGTAGCCTACTCAGGGCAGGTTATTTTAGAGGGACCGATTTTTATCCGGGCTAATTTAGAAAGAGATAATTTGAACTTAGGCGGGCTGACCACCAGCAGAGAGGTAAATCACTAGCCGGTGATATTGACAGAAGTCGTCAGGGGTTTAACGCCGGAATATTTTGCCAGGCCTCCTGCAAGGTCTGCAAGACTTCTACAAGTGATAGTGACGGCCACAGGACTGTTTCCGTCATTATCACTCCAGGTGGCTCGCACTCTACTGGTACCAGAATTAAAACAACACGAGTTCCTTTTACCTGGTAGGCAAGGTTTACTGCCGGTTGGCGGTAGGAGGCCAGTACACCCTCACCATATTGAGCAGGGTTACTTGCCCATTTCCGCACCATTGCATACACCTGAGGCATATACCGACTATCCAGATCCCCTTTGGGCCGTCTGAACGGCACGATTTCTTCTGAGCGGTAGGTGGTCGTTGTTGTATTGGTTGTCATCTTTGTCACCTCCCCTGTTCGTCCATTTAGAGTTTTAAGCTGCTTTACACATCACACTCAACTGATTATTTAAGCTGGTCATCGTCTCTGGCCAGCATAGCCCAACCATTCGCCTGGTTTTCGCGGGAGTAAGGATTCATTTCAAAATAACTATCTACCGCGTCGCTGTCCGCAACAGAACTGTTGTTAGCTCTCTTTGAACCCTGAACCACTACAGCATCAACCTCTGCGGCTTTCCCGTTGCGCTGTACCAGGATTTTAACTGTCTTGGGCTTACGTCTTGCGAGCAGTTTGTTGGCGATAAAAAGCACAACAATCCAGGCCAAAAGCACGTATAAAAATGTATTCATAATGCCCTCCTTTGTATGTGATTATTATACCTGCTTCCATTGCAGGCCAAACAGGTTCGGTGCATGAAAAATAGACTTCTCTCCGGCGTATAGCAATCTACTTACTGATCTGTTTTCGTATCAAACTGTATGGCATAACCGAGGGGCGTACGTGGTGAGTCAGAAAGTTACTTTTCCGTAATAGTTAATTTCAGATCCTTCTTCCAGTTACGCTTCAGTATAAAACCGATACCCTCTAATTCAGCATCCTTCACGTTTAATACGCTTCACTTTAAGGCAGGGCTTTTCGGTTGAAATGAATTCTTTTTCCGGTTGCTGGACATGGGTTTCATCCTGAAAGTTAAAATTGCAGGCTATCAGTCACCACCACCACCTCCGTCACCTCCTCCACCGCCACCATCACAACCACCAGCTATGCTATTTTCACCATTACAATCACCTCCGAGGGAGTTCAAATGGCTGCTCCCCTGTAGATGGTGTCCTTGCCAGATCGAACCCGAACCAGCGCCTCCTGAGCGTCTTTGCTTGCCCTGAGGCAATTGTGCAGGCTCACCAGCACCGGCGGTCCCAAAAATGTCCCGGGCAATTTTATAAAGAAGGTAAAAAGGTACGCCCAGCATCATAAAAAAGATTACTGAAAATATTACACGTTCCATTGATGATCTCCTGTCTTGTGAGAGACCAGTTATATCAGGGTGATTCAGTATTTCCGTTTAGAAAAGAGTACTAATTTGGCCCTGTTCGATCTTAATTTGCCATCCGGGAAAAAGTCATAGGGATAGGCCTGCCAGAGTCAATAACTTCCAGCAATCTGGAGGAGACTCCGGCTCTCTGAGCCCTCATGGATGGTACGGCTTTACGCCCTGTAAACAGATTCACGTTCCGCAGGACAAACATCGACTACTGACGTCTCATATTTGCTGACGCTAATCCGACGTCTCATTGCCGTCTGCTTGTTTTCTTTAAAGGGTGTATTAGACGAATATCAAATCGGAATGGTAGGGGATGTGTGGGCACCATGCCCGGCCCTCTTTGAGCATCTGAGAGATTGGAGACCTAGCCGGGTAAGATAGCTACTTTCTTACGGGTTACCCTTCAAATCCAAAGACGAAACGGACGCTGCCGTTCTCCACGTGGAGACGCTTTACTTCTTCGACAAATTCCTGGATCACCTCTCCGGCGTTATCGGGTGGTATGGCTGACAAAATTTCTTCCGAAGTCAGCCATGAGTATGAATGTTCACCGAATAAATCATCATCTTCGGACGGTATATCATCAGGTAATCCGCGTAATGCGTGGATAAAAACTCCTGATGTGCTCGCCCATTCACGATCTACATCAAATCCGAGCCAGGCAAAGTGGAGATATGAGCGGTCCCCTTTATAATTGCTTGATAAATTTATCCATTTACCAGGCTTTTCTTCCCTTTGAAATCGCCAGCAGATATCAACGCCCATTAAGAAACTCCATGACTATCGTTAGTATGAGATAACTATCATTTCAGAATACTATGACTTCTTCCCGTATAGAACTAATCGCTCACGCCATTTAGCAACTTACTTTTTTTACGTACGCTTGCAGCGCAGTGCCTTGAGAGAAGTAAGTAAGACTGGGCGGAGCCAACCGGTTCCGCCACCTCGCTCATCGGCTTTTAGGCGTAAGCACTGAAGTCAGCCTCCATGCTAACTGGCGAGCCTGCGAAAGTCAGACTCGTTGTTATAAAGCGGCATATCGTAAGCAGTGTCAGAAATGAACATTCGGATCTGCTCAAGCGTCATGCCACAATGAAAACGGGTTACGCTCACATTGGCCCGGGGGAAGTCAGCACAAAATGCATTCAATACATTCTCATGGACAATGCCAATGTTGATCAACGCAGCTGGCCCGTTGTCACGGAAGGATACGACACGGAATCCCCCATACCAGCCTGACTGGGAGAAAAATGAAAATGCACTGGTTGCCAGACCATTAGACAGGTCATAGCGCAATTTCCCGCTCAGAGACTGGCTGTCTCTGCTGTACACGCGATTAATGAAAATGCCGGGACCAACTTCTACCGGCTGCTTGTTGCTTGCTAAACACGGAAAGCCCACCAGCGAAACCTCCCTTTCTCCTGAACATTTTACCTGATACCCGGCAGTGAGAAAGTCAGTCAGTTCTACGCCAGAAAGAGCATTAATGGCCGCGATATCGGTAGTCAAAATATTAACGTTTTTCATATTCATCTCATCTATATTCTAAAGTGCGTTTTTGTCTATCAGCCCGAGGGTTGAAAACTTGAATATTTAATGTGACAGATAAATACCTGTCACCTTTTCAAAAACTGCTTGTAATTGAATATCGAGAGAGTCCATTTTAAAATCCACCAGCTCAGCTTTATTATCGCAAACCGAATAAAAATAGGAGTCAAATGCGTCTGTATCTTCATCTTTAAAAATACGGAAGGAATTAATTTTATTATGCCCTTCAAATTCGGCATGAATACCATAGCGAACCGAGCCGTCATCGAACTGAACAACCCGTCGTACAGAATTAATCCGGACGTACTGTTTTAAGGCCCTCGCGAAATCGGCATTTAACGCCAACGCTCGTAAGATTGAATCAGCGGTTTCATTCTGCTTTTTACGATCATATTCAAACATCCCACAGCCGGTGTTACGAAAGACCGGCTGAAGAGCATTAACCAGGTTGAAGGAATCCACGTTTCTGTCGTTTCTGTACATGAGATATCTCCTGCCCCTCCGCTATACGAAGGGGCTTGATAGGGTTACTGCCAGGCTGCGATCACTTCTTCGCACTGGAAATGAGATAAGCACTGCTGGAGTAGAAGAGCCAGCACCGCTGTGTTAGGGACGCGATTGTTACACCACGCGTTGAATAGCAGCTGCCATGGACCGGCATAATACCCGGCCAGTTTCTTTTTTTGTTTAGCTGTACGGCAGCTGGAAATGGCCTGCTGATAAAGGCTTTCATTCTCATCACCAGCCCGTTTTTGCAGAGTGCGGTAAATATACGAATATAGACTGTCAGAACAGTTTGAAGCGTACGCCAGTTGTTTTTTCATAATACCTCCTGTTTAGAAGCATTATATGTAAACAGCCTCAGCGGCTAATAACCCGAAGCAATATAATTTGCATTTTTTCTGTTTCTGAAGACGCTTTTTAGATTAATATTTCCTGAGTTATCGCAACTTATTATTCTTCCCGTCTGCTGTTTTATTTACTCCCCAGTTAGTAATCACGCCAAGTCGGCGCAATTTTTCACGTTGTTCATAAATAAAAAAATCGCCAAGGCAGTCTTTTAAAACTTCACTATCCTGATATTTTATTTTTTGAAGCATCCTCGCAGCTATAGCGCGTTTAAGGAATATGGCTGCATCAGGCTCAAGCATTTGTGAGGACTGTCTGACGGTCTCCTGCATGTCGACGATACTGCTGAGCTTTCGTCTGACCACGCTTAGCATAGTGTCCGGGAACCGCTTAGCGGCTGAATATAACCCGCAACAACGTTACGCATTGTTTTACTCACTGCAATGTTCCATTTAAATCTGTTTGTTCCACCAGCTGCTAACATCAGCGTTATTCATCCTGAGGCTTTGCCCGTGATATACAGATCAGAGGCAGCATGGATGAAATTGCCAGAGTAGATCACTGCATGCGCGAATAGTGGTTTGTATTCAGTTCTGCGTTTGCCTGCTTTTCCAGTGCTGTCATAACCCGGCGGAGCATCGCCAGAGCCTGAACAGGCGAGCTCCCAAACTGCACTTTCACTTCATCCGTATCATGATCCTGAATCAGGTCGAGGATGTTCACTTCGATCCCTGCCCCGTTTTCATCTTTTGCCGTGCACTGAATACTTACCCGTGTCACCGAATCCGTCAGGACTGGCAGTGGGTTAGTCTTGTCTACGTTGCTAACAGCCTTCTTCATTACCCTGTTTCCCCTTGCCCTGAAAAAGTTACCGACCCGTCCGGATGGAGGGGTCGGTCAGAAAATCATGCCTGTCCCTTGTTCATCTTCTCAGCATGCTTACGCAGGTACTCTTTCAGGTCAGCATGAGCGTTGATGATATCGTTCATTTCATCATTGGTCAGAACAAGCGTGTAAGTATCAGTGCTGACAGATTCACCTTCTTTAAGCTTGGCTTCTTCAGCAATACGTTCAAAAATCGGGATCGCGGTGTCGGCAATGACGGTCACGGTCTTTTTGTTCAGAACGCTGGACATGGATGGTGCTTTACCTGCCGGGTTCTGTTTAGGAGCGCTGTCCTTTGGAGCCGGAGCTGGTTCCTGTACCGGTGGCGTAACAAGCGTCTCTGTATTGCTTTCATCATTCAGTTGATCCGGTACCGGGGTGTTAACGGTAGCATTACCTGCCGGTTGCTCATCACCGGAGTTTTCCGGAGTCTGCGGATCTGCCATGCGCTCTTCTACCTTGGCAGCTTTGACGAATTTCAGCGTGTTTTTCGTCGCCTTACCATAGATGGAGATCGCCTTGTTGATGTTATCTACCGCATCCTCACCGCTGTACATATACTCGTCCAGCGCAACGTACATGCTCACCTGATCGCTCACAAGCATGGTCTGTAGTTCAGAAGGCAGGTCCAGTACGCGAACCATCTGGCGAAGATGCTGCTCTGATTTACCGCGTTTTTTTGCCAGTTCCGCAAAGGTCTTAGGCTCTTCTTTATCTTCAACCAGACGCTTAATTGAAAGCGCTTCAGCTACGACAGACAGCGCCAGATTGGAGTTGCCGGTCAGGGTGAAGAGTTCTGCTTTTGAAGCGCTACCGCGAAACTCTTCGCAGCGAATACGAGTAATGCGTTCACGCCCTTCTGCTTCCAGCTGGCGGTTTGCAATAGCGATGGAACGGATACGGCAAGCCCCCTGACGCAGTACAGGTACGCCATTAACCATCTGAACAACGATAGGCGTCACGCTGAACGGGTCTTCCATGTAGGCATCGGCCAGGCTGTTCAGGTGTTCCACAACGTGAGGCATTGAATAGTAGAGCTCGCCCATACCGGCCGTGCGGGTGTTAAAGCCTTCCTGCTCTACAACAACCGAAGGGTCAATGATAAGGCCGTTGCCTTTACGGGCACCGTTACCAGTGCGTTCCAGGTAACCACGAAGGCTGATTTCGTTGCTGTTGTTTTTTACTTCAGTTTCGATTGCGGACATTTTTGTTCTCTCTTTTGGTTGGTTGTTTAACTGCGCTACAACACAACAATACCAGGTTCGACATTTTTCCTAATAGGTTGCGGAGAAGAAAAAGTAACTTTTCTTAAAAAAATTTTCCTGAGGCAATACTACTCGATCCGTCCGTTTTAAATCTTCACAACAGTGGGCCGTTTTTACGTTTAAGCAAAATAACTGGTTCAGAAGGTGACTCAGAGAGAAAAGTTACTTTTCCGGTTGTCTGGGCCAGTGATGGGAGAGTGGCAGGACAGGAATGGCTAAACCGGTGCGGGTCTCTTGTAAGTCGCAGGGGATTCAGGAGATATAGAGGTAAACTGGTACGTTCAGTTTTTGGATTGAGCCGGGCTTTTGGCCCGGGCTTAAGGAAGCAGAAATTTGAACGAACTGGCAGGTAATGCTTTATGCCGCCGACAGCTGGCCGTCAGTGCTTTGCTGTTCTGGTTTGACAGTTGGGGGATAACCGGCAGTTAGCCGCTGGCATTCCGCATCACAGAAAGCCCTGAGGTTGCTGAAGACAGACTCCATGAAATCAGCATGAGCATACGAGTCTACAGGACGTGTCTTGTTATCTTTCATCTTGTTCTCCTCAATCATTATTAAAACCAGCGGATTTAGTTTCTGGCGCTCCATCTGCTGACCGGCTTTCCCAGAGAGCAGCGATGTGTCGGGTTCTGTTTCTCATTTTATCGTTTTCATCGGGCCCATCCGGGCGTATAAGAGACCGATTTGGCATGTTTAGGAAACGTACTGGCGTAATTAAAAGCTGAGGTTGGATTTGGAATAAAAGGATGCTTTTCCCGTTTGTCGGGTCTTTCGCCACCGCTGCACGATGATTCTGTCAGGCATTCTGCGCCCTCCCAGGCTGCACATCTGGAAACAAGCGTTGGGATGTTCCCTTCCCCTGCTCACCGCAGAAAGATCGGCAAGTCCCGACGGTCGTTCCGTACGAGCCGGGTCCAAATAATGAATAAATACAACGCCACTTCAATTGTATTGACAATAGAAGTCAGGAGGATCATAGTGTCATTCATGGTGCGGCTTTCGCACCACCGCCCCGGCGGTACCGGGCAGAACTGGAGTACCTCATGAAACTTTCCCGTCAGACGACTTCTGATACTTCTGTTGATGGCCGTTCACGCGCATATGCCTGGGGCCGTGTCCATTATTTCATTATCGAACATGCACCAATGGCTGAGCTGGTCGCTATTGACGAGCTGCTGGAAAAAGCTGGCTGGATCAATGACGGCTGTCCGAACTATGAGAAAGATGACGAGTTTGGTAATGCTGGTTACAGCTGTGGTTACTGGATCGATATTGACAGCGTGGGAAGCTTCAAGGCTGACTACAAACGTCTTAAGGGGGAGATTAGTGCGCATATCGCCTCAAAGGCGGCAGAGGTGGAGATCCGCGTACTGGACTCGATGTCCGACAAAGAATGTAAAGATGTTGCCTCGGTGGCATCTACTGTTCGCCGTGACTTACGTACGCAGTCCGAATCGCTTCATTCACTGCGTACAATCGTAACGGTTGATCATTACAATCCCTATGTGACCACCAGCCGCCCGCTGAGCATTTCCGCCTGGACACTTATCCACGACTGTCTGAAAACAGGCACCATCAATGACGTCTGTTCACGGTTGAGTTCATTAATCCTACACTCTGAAGCCGCGATTGCCCGTTGTAAGGGAAGCTCCGACTACTCTTCGGAACACGCTCAGCTATCGTTTTTTGCTGGTAACGACTATGTCACCAGACGCACCCTTGTTGATGCAGCTCACGAAGAGGCTCTGCGAATGAACCGCCGCTTTGATGAACGCATTGCAATGAACGCGGATTCTGATGCCAAAAGGCTCCAGTGCGAATTCAACCTTAGCAACCATGTCGTACAGCGTAGGACCGTTGAATCTGCTCATATCCAGGCACTCAATGAAGACGTCACCCGTTCACAGGCGGAACCACGCTGCCCTGGAAAGCTTCTTCTGAATATGACCAGTCATGAGGAAGTGCGGGACTCACTGAGCGCCTGTTAGTCCAGCGACACCCCCTGCGGCTCTACTACCGGGCCGCAGTCTGCTCCTGCCCAGATGGTGCCAGTGGTGTAATGAATTTGTTTAATAAGGCTAAGTATGATGAATAAAGAACAACTAATCGACAAACTGGAACGCGTGGTATGTGGTCAGTACTCCTACGAAATGCAGGAGCTTGCGTATTCGGCCCTCTGCTGCATTAAAGGCACCCCGGACGACTGCGCTAAGTTCCCTGTTACGCGTCCGCTGCCTGACACCTTAGTGGACGTATGGGACGAAATCGGGCAATACCTTGGCACAGGCAAAGCCATTGAAACTCGCAGTTGCGGCGTTTCGCTTCTGCTTCATGGACACTGCTACGATTCAAATCATGTGCTTTACTGGCGCAATGCTGGCGCACTTCCAGCAGCTTGCGATACGCCACTGGCTGGTGGGTCTCGCAAACTGTTCACCTGCTCAGCCTGTGGAGTGGACGGTCTGGATGAACCACCTGAAACCAGTTGCCACTGCTGCACAGAGGGGGCCCACTGGGTTGAGAGCAGGCTCTTCACCTCCGGGCAGGCAGATCCTGAAGAATTTAGACCCGTGGCGGTCGTGAAAGAGTGTGCAGGCTCAACGCCGGATGATCGGCTCATCTGGAGTGTGATTGAACAGCTCAACGGCGAACTGGCGGAAGGCGATAAACTATTTAAGCGACGCTGACAGATCACGGCAGCATTTATAACAGACGAACTCCAGAATAATTTAAAGCAACCATGAACATGAAAAAGCCCAAAGCTGCATTACAGAATGCCATGAAAGAAGATGTGCCAGCTGTGACACAGATTCAGATGCGATCTACGGTTTCCAGAAAGGTTCGCTATGTAAAACAGGCAAATCGAGAGGGTCTGAAATTATCTGAGTGGATGTCGCGGCATCTCGACGCTGTCTGTGATACCGCAGATGAGATTCATAAAGGCAAACGCTCAACTCCGGTTGCGCCTGGGAAGATTCCCCCAGAGGTATACCAGGTGATATACGATCAGTGCGGCGGGTTCGTGGAGTGTGATGCTAATGCCCAGGTTATCTGGGAAGCCTGCCGTAATGCCATTCTTAACGGAGACAAAGGGTAAACGGCAGGTATCGCCTGTCATTTTACCCTTGTGAGGACAATACTGATGAACCATGAGAGCCGAACTGTATACCTGAACACGGCCATTGAGGCCCTGCTGAAAGCTGAGGCGGCTCTGAACGATCTGGCATTAGCCTATGAGCTTAAACCTGATGAAAAGGCAAGCGCATGCCATCCCAGAACCGGCACACTTTCCACTGCGTCCCAGGTAAAAAAAATCCGCCGTGTCCTTGAGAAGCAGAAGGTATGAAGGGCTGCATCAGCCAGGCCCGGATATAAATACATGCTCTGCCAGGTGAGTACCACTGCCCGGTAGCCGAATGATAAGTTTTGATTTCACGGTTGCAATTTCTCCCTCTGGCATCACTGCTCCACGATGCACCCCAATCAGCTTAGCGTCTGAAAATGAAGATGCACCGGACCTGCATGAAGCGGAACGGTGCCCAGCTGAGTGTTTGTGGGCACAATGAACCGCAATTTCATGATGGGAATGAAAGATGGCTGGTGGCCCGCTGATATGAACGCTTACCCTGCATAACGTTACTAACCACAATCTTTTCACTAAAAGAAAAAAGGGTTCCTCCGCTTTAGAGGAACCCTTTCAAAAGGTGCCGATGGCATACTAATCCACACCCTGAAAAGAGGGGGTTGCCCCCCTCTTTGTCAGCTACTTACCGGATTCGTAGGCCAGGATAGCAGATACCTCCCTTGTTCCGTCTTTCATCCGCAACTCGCAAAGCGAGTTTCGTGTGAGCCAGGTGAATATCAACAGCGTTAAACAAACTATTAATATGCACAAAACAATGGGTTGGTTCGGCATTTTCATGGCCTTCTTCTCCTTGCATTTAAGCAGGCAAGAGGCTACGCTGTGTGTGACTAGCATACAGGGGCCTCGGGTTAATTGAAAAATTACTCGGGGCTTTCTGCTTTTACCACAGTCAAACAGTGTTACCGCTGGCTGGGGCAAAAGCCTCCAGCACCAGCGTCATTATATCACTCTGCCCTGATCAGCCAAACACCCTGCCTGCATAAATCATTGATTTATAATTTATTTGACATGAGTCACTTCCGGTTGTCGGAGACAGTCTTTTTACACTAAAGAAAAGGGTAACGGGCAGCTGCTTGGTCGGAACATACAGTGCAGTTCCTGCCCGTTTAATTTCCGGATGCAATGGTAGGATCAGGAGGCACTGGTTCCGTTGATTAGGGAAAGCTTATGTGCCTGAATACGGCTGTATTCGAGATGGGATGGAATATTACAGATGCGCTCCAGTCGATCATGCAGCCTCGTGTAGGTCAGTCGATGAATACCGGACATTTCATCAAGTAGCCAGCGCTTGATGTAAGGGTTACAGGAAAGCCGGGCAAGATCGTCGTCATCCACTTCGTCAAAGAACCAGTACTGCTCCATCGGGACTACCTGAAATATCCACGGCCGGGGATAGTCCCCTGTGACAACCAAAAACCATGCGAGAAAGCATAGACACAGCTCAACGATCATCAGCATCGAAAATTGCGAATAACTTAGACCAGGCACATAGGGTGAACTATCCGCAACATACCCCCTGAACAATTCCGCCACAAGGTAGCCCAATAGCGACAAGGCCAGCATCAGGGTCAGGATTAATCCCCCATTAAACGCTACCGAAGCCTTTTGAACCCGATCAGGTGCTGTCCGGCTGCGATAGTTGGTCACTACTCTTTCTACAAGTGCCCTTATGGCAGCCTGTTCTTTACTGACATCAGCTCCGGAAAAACCGGACGGGCTTTTATTTAATTCAGTCATACCCCACTCCTGTTATGTGCTCTACTGAACAAACACGTAGATCATACAGAGCTCACGGACGCACTCCTGCCAGATAAAGGAGGGAATTTGGCTGTAAGACGGTTAGCCAACAGTTCAGGTTATGCGTGGGATCCGGCCAGTCAGAAAGGATTCCGTTATTAACAGGCAAGGTTAAAGGCAGATGGACGTTGAAATTGTGGATGCTAAAAGGGGGTATTACTCTTTTTCCTGCATAGCGGCTTTTTCAGCCCGGGTGGCCAGGCGAGCATTTCCGAAAGGTTCACGGACAAGCAGGGGCTTCTCCTTCTTCCAGCCCCTGATAGCCGTTTCTCCAAAACGACGTGGTGCATTGCCGTTCCAGCGAGCAATCACATGATTATCATGAATTTCTATAATGACAACGGGGTGGACAATGACCGTTGTAATGGTGGTATTTCCCATTTTGGTACGGGTTACAGACCAAACCTGCATCCCGGATTCCAGCTGGCTGATTTTCATATTATATCCTTAAGCCATCACGAACTGCGCCACAAAAATTAATGTGGCGCAATTTACCATAAACAATAAACATCAGATACCCGTGAAGAGATTTCCCTTTATTTTAAAATTCTTCTGGAGAAAAAATGATATTTCCAGAAGAAGTCAGCGAAATTCAGAAACGGCCATCACAATGGTGCTGCGCTGACGCTGGCGTTCTGCCTTGCGCTGCCTGCGGCGATAGATCTGTTTTGCGCTGACGTAAGGGCAGTCCTCACGGGTATACCAGCAGCAGCCGCAAGGTTCGGGCCGGGGTTTTCCGGCAAGTCCAAATGGTTTCATCAAGTCACCTTTTTAATATTTTTAATGGCAAGATACTTCCCTAACACATTGTTTTATCGCATATAACGCTGTTGCATAAACAGATACAGATAACCCTCAGGAGAAAACATGCAAAGGTTATCAGTGATAACCGCATCCAGATACCGAGTGTCAGTCTGTAAACGTTTTATCACCAGAAAATGTGCTGCCGCAGCCTTAATGCCAGAACTACCGTTTACAACATTATGTATACCCGCTTCGAATAACGAACGAGCATGAATTACCTTTTCCCGGGCCGCTTCGATCTCCGCATTAATAACGCATTGCCGCGCCTGGATGACTGCCTCTCCGCTTAGATCGCGGAAATTCATTAGAGATGTGATCATGATTGACTCTCCAGATTATGTGGAATCATTATAACAACTGGCATCCCGCCACAAATAACCTGAGATAAATTCTTTGAAATATTCCAATATATAAGGAATTACAGTCGGAAAAGAAACGATGAAATAGTGCCGACCGCTTAAAATCGATAAATTAAAGTGGACGGCACTGGAATGAAAAACTGAAAGTAGTAAGACCGTAATTATCCTTCACGGATGTAAGCTTTATAAGTGGAGTACTGGCAAAGCTTTGCCAAGTACTTCGGCGGTTGTGTCTACGATTTTACGGATGTCATCGATCTGCGAAGGCTTATTCAACACCACCGTAAAAAGCTCTCCTTCGTTATCAGCCTGCTCGCAGTTTCCGTATCGGCTCCCGTCGTACAGCTGCACAATACGTGACATAGAAGACTTTGTTTGTTTCATGGCTTTGCACCTGCTTTTAGGCAGTTTGGTTACTGGTTATCAGAAGCTGGTTTCATGCGCTTCCGGCTGGGACACGAACTGGTATTTGACGCCGCCAGGCACACCTACTGCTTCGGCAATAGAGTCGCAAAGCCGCGATAAATCATTTAGTGTCATCGGATATTCAATATCTACAGAATATAAAGCACCTGCATTTTCAGCATCTTCGATGTTTTTATACTGGGCACTAAATATAGCAATGGTCTGAATTTCGTGGTTATGCATGAACCGGTCCTTATTAAATTATAAAAGCCACCCGAGAGTGGCCTGAGTTGAAACTTAAATCTGTGAAGTATTTTTGAGAGATTTTTTGCGATCCAGATGCCGGGCAACAATGGTTCCGATAACAAGTAGCGTGATGACCGCACTGAAGAAGGTGCTGTCAGGGACGCCCTGGAAAAAATCACTGAAACTGTAAACAATAAAAATCAATGCGCAAAAATAGAAAACGATACGAACATAAGGGGTAAAAAACATTTTCATCGGTTGCCTTCCATTCAGGGAGAATTCTCAGTAATTACATCACACCTGAAGAGAAAGTATTTCCGTATAAATGAGCATTTTCGACATATCAGAGGGCGAGATTTATTCATAAATGAGGTAGAAAGGGTCACGCTTGAGGTGAAAGTTACTTTCCTGGCTGCGAACGAACTATCTCAAATGTTAGAGGTGTGCGTTCGCCTTAAGAGCCTCATGCCCTGAGGAACTCAACTTGAGCCGATAGTATAAACCTGGCTCCAGGTGCCTTGCTGGCTGGCATAACTCCACGAGGCCGAGCCGGAACAGGACCGGAGAGCTCCTGCACGTCACATCATCAGGATTCCCCATAAACGTACGCCGTTCTCTGGCCCGTCTGAAATTGCCAGAGATATCATAGACCGTGCCGGATGCCATCCGTCGTAACACGTAAATCTGTGCCATTGTAAGCTTCTGGGCGGAACTGCTTAAACCTGACATACCTTCACCCTCCTTATATAAAACAATCCGCCAGCAGCTCGACTGGCGGACAATGTTTGACTGGCAACAGCAAGGACATACTATTTGGTGACGAGTTTGATCTTGGTTTCACTCATTCGAAGTCGAAACTCCTGAAAACCCTGCTCTACCGCTAACTCAAGCCACTCAACGGGAATGGTATAGCTACAATCAGACCCGCCAAAAGCGGCATCACAAGCGTAATCCCAGTCCTCATCCAGTTTTGGATTCATCCCCCGGGCGTAAGCCACAGTATCGCGGGATGCGGGAGAGCCTTCAAGATCAGCATTAGTAATCAGGTATACACCATGACTGTGCGCGAGAATCACTTTTGGCACCAGATGTGTGCTGGCAATTTTTGAGGATGAGGGAAAGAAAACCCTACCAGCTTTACGCGCCTCTTCTTCAGTCTGTCCCTCAGCATTAAGGAGGGCTCCCCCCGGATAGCATGCCGGGTCATAGATCTGATCTGCGGTGACCGAAAATGTTTTTGAGGTGCGAATTTCTTCGATCAGCTTATAGATATCCGCCATTTGAAATACGAGAGTGGTCACAGGCTTACTCTCCCTCTTCAGTGGACAACATCAGATACTTTGTTGCCAGCAGAAGCTCTCCCACATCCTTGAGGGACAATTCAGCTTTGCCTTCTACGGCAAGCTGCAAGCGCTGTCGAATTGCATGAACAGAATCTGAAGATAAAGATGCCATTTTGCGCAAAACGGCATTAGCCTTTTCTACAGCAGGATACAGAACTTCTGAGTTGGTATTATCTTCGTCATTATCAAAGATAATTTCAGAATCCATATTGATGTTATCTTCAAGCCAGCTTGAAAGCACTTCAAGTAGTGACATCACCTTTTCAATTTGCATATCGCCTCCTCTGTTAATGTGAAGCAAATATAACAAAGTGGCTTACCCGGCTAATAACCTGAATAGAAAGTTTTCGTACTTAGTTTGAAAACAATTTTTCTGCTCTGGTTGATGTTACAGTCTCTGGGTAAAAGATAAAGGACACTGAAGAGGATTCAAGCATCAAACAGACTAAATCGGATTCCGTCTTTTATAGCGTTATTAAAATAGAATGATTGAAATATAAATTTAGCGTTTATGATTGAACGCTATAGAGGATGATTTATCCAGTGATATGCAGTTTGGGGCCTTTAAAAGGTTTTATTTTGGATTCGAATTACAAAGGGAGCACCGACATTTTTCTGGGGGCTCCCGCAGAGAAAAAGCGGTGAGGTTATGAAGACGAAGAGGAGGTATTCGACGAAATACTGTATGGCCACAAGAGAGCTTCAGCACCCATATCCTGCCGCCTCGCTCGCCTGTAGAGATTTCAACATGTACAACGTCATACCACGTTGTTGCATTTCTCACTTTATTTATGCTTCCTGAGACCTGGTGATCGTGATCTTCGTCTGGATGCGTTCATAGATGAAAAACTGTCTTTCAATGGAATCGTCCTTAGAAAGTAATTCATGAAGCTCAGCAGAATCTGTATCAGGAACGATAGCGACAGAAACTCCATATCTACGCCCAGTTCTGATCAGGTGCGCAAGCTTTTCCTTCTCTGATTCTGTGAGCATTGCCAGATCCCTTCCGGACACCTGCTCGATAAATGGACCAAGGTTTTTCGGAAAAAAGGGGTCGGCATCAGAATTATGTGCCGGGAGCGTTTGCGGCTTATCGAAGCTATTGGACATGAAAAGAACCTTTATAGTTAAAGAGGTGGAGACTGAATGCGTAGCCCATTAAAATTAGTAGTTCCACACTCGAATGCTAATCATACTTTATGATGGCTATGGTAGGAATGGCCGTCAACTTAAACCGCCAGAAGCGAGCCATTCACAGTTAAAGTAACTTTCCCGTATGATGCTCTTTTTATGGAATGAGTTGTTCACACTCCTCTTTAAGGGTCGCCCTGGAACGAGATCGACAGACTTTGCTTAATGAAGAGCGTAATTGATGTTCATCAACCCCATCAGCGACAAACTGACCAATTTTTTTTCAAGACGCTGCATTGCCTCATAAAGCTTGGCATCGGCATTATTTTTAAGAAACCTCAGTATATAATCAGCAATAATTTGGACAGGAGTAAAGTTACACATCATGTATCCTTAATAAGTTGTGTAAAAATGAAACCATAAAAAACATAATCAGACGTAGATTATTATACTTGAGTAAGCTTTTCAGCTAACAAGCTGGAGAAGCAGATTCCGGTAAACTACTACATATTTGATAAAAGTTACTGAATAAAAAAGCCCGGCGTCCCGGGCTTTCATTTAATGTGATGCTATAAATCTGACCCGCCGCCTGATTTTTATACCAAGAAGAGCGAACAAAATGCCAACGAACGCCACCGGACTACCTACTTTAAGACAATTAACCGACATTTTTGCAAAATTATGTGATTTAGCCATACGTTTTTGCTCGTAACGAATCGCAAGCGGTGAGACGGTTTTATCTAAAGCTGTCTTTTCCAAAGCATAACGAACTTTCACGGGAATATTAGACTTTAATAATCCAGACATATACATCTCCACAACATTCTGAGTGAGCTTTACATCTGGCTTGCCAATTTTTATATGTAACTGCGCCTTTAAATAGTTCACAGATACCTCTTCGCCTGAGGGCCATTTACTATCATTTAAATATGCAACAAGTTTATCGTATTTTTCATCTTTTACATTTTTCTTGATAACCTTCACAGTCGAAACTGAATTGGTATCAGTCTCTTCCGAACCTAAAGCGGATGTAAAAAATGACAAGCCGATAAGAAAAGCGGCAGCAATTATAAGCATCGGGAATATCTCGCCTATTTCCTCTCCCTTTATAATTTTAAAAACAGTTGAAAAAACTACAAGCAGCCCCAAAACCGCTAATAGCAACTTAGAGTAATTAGTAAGGAAGCCTCCAAATGCATCGCCAAAATCCGAAACCACTAACTTATCTTCACCTTCAGATGAATTAAAGAATGACAAGGGCACATCAATATCAAAGTCCAGAACTGAAGGTGAGAGGTGTAATGACAACAACCACAAGCAAAGACCAAAAAGCATTATCAGCAGGCCCGCACCAAAAATTGCGAAACCTGAATTTCTAATCTTTATAGACCTGTGAAAAAGAAAAGACAGTTCACGGGAAAAATCGTCATTACTCTTAAGGTTACGCACCATGTTCTACCCCTTTTTGTGTCAGCCGGGTGCGCAAATTCTCACGCATGGCAAGAACCTGTTTTTCTGTCTCCCTGAGATTACTTGCTCCCTCCTTCTGAATTCTGATAACGTCGCCGACAGTCTGTATAAGCGTATCCTGCACCTCTTTAAGAGTGCTGATATCAATAACCAGCCTTTGATTAGCTTTCATAGTTTCTACTGCATTACGATGCAGTAATTTTGCATTACTACGGAGCAAATCATTGTTGGCATTATCGATCTCATTGGCTAGATTTACAGCATTACGCTGTCCATTCAGAGAAATGGACAATAGAAACTGACGCTTGATATTAGGTACAGTAACCACTTTGACACTGTGAAACTTGTCGATAAGATTTTGGTTATTTGACTGTATAATTCGCACCATTGGCAAAACTTGCATAGCAGACTGTTGAGAAACGATCAAATCACCAATACGTTTGTCTAAATTAGCAATTAAAGTATCCAGATCTGCTACTTCCTGAAACTTAGCAGGATTGTTACCAACATTAGCTCTGAGATTCTCTGCCTTTAATTGTAATTCTCCCAACCTTAGTTTCCCGGCAGCAATATGCACACCTGTCAAGTGGTGTTCTTTTACAACTTCGTCAAACATTTGCTGGAGGGAAATATTATTAGCGCCGAGGCTATTCTGTGTAACAGAAACCTCTGAAACAAGAGCATCTATTTGTTCACGGGTAGATTCAAACTGGGCGGCAAAATTCTTACCTCGGGTGCGAATCCTATCCAGCAAGGGACCAATAACTGGTATATTTGAACGACTTTCAGTTAGGTTTGAAATGTTTCCATTTCTAGCAAGATTTATAATTTCAGTAAGCTTGGCCCCGGCTTCGTCTAAATCTTTATTACGAACTTGATCAAGGAGGCTATCCGTATAGTTAGCAATATTCTGTCCCATTGCCCGACCAAAACTATAAACAGTTTCAGGGTCATCTGCATTAATGCATTCCGCGACGGCTTTAATCTCTTGTTCATCCCGCTCATGGAGTCCGAACTTTTCCAGTTCTGCGGAAGTCAAAGTAAACGCAACAATCTGGGTGTTAGCGGTTAAGTTATTAATCATTTTTGGAATCCCTCTAAATTTTGTCGCAGGCTTTTTAGGAGAGCTTCATGAGCCTGATTAGCTTTTTTAACAATGGTAGGGTCGGTGTTATTTACTGTTAGCAGCGAAAGTGTGTGTTGCCGCCATACTGGAACCAGGACTTTTATAGTTTCATTAAAGCGGTCAGCAATATCTATACAAGACCCACGAGTTATTTCCATCTGCATGGTGGCCATTTCATGCGACGCAAGTAATGTTGCCAGGTTCGCTAAACGTCTGGCAAATCTTTCCCTCGGTTTATCGAGCAGGAGGCTTAGTTCTTCATTATTTTTTTCTTCAGTCGAATCCCTAAGAAACTCCTGGCCTGCCTGAATATAAAGTTTGAGACGCCTGATTTCTGATACATATGTTTCAAGCAGCTCTTCTAAAGCCAGTAACGTTTCATCCACATACGTAAGATAACCGTTCCCCTCATTAATGAGAGTTTCCACCTTTTCACGTGCGTGTTGGTATCGGACGCGCTTTTCAAGATGTTTGCCCGTAAAACGGGAAATCCAGGATGGATTGCTACTGATAGAACGTGGATCTGCCTCCGCTAAGGCACTTACGATACGGCTCAAGGCTCCTGATAAAGCGGAAACTGCGTCTTTCTCCAGAAGATTTGAATATTTATCCATAGCCTTCGAAGATATAGCCGAGTCGCCGTAATGGCTTATGGCCCCAGCATTAAGCAGAAGACCCGGTATATATTCTTTTTTAAGTTCTGCTATCGAAATGTTGCTGCTGTCAGTTGAAACGTTCATTTTTGCCTCAAAATGGTTATTCATGACAGCCTATCATTTACTGAACTGCTGATTTTTCGGTTAAAGCCCCAAAACCTGCGTTTATCCGTTTTCGCGGCAAAAAAATAGAATCCGATCCTCACGTAACCCTTTGCCATTCTGATTAAAGGAGAAGTCCCCTACTGTCTGTGCACTGAATTCAGAACTGGATGAAGTAAGGACATGAAGTGCACGTAGATTCCCTGCTTGACCTACCAATCACCGCCTTCAATGTTTAGGTCTGGTGACGTTACAGCGACCATTTCTCTAACCGGATGGTCATTGTTGTCGTGGCTGCTCCCCAACAGCAGGCTTACCGTTCCGCTGGCAGAGTAATACATCGCGTCAGGAAAGTGCTCCCGGACCTCCTGAAGCAATTTGTTTAAGCTGTTAGTTAAGCGATAAAAGCGTCGGGCTGCGTTCGGCATAGCTTCTTCCAGGAGGTCAGTAGCATCAATATCACGGCCGTTTATAACGCGGAGAATCTCTTGCTCATCCATAGGTTACTCCCAGGTATTAAATCAAAGTGGCCAGGCAAAAGGAGACTCACCTGGCATCAAAAAGAATAAAAGGTCGTTACGAACTGATAATGATGGCCTGGTCAGTTTGAGGTTGCCGGTTTCCTCTGATAAATGCAGGGTGGTTTAAACGAGAAGAAGAAATGGTCATCGCCAGAAATGTCTCTTCACGCGAACGCAGAAATTCTCCCCATGAATATGTTTCCCATACGTCGTGGGAAAGATCGGATTCCTTTATGTACCTTGACTGCATTGTTGGTTCAAAATCGACGGGAGCTAGACTGTCATAGGATGGATGTACACGGTACCCCAGTTCTTCCTCCCTCTGATGGTATGCATGTGCCAAAAGGACATCATGGGAGACCATGTCATAGTCTTTGTCCTGAACGAGCGTTTTTACGGTATGACTAATTTTTCCAAAGCCTTCTATTTCCCAGATTGTTATCATTGTGAACTCAATTAAAGTCCGTGGGCTTTTTACCAGAAAGCCATTTAATGCACGTCGCCCCTTCAACATGACAACGTGGTAGGACTTGTTGGGATAGGGTTTCATTGCCACCAGCGAATCAGCTTTAAGCTCAAGTGACAATTCAGGTACAGAAACTGACACGAGAGTACACTTGTTTTTCATATGGTGAAGAATACGGGGCACAAGATGCAGATACATCATTTTCTCCTTTGAAGGATATACCAGGCAGCTCCTCAGCAGCATTAAAATATTTAAATCACTCTTTAATTAGTAAACCACTGCTGATTAACTTCTTTTATGTTTCACAGAAATTATTCGTTTTGTTTCTGTTTGTCATACTGCTCAAACCAGAAGACGACCGGTTTTTCTACAATATGAAGCAAACCAAAACGTTCTGCGGTACGGAAATTCACGCTATATGCGCGAGCCCGTTCAACCTGTTTGATAATTTCTTTTCTCATTCCTTCAACACTAAAAGCTCCTTTAAAAAGGTTGCAGGGGGCGCATGATGGAAATAAGTTTTCTATAGCATGCAGTTCAGGGTGCATAACCTTACCCGTACTTCGGGCAACATGAGTTACGCCGCTGCCGACCGGGGCTCTCACCAGTTCAAAGTCGCGTCGAACAGGCTCAACATGATCGGCATGCCACCCTTTTTCAGGAAGCTTGCAACCACAATAGGCACAACGCCCCCCAAATTTCATTCGCAGCTCAGCTCGCTGTATTTTAGAGATCTTATTTTTAGGTTTTGAGAACCTACCATCAGGTGATTCAGCTTTGGATAACTTTGCTGAGGGCTCAGGTAATTCAACTAAATTCCCGTTGATATTTATCACCTTGACCATATCATTTTCCGCCTTTACTAAGCTCACGGGCACAGGAACTGGCTTAAGTAACCGCTGAAGTTAACAGCCACTGACTGCATCTACCCAGACCTTCTGTTTATACTCAATAGGCCACCGCTCTTTATCTGCCCGGATGACGCAATCATTTACCGTGGTGCGTGACCGGATACGAACATCAAGCGGAAGCGAATCGTTATCCACACGAGCCTGTGCCTCATTTAAAATGCGTAAAAACATCTCTTTGGTCATTCAGATACCCCCCTCAACTTTGCGAATTTTGATCAGATGAGGGCGATTCAGTTTACAAAGCTGTTCTGTCGCTTCATCAATCGAATTGAACCGATGAGCCTCTTCGATATTTAAAGTCCAGTATTTCGCTTTCCCTTCTCCCAGATCGGACTCAAAATAATGTCGCTTTACATCCATTTTTTTTGGCCTGCCATTTATCTTGACGACATTATGTCTGTCATCAAAAAGAAATTCGTCCCCCTCAAAAGTGATTAATACAAATGGCCCCTCAGGCTTGGAAGTCCGGGAACTTTCCATTTTCAAAGTCATACTTCAGCCTCTCGATAGAACTCATGAAACGTCAAATTAAAATGGACTCACACCACACTGATTCAGTATTCTTCCTGAACCCCATTAGGCTCTGTTGTGATTTCATATTTAATTCCGCCAGGTGCTCCCACAGCGTCCGCGACCGACTCACACAGCAGCGAGAGATCGTTGAGGGTCATTGGGTGTTCAATGTCCAGCGTGAAGAGTTTCCCGGCTTGCTTGGCGGCTGTCTTGTCAGCATGTTCGGCATTAAAAAGGTATACGGTGTGTTTTTCCTGAGCGGGTGTATTTTGATTTTGCATTGATGATCCTTTTGTTTAGTTCCCCGATTCCGGGGGTGAGTGAATTAATTTAAATTTATATTTGTCTGGTTCAATTAGAACGTTTCCAGGCTATGCGTAAACAGGTAATGCAAGGGCTGTATCAACAGGATTAAAGTTACTTTTCTGGATGCAGCAACGCTTGGACATGATGTCCACATTACATCACGATCAAAGCTAAGTTTTTTTTATATAACCCCTCCATTTTCGTGTGTTTCGCGTTTCAGACGCTTATACGACCTGCCTGACCATCCTCATCAGAAGGCGGTTTAACAGTCCTTTCGCTGTCGGGCGATTGCTATCGACATAGTAAAAACCTGTTTTGGTCGTACCGTGAGCACTGCTCAGCACCCTCAGTTCCCAGATAACGTCACGGATAACGCCGCCATTTTCTGGCTTAAGGCATTCAGATAAATGGCGCATGAAACGAGCTCTTACGGCACGGTAATAGCGGAACTCCTCTGGCTGGTTAGTATTTTCTTTCACCCGGAGTCGCTGGTTACACAGAGTTAGAACTGCATCCATCATTCCCGCCTTCAGCTTCGCCTGGATCGCACCTTGTTGCTGTTCCCCCTCACCTTCGAGTAACGTTAAAATTCTTTCTCCGAGTGCCGTCTTGTTGTGTGCGTGCAACTGAACACAGGCAGCTACGCATGCCCAGAATCTGAATTTTTTTATCTGTCCACGCAATTTCCGGGCTACAACCTGACGGTATGCAGAATCACTGAGTATTTTAAAACGCCGACTGGCAACCAGCTCTGGAAGCGACACTCTGTCGCCTATCCCCAGGCGGGAAAAGGTTTGTCCCCGTTGTGCGAGACGATGATAGACAGCGCCCTTGCCTTTTGAAATTCGGACCGCGCCATAACGAAGAAGATACTGAGCAGCAGTCGTTGGAGTAAACTCACCGTCAGCGATGCGCTGGCGTAGCCCGTCGTATTCATGCCAGATAATCCAGGACGCCGTATCTTCTTCAACAGTCAGCTCATCCTCTTCCTCGAATGCCACGACGACAGAACTGCTCTCTCCGGTCTTTAGGCTACGTGAAGCCCTGGGGTCAGCCTGCCCGTCAAAATAGGTCATCAGCGGCAACGTATCAGTCAGTCCATCATAAGCTGTACCGAACCGGCCTCCGGGCAGTTTCATCCAGAGTGGAGCTGGCATTGGTGTACGGGGCACAGGCTGCATGTCAGGCTCATCCTCAAGAAGGTCCAGATCGGCCTCTTCCCAGACCCTGCGATAGATCTCAATTGCCCGAAACGGGCGAGGGTTGAAACAGTGCAACGACCAGAGGAAATCAACGTGGATCACGTTTGCTTCCTGTACAAGCCGAAATTGTGGCTCAGCCATACGACGGTTATAAGCCGTATCGTCAACCTCGCCGGAAAGTAGCTTTCTGCGATGCTCTGCCGCACGTCTTGCTTCAACATAATCAAGGCTGCAACAGGCATGAAAAAGACGTTCAGTCAGGGACGAAGAAAAGATATTGGGTTGAAGACGCACATATCCGCCTTCGAACACTTTACGACCGATATAATCCCGCAGGCTCCAGTCGTACTGGATCTTAGAAAGAAATCGCTGAAGACGACTCAGGCCAGCCTGATAACCGTATTTCTCCGGGTCAGTTCGAAGGAGCGTTTCCATTGAATGGTCAACCCCTACTGCTGTGCAAAGCGAGCACCCATATCGAGCCCCACAAGCTGATGTTCGAGTGGGTTTCTCCGGCGACCAGATACACTCCCCGGTGGCGTCTTTATAAAGCGTTGCCAGGCTGAAGTTATCCGGCATAAAGCTTGGTAAAGGGAAGCGTGATTCGGAACCACAGGCCATCAGAAAAGACCAGATGTCCTGAGTGCGCCACTCCTTTACCGGATAGAGTTCACCACCGTGCTCAGTCAGGGTTACTTTCCTCGCCTGCCCTCCCATTTTGAGGATATTTCCGGCCCTTCGGGCACTTTCATCATCCCTGGAGCCCAGCATCAGGCATACCTTGCTTCGAACGGATGCCGGGGCGTTTTTCAGGTAACGAGCTTTGGCCTGGCGCAGGGGCGCGATTTTGTAGTCACAAAGCACTGTCGGGTAGAAGAATTAGTCCAGGTCGGAAGTCCGCGCCCAGTCAGAATGCGGCCGACCCAGCTCTGCGTAAGAGACGGTCGGGCGACAATGACTGTGACCGGTAGCTGGTGTTCAGCAATGAACATTCTGAGCTGGTTGAGAACCTGTGAAGCCTGATAGTGCATCTCAGGGTTTTCGATCAGCGTATCGGACATCTGAATGAAATGATGTTCGCTGATATTTGTGCCGTTACGTACTGCCCTGATCAATGCCATCAGAAACAGGTGCAGAAGAGAATGGGAGTCTTTGCCGCCACTGTATCCCACGCACATCGTCCAGCCGTCCGTAATAGCCTGATAAATAGCAGATGTGGCTGACATGACCAGAGAAGAAAGACTCACAGTCTCCTTTTCATCGGTATAGTTCAGATCGGCATCGGTTGTCAGGGTCTCCCAAACATCCGCCCATTTATCATGTTTCAAAATGGCAGCATTAGCCGCCTCAGGAAAAATAACTTCTGAGGATAATTCAAGGAATGAGTCGCTTTTTTCAATAAACATATATTTTCCTGAACCACGGTATATGCTGCATCACTGATATTATTAGAACTTTAAAATAACTACAGCGCAACCATTTAGCGAAATTATATTAAATCAAAATCACGCGGATTTAATGCCAATATATATAAAAATAATCCATTGTAATTTAATCACCCGGCACAGCTATTAGTTATAGGTTGGCGGCGTAATAAATGCCGTATTATTTGTTTTCAACTCAGACAGCGGAATAAAAGGAGTGTTAAGAGTCATGTCATCACCACAATGGCGTGGTAGAGCTGAAAGCTGAAATGAATCTTTCATCACCCTAATAACCGGGCATTCCGTACGTGCTGATGGCATTACTTCCCGCAGCATCGCTTCCTGCTTTATGCTGTCGCTATGCTTATATTCATCCATGTCTTTTATTTCTTGAATTTCATCTTCACCACAAAATGACCAGTTAGCGTCATAGAAGTAAAACTCAGTTAAATGAAGATCGTTTTCTTTCACGTATGCCGCCAATTTGCGGATACGCTGTTCAAGCATTGTATCTATCCGTAAGGAAACACTTTGCGGAACGTCACTTGCAAATTCATTGATACAATCAACGGTAGAAACTATGAATTTATTGGTCATGGCAGGCTCCAGGCCACCGGGGAAACCGGTGGCTACGGTAATTGGCAGGCTTAAGCGCTGCAAAGGGTGTCAAGGGAAGGGAGAAGCTTGCTCAGCTTGTCGTAATCGAGCGGAGACAGTTCTGTAACGAGTTCGACCGAAAGACTGGTGTTGTCTTCTTCACACAGAATATAGATTCCGTCTTCTGGCTCTTTTCCGGCACATGCCTTCAGTCGTTTGTTAACGACCTCCTGGGCTGAATCCGCTACGTCGCAGCTCAGGACATAGCTTGCCACATAGCTGCTCTCACCGTGGTAATGCGTCACTTTACACAGAGCATACTGGATACCGGCTTTGTGAGCCTCATTCATGAGACGAGAAAACTGACAGCCATCCTGGTAATAGTGGGTATCCTTTGTGACCAGAATAGTCATACCCCCAAATTCATCTGTCCGGCTTTTACTGCATGTAAATGCAGCAGTAATTGTTACCATTTCCGAGAGGTCGAATACCGACAGCACGGCAGTTGTGAGGCAAATTGCATGGTCAAGATCAATGGTCTCTCCATGAAAAACTGCCAGCCCACTGCTGGTAACTTCTGTTGCGAACAACAGTTCATAATTGCAGTCTGGGCAGGATGGTTGCCCAAAGCTCGGCTCAGAAGGGTCATACTCAGGGTGGTTCTCGATAATACTGAGGATCAGCTTCTCAGTCAGAGAACAATCTGTCAGTGGCTTATCAAGCAAACGCTCACCTTCTGCAATTTCTGCTTCGGTAACGAATGTGATTGCTTCTTGTGCCATTTTTGCCTGCTCCTGAGTGCAGGGAATAATAAACGACGCCTGAGTATAATTATCTGCCACAGTTGACTCCTTGATTATTTAATTAATGTATTTGATGAGAAGATCATAACAAACACACTAATACCAACTAATAACCTGAAGGCGTTTTTTTAGAAAAATATTAAGAAGAAGAATATGAACACTACCTCATCTTAAATTAATATTATTCAGGATTAATATTCATTTTTGCAAATAAAAACCGCCAGACGGCGGCTTTTATAAAGAGGGAAATATCATTGGAAGTTGAAATTACTTCACGGCAGGCCGACAAATTACGCGACTGCTGTGAGCTGAAGCGAAACTTGTAGAGGAAACTATAATCACCTTTTCTAAGTCGTCGGCACTGTCAGCAATATGATGCCGGAAAGCCTCCTCTGCATCACCAGGGGAGTCGGCTTCGACCAGGTAGGCCTGATCATCATCATCAAACATAATGCGCCCAGAAATGAGATAAAGTCGGCTCAAATCTGGCGTTGCTGCGCTCGTGCTTCGTTCGTTCAGATTCATTTTTTCTCCGTCTGTTGCTCGTAAAAAGAATGACGCCGGTTTAAAAGGCGTCGCCAGGGTTCGGGCTAAAACGCAGGGTTGCCATCGAGGAAGCTCATTGGCTGGCCAATAGCGGATGCCACCCTGAGAATTTCACCTGGTGTGGCATAGCGCAGCATTTCAGAGCGTCCAAATTTCTGATACTCATCTACAGACATCTTTCTCCACTCTGGGTGAGGATCTTTTCCGCACAGTGACCAGTTGCTTTCAGAGGAATCACGACGGAGAACGTATACATCAAGCGACACTGTAAGCCCACTTCCATATTCCCGCTGCGCTACAATACGAACCTGAGAACCATCGTCGCGTTGCAACGTTGGGTTAATTTCGTGATAGGATCCTGAGAATGCATGCCATTTACCTCGTTTTCAAAAGATTTACCGTAAGTAAATGATACCGAATCGAGAATTCTGGCTAATAGGTCAGAAGAAAAAATAATGAATATTTTTGAAGTGTAGGATAATGATTAGAATAAAATGGCCTGAATAAATCGCTAGCGGTTAAATCCGCTTATTTCAGAGAAGCTCTGATTTAGTAGTGAGGGAAAACGATGCGGTGAAAAGTAACTTTTACACCGCAATTCAGAAAAAAGTTTCAATTAGTCACATTACGAATAACCCGGCTTACTTTCGCATGTGCGTTCCCCTGGATGTTAAAGTAAAGCCCCTCAGGCAGACTCGTCGCCCACTTAACTCCTCGCTCAGCCATACGCTTCGGTGTTTCCAGCCAACCACGAGGAATATTGCCCGTAACGTCACCGATAACCCGTGAAATGCATGCTGCTACCCGGATGCCGCCGGGAATATCGCATTCGGATTCAACAATATGCATAACCTCAAATAAAGCACCATGCCGCTGGACATGATCGCCAATGTGCAACTCGATAGGAGAAACCATTTCTGTATCTGACTTCATATCTGTCCACCTTTAATTTAGAAACCGTCTAAATTACCAATATAGTTAATGTACCAGATGTTAATTCAACAAGTTCTGTATCACAACCATCAGTTTGTTTTTGTTGGGTCTATATCGGAGAAACAAGTGAATATTGAATACACTCTTTAATACAGACAACCGGAAATGAATGGCACCCTAATTATCTCTGCGGCGTATGCTAAGCCGTTAATATTGTCATTTTATGGTAGAAACAATGCAAAATGAATAAACCGCTTGTCGCTTCAAACCACTTTATCAAAACCGTTAACTTGCATTAAGCCCGATACAGTTCGGCGAGCTCGTCCAGCATGTGGTTACTCTTATATCCCGGTGCGGCCGTAAAAAGGTTTCGGGAAATCGCCAGCCATTCCATGATTTTGTCCGTCGCCAGCCAACGTCTGCCAAGTCGCTCGGCTGCGATGGGAACTTTATGCAGGCCAGCGAAGGGATCTACAACAAGATCTCCCGGCTCTGTCAAAAACTCAATCAGAAACGCAGCAAGCCTGGTAGGAGACGTTGCACCATGCAGCGGAAAACCTAACTCGCGGGCAATGGAATGGCAAAATCTCGTATCAGCGCAGCTATTGCCGTAAAACAAAGTATTTTTGGGGATCGTTCCTTCTGTTTTATTTCCAAAGGATCCGCTTTTAAGCTGGTACGCCCCATCACCATAAAAGGTCGTGCGATTTTCACCGCCTGCTGCCTGCAATTTAAGATGCTGCTCTGAATGCGGTTGCAGTACACGTAAGTTGTTTGAACGAACCTTACTCGCATCATTGGTAAACCACAGCACAGGCTCATACGATGAGCAGAGCTGCACTCGTTGCTTACATGCCCAGTGCGTTGGCGATGGGGGCTTACTGCGATTCACCCACTGAAGCCTGTCCATGAGCTCAAGCCCCAGCTTGTCACATAATGCCAGTGTCAGACGCTCCAGATACAGAGAACGTGAAGGCCTGCCCCTATTAAAGCTATCTTGAGTGATATTCAATGCCACACTTGCGCCGGGTACAAGCTGTTTCACGATCGGTTCGAGGATACGCAGCAGCCAGTCAATATAAACCTGCTCGCCACGTCCCCCGCCGTGCCCGTAGTCTCTTGAATTTCGAAGGAGGTAAGGCGGCGAGGTCAGGCAAAGATGAATTTGCTCTGTGATATTGCTGAAGAAGGCATAGGCATTTCCAAAAACCGATGCCCCAAGAGAAGTTGAGAAACCGACAACACAGAGCTTTTCCCATGACTCGTGCAGGTTTGTTTTCGTCTTAGAGGCGTATCTCCAGACGCCCCGTTTTTCTGGAACTCGTTCGATGACTCCGGCCTGCCGAAGAGTCTGCTGAAACCAGCGTACTTTGTGTTTGACGCCGCTGGTTCTGGTTTTATCTGACCCAAATTCTTTCAGTTCGTGCAATTCGGCATCCGACATGCCAGTTTCACGCTGCACTTCGCGATAAAGCTCGTCGTTGCTCAACGGCAATTCGGAGGCTGCGTAGATCCGTGCAATTAAATCCGTAGAAATCGTGCTCATCAGCCATCCTTAATGGAGATGCAGTAATAATATCGGCCAGTTGGTTGGAAGGGAGATTACTAAATCAAACCGATCTGTTTATTTATAGGCTTTGCCAGGTCATGCAGCACAGCTGGGCATGCGCAGAGAGAGCCAGTCTTCTTTAGCGGAGACACCTTCAAAAGTTGTACTCATTCAGCCCCAAGATTTTGAAACTCAATGTGCTTTTGCTCACACTCCTCCCTGCCCCACGAGCCCTGCCATTCACAGATGTCCCGGTACTTAATTTCCAGCTTATCCATCTGTGAGAGGTTAGCTGTTGCGAAGTCTGGCCATATGTCGTGCCAGCATGCGTTGTACGTGACGCCTGCTGGTGGGCAATACATCATTGCATCAGTATGGATAATTTCAACGCGAGGATCGTTTGCAAACGAGGCCGCAACGAGGTTAATAACGTCCTGTTCTTTTTCAATTACTGTTACATGGGTTACATCGTCTTTTTGAAGAATGGCGTGAAGCACCATCCCCAGACCAAGACCATTAATGAGCACGCGCCCGGTGGCTCGCTCTAAAAAATCCTGGCAGGTTCTGATCTCCATCGGGGTATTGGACATCACCACATCCCAGCCGTTGGACAAACGCCGATATCTACCGGGCGGGATAAACTCGTCTGTATTACCTGTATACTCGGCACGAAGGGCGAGGCTCATCGCCTTATCTTCGGTAATTTCGAATGTGTCCAGTTTCCAGGTTCCGGACGTGCCGTCTTTAACGGGTAAATCAGAAAAGCAGCTCTTCATCAAGGCAACCAAAATTCCAGTAAAGTTGTTACGCTGAACCTATCACAAACCTGCTCTTAATTCAGTTATAAGGAGTGATAGCGATCTTTGAGCAATCGTTTAAATCAGGGGCATCCTGTAGCGGACGCCCGATATTTAATCAAATGCCACAGGTGTTAAAGGAAGCGATGCAAAGTTGTAACATCTTCAGGGGCAACCTCCACGCAGCTCCTGACACTGTAGTGATTTTCGCCGTTGTAGTCATAAACCCCACCGTCTTCAAAACTCAGCTGTTCAACCTCGCCAGCACACTCGGAAATCAGTGCCGTCTGGCAAGCATTTTTCTCACAATCGCTGACGAGTAAACGAACATAGCTTTTCTCATGGTCGCCGTTACGGTTCTGGATCTTTACGATAAAGTGTTTTTCAGACATTTGTGCCTCCAGCACAGGTTGAGGTTAATTTAGCGTTGCCCCGGCTCACCGGGGCAAGAATAAATCAACCCTTAATGAAACTGTGCCCCCAGGTGTTAGGCTTAAATGCCTGCTCTTTGATATATGTTTTCATTACCTTGCAGGTTTTTTTCAGGGCTTTGGTATTGGCATCGGTTACTGGGATAAAATGGCGAGAATGACGGTTTTCCCGGTATTGCTTATCAGCGTTTGGGTCAATTGCTTCGCTTTGCAGGAGTCCTTCGTGCCTGCCAATTACTATTACGTAGTTCATTTCACCTGAAACACGATCCGTGAGTAATTGAAGGGAAATATCAGTCGCTCGCGTGGCCTGGCTAGCAGAAATTTTTGCATGTAAGAAAGCTCCCTTTCGAAAGTTGGCCGGAGTCAAACCTGTAATATCCTCGGTGCTAAAATTAAGTGAAGATAGAGTTGAAAATAAATCACAGCTAATGATTTCAGTATTATTAGACATAACCCGGCTCCGCTCATATTCATGTTAAGGTAATGATATCAGGTTGATAGCATTACCTAATAACTTGGTGGCAAAAAGTTGTGGTTTTTGATTAACTAAAATTGATGTTCTCAATACTGCTCAAGAATTCTTTCTTTACGCCCTGAGTAAAAGGTATACGTTCAATGTATTTATAAAGCGTCGCAAAGGTTTTGGTTTCAATGTTTCGTGAAATAACATCATCAATCGGGTCTTCAAACATATTAATATAAACATCAACATGCTGCTCTCCGCTTTTTGAAGCTAAAGAGAGAATACAGACCACTTCAATGTAGCGGTTATCCTGCTCTGCAATGAACAACCAGTGCCCTTCGTTAAAGGCTGGTGCAGCACTGAAGCGTTTTACAACAATTTCTGAAAGAGCATATCCTGCCTGATCCAACAGATTAATAAAGTTGAGTTGAGTTGAAACCACGTCTAACGCTTTCATAAAACCTCCTTTTCATCTGTACTTATTATACTGTTACCCATCCCCCAGCTAATAACCTCCCAGCAAACTTTCAAAAAAAATACCACCTTTAATTAGAATTGAACACATCCTTTTTAAATAACAAAAAGGATTATGAAACCCACAATGTTTGTGATGTGCCACCAGGGAAAAGTAACTTTTATGTGCTCATAAATCTTATTTCGTAATCACGTTCCTTTGTCTTGCGGTCGAAGATTATCAGGGGAAGCATAAGAAGAATATGTGAGGTTTCAGTAAATGCGGTGATCGGGCATTATAATTTGGTCAGGCTATTATAAGTGGATAAAGATAGTCGTAGGTATAGGATCAGGTTAAATTGCATTTTCCCGGTTGCCTTCCCTGGCCTACCGGTTTCAGCTCAGATACTAAGACCAGCGGTAATAATTAAAATATTCCTCATTTGCAGCTATAAACTCCCTCAAACCGTTCATTAATCCCTTCTCAAACGCTGTCACGATAAACCGGTAACCGTCCAGTGTTTCAATGTAGTAAATACCGCCTAGTGTAATTCCAACATGCAACACCTCGGCTGTCATCATAAACTGGCCTTCCGGAAAATCATGCGAAAGGTAAATGAAACCAGTAGTGGCCGATGCGGGTGTGGCATTCACTAAGACCCCGTTAAACTGCTGCCCGTGCCTCGCCGGTACAAGCTCACTTCCCTTGGTTGACTTATCAAGCAGCCTCTTAACATCTTTTTCTTCTTTTAACGAGGTATAGACCCGCACATCACTGTCATCACCTGGGCGAGAGCCGGTGCCAACATGAGCAAGACGACGGTAAGCACTGCGCATATTAACGTGGCAGGATGCCCCTGCTCTACCCTGAAGCCTTACGCCAAAGTCTTCGCAAAGTAACAAAATCTGACGTAGCTGGTTTTCATGCACGGACGCTGAGAGTGAAAGATTGAAACAGGAAAAGGTCAGTTCTAAAACCTTTTCGCGTTTGTCATTGAAATGAGCTTCCAGCCTGATGACTGGCTTTTCCGACATTGCAAAAGCTTTGTCCGTTACTTTGTATCGGCATTCATGACCGAAACATTCCTGAACAACGTTGGCTATAACGGTGTCGTGATCGCCATCTTCCGGAGCTGGCACAAAGATTTCAAATTGAGTCGGTGTATCAGGCTCCAGCAGAACGGGATAGAGACGCGGAGAATTAAGCAAAGCGCATTCAGAATTAATGAGCTTTACCTTGGCACTTTTGTCGTCCGGATCCTTGAGCTGCTGTCCAAGGTTATCGCAAAAGTCGACTATCTGACGGGTATGCTCATCCGTGACTGCACAGATCAGGGTAAGACCATGCGTGGCCATACGCAATTCCCGGGTTCGGGACTGAGAATTGATCGACCAGGGGTTAAGTGAAAGCGAAATCGGGCTTATGGATGGGACGACCGTCTCATTCTGCAAATCTGTAAGCTGGCAGTTCGCAGTAGGCTTCGGGGAAAGGGTACTAAATATGTAACTTGCCTGTTGTTTAGTACTGGCCTGGATATAAAACATCGCGTCCATGCTTGTATCCCGGGATGAAATTGAAAATAGCTTCATTTTTAACCTTAATGGATGAGCGATTTATAGTCATGTGCTGACAAATGAACATTATGTGCGCCATCATTCCATTCAAAGAATAATCGATACTTAGAGTTTACTCGAATGGAGGAATAACGGTTTGACGTCATTCTTAAGCGTTCATAACGCAAGCTGTTGGATAATAATTCCCGCTCACTCTGGACATTATCCAGCGTTTCAAGTCGGCACAGAATCGCGTTAATAATTTCAGAAGGAATACCTGCCGTTGTTTTTCCATTACGGAAGAACTTTTCAAGCCGTCTGTCTTTAAATGAATGGATCATAGTTCCTCCGTAATAATTGACCCTAAAATTAAATTAAAAGGGCTTTGAATTAATGAATCCCTAAAATGCGGGCGGCGACTGCCAGCTGCTTATCACTTAACTGACGCTGGTGGGTTAAAGAAGACTTAAGGCTTTCCAGAAAATTATTACTGCTGGATTGCTGGGTGATTGCATCAACCATTTTTTGATGAGATCTGCACCATGCAGTGAACGCAGAGCTGTGGGCGCTTTCAGTCCTCAAACGCTCGTTTTGCAAGGATGCTGACACTTTGCGGGCAGCTTGAGCATTAATGCGGTACAGCGCATTCAGCGTGTAAGCAGTGCGGGTCGTTTCGAGGCTGTAACCCGTGGCTTTACAAGCCATACAGCGACTTTTATAAAAATGCTTACGCTCTCCCCGACCATTGCATTTATCGCAAAGAATACGAAAAGTATATTCCGCAGTACCTTTTACAGAATCAACACAGCGGATTTTTGCGCTGGAGATTTCAATTCCACTGCGATCATAATATTTGGTCATAATGTGATTCCTCCGGTTAGTCCTGGAGTAATCATGACAGAATGAATCTGCTGGCTAATAACCTGAGAGTAAATATTTTAAAAAAAATTGAGAGAGGGCCTGCAAATTTATACACGGAGGATTCAAATATAATTTTGTTTAAAATAATTAAGAGCATTCTGAAGTAAAAGTGCATCAAAAAGCATTCATGGATAAATCGTGTACTGATGCCAGACTTTTAAACGCTGTCATTGTTCCGGTTTGATAAACGGTTTGGCATCATAGCTTATAACCAAAGGAAGGCGTCCTTCCCGTCGCAGGAATATTACTTTCCCGTTTGCAATTTAAGAGCCACTTAATGAGAAAGTAATAATTAAGTCATGCTCAACTCTACATATTACATTGAGGATGGCGTAACAGGGTACGGCATACTTCCGCACCCTTCTGTAGGGTTTATGTTTGAGGGAATTCTATAGCAAATGTGGCCGTGCCAGATTGACCACTTACAGCGGGAGTAACGGGATATGTGCGCTCTTCACCATTACCAAGATCCAGTGACAGCGATTTAGTTTCACCAGGCTGGACCGTAACTCCGGCAACCGTAACGCCGAACTGGGCATTTTTCTGAACAGTCAGGGTTCCGTTTAACTGTCCGGTAATGATAGAACCGTCCTGACGTCGCAACACACTGGTTCGGATGATGGTCAGCGGCGTGTTGTCCGTTGCTTTCAGTGCTACGGCTGTGGCCAGCGTCTTGAGATTATCCAGCATAATCAGGTTAGCTGGCTGGTAGGTAAAATTAAGCGTTTTAGTGGTCCGGTTACCTGATTCGTCAATAGCCAGAGCCTCCAGATGATACATCTGTCCCGATTCGTCAGTGTTGGGGAAGATTCTGGGGTATTCCGGAATAAAGACATCATTGGATAGCGGCGTGAATGCAAGGGTGACCTTTTCAGAGTTAGGTCCACCAGCGAGCTGAAGCGATATCAGGGAAGCATCCCCAGAGGCATCAGTAACGCTTATGCGTAGGTTCTCAAGCCCTTTAACCAGTTTTCCTTCTGCGTCTGCGCCATTAAAACTGAACGCGATAACCGGAAGCGTTGAGTCAATTTTCAGCGGTGCATTAAGCGTTTTGGTTCCTGTGTTTCCAACAAGATCCGTGGCAGACACGCTAACAACCGTATAATCCCCGTCCGGTAGACCAGCGTATGAGAAAGTGGCGTTTTTGGTTTTATAATCGCTTTCACTGACAGTCACAGGCTTCAGGGTGAAAGTTTCCCCCCGGGCATTTTTAAGGGTGGCTTCGAAAACTTTGGTATCCCAGTAGCTGATGTTCCAGGCGTTGACGCGATCATTATCGGTGGCCGTCATAGTGATTGTCTTGGAGGCCTTGTTTACCTGAGCGACATTAACCACCGGTGGGTTGTTATCCCAGATAACCGTAAAATTACCAGCAAGCGCATCGAATATGCTGTCACCATCTTTTCCCGAGTAAAGGTGCAGATACTCAAATCCTTTGTCACTGGTGTAGTTGAAGTTAACCGTCATCTCGCATGAACTTTGTCCGACAGGAATAGTGCAGAACCAGGCTGCATTTTTCACCGTTCTGAACTTTTGCACGTATGGTCGGGGTTCTGCGGTTACCTTTATGCGGCTAATGGTGGCGGTTTTAACGCTGATTGAGGCCTGAGTTAACCACTCACTGGTATCACTCCGGTACATCTCTTTAGCCACTATCTTCGGGGCTATTTCCATCGCCGGGGCTGGAGTGAAGTTTAGGGAGTTATGATGAATTCGTCTTACTCCTCCCGCCAGAGTCTGAAATTCATGATAAGTATCCCCCACATTTGGATATATGTATTTGAAAGTATAGATATTATAAGTGCTATCGGACGTCTGGAAATTCGAGTCCGCCCAGCCATATTTGGAACCGTTAACAGCAGTAAAGTCACTTTTCTTCCTTAATACCCGTACGGAAATAGGGTTCTGGAAGACGGTCATGCCAGACTGATAGGAGACCCATGATCCGGTAGTGGCGTCCTGCACCTGGATGATATCGTCAGGCTTAACCCGATCAATTACGCTTCGGCGGCTTAGTTCGCTCCTGTTTCCCGCTTTGTCATAAAGGTAGATCCCCACTTTATATTCAGAGCGGTTTTCCGGTGCCAGGGCATTGCTGCTTGCGTCGGCGACTTGAACGGTTACGCTACCTTCCACTGTATTAATTTCCGCTGGCTTTTTACGCTCCACTCCAGCGGCATCGGTTATGAAATATTCAGCATTAGCAAGCCCGGAACCTTTATCACTCAGTCCATTAAAGACCAGTGCCTGGACGCTGGCGTACTGCATACCGGCTGGTACTGAAGTGAAGATCGCTTCGCTGCCAAAGTTCCACCCATTTCTCGTATAACTTATGGTACCCGTTGCCGGAGGCGTTCGGTCAATTGCAAGCGGGTAATCCTGCCGGGAGACCTCCTTCCCTTGCAAGTCGGTAATCACCTCTCTGAGGGTGAAGCTATCTTCTCCCATCGCTGGTACGGTCAGAGTCTTGCCGTAATAATCAAAACCTGTCGAAGATGTGGTACGGTCATCAACGGTAACCAGGCTGCTTTTCGTGCTCCAGATGAGGCTCCCGTCACTTTTCAGCAGACTGAGCGTAATATAACGGTCCAGACCTGAAATAACGGCAACGTCAAAGCTCGTTACCGGATTAATCCATACGGATGCAGGCGATACGGTCTTTTTAACGTTCAGGGTATCTTTAAAGCTGAATTCTGCGATTTCAGCGGAAGCTCCTGCGCTGAAACCTGCAAATGCAATAAGCAGGGCTAGTTTGATTTTCATGGGTTGTCTCCTGATCAGGTTCCCCATGATACTTTTTCAGTGTTCGTGATCTTTTCGGGAAAATAGCTATTTTTAATGTTTTTCTTTTCTGCCCGGCGGGACTTGTTTTGTTTACGTCAATGCAACAATACAAGAAAAGTTACTTTTTGATAGGGTTAAAATTAGGTTTTCCCAATTTCCAGAAGCAAGCGAAAGCAGAACTAGCTTAATAGCCATTAAAAACGCCATGCCTATTGATAAATAAAGCTCATTACATTTAATGATTAGAGCATTTAAAACTGAATTAGCGAAAGAATTTCGGTTAGCTTTTTATTGCATGAGTGAAACAGTATTAATAATCCGGAGCCATTTGAACGTACTCTAAAGACTCCGGTATACAGATATCTTGCCAGTAAAAATGGCCTTACTCCTCATCATCCCCCAGCGCTTTTTTGATGGCGCGGCGGCGGGCTGCATCACCTACACGATATCCGACTGAATATACGTCATTCAACCGGCGCAGAATAAGATTTATTTCCTCATCCTGAATGTAGGCAGGTAAACACAGAACCACGTCGCCATCTTCATCATAGACTCGAACAACTTCCCTCTGCCCATCTCGCTCGCGAATAATCTGGACATGCTGAACCCTGGTGTATTCTGGGTTTACGCTCATTTTAAGGATCTCTCTGTAATTGTTGTTACCAGTTAGCTATAAGCCGGATGATTCAGGTATTCAGTGTTCTGCACAGCAATCGCCTGCTCGTGGATCATTGACACTGCCAGGCGGGCTTTAACTCGCTTGCTGGTGAGAAAACGCTTCACTTCTTTAAGGTCGCTGCCAGCCGACAGCATATTGAAGGCATGCTGTTTGAGACTGTTGTTATTTTTCGACATTTGTTTCTCCATCATCTTTGTACATGGTTATTTCAGGCTGGACTGCCAGATCACACACGTAGTCCATATGCTTTTGGACCCAGTCTGTTAGACCCAGACCTTCGGCCTTTGCCTGATTGACGTAACGCAGTTTACGTTCAGGGGTAACCCGCATCTGTAGTTGTGCCGTCGCTGGAACCGCCTCTTTCAGAGCGTTAAGGCTCCTCTGATCACGGGCCTGAATTGATGGTTTACCGCTTGGCATCTGATGTATCGCTCTCCCGGCGAGCGGTGGACAGCTCTATTTCTTTTGCGTTTGCTTTATCTATGGCATCCAGCTGCATGGCAAACTTGATTTCAAGCGAACAGCGTAATGCCTTCAGGGCGCGTTCTTTGGTGCTGTACTGTGGTATGCCGTTCTGGATACCATTCATGCCTCGCATGCGGCGGGAGGTTGCATCGACAACCTCTCCCTCTTCCCGTGTGCCGTGAACCGTAGTTCCGCTCCATGTAGGATAAACAGTGCCAGTGGCGGTGTTGAAGCTCCAGCCGTTTTGGTATTCCCCTGAGACCTCTGGTACGGGCATATCGCGTTCAACGCTATAGTCAGACCAGCGTAAAGCGCGGTTTATTCTGGCCTGTGCCACCAGCTCATCATAGGCAACTTTTTCTTTTTTATTCATCGCCATTTAGGGCAATCTCCTCTGAGGGGAATTAGGTGTTATATCGGTACGTAAGTGCTTATCAGGCCTAATCTCTGTTAAGGCCTGATGTGCCAGGCTGCCGTTACATTTACCATTTTATGGCGGTTGACTGAGCCTCATTAAGAGCCGCAATTAGTTCAGGCGAAGTCGGCTCCAGATTTTTGGAAGCGTTCAGCAGCTCCTGAAGTGAAGAGATTTCCTTTGGCTCCACCTGGTTTGTTTCAGGTGCCGTTTTTTGCACTTCATCCAGTGTACGCTGTGCACCGTTATCCAGCACCAGCACACCCCCAGCACGAATTTCTGAAATGGTGCGCACCGTATACATCAATTTATCCCAGACACGGCTACCAACCTCGAACCCGGAATCAGATACTTTTTTTTCATTATGCTTTTGAAAAATTTCTTCTGACCATGTGGTGAAGCGCTTTCCAAAAGTATTGGCGGCTAAAGAAGTGCAGGAATAAACCTGTTCGACCTGTTTTGTTCCATTTTTATCAGTGAACGTAATGAGACCGATTCGGCCACTGTTAACGGTGTAAAAGCGTGGTTGAAAGCCAGCTTTGAGAAGGTTTTCAATAGCTGAAAAAAAATCTTTTTTGAGCATCGGTTTCAAGATGGTTTTCCTTTTATGCCCGGTTCCGCCGGGGCGGTGGCGTTAAATATTCGCCATGTAAGTAAATTAATTTATACCTATTTGATTGTCAATACAAACAAAAAATAAACCATATTTATTATTTTACCAGCGATGCTATTTTAAGGTCCGTCTAAATTAAAAAACCTAAAAGTTATATTTGAAGCCATCCTTCCTAAAATTCATTTCCTGCGCCTATTAGCCCCCTGCTTTAAGTAAATAAATTTTGAAAAAGCTGTGTGGAGGTTATTAGCTCGTGCAGCTGGATTGGTAATATAAAGCCAACACAGAAAAGGAAAACAAAATGTCTAAATTAGTATCTCCTCGTGAACTGACTGAGATTATTACCGGTTTACTGCTTAAACCTGAACTCCTTGGTGAGTTGGACTCACCAGAAAAGCATCAGATGTTTATGGCAGATTTAGGCCGCGTGGTGGCCGAACATTGTGGAGGTCTGGTAAACAGCGTCGTCTTGCCAGGAGCAGAAGTTACAGTGCCGGATGGATTACCGCTTAATGGCCAGCCGGTACGTTATCTCGGAATCAAAGAGAGCATCCCTCACCTCCTTGTAGAGCCTGATGCTTCCTTACCTTCGCTCGCTAAAAACGTCTGGATGTATGCAGATCCTGAAGGCTGGAAAGAACATTTTGGAGCTGAGGAAGACTGCCTTACTCCTGAAATGATGCAGCTGTTCCGTAAAGGTATCCAGGCTCTTCAGAAGGAGAATGACACCCCTGAAATTAGCCTCACACTTCAGGACTGGCGCCTGGAGGAGGAAACACTGCCAGAAGAGGACAGTCAGGCCTATCAGGTCAGCGTTACCGGCCAACATAACATCCACTGTGAAGTTGTTAACAAGGAAGGTAACCCCTGTTTTGGTGTCATGTTCGAAATCGATCAGGGTGTGCCTGCCTTACACATCAACACCGGCGGGGATATGTTGCTCCACATTCATTGCGCCCATAACGGACTCGTTCTGACCCCTGATGCAAGCGGTCAGCGATTTGATAAGGCTCCCGTTGACCGCTTCTCTTATAACAGCCCATCCCTGCTGTTGTCTGCCGACTAACCAAAGCCAAATCTGAATTGTCCTGTTTAAGTAACCAACCCGCTGCCGCCAGGCGGGTAAATCCTATTAATGGAGTTTTAATGCAAATCTCAACTGAAGTTCTGAACGTCTTATCTCGCTGCCGTGCTGAAGGGAACTATCTTTTCCTGGCCGACCAGCTCGACCGCAGCATTTATGTTAAGACAAACAAAGTGCTCGAAGCCGCCGGTGGTAAATGGAACCGAAAAGAGCAGGCACATATTTTTACGGCGGATGCAGCTGAGCGTATCGAGCAAATCATTCTGACAGGTTCGGTTGACATCCCACGAGATTTGTTCAATTTCTTCCCTACACCTGAGAATTTAGTCACAGATATGGTTCTACGCGCTGAACCAGCTGCCGGGGAGCGTGTACTGGAGCCAGAGTTTGGTGATGGCCGCATTCTGAAAGCCTTAAAACTGGCGGCTCCGGATGCATTGATTACCGGGATCGAATTGAACGATGAGCGATTCCTTGCTGTGAAGAACGATAGTGTCCTTAGCACAGGGGTCGAGCTGGTGCATACCGACTTTCTTGGGTACCAGCCCGATGAAACTTTTGATGTTATCGTTATGAATCCACCATTCCTTAAACGCTCTGACGTTAAACATGTCATGCATGCCATCGCAATGCTCGCTAAGCGAGGTCGCTTACAGGCCATTCTGTCAGCTGGGGTATTGTTCCGGGAAGACACACTGACAAAAGCGCTCAGGGAGCGAGTCAAACAACTTGGCGGACAAATTTCGCCTCTTCCGGATGATACATTTAGGGAGTCCGGAACAAAGGTCAAAACAGCCCGACTTGAAATTGATCTTCGCCGCTAACTGACAAGCAACCGGAAAGAAATCTTAATACGAGTAGCCGGTTAAAGTTACCTGACCGGCTTAACTGACTAAATCAATAAAGAGTGAACAGAAATGACGCATACTGCCGTTTCTCAGGCTAATAGTGCTTTGCAGCTACCCACGCTGGAGCATGTCTACGCACTTCTGAAAGCAAATTATAAACCTGACCGCTTTGATGGGCGTGACGGACCCGTGTGGGGCCAGGAATACTCGTGGAATCTGGCAAAAGATCGCTTACAGGATCTGGAGAAATACGGTAAGGCATATGTCTCCCGTCATGAAGACCGTATGGGGGAAGGATTTAGTTTTGGTCCTGACCTGGTAATAATCCGATAAACCTTTAGGGTAAAGAACGATATGGCAAATCCAATAGGAAAAATAAAGGTTTCCAAAGAGGCTGGCACTGAGATAAGGCATGCAGGAAGCAACAAAGTAATATTTAGAATTGACGCAGCGTTAAGTGATTTCGATGTTGATGTGCTCCGTCAAGTAATCAGCATGGCCTATAACGCAGGCATTTCAGATGGTGAAGTCCAGTTGCAGGGAGAGTTTAAGCGTTTGCTGGGTATGTAGTAACCAAATGAAAACAACCATAAGCGTTATGAATGAAATTTGATTAATATCGATAAGTCCTCGGTTGAGGGCTTTTCAGCCTGTTTTGAAAGGAGCTTAAATGGATAACATCATCCAGCCGACAGTACACGAGAACGAAAATGAAGATCTTATTACCAGCCATCCGGCTTTCGGCTTGGTATCAGTAAACCGTAACCGCTCCACTGGTAAGCGGTTATATGCTTCCGACCTCACTCATCATGAGGTCATCACGCTTACTTTCCATGAATCCGAACAATTAGAACAAGATGGGCTAGTTCGGCATCGGCTATCAGGGAGTCGCCGAAAATCACCGCTACTTGAAGTCAGCCTGTCACCTGCACAATGGGCCACAATGATTTCCTCTTTCGGTATGGGAGACGGTGTTCCTTGCACCATCAATAGCCTAATTCGTGGTGAATACGAGAGACTCCCGGAAATAGGATTTAACGAATCTACTCGCGAGCGATACGAAAGACAGATACGTGAATCCAGCGAGCGGCAACTTGAAAAAATTAATGAAAAGCTTGCAGCATTAGGTGAGCTGGTAGCTAAAGGTAAGGCAGGAAAACGCGAGCTTGAAAGTGTCTATAACGATTTGGCTGGCGCAATTAAAAACCTCCCGGGCAACCTGTCATACAGCACCCAGTTAATTCAGGAAAGCATGGATAAAATAGTTGCCAGCGGTAAAGCGGAACTTGAAGCAACAGCTATTGGCGTCGCGACACGTTTAGGAGTGTCAGAGCTAAACCGTCTGGCAAAGTTCGATGAGGAGTAAGCCCTAGGAGTACGAAAGCTTGTTATACTTGCTACAGACATATGCGCCACAGAGAAAAGTGCATAAACCGAAATGCTCTGTCATATATCGTACACAATGTTGTGCTTCGTCTTCTGATAAGGCCTGGAGTTTCTTCGAAGCCACGACATGCTTTTTCGTCGTATCCCCTTCTCCCCGAGCACGACAATGTAAGTAATCACTGTAGGCAACATCCAGCTGCGCCAAAATTTTAGCCTGACAGTTAGTGTCAAATTGGCTCATCAAGCGCTCAAACTCCTCCATAGCGAGTGCCTGTGGTAACCACCGAAGCCCCATGAGTAAAAACTGGATCTGCATACAAACTTCATTGTGACTAAAATTCATTCCTTTCTCGGCTGGTGGCGGAACGCCGCCAGATTCTGATTCATATTCATATACGCCGTCCGTTAACGCGGTTATATCTGACATACCTGAGTTAGCCTGAGTCTTTTTTACACAGAGTAATAGCATCACTTAATGCGTACTGTGGATGCCGATGGTTTCAGGCTAATGTTATAATTTTTGCAATCGTTGCCAGTTTGGATACCGCAGCAATTTAAGATGTCATTTCCTAAAAGATAGATTTCCGTCCTGAATGCACAATAAGCTTTGACGAAAGGCAAATTATAGATTTGTAATTTCGAGTCCTTTATGGGGAGTATTTTTATACTTTTGCGAACGTAGTGACCTTTAGGAAAGGCTTAAAATAACGCCAAACCTAAAGGGGAATAAGAATGAAACATCTCGCTTTTATTACTGCTGTAGCCGGACTCGCTATGTCTGTTCAGGCCCCAGCTCAAATATATGAATCGGCCTTCAAAGACACGAACGGTATTGAGATCCACGCCCCTTCTTCTCGTCTTATGCTTAATCCGGCATCACCAGTAACTTTGACACTAATTTCAGGTCTTGATCGTTTCGTGAATGTCAAAGTCACGAAAGACACTGGAACTGTCATTATTAATACTACAACTACACGGACGGGCGTATCAGACCGACTAACAGCTGCTGATGGTAGTGAGTTCTACGGCAAAAAAGTAACTTTGCCTGCTTTGGGTGAAGGCAAATTTGTCGTTCAGATAAACGTGTTAGATCTCAATCAGAAGCCTGTAGCGACCTATAACTATAACTGGCTAATTGATGTCACCCCTCCAGCGGCAAATGCTCTTACCGCTAATGCTGGTTCTGGCTCTACCGCTGGTGACGTGTGGAAGCTTGGATTAGAGGCAACGGGTCAGTATGACTTCACCTCTTCGGGCGTAAGTGATGCAAATGGTATTGATAAGGGCCTAATATATATTTACAGGCAGGACGGTAGCCTCTACAGCACTACACAGATGCAGTATGACGTATCCGGCCAAAAGATGTACCACACTTACTCTAAGAATTCAGTTAAGGGAACCGGAATACCAGACAGCAACCTGGATGAAGACTTTACTGCAAAAGTTGTTATCTTCGATAACGCAGGTAATAGCCGAACGCTGCCAACTCAAAAATTTCGCTACGACAACACGCTGGGTGAGATGACACTGTGGGCCGTTCATGATCCAAATACGTCTTCCAGCGTCGTACCCGGGGTTTCTAATTATCCGGCTTACAAAGCCGGTATGGTCGTTAACGAAAACCCTATTCGATTAGTCTACCGGATCCCAAAATCTAACTACCGTGCTTATTCAGAAGGTGGGCTTCAGTTCATCAATCAATATTCCGCCCCCAAAGAGATAGCTGTAGACAGCACTTATGCTTATGTTGAAATGACTCTTCCCTATGGCTCAATTAATGGGGATATGGCTCGTATGGCGAACTTTGGCCAGTGGGGAGGGTATTATCCTTCATACAGCCTCGTTCTAAACCCATCTGCAAACCAAACACCTGCATTTGCGGGTACCTGGGTAGATTTCCTCGATGATAAGGGGAACTGGGTTAAGTGGAAGGATTTTGAGAGTGTGGCTTCATCACGACTGCCAATTAAAATTTCCCGACTTCGTTTTAACGTTGAAGCCCGGCCCTTTGAACAAGAGATCGGCGGTAAGGCGACCTTGCACCATTCCGGCAGGAAAAACCTCGTGTGAAGCGCCTGAGACGTTTGATATGGCCTTGGGTACCCAGGGCTACAATAGGTCCTTTACTTCGTTCGCAGCATCAGCAATCCCATTTTGCGGTCTGAGCAATGGATTATGACACGCTGGAACAATAAACAACTGCCGGTAATAAACTCGATTTCATATGACGAGACTAACAAGCAGCTGGATGTACTGGCGTCACTTGAAGGCGATGGTAACTGGTTCGACTCGGTCTCATTGAGGGAATTTTATCTTTCCAATAAGAACACCGGTACCCGGATGTCACCCACAGGCGTAATCAAATCTCGTATCTCAGGTAACTACACGATTGCTTATGATTTATCCCGTCAGTCTGAAGGAAAATACAACGTTGAGGTCAACATCAGGGACTTCTTCCAGAACCAGACCAATAAAACTTTCGGAGAAATTGCTCTGGATAACACTCCTCCGACAGTGGCCATAACATTCGACGGAAAGCCGGTAAAAGACGATACGGTAGTGTACGGCCTGGAGAACCTCAGGATCGCTCTGGCAGATAATCTGACAACCCCGAGGATAACCCGTCTTCAGCTCGTAGGTGGCCCCACAGCTGATAACGTTGAGCTTACGTGGTCACCGGCAGGCAAAGATACATACATGCCTGAGTATCCGAGGCTGTTCCCAAATTTCGAACCATCTGAAAATTATTCAATTAGCGTAACAGTTGCCGATAGTCAGTCGAATACCAAAACCTATACTCAGAAGTTCAGTTATCTACCGAATAACCTTGTGCAGTTACATAATCTACGCACATTATCGGTCAGTTCGCCTCTCAAAACGACAGATGGCGTACCCCTTGCCTACCTGTCCACTAACGTTCTGCGTAAGACAAATGGAGAAATTGCTAAAGGGGTCCAGAACGCAACGCTGACTGTGCGGAAGGATGCAGCCTTCGGTATTAAATTTAACGGGGCACAGGCGGCTCCAGGCGAGTCAGTTGAGGTGCAAATAGATATGGGCCAGGGGGATAATCTTCTGTTACCCGTTTATCCTTCCGAAAATGGGAAAGTTGGCACCTCAGAATTCATGATTCAGATCGACGAGTTGAAGTAACTACCCGGAGCCGACAGTAAAACTGACGGCTTCAATTTTACTGCCCTCCTTGACCACGATCAGCCAGTACGTCTTCAGAGATTCACAAGGAAGTACCGAAAGAAAAGTAACTTTAATCGTACGTTTCCAGCGATGCTTTCAAAAGACAGTGCACACTCGTTGATTACGACAATGGGAATGAGTGTCGAAACCCTTGAGTAAAGATACCCGGTAAATCAACAGCCCCGGGGATTCTCCTCCTCCAACCGGGGATGACAACAGGAGTGAGTCCGGCAACTCACTCCCGTTGTCCCTTCTGTGACATATCGTCATACGAGCTCTTGCTCAAGTGTATCCACAAAGATGAGATCGTTTTGAATCTAAACTGTTACTGGTTAGCCAGTCACTTGCATCTACTCTCCCGTTGATATTTAAGTGACAATTGTAGTGATCTGCAATACTGGTGTCTCAGAAACACTGACGACAGTTGAGACTCAATACCCTAACCACTGACAACAGGAGTGAGCTTAGAGGTGTTACGCTGCTGTAACCTAATGCATGGGAATTTCCTGACTCACAACCATTGTCATCCGGAGCTACTGATTAACGTTGAACCGGTGGACTTTAATGACAGTGGTAGTGATGGATGGGCTCAATTCCATTGTCATCATTTTATCGGACAAGCCTCTACGTCCTACAGGTTTAAGATGACAACAGTAGTGATTGGATGATCTCACTACTGTTGTCACTCAGTTCTTTGAGCGGACCCTCCCCTCGGTTGGGCGGCATTAACAACGGTAGTGACTCGATTAGCTCACTGCCATTGTCACCGTGTAAATGACGTACCTTATCAGCTCAGCTGAAAGTAATGACAACGGTAGTGACTCTAATGGCTCACTGCTATTGTCGTCGTGTCTATGGAGAACATTATCAGTGCACCTGAAAAGCAATGACAACGGTAGTGACTCTAATGGCTCACTACCATTGTCATCGTGTGTATTGAGAGGATAGTCCACTTAACTGGACGTCTATGACAATGGTAGTGACTTTAATAGCTCACTGCCATTGTCGGCGTGTGAATTGAGAGGATGATTAGCTGAGCTGTACGGCCATGACAATGGTAATGACTTAATGAGCTCACTACCGTTGTCACCCTGTTAATTAAGAGGCTCATTCGCTCTTCTGGACGGCTATGACAACGGAAGTGACTTGCTGGGCTCACTCCCATTGTCGCTGTTTGAATTGAGGGGATCATCCCTCCTTCTGGATGGCTATGACAACGGTAGTGACTTGCTGGGCTCAATACCGTTGTCACCCTGTGATTTAAGAGGTTGACCCGCTCTACTGGACGGCCAGGACAACGGTAGTGACTTGCTGGGCTCAATACCGTTGTCACCCTGTGATTTAAGTGGTTGACCCGCTCTACTGGACGGCCATGACAACGGTAGTGACTTGCTGGGCTCACTACCATTGTCGCCCTTTGAATTGAGAGGATGATCCGCTTAACCAGACGGCCATGACAACGGTAGTGACTTGCTGGGCTCAATACCGTTGTCATCCTGTGATTTAAGAGGTTGACCCGCTCTACTGGACGGCCATGACAACGGTAGTGACTTTCTGGGCTCACTACCGTTGTCGCCATATGGAATGAGAGGAGCATCAGCTCAGCTGAACGGAAATGACTACAGTAATGAGCTGGATGAAGCATAACCATTGACATCCGGCCCAACCGGAAGCCGTATTCGCCAATCCAACCGAGATTCACAATGGCCGTGACTCGCCGCATTAAGTTCCGGTGTCCCCCCAAAGTCCAAGGACCCTGAACGCAAAGCCGGAGGGCAATGGTAATGCCAGTAAGGTACACATCATTACCATTGTCACTAAAGCTACCAGAGAATCCGGGATTTGAATGTCGATGGTAGTGAGTGGGTCAACTCACTGCCATTATCACCCCGTTACGATATTTCCCGTTGGATGTGCTGGCCAATGAAGTAAAGCGTAGAAAGCTGGTATTAACAGGCAACTCACGAGAAAGCGTTGAATTTCGCAATCTCGATCTACTTAGGGTGGTAAAGAGAACAATGACAACGGTAATGACTTTTGACTCATTACCGTTGACGTGAAAGAGCAGGCTAGGACTAACGAAAATCGAAGAAGTAATTTAGCACCCGGAGCCTGAACCGTCGGGTTAACTTTAGCTGGCGCTGCTGTTTTTTTTCTGGCTTCGAAGACTACGAATATAGCGCAGTTCTTCGGCGGTTAAATCATGGACGGTAAGAACATCATCGCCGTCAATCGGGTCAGCTGGTGGGCATAACTCACCTTCTAAAACAGAAGACCCTGAGTTCTCTTCTTCATCCTCAACCACTTCTAAAGGAGGCTGAGTATTGTTCAAATTCAAATCGGGATCCCGCTTATGAATCTGGAAGTATACTTTGCCGTCTTTCTTAATTTCGGTGTACTGGAGGTATCCTATCGATGCCAACTCTTCAAGAGCCTTTCTCACGGTAGCGTTCTGACTATTTGCTCGTGTCTTGAGGTTCAGACGGTTTTTCAGTCGAGTAAGGGAGATCGGTATAGGATTAGGAGGTAATGACTCTATGAACGTATAGAGAGCCTGTGCGCTTTCCTTCTTGGCCAACTCTTTAATTGCCTTCAATTGCATCAAAACTTTATGATCGTATTGATAGAGCTCGAAAATCTTAGGATCAACTTGAAGGACTACCTGATCTGATTCCGGGTCTAACAGGGCAGACTGTACCAGGTGCGTTGTGTAGACTTTGGAAGAGTTATTACTGGTAAACGACAAGGTGACGGATGCCAACCTGCGTAAGGAGGCGTCAATACGTTTTCTGGAAGCTGTAGATGATCGATAATTTTCAGGTGTACATAGCTTTAGGAATTCAGTGAATTTTAAGCTGATTTTGTCCTGGTTAATCGGATGATTTGCATAGGTTCGAATGATGCCCATCCACGTCTTGAAATCTACTGACATATCAAGACGCTCACCGACAATTGAAATATTGGTGAACCCCTCGCTCTCCATTAAAGAGAGCGTCTGTAACTCTTTCGTTGCGTCAAAGCCAACCGTTTTATATTCCCGATTTTGACGCCCCACACTCTTTGGTGATGGGACGAACAGCCCGAGCCGCATCAAAGCGATAGACTGCACCGTACGGTTGCTGTTAGGACGCAAAATGATGTCTTTACCTGATTCTTTCTCTCTAACAGAGAAAGCCCTGGTGACCAGGTCCTGCTGCTCAGTATCTTTCTCTTTAGTCATAATAAGTTATCACTGAATGTGTAAACAGATTGGTGAATAGTAAGCCCCAGCGAACTCTATGTCACTGGATGGATCATTGTGATGATCCATATCTGTGCATAAGTTCTACCTAAAAAAACGACTCCACTCATTAAAACTTGGCAAAAACTCTTTGCATACAATGACCTGCAACTCTTATCAACAACGGATCAGATCAAGTTAAAAAGATCTAATGAAAAGTCACTACTATTGTCGCTCTGATCACTACTGATGTCAAAAAACTCATTACCAACGTTATAATAATCACTACCAATGTCAAAATAATCACTACTGTTGTCACTGATCACGTCTCAGGCCTTGTGCCGTCTGGCCTGGAGGCAGCGGGGATCTCTTTTGATCTATCAGGAACACTAAGGTACTAATTATTGGAACTACCTTGTGGAAAATGGGGATAAATAAATGCTTAGTTCTTATACAGGAATCAACTTGCCTCCCTGATCAAAACTGTCGTCAAAGCTAAACCACAGCCACAGGCATTTTCGGTGGATAAATTTTTAAGAAATAGAAGCAGACATGCAGACTCGTGTCGCAAGTAACTGAAAGTAATGATTTATTTAAAGAATACGAGTCACCTTACCTCACAGTGGAAGTGTAAGTCTAACCTCACTACCATTGTCACTTAAAATCATTACCAACGTCGAAATAGTCTCTACCATTGTCTTTTATGTCACTCCCGTTGTCACTTATGTCGCTACTGTTGTCAGTGACAATGCTCCAGCCCAGTAACCATGCGGCCTACAGCGTACCGGGATCTTCTTTGTACTCTCTGGCACCTTTGGGATCATTTATTGGATCTACATGAGGGATAAAATCTTTTGACGATATCGTAGTGCAGTTCTACCAGCGACTTAGCAAGACAAAAGCTGCAATTTAGTGACGAGTTAGTAGTCTGCCTAACAAGAGCAATGCAGAGAAGATATGTGGTGAAATGACCATGGTAGTGAGTCTAATCACTACCATGGTCCGCAGTAAGCGTTACTTACGCAATGAACGTCGGACTGATTTGCAACAACATGGGCTACGGCGCATTAGAAGGTGGCCGTTGTGCTTCAGCAAAACAGCCCTGCTTTATTTTAATTCTTCAATGTTAATCATGAACTCAGATCTGCCAGTAAGGCCGGATACAGCAGGGAAAATAGGAAAGCTACGGCTGTCCCCGAGCCCCAAATCCAGTTGAAGCTCTTTGCTTTCACCTGGCATCGCAGAAACGCCATTTACAGTCACGCCGAATGCAGCATCCTTACGGACAGTAAGCACTGCGTCCTGGAGCCCTGTAGCGATTGAACCATCCTTTTTACGCAGCTGGCTGGCATACAGAACAGCCAGAGGAGTATTGTCAGACGTTTTAAGAGAGGCATTGACTGCTAAGGTTTTCAGATTCTCTAGCCGGACGAGATTGTTTGGAAGGTAGTTAAATTCAACTGAGTTCTCTTTAACGTTGTTCATCTCATCTTTGGCCTGAACTGTGAGAGTGTATGTTTCGCCTTCATTGAGAGACGGAAAGATCTTTGGATAATTAGGTGCATACAGGTTGTTTCCCAGATTCACCCAAGACAATTCAACCGCATCAGAAACAGGGCCACCGCGAAGAGTCATACGGCTTAAGGATGGTTTAGTTAGAGCATCGGTGAGCTGTATACGGACGTTCTCCAGACCATATACCGTCACGTCTTTGCTGATTGGTTTTCCTTCGTAGCTAATACTTACAGATGGTGCTGTATTATCAACGACAACCGTTTGATAAGGGCGATTACCGGTATTGTTGAATGTATCCTGGGCATTAATCACCACGTTATAACTGCCTTCTGGTACCTCTTTCATGTTGAACTCATACGTGTAGTTACCAGACGCCATATTTCTACCAGTTTGTTTGCCGGTTACGCTTATTTCTGCGTTGTTACGGTTTTTATCTGACAACCAAACTCGATTTACATAAACATGGTCGAAATATGAGCCATCTCCAGGTTGATTCACGTAAACCTGGAGAATGTTGGTGGCTTCATTGTAATCGAATCCAGTGACTGAGGGCCCCAGTGTATGCCAGGCTATATTCTCCCATATTGGGGCAAAGAAGGTTGCTTCGGTGGTTGACCGTACTTCATAGCCACTATGAAGATAGCCGGTGGTGCCATTTATAATGTCCTGGGGTAAAGAGACAGTACAGGATGTTGAACCTGCCGGAATACTGCATGTTGCTCCGCCGGTGATTTTTTGATCATATGGCCTGGCCTGTACATTGAATCGGATAGTGGTAAGTTTTATAGGCATATCAGATGCCTTGAAATTAGTCCAGTTTACGCTGTTGAACCATGTACCATCGGCCTTTTGTCGTTCGATAGGTGAACTTCCCCACGCCGGACTCTTTACTGAGGCAGGATCCCAGTTGAGCCAGCTGGCATACTGACCAAGATCTCCTCCAGACCATTGATATGTATTCACAGGTCTATAGTAGTTTCCATCCAAGGCACCCTGTGGCAGCTTAACTTCTACGTAGACATAGGTGGCATCTTCGGAAAGGACCTGTACTCCGCCATAGTTATTTGTAATGCTCATGCCACCATTTCGATATGGCTTCCAGTTAGTTCTTGGGATACGTATAACCAACTTGTAGGGGTTCTCCAGCACTGTAAGGCCTCGTTTAAACGGGACGTATCCCGAAGAAATACCGGGTACAACACTGGTGCTTACACGTGAGTCATGAACTGCAAATGGCGTAAATTCTCCCATTTGATCGTCATATAAAAAACGCTGGGGAGGAATGTTAAGCGTATTTCCTGCCTGGTCCGTAACGATGAAATTGAAGGTGAATTCTTCATCAAGATCACTTGAGGGCATGCCAGCCTGGGTGTTCATATCTTTAATCCATGGATAGAACGCACGTTTATTGGCTGTGTCATAACTCAGGTTATTGTCGGAGACCACTGAGCCATTACTTCGTTTAATGACAAGACGGATCTTGTCAATTCCACTAGCATCCTCAATACCGTCTGCAAATATAGAAAACTGGCCACTACCGCCTCGGCCCAACTCCCAAAGTGGCCCAGAAAGTACCATGTCGTAACCTGCGTTTTGGCTCGGATAAATACTCTTATAGCGTGGAGGAGTTGTATCAACGATGAAATGATAAGTAGATGTGCTCACTACAGTCTGGCGAATATCCAGAGTTTCATTGACTACAGTAAAGGTCCCTTCTCCAAGCGCCGGTAGAACCATATCCTTTCCATAGTATTCTGTTCCATCGGCAGCAACGATACGATCTGCAACGCTCGTTTTGGTCGAGACGGAGGAATACATAACCTTTTTATCGCTGTCTCGGGTGACCGTCACTCGCTCGTACCGATCAAGACCCGATATCAAGTTCAGAGTCAAAACACCAGCGGGATTAAGATATGTTTGTATTGCTGGCTTGATATTCCGAACAGCCTTATTGGTATCAGTAAATGAGTAGCTAAATACCTGAGCATGTGCCGAAGATAAAGTAGCAAGGGCAGTTGCAACCATGCAGCCAATTAGAGTTTTACGCATATGATGCTCCGGGAATAGGTTATAGCCTTATTCTACGGATTCAGCCTACCAGGTCCGGTCGGATAAAGTGATAATTTGCCTGTTAAAAGAGACAACAAGTGAGAAAGCAAACAACGTACAGAATGCTAAATGGCGGCAGTGCATCTGGATGACGCAAAAGTAACTTTTTGTACCCACTCTTCTGGATTTGAGCCTCCAAAATGAGTATTCAACCAATCATAAAAGTAACTTTTGTTAGCCGCTGATCCTTTCTGTCCGCCCATTGTGCTGATATGTATGTAAATTCAAAGAAGCGAGCTTTTAAAGCATCTGTTGTGTCGAATTTATGTAAAATAGAGGGTAACCATCACTTGTAGGTTGAGGAAACCCAATGTTATACATGCTCTTATGCTGTTTTCTGATGCTCATTAGTACATTCATAATGTTCAGAGCAATGTCTGCAATAAGCAAAGGATCCGCTACAGATAATCGGTTTGAAATATTGCTGATAGTCCTGGCAACACTTGGTATTGCATCACCATTCATTGTTGCAATGATTACTATTAATGAAAGCATGACATCTAAAGCATTAGCAGATTTTTCTTTGGGTGCTCAGTGGTCCGGAATGGTTTCAGCGGTAGTGCTAATGGGGTTATATGGTCGACATGTTTGGAAAGGAAAGACGTTCTTATTTACAGGCGCTTTCCTGGCCTCTTCCTTAATGGCCTTTATTTTTACTGACAGCCTTGTTTTCGTATCTCAGAATGACACCGGCGTTCTGGCCACTTTCGTACTCGATAAAAACGCTGGAGATATTGATTGTAGTCGCCCGGCTATGATTGTCCATTACAGTAAAGGTGTTCCAACGGACTGGCGTTGCCCTACCAGTATTATGTTGATGGCGGATTCATCATATCCTTTTTTACCCTGGCCTGAGTATAGCCATGGAAGCAGTCAGTCTCTTACAGTTGTTATTGATACACTTATGGAAAACGCTGTTAATCTCAGCAAAAAATAATATATAAACCTCTCAGGTGAGAGGTTTATAAGCCTGAGCAACCAATCTAAATAGCTCTATCATTTTGTTTTAGCTTTTTTAAAGATAGACTTACCGAATAAAACAGCAATTATAGAGCAAAGGCCAGGCGTTAGGACAAATGCCAATAATGCACTGCCAAAACTAGTCATTTCAGGCACCAGGAACCAGCTTATAGGCCACGTCAGGGCGGGTAAAATTAGCGGATCATAAAGCGCATGTAGAGCGCTTAACACACAGTAGAGTGCTAAAAAGCAAACTAGATAAACAACGATCCACATTTTAATTTGCTCAGCAATTTCAAATTTAGGACTGCCCATGCTTTACCTCAGTGGCTGAATATTGATGGTTAATATCTTTAATCACCCGTAAGCACTTAGTGCATACCTTAGTTCGATTTGTCTGCTTGTCCAGAGTGTATTTAACTTCAAGTTGACCTCCAGCATTAAGCAAAGTAAGCATCTCATCTTCTAAAACACTTCGGTAAATGGTCTTGGCCGAGAGTGTGCCCGGTAACGTGTACTCAACATAATTGTTTGAAACTTTTACCGATTTAGGGATTTTGCCAATGAGCTGGGTTTCATTCGTCGACGGCATTACCGTTACTTTAATCACAGTTGCCGGTGACCAGAAATCCTGATAACGCACTTTATGAATTTTATCAGCTCTAAGGCCTAACCACACATTTCCGGCGATAAGAACAACAAGCAATCCATAAACTGATCGTCGAATGTTACGTCTTTTAATCACTACCGTCCCCTTCCCTCAAATATTAAAATCAATAACTGCACCAGGATATCATTAGTGTGATTATTAAAATTCCTCATAACCGGGGATTTCAGTTGAGTTTGCGGACTCTTCACTTTGCGGTTTCTCGCCCTCTATCTGAGTATCCCTGACAGGTTTGGATTTACCCATGCTCCTCTGAAAGGTATCCATAACAAACTCAATATCTTCTTCTGGCAGGCTGGTGGGTTGGTTGCTCATAGGACTTCCTCTTGTTGAATACGTTCGGCGTACAGGATGCGAACCGAAACGGTCGTGTTTTCAAACTCGTTCTCAAAAACGTCCATCCATTCCGTCCGGAATTCTTCCCCCAGAAGGTTATCGAGCCCCTGAAGAGAAAATGGAAGAACGGCTGCTAGAGATCCCCCGGCTGCGAGATGAGATGCAGCTGCCTGGAGATGCAGCCTGGCCCGGTTATCGGCAAAAGGTGGGTTCATCACGACATAATTAAACTTCTTCTGTTGATTAGACTTAGACCATGTGAGGAAGTCGGCTTCTGTCGTATCGTATCCCTTAGCCCGGGAGATAAGGCAATTCAAAGTATCAAGCTCGATGCCAGTAACGATCACACCGGCAGGGAATGATTTAAGCAAATCCGCATGGCCAATATTTGGCTCCAGGAGGGTATCCCCTTCCCCTGCACCGAGCAGGGAATATACATATTCGCTGATTCGGCAAGATGAAGGGTAAAACTGATGCGATACAATATCGGGCATCTCCCCTATCTGGCCGATGTAACGAATAACCTCACACGGATCATAGGGAAATGTCACATCGTATTTTGTTACTGTTGCCCCTAAGAACCGAAGGGTGTCAGCGGCAACACTCGAAGATTTGCGTTCGGTGAGAGACCCTAAAGATGTCCAGCAACTCCATTTATTGTCCCCGTCATTCTTAAACATCAGTTCAGAAAGCTGCATCCGTGTATCAAAGTCGATGCACTGTTTAAGTACAGGGAATGCCTCCAAAGATTTCTTGCTATGAGCCATACGGTCGGCAGGTAATGCCAGCGGTACGATAGCTGATAAAATATTGTTAAGCCGCTCGGCGATATCAGGGTGGACGTCAATATGCATTGATCCATTTTTGTAAACCCTGAAACGAATGCTGTTGCCATCGATGCAGATCCATTTTCTGAACCCTTCATGTTCGACCAACGCCTCAACCAATGATTTGGTGTTATGGATCGCCTTCACCTGTTCGCCACGGAAGAATGCGCATATAACGCGCAGCTCGCTCAGTGGTGAAATGCCAGACTCTTTAAAATCCACCCTTAATTTCTGCCAGGGGTATTTAGACGGCTCGCAAACTCCGGTAGTGATCATGCGGGTGGAGAACCCAAAAGCTTTGTTTGTCTTGTGACTGCGGCTCAGAGACTGGAAGACGTCGTAAACCCTTTCTTTAATAAATTGATTGCGGTCATTAAGCAAAGCAACGACTGTGCCTACTACAGCGTCAGCTGTGAAATCAGGGATCACCTGAGGCGGCATAATATAGCGGTCGGCCGTAAACTGCTTATCCCATTCGCTACGTTTGGCATCCGACATGATAGGCAAAACATCAGTGAGTGCCATAACTCGTTTCCAGTATTCAGATCTCAGAGCGTTTTCTGCGAACAAGGCATCCGCTTCAGAGATGCTGTGGTTGTAGCCTGAGAGATAAGAATAAAGTTTCTGGTGATTGTGGGTTTTGAACTGGACAGCCATGTGTTTCAGCAAGCAGAGTTCATCATTATAGGACTCAACAAGATCCGCGATAATGCCTAGCTCTTTGCGCATATCTGGAAGAAATGTTTCAGGAGCGCTAACCACCAGGCTATGAGAGGTTGTTAAAGCCAGTACGCTGTGACCTGCATTATCGGGTTTAGCTTCAGAATCAAGAGATGACATTTTACCGGTCCTTTAGAAAAAACTTTTACCAGGATAGCAACGTCGCTCAGAAACCTAATAGGTTCAGTGACACGAAAAAGGTTTGTTGAGGTCTCTGAATAAAACTTAAGGATGTCAACTCATAGAAAGAAGCAAAAAAAAGCCCCGCATAAACGGGGCAAGAACGATACATGGAGGTTAAAAAAAAGGGGGGGAAAGCCTGAATCCTTAATGACTCTGACAAAACCAACCCATTGCCAAAAGTAAATTATTCTTCGTCCGGCTGTGGGTCAGTATCCTGATCGGTCTCTTCCCCTGCCTTCTTAGCATTTTTTTTACGTGGATATTTTGGCTTCTCACCATTAAGTTTTGCCTGACGATTCTCCGCACGGCGAAGCTGCTTGTTCTCTGATTCTGTGATCTCTTTTGAAAGATTTCTCAGCATCTCCAGAGTACTGCGGTTCAGCGTTATGTTGATTTCTTCGTCAGCACTTGAATCTGACAGCTCCGGCAATTCAATATCCCCCAGTTTCTGTAATAGGCTGGTGGTGATGAGTTTGACGCCCTCTACGGCTTTAGTGGCAATAACCGGCGGAATCCGTGCTGGCTTGAAGTCTGAAGGTCTGACTCGTACCTGACCATGTTGGGTTTTTTTCACTGTGATGCCATTCGCATCGGCCTGCTCAAGTTCCGCGATCATCTTCTTGATACGTGAAATTGCTTCTGTTTCACCGAGCTCATCGATCAGTGAAAGCACGTTAACATACGAAATAGCGTCAGCATGAATCCATTTCTTGATAACAACAGAACAGGTTGTCAGGCGGATAAGAGAACTGATGGTCGTCGGGCTTTTATTTTCACGTTGAGCAATTCGTTCGAGTGACCAGCCAGCAAGAGAATGTAGGCGACGATAGGACTCGCCAAGCGCAACAGGAGAAAGCGCAAGACCACGGTTACCATCAATGGTCGCGAGCTCACAGCCAATTTCATCTTCTTTAATCTCAACGCAAAGGATTGTTATGTCATGGCCTTCATGACATGCCATCATTGCGGCTTTTAAACGGCAGTGCCCCTGGCGAACAAAAGGTACCCCATCAATAACACGTACTCGGATAGGGTCTACATAGTCACCTCGAATGTAGGCATTCTTGATGTTGTAGATGTGTTCTTCAACCTCAGGGAGCTTATAGTAATCGTCACCCATTCCCATTTCGCGGGAGTTGAAGCCTGGCGTGACCTGAATTACTGAAGGGTGGATAGCCCATGCTTTCTGGTCACTTACTTCAGTACAAAGTTCAGGGTTTGCATCACGGAACTGTTTAAGCCCAGTGACGTAACGACCTGTGCCAGTAACTACTGAAAAGGCAACATGGGCCGTTTTAAAGACCTTGTCATTAGCTTGCTGTGTAGGTTCTGTCAGTAAAACACTCATAGGGGCTCCGTTACATTTTTCTGCTTACTATCTGCGTAGCGGGGATACTACCGAAAAAAAAATTCATAATTTTTCGCAAAAAAGGTACTTTTTGAGCCTATTCTGATTTTTTACAAAAAAAGAGGGCTCCCCATAACTAGTGATGACATCAAAATCCCTTCATAAACAAACACATAAATCCAAAACATAAATTTCAGGTATCAGTGAGGAAAAATCTTATAAATCCTAAATGCTGTAAGTCAAAACTGTGCGTCTAAAACAACTTTTTTTTGCTCCCTAAGTTATTAGTTAAAACCCGTGGTTAGGTACGATACCAGCACCTAAATTTCTTTCTCAGGTATAGACACTTTGACTCGACATCTCAGACACATGCCGATAATCAAATGGGCTGGTGGAAAAACGAAACTGATGCCTTTCATCAGCCATCACTACCCACACGATCATAGTTGCCGGTGGGTAGAACCCTTTATAGGCGGTGGTGCCGTTTTTCTGAACATGTTTGCACAAAATGCATTGCTTGCAGATAGCAATCCAGACTTGATCAATCTATACAGGACTATTCAAAGACAGAAAACTAACTTTATAAATCAGGTCCAAAACCTGGCGGATAAAACCTTTGTCGAAAAGGACTACTATGAGATGAGGGACCGTTTCAACAAAACCTGTATTTCTGGTCAACCGCTTCAAAGAGCGGCTTTGTTTTACTCCCTGAATCGCCTGGGCTATAACGGTATGTGCCGCTATAACTCAGAAAGAATCTATTCAGTGCCGTGGGGGAAACATACAGAACTGAAGCTTGACCTCAATAAAATAGACTACCTTTCATTTCGTCTTTCAGGTATTGAACTGATCACCGCTGGTTTTGAGGAGACTCTGGCCGCAACCGGTGAAGGAGATCAGATTTATTGTGATCCGCCATATGACAAAACAAGCAAAACTAGTTTTGTCAGTTACGATGGTAAACCGTTCAGCCAAAGCGACCACGTGCTGTTAGCAAATATGCTCGTTGACGCTCACAGAAAAGGCGCTGCTGTTGCGATATCAAATAGCCTGACACCATTCACTTTGGGCCTCTATGAAGAGCGTGGATTCGTCATACACAGACTCAGCGCTTATCGATCCGTAGGAAGTAAGCCGAATACACGGAAAACGGAAACAGAAATACTGGCCGTGTTGAAATAGAGTAAAACTAATCAACTGGGCTAATCCATTCCTGAAAAGTTAATACCTCAGGGTGAGTTCGTTGAACATAAGGTATAAACTGAAGCTCTTCTATTCTCCGGTCGCCCCTCTTTCCTTCGCAAATAAATGAAATGAGTCCTTGCTGAGATAGTCCAGTAAGGACGCTCATAAGTCTTATATTTAGAGTTTTAAGCTGTAAGTCGTTATTAATGTCCTCCACTTTATGAGAGCTCTGGCCTGAACGTTTAAGATACTCATAAACCATGAAATTCGAATTTCGTCGTTTTAACAATTTTTCGGTTATGCATTCCTGAATGAAACCGCCAAGAGCATCTAAAAGCGGACTGAGAACTAGCGGGAAAGTTAATGTGTAACTTTGAGAAGTTTTAGACAAAGTGAATGAGTTTAGAAAGCTAAAGTTTAGTCTCTTTTTTGAATATGGAACATAAGCGACAAGAGTAGTCGACATAATAGTAAGTAAAGCTTCAAGATGTTCCACTGTTATCAAAGTGGTTTTATCAATATTTCTTAGATTATGGAAATCAATAAACGCTACTCTTGAACGGCTAAGCCAATCTTGTACTTTAATATCGATTGAAAATTGCGATATATGATTTGAACATTCATTTTGGGTGAGAGGGCATGCAGACGAAAGATGGTTATGGATTATCATGCATAGCACAAAAAAAGGAAATCGGCAGGCTGTGGGACATTGAAAACCGGTTAAAGAAAGTTTAGACGTTTCATATGCGCTTACCGGAAAAGTAACTTTTCTTACCGTTGGCTTTGACGATGTTCTTGCATTTTTACAAATGAAACCGAGACCCAGATCATTGTGCATTTTAAAGTCCATCTCCATCATCACCTTTTAGCCTTAACTGTATGGTATTGGTATACAAAAAATTAAAATCATAATTAATAAGATTATCATTTTTTTACAATAGAAAAGGTTCTGATAGAGGGGGATTTAAATGTAAAAGATTTAAACTCGCAGATCTTTATGAGGGATAAAACCCATTGCGTAAGCAACAATATTACGTGAGTGAGTCCTAACGACAGTTAAAGTCTTGGCTCTATATATAAGCAGCAAAAACATTTAACTGTCGTGGAGTTTACTTAACTTAAAAACTGTTATTGCAGCATAAGTTTTCGAATCAAATTCATAGAATTTTCTGACTTTTCCAGTCAAATGATAACGTTCACCCAATAAAATGTGATCCTGTTTATCGGCCGTTAAAGCGATCCCGTCATTTCTAACTTTACCAGTAAATGTAAAAAAATAACTCCCTTTACTTTTTGCGTACGCGGCCCTGACTTCAGTAAATGTTAGTTCAATGCTTATGACCTGGCCGATATTGTAGCTATGTTTTAAAATATCTTGATCATTTTCCGGAGTTTCAGGCAACATCACATCAAAAGTTGTAAAGAAACAATCCAGCTGGCGTTCTGTCAAAAAACGGTTATTGTCTAGTTGCGCCAATATACTATTAGAAAACTTAGTGTTAGCCTTTTTTGCTTTCTCAATAAGGACGTGGTTTCTGGATTTCCATGCTTCGAGTGTTGGGTTAACACGCAGTTCCGGAATGTTATCGAGAAAGGTAATTGGCTCTAGTACCACTAATTTTTCAATAATGGGTCCAACTGTTTGTACCCCATGACACTTTTCACATACATCAGCCCCTTTGTGGCCTGTGCCCGCACATTCGTTACATTCTCTTTCGATAGGTGCATAATAATTTCCATCTCCGTTAAGTGATACATTCACAGAGGCTGGTACCATATGACCATCAAGAGTAAAGAAAAGAGATTTCATTTTCGAAACACCTCCAAACGTGCCTCTACGATTGCTACAGCTTCTTTCACAGTTTTTTCATAGTGGTCATGCCCTTCAGGAAATTGGTCAAAACGTTTACCGTGTTCTAACTCTTCCATGTTGCGTTTAAGGACTTCATGAGTTAGAAGCAAATCATTATAATTATCGATAAGAGTCAGCTTTATAGGTTTAATCACTCAACTAATCCTCGCTTTTTTATTCCTTAAGGAGATCTCGAATTTCCAGAAGCTCTTCTAATTTTGGTTTAGAAACAATGATTGCTGTATTTTCGTCGTTAAGTAAAGACAATAAAATATTTAGCTTTTCATCATTCAAGATTATTTGAACACCATCATTAGAAAATATTACATTTTTACTATCAACATTTTTGAACAAGTGTGCACTATCTCTACCAAATTTTAGTTCTGTTTGATTATTCGTTATAGATTCCGTATGTGTACTTTCCACAAGCTCAAGAAATTCAGATTTTAGCCGTTCTGTTTTCTTATGCGAGAGGCGCTTAATACCCAAAGTCTTACGTGTGACTGCCGAATTTTTCTTTTCTGGTCCGCCTTTATTTAAGGTGTCTGGTACTGCTCCAGCTGCATTGTGTTCAGGTATGCCTACAATTTTGCTCGTTGTAGTCTCAATATTCTTAACGCCAGGTAAGAAACCTTCTATATGTTTTAAAACCATTTTGTGATCGTTGGAATATTTTAACATTATTTCAATGGCGAGCGTTTTTTTGATTAGATTTAGGCTAATCAAACGTTGAAGCTCTAATGGCATATCAAGGATTTTGAGCATATTACGAATTGCGGTAGTTGATCGTTGATATCGCATTGCTAGTTCTTCAACCGAATACCCGAGACTAACAGCATGAGCTAATGCATGAGCTTGCCCAACCGGATTTAGCCCATTGCTTCTGTTACCATCGAGGTTCTCAAGGTATTCTTCAATTTCGTTTTTATAATCGATTAGGATAACAGATAATTTTGGAATATCAGCACCTTCAGAAATGGCTAATTTTAAGCCATGAAAACGAGTATGACCTTGACGAACTAAATATTTACCTTTTCTTTTTACGACCTTGATCATATCAACCTGCCTTCCTTCCTTAAAGGCTTGTTTGATTGACACAATCATCGATTTGACAGGTTCTTGTTCGTAACACAAATCTCCGATTACCGCCTCTCGGGGATTAAATCCCTTTTCAATTTCAACTAGATTAGTATCCACTTCAATGACTGTATGTTTGCTGTTGTTCATATCTTCCTCCTGTTTACTACATGATACATGAACCTCGAATTTGCCAAATAGGGCTGATACATCTAAAAGGTATACTTAAAAAAATTGCTTAATAAAATTAAAATAAAAACTGTCTTGAATAAAACAATGATAGTAGACCCACTTTCATTTCCGTTTGCGAGCTGTAGCTTTTGTTAAAGGTACGCTATTCCTTGTTTTATGTGCACTTATCATTGTTTTCAACAGGTTAGATCAATTCTTTAGATCACAAAAGATCAATAGAGTTCAAGTAAAGATCACCACACCTTTAACTCATTGATAAGAATGACATTATCTAAGGATCCGGCATTCGGGTGAATGCGAAAAGCATTTGAATGAATAAGGAAGGCATTTACTGGAATGCTTATGGCATTTAGGTTAATGCGTAAAAAGCATTTGCAAGAATATGTTATAAACAGTTTGCCAAATGAAAAAATTTTTACCGACGAGTTAATTTAATGATTAAAAACAAAGAGTTAATACATCCTTTTGACGTAACCAGTAATGAATCAGGCAAGACTTATCAACTGACGCCTAACTCGTCTAAGTCGGTTCAACCCGTGGCCCTGCTGAGATTGAGTGTTTTTACCCCTGTCGGCACAAAAGAAAACCGCGACCGAAACTTTGAAGTTGATGCCTCTGATGAGCTTTCGTGTATGGAAATTGCAAGATCGGAGGGTTATGACGACATCAAGATAACTGGTGTCAAACTATCTATGTCTACCGATTTCAAGTGCTGGCTCGGGATCATCATGGCTTTCAGTAAATATGGTTTTACTTCTGAGAAGATTACCCTGACTTTTAACGAGTTTGCGAAGATGTGTGGTATCAGTTCAACAAACATCAACAAACATCAACAAACGAACTCGTGCGCGCTTTAAAGAGTCATTAATGAATCTTGCATCTGTAGTGCTTGCCTTCTCAGACTCTCGTAGTGGCCGGTTCACAGTAACGCATCTGGTGCAGAAGGCTATGATTGATCCAAAAAGCGATACTGTTGAGCTGGTTGGGGATCCTTCTATGTGGGAACTGTATCGTTACGACCATAAGACATTGTTAAGCCTTCAGGTTCTATACATTTTGGCTAAAAAAGAAGCTGCGCAATCTCTCTATATTTATTTTGAAGCAATGCCAGCTGGTACGTTGTTCGTTAATATGAAACGGTTGAGGGAAAGGTTGCTTCTTACAACCCCTGTTCGTACGCAAAACCAGATAATTCGTAAAGCAATGCGGGAACTTGAATCTATCGGATATCTCGATTATCAAGAAGTTAAGAAAGGTCGCGACATACAATTTCAGATCTTCAAAAGAAGCCCTAAGCTGGCCCTTGCCAAACAAGGTTGAAAGCTACCTGGTATGCACTGGTTATAACTTGCTGAAAAATAAGTTATTTATCAGTGCTCCGCTTAGTGCTTCTTTTACTACTGGTCTTACATCTCGGCTTAATGGGCAAAAAAGTAACTTTTCAAACGAACTCCTAACTATTCATCTGCATGCCTTTCTGACTCAAGCGTACTTGCTAGCGCATTCATTTAAATGCCGTGGAGAAAGATGGTTTTGTGCTCAATCTATTCACGTGAATGCCTTTTGTGGATTACGCCTCTTACATTCATACAAATTCTTTTGATGTCGGTACCCCAAAAAATCATTCATTGAAATGCTTTTGTTTGCCACTGTATTCCGAGCTTAGCTATACGTTGGTAAAAAAGGCATTTTGGTGAATGGGATTAGGTTGAATGGCACCGAGGACAGCTTTGTTAAGAACGAGAATGGCCGCAGGCATCTATGGCATTGGGCATCAGAGGGACTATGTGATTGATATGAGCTCAAAAAACATCAGAAGCATCACAACTCCAGTGGCATTCAAAGAAATGCCTTTGTTTTGTTAGTACACAAATACACAAATAATTCATGCAGTTATATGAAAGACTCCAGTCGCATAAGGACTCAGCCAGAAAGCATTTGCTTAAATAGCATTGGGCAAAGGCATTCGAATGAATGGTGTTCAAATGGACAATGCAAAGTCCCACTCACACCCAGATGTGTAAAAGGCATTTAGATGAATGACGCACCGGCCCGAGGAATGTATGTAGTTTCTCCAACTGGTTGTTGCCGAACCAGGGAGAACAGTGATACGCGGCCTTCTCAGAATCAAGAGATAGATATTAAGGGAACAAAAAAGATTAGATATGAAGTTTAGTTACCTGCCCGATATCTAGTTATCGCTTTTCAAACCATAAAAAGTGACTTTTATGCTTGAGGAGTCTCATCAGCTTCAGGATGGAGCTTAACGTAATCTTACCCACTCCCCTTCTTTCAAACTTTTACTAAGCATTCACTGGTGCCTTTCAAAAATGATGCTTTAGGCCCCTTTGCTTAAAAATTCACCAATCGCTAAACGTTAAAAAAAGGGGCTTTATGCGAACGGAAGGACCGGAATAAAAAAGTATTATTCATTCGCGTTTACGTGAACTCAAATCTACACGGAGTAATTATGGAACTTTCTTTAAATATTGGCCTTAGTGAAAAGAAATCTAACACCGCTGCACTTTTTAAAACAAAAAGCGCAAAAGTGATTTTGTTTGTTCTGCTGACCGTTCTTTTTTGCGGTCTGGCATATGCGGGTTCAGATGATGGGGCACTGGGAGATATTTGGTCATACATGAGTGAAAGTATGACTGGTGCTCCGGGCAAAATTCTGGCAGCCGCGATGTTGATCTCAAGCGTATATTTCTCTGTCCTTAAGCCTAACCCGGGCCTGGCACTGGTTTCATTATTCATGATGCTGGTAATGGCCAACGGCGAGAAAATTATCAGCACCTTTATGGATGCTGGCGTACCGCTGTAATTTATTGTTAATCATGCATGAGGGGGTTCATCCCCCTCTCTGGATTTTTAATGAGTAAGCAGAACGACGTTCCTCAGCATACCTATAGATTCCCTTTCAGAATCAACATGCCTCTACTGATTTTGTTTTGGGATGCAAAAAAATTAGGGCTTGCATTCATTCTGGTTGCATTTGGGAATATCTTCGAATGCTTCGGGTTTTCTGTTGTAGCAGCGGTTGTGTATTGGATTGCGTATAACAAAGCAGCTGAGTCAGGAATAAGAGGATTGCTAAAACACAGACTCTGGTGGCTCGGGTTTTTACCAGGTAAAGCAGTTTTTAGTAGCCGTTATTTCAACGATCCATTTATCAGAGATTTGTATTCTTGATGGAGCTATGAATGAAAATGCTAAGTGGCATTAACATCCCTTTTTTCAAAAAATCTAAAAAGGATGAAAACGGTGATCTTGAGCAGTCATACGTAAAGAAAGATGAAAGTGCTAAGGGACGTTTTTTGGACATTAAAAAACGATTTAGCCCACAAGCTGAAGCGTCAGGTGCTGGAATTACATACAGCGCCCTGATTAATCGTGATACAAAACTTATCCGCATTAATACTGTTTCAATAGCAGTCATTGGGTTATTGGTTGCAAAGATTCTTTTTTTCACTGACCCAGTGACGATAGTTACCCCTCCAAACATGAATGAAGAGATTACGGTTGTTGGTAACAAAGCATCAGAATCTTATAAAACACAGTGGGCTCTCTTTTTTAGTACCCTTTTAGGGAATATTAATCCAACTAATATTTCCTTTGTGACGGCTTATGTCCTCGATGCCCTTTCACCTGAACTACAGGCTAAAACGAGTGAGTCTTTGCAGGAGCAGATAAATATCATGCAGGCTCGTGGTGTTGAGCAGACCTTCAAGCCTAATGATATTTACTATGATCCGAAAAATGACATGGTCTATGTCTGGGGTACCAAAACAACTCGACTTGTAAATGTACCCGACAAAACTGAATCATCGAAATGGACTTATGAATGGGTTCTCGGGATGAAAAACGGTCGCCCAAGAATTGCATATGTAAATCAATATTCCGGAACACCGAATATTAAAAAAATTACGATAAACGGCAAAGAGCAACTGGCAACGCTGGATAATCCGCCACCGTCTACAGGTAACAAGTGATGATTAAAAAAAAGGGCTTAGGCTTCAACGCAATTACCGCATTGATCATGCTCACGACTTCGAACTGCGTAATCGCTGGAGAATACCAATTGCCAGCAACAATTAATAACCCGGTTGTAATGCCAGTTGGCGCTGACGGATTTCAGAATGGAGCTGCAAAAGCCATTATTCCGGGTCAAGCTGGTGCTGAACAATCAGGTGCACAATCAAACCTTAGTGAAGCCGGTAATGCGCAGGGACAAAAACCTACAACTGAGCTCCCTACCGTGCAACTTTCCCCAGCCAGCAATGCTTCGCCTGCGGTAAGCGCTATTACTGGAGCATTATCAAATAATCCTAGCCTCCCCGGATTTGACGCACAGACCCGATCTGGTGCAATTGATAGCTACGGGAGACCAACAGGTACCTCTTCCCAGCAGAATGCAACCAATACGGCCGCTACGTCAAAGCCGATGAACTTTATGTCGAAGCTCGTAACCGATATAAAGAAGTTCAGCGTGTAAATGTGCCGCCTGGTGGGAATGTCGTACTGCCGGTTTCACGAGGACTTCAAAACAGAATATCGACCAGCTTCAAGAATGCTTCTGTCAGCACATCTACCCCTGCTGAAGAGGCAAGCATATTTGTTAATGGTGGCGATGTCTTTATTTCAACTAATACCGATAAACCAATCGGGATTATGTTGTCGGAAGATCAGGTACCTGAATCGACCTATAACCTGACCCTGGTACCGCTTGATGTACCCGGTGCGATGATTTCAGTTACGACATCTTTAAGCCCATCTATGCAAGCCAAACGTGAAACCTCATTGGATAAGCAAAATTATGAGGAAATGTTGGCCCGCTCCCAGTCAGAAGAACTGGCTCCATCGGATCCTAAACAAGACGATCATAAACAAAGAATCATTGATTTACTGACTCCTGTGGCTCTTGGTGAGGTCCCTTCAGGATTTAGTTTACAACAGGACCGACTTTCTCGTATTCCTGCGTCAGAGCAGTCCCCATGTAACTTTAATATGTATGCAAAGCTCGGTCAGAGACTGGTTGGCTCACGTGAACTTATTGATGTAATTCTTGTGAAAAACGACAAACCATACGGTCAAATCGTTGCTGATCAGCAGTGTATGGCAGAAGGCGTTATTGCAAGTGCTTTATTTGATAAAGCATACCTGCAACCGGGAGAAGAAACAGAGCTTTACATAGTCCGGGATAAATTGTTCAAGGAACGCGAGGCCCGGGTTACAACCAGACCAAGTCTAATCAGAAAATAATATGGGAAAAGTTACTTTGCCTGCTCTGCTTGGGGCCACCGTGATTGGTTTTGTCGTATTTGCTTTAACCAGCTTTTACTACAGGTCAGAATATATACCAAAAAGGAGTGTATTAATCGTTCCGGACGCACCCATTAGTATCGAAGATGGCAGTAACGCTTTTCCCGTTCAGACAGTAATAATGAACGATCCAACTCTTATTGATAGATTTGTAGGAGAGGACAATATTAATGAGGAGAGTGCTTTTGACTATCGCAAAAGTAACGTTTTGGAACCTAATTACAAACATGGAATATCTAGAACGAGCCAGACAGATAAAGCTGAATTGAATCATCCATCTGTTCGTGAAAACTGGGCCAGAGCAGGTGAACCCTATATCGTTCCTCAGATGTCAGACAGCGAACGAAATCTAAAAATTAAACGATTCCAGAAACCTACAAGTGGAGCTAATCATGGACATTAAAAAGGCCTGGGAAAATAAGACCGTCAGACTTTCTGTAATTGGCGCTCTGCTGGTAGTGATTGTTTATATTATTAGCCAGTCTATTTTTTCCACACCAGTTAAGAAAGAAAAGAAAACACAGAAAAAAGACATGCAGACCAATTTGTTGTTAGATGATTCGCAAATGAACAAATTGAGTAATGAAGAAAGCCAGAAAGTATATAAGGAAATGGTTAAGCAAAACCGACTTGACCAAAATGCGGCGAAAGAGGACCGCGAAAAAGCAGAAAAGGCCCAACAGGAAACCAAGGCCCAAGTTGCGAGTTTAACTTCTCAACTTCAGCAGCTGTCTCAGCAAATTAATGATATGCAAACAAATCGAAACGGCAATCGTAATTTGGATGCTGGTAATTCGCGTAAAGCGATTAATGAGCAGGCACCGGCAGCTCCTTATCAGCTTAATGCTAATGCGCCGATTAATGGCGTAAACCCTAATTACGCTTCTATCACACCTACGCGTAATAGCCCAATGAGAACAATCACACAAAGTTCCATTAAGACTAATGGTACCGATGGTGTCATTCAGGTTATGCCCGTGTCTGAAAACAGAATCAAGGAAGGCAGAGAGGTCATTGCAGGAGATAAAGCGCCTACTCGAACTGTACGAGGGGATGGTACTGCGCCAGTTGATAGCAAAGCGCGGCATGCTGCCCGAAAAGATGAAATGTTTCTTCCGGCAACATCTATTATCACTGGTGTTCTGATTACCGGGCTTGAAGCGCCTACAAGCCTTTCTTCCAAATCAGAACCAATGCCAGTAACGATGCGTATTAAAAAAGATGTCATCATGCCCAATAATTTCACCATGGATTTGCGTGACTGTAACCTTCTGGGTTCAGCCGTTGGTGATCTGGCTTCACAGCGTGCTTACATACGTGCCACTTCTATCTCTTGTGTTAATTCAAAAGGAAAAGCTTTTGACGTAAAACTGGAAGCATATGCTGTAAGTGAAAATGACGGAAAAAATGGGATCCGAGGCACGCTTATCAGCCGAAATGGTAACGCAATTGCAGGAGCTGCATTTGCCGGTGGACTTTCTTCACTTGCCGGTAGCTTAAGCCCCAGTAAGGTATCTTCACTCAACATCGACCCTAATTCACAGGCACAGTATCAGTCCCCTAATTTTGGTGCACTTGGGGCATTAGCCGGGGCTGGTGCAGCTCAAGGTGGCCTTAATAGACTCGTCGATTACTACACCGCAATTGCAGAGCAACAGTGGCCTATCGTAGAAATTAGTCCCGGCCGAGCTATTACATTTGTCGTTCAGACCGGAACTACAATTCCAACGAATCTGACCAGTCGCTGAGGTTTAAATGGATAGTTTAGAAAAAAAAGAATCGACTGAATCAGCTGGACCTGAAATCAGTAAAAAAATGGTGCGAGAAAGGACAACAAAAAAAATTACCTTCGAAATTGATATTGAAAAAATATTGAAGTATTTATTTTTCTTTGCCTTTGCCGTTTTGGTCCTTATTTATGGTTATAAAGGCTTTATGAATGTTTACGATTACTTCAATAAACAATCTCAGCCTTCGTACAAGATTGCAGTGCTTGACATGCCTGAATTACGTAAGGAATTTTTCAAGCATCACGGTGGCCGTACTGCTGACAATGATAGATCACAATTCGAAGAATATTTCAGAACATTAATGAAGATCTACCGTGACCGTGGCTATTTAATTATTGATGCAACGCTTGCCGTTACTGTACCGGATAGTGTTGAAATCGTCACTTATATGGAACTTGAAGATAGCTCTGAAGCGGTACAATCAAGTTCTTATAATGCAAAGAAGTAGAGGGTACCCGATAGTGAAAAAGTTACTTTTCCCTTTAATGGCAGCCTTTGCCATTATGGCGAATACGGTCACTTATGCTTCAGAACAGGTCCTAACTAATAGTGATGCTGCTGCGTTAATGGCAAAGGCAAAGGAAGGCGGCGTTTCACCCAGTCAGATCTCGGGTGTAATATCAAAAATGAAAGGATATAAACCTAAGGATGCCATATACATTCCTTCTGGTGGGCTATACCTCTTTCAGGACGAACGTTCGCAGCTAATGGTAGTAACGACCGATGGCCGGTACTCCCTTACTGGGGGAAGCCTTGTTGATGTAATTAAACGTAAACCTGTTCTGACTGTAGAAGAAATCAGGAGTTCCTATTTTATTAGTCTTGATGAGGCCCCCTTCCCTCTAGAAACTGTAGCGTCCATTCCTTTGGGAAATTCAAAGCTCAAGAGACAAGCAGCCATTTTCATAACGCTTGATTGTGACGGTTGCATGGAACTTATTAAGAAATTTTATGCAGATCGGGACAAGTATCGGATAGATATTGTTTTGGTTCCCTCACCCGGTGAGCCAAAAGAAGAGCTTAGAAGGCTCTGGTGTAGTAAAGAAAAAGGGAAAATAAACAACCTCGATATTCTTCGTTGGCTAATGGGAAGCAAATCCGACATTGAAAAAAGATTGCTCACTCAAAAGGAAGCAGAAGAATGTCCGGCTGAACCTTTGGTAGCGTCATTGATGCTCGCAGGAATTTATAAATTGCAGGGTGTACCTTCAGTTGTCAGACAGGATGGTTTGGCTGGTAATGGCATTCCAAAAGATTTCGACTACTGGTTGAACCAAAGCGTTGAACCTCTCTTAAAAAATCCATTTGAGACAAATTAAGGCTAGTTTATGAACATCAAAAGATTGGTACTCAGTGCTCTGGTTGTAGGTACATCCTCATATCTCACGGGGTGCTCCATAGGGAGTTCCGAATCCGAATGTCCAGGCATTGAAAAGGGTGTTATCTGTAAAGGTCCTCGCGAAGTTATGGAGTTAACTAATAATCGTGATGATCTGTCTGCACTTGCGGGGGAAGAGTCGGAATCGGGAAAGGAGAAATCGGCTGTCAATGACAGCCGTTATCCAACAGAAATTAGCCCTCCAGGGGAAGTCAGATATCCACGGTCTACTACCCTTAAAAATCAGCCTGTGGCTTATTCAAAAACCGAAACTAAGCCAGTTGGTCAGTTACCTGTCATGTACGATAAAACTTTAAAAATGGGTGCCCCTACTTCATCCATTGGACCACGGCCTATTTCTGGTGTACCGGTTAATTCAAACGTAAGGATGACCAGCAGTTATAGCACTGCCTCTTCAGCTGGGAACCCTTTCGTTCATCCGGCTGCGGAAGTCGTTAAACAAACAAGCTACCCAGTTTCTGCTGGAACTGCCCCACGCTACGTTGCACCTAATTCAGATATCAGCCCTGGTAAGGATATGTACTCTCTTTACAATGGCCAGCCCGTTAACCCTACTCTCAACCCTGGGCAGATCCAGCAATACCGTTCGCAAGGTTATAAACAAGCTGTAGTTGCTCCTGAACCACTTGCTGTTCTGCAACAGGGGAAAGTAATGAGAATAACTTTTGCACCTTATACCGATGATAACGATGCGCTCAACCTTCCCGGCTACGTTTATGTCAACGTAAAACCACAAACATGGATTGCTGGCAAGAATTCGACCTCAAACCCAGCTCGCATAGTTCCTTTAGAAGTACAGGATGCGGCCAGGGAAAATATGCAGCAGCAACAAAAAGCAACTAAAGCTGTCTCTTCGAACGGCATTGTTAGACAACTGTAGGGTCAAATATGGAAGCTATCAATAATTACAATAGCGGTTTAAATCGCCATCAATTAGGTGGGTTTATCCCTGTTTACGATCAATTAGCAGGGACTCACTATTTTTTGATTGATGGCAACAGATTAGGGTTTATGTTTATCTGTAATCCATCACCAGGAGTTTTTGATAATCAGCAAGATGTTCTCGCTGAAATGTTCAAAATGGATTTTCCTACAGATACTGTCTGTCAAATATCTCTGACTGCTTTGCCAGACCTGACTTTACAGCTTAGTGCCTGGTCAGCTGTGCGTGGTGGGCGAATGACTGGGAACGATAAGCTTAAAGCAGATCTGCTTAATGGTTATCAGTTGGACTACTACGACAGAAGTATGCATAAGCCTTTGAAACCTGATCATGATAACCTTATGCTGCGGGATTTTCAGGTATGGATCTCGCTATCGATTCCTTTACAGTCTGCCCTTCCGACAGAGCTGGAACATTCGCGTATCGATTCTCTTTACTCTGAACTTGTAAGTAAGTTAATTACGATTGGATTGAATCCGTTTAAGGTCGATGCAGAAAACTGGCTCTATTGTATAGATAAAGTCGTAAACCCCGGAAAGAACTCCCGGTGGGCTGAAGGTTTCATAGACGTTAACACTATGAAAAGGCTCAATGAACAAGTTAACGTTCCCGGCCGTAAGTATACAGTCACAGAAAATCATTTTTCATCAGTCACACAAAGTGACGACGAATCTGAGCATCGTTACTTCAAACAACTTTCCGTTGTAAAGTTTCCTGAATACGTCAATTTTGGTTGTATGTATGAGTTAGTAGTTAACTGGATGCATGGTCGTAAGACTATTTTCAGTCCATTTATGATCACTCAGACAGTTCAGTTTGCCGACCCGCTCAAGTTGTCAAAAGAAAACGTCCGCTACAAAGCAATCACTAATAAACAGGCAAGTATACCTTCAGTTGTCACCTTCTGCCCTCGCCTGCGGGATATGGATAATGACTACATGGCCGTAACTCGCGAGCTAGAGGATGGCGCAAAGCTTTTAAGAGGGTATCTAACTTTCACTGTTATGGGTAGTAATGCCAATTCCGTGCAGACAGCTGCTAACGATCTAAAATCATTTTACCTCGAAAGCCGGGTCAAAGTAGCAGATGATTCCTTTATCGTTTTCCCGTCATTTATGTCATGTCTGCCAATGTGCAATGACCCAAAGACAATTTTCGACCTTGACCGTTCCGAAGTACTGAGCAACACCGGAGCGGCTCATATGACACCGATCTTTGGGCCATGGAAAGGTAATACAGATAGACCAGTACTGAGTTTAGTTTCTCGTGAAGGTCAACTCATGGGGCTTGATATTTTCAAGACTTCTGCAAGCTATAACATGGTTATTGGTGCTACGTCAGGTGCAGGGAAGTCATTCTGGACAGCTTATCTAATCAATAACTATCTTGGTGCTGGACCGCGTTCGAATAACCTTGTTCATTATCGCTCAACATTTAAGCATTTTTTAGAAAACGAATACCCAGATGATGATCCTGATGGTGCTCAAGTATTTGTTGTGGACGTGGGCCGATCTTACCAGGGGATTGCCGAACAGTATACAAACAGTCAATTTATTGATTTCGGTAAAACCCCAGACTTCACCCTAAATCCCTTTGCCTTCCTAACTGACATCACTGTTAACGATGATGTGTTTAACGAAGCACCTGAATTTACTGGTGAATCAACTTCAAACGATGCAGAAAAAGACAAAGTTTCTCAAACCATAATGGTTTTGAATCAGCTAAAAATTATGGCTTCAGAGAAAGGCCTCATCGATGATTATCAACAATCAGTGATGCTTCAGCTTATTGCAGAAGAGTACCAGGAATCCAGAAAATCAGGTCGGACCGGTTCAATAACCGGCTTTGCTCTGCGTTGCAAGAACCATGAAGACAAACGTATAAAGGATATTGGGGAGCAACTTGGAGCATGGTGCGAAGGTGGAATTTATGGGCACCGGTTTACCGATACGTTGCCTCCAATCAACTTCGACAGCAGATTTATTGTTTTGGAACTGGAGGAGCTAAAAGGCACCCCCCATCTTCAGACAGTTGTATTAATGTCTATCATTCAGGCTGCTCAGCATGCAATGTTCATCAAAAAAGATGGGCGTCGTCGCTTGTTCATCCTTGATGAAGCATGGGAGTACATTCGTCCTGATAATTCATCAGGGGCGGGAAATCAATCAAACCAATTCTTCTCTTCCTTCCTCGAAGCGGCATGGCGTAGGTTCAGGAAAACTAACTGCGCTGGCATCTGTATAACACAGTCGTTTGAAGATTATTTTACTTCTTCGGTTGGCCGGGCCCTGACTGCTAACTCGCCCTGGAAGATAATCATGAAACAAGAAAAAGAAAGCATTGAAGCAATGAAGGCTAATAAATATTTTTCTACTTCAGATGCTGAATATGAACGTATGAAAAATATTCGTACAGTCAAAAAGGTGTTTTCCGAGATGTTAGTCCGGTTCGAAAACTTCCAAGAGATCTGTCGGTTATACGTAGACCGGAAAATGGAGCTTTGTTTTACTACGGATAGTGCTGACAGGAGTAAGTTATGGGAAATTCAAAGCCGCGAGAATTGTAGCTATGGCGAGGCAATCGAAATTCTATATGCTCAAGAGGTAGCAGCGGGTTTGGCCGCCTAGAGTAAATATCTTCATGCAAAAATAATCAAACCAGATATCTCATAAGAATCTGGTTTTTTTATTGTATGCCTTAAGTAACCACTGAGGTTGTGACTTTATGAGTTCATCACTGTGCTGCAAAACTTTGGTTGCAGAATTAATGTGACGTAAAAACAGTGACATAAGAAAAATTAACATTCAAGTTGTGTACGCATAAAGTAAACAAAGTTTGTAACTTCAATACTGACTTTATAAGAAGAAATTCATTAAATTAGCTTTTTGTTTACCAAAGGTATTCAAAGGATCGTAGCATAATTAATGAAAACAGATCACTGGTGTCATATTGCATACAAAACTAAATATCCTTAAATCAATCTTCTAAAAGTATAATTTTATTACTTAGGTATATGAAAATCTAAAACCAATTTCCTAACCGAAACCTTTTGTCTTATTTAACCCCCTTTATCGCCAACCTTGGATTTTCTGAAGTTAGCCTACAGTTCTAGGGCCCTTGCTCCCATGATGCGAATCCTGCCACCTAATAAAGATTAACGCCACATTCCTGTATGCCGGTCTTACGACGCCAGTGCACGGACTATTTTTGTCATCACAAGACCAGGCGGGGGATTTAATCAAGACGTGGTGTGACTAATCAGCAGCTAGGGAACTGTAAGCCACAAGCGGATTTAACCCCCTTTATCGCCAGCTGGGGACGTCATTATGGGTAGTCCTTTTAACTTGCTGGTGACCATCAAGCTATAACACCGGTTAGTGAGTGACGTAAGATTTATGCTAAGCAGGTAAAGTGATCCCCGCTCCCGGGGTGATCACTTTATTCAACGGCCGAGCGGAAGAATGTCCTTAGTGATATATTTCTTTAAAACAGCACGGGCACTTACTGCCGCTGCCGAATTTAACCCCCTTAATCGCCCAACTGGGGTTCAGTCCTGATGAGGTCCTTCCGTCCAGCGAAGGGTTGCTAACACTTGCTCCAATAATACGAAATGTGCCTGCTGATACAGATTAACGTCTCATTGCACCATGCCTGTCTGCCGACACCGGCGCACGGCCATTTCCGATATTCGCAAGAACGGACGCGTGATTCTTTCAGTCGTTGTCAGATTTAACCCCCTTAATCGCCAATCTGGGGTTTTCTGATGTTAACCTACTGTTCAAGGCCCTTGCTCTTATGATGCGAACCTTGCCACCTGATGAAGATTTACGCCTCGTGGTTGTATGCCGGTCTTTCTGCTCTAGTGCACGGCCTATCTTCGGTAATAACAATAACTGGCGAGAGATTTAATCGGGGCGTTATGTGACTGAGCAGCAGCTGGGGAACTGTAAGCCACAAGCGGATTTAACCCACTTAATCGCCAAACTGGGTTTCTGTCCTGATGCTGGCCTGCCGTCCCGGGCGGGGTTGCTTACAATTGCTCCCATAATGCGAAATGTGCCTGCTGATACAGATCAACGTCATATTCCTGCATGCCGGTCTGCCGACACCCGAGCACGTGCTATTTTCGCTCATAACAAGACCAGGCGGGAGATTTAATCAGGGTGTGGTGTGCCTGAGCAGAAGCTGGGGCACTGTCAGCCGCTGGCAGATTTAACCCTCTTATTCGCCATATCGGGACGTCATTATGGGTAGTCCAGTTAAATTTCTCAGGAGCATCGAGCTTAAACTCCGTGTTGAGATTGACGTAAGATTTAGGCTAAGCAAGTAAAGTGATCCCCGCTCCCGGGGTAATCTCTTTAATCAGCAGGCCAAGCGGAAGATTGTCCTTTGGGAAATAATTCGTTAACACAGCACGGGCACTTACTGCCGCTGGCGGATTTAACCCCCTTAATCGCCAAACTGGGTTTCCGTCCTGATGCTGGCCTTCCGTCACGGGCGGGGTTGCTAACACTTGCTCCCATAATAAGAAATGCGCCTGCTGATAGAGATTAACGTCTCATTCCTCCATGCCGGTCTGCCGACTCCGGTGCATGGCCTTTTCCGAAAATCACAAGAACGGACGGATGATTATATCTGGACGTAGTATGCCTGAGCAGCATCTGAAGGCACTGTCAGCCACTGGCAGATTTACCCCCTTAATCGCCAAACTGGGGTTCAGTCCTGATGGGGTCCTTCCTTCCCGCGAAGGGTTGCTAACACTTTCTCCAATAATACGAAAAGTGCCTGCTGATACAGATTAACGTCTCATTGCACCATGCCTGTTTGCCGACACCGGCGCACGGCCATTTCCGATATTCGCAAGAACGGACGCGTGATTCTTTCAGTATGTAAAATACCTGAGTAGCATCTGAAGGAACTTTCAGTCGTTGTCAGATTTAACCCCCTTTATCGCCAGCTGGGGACGTCATTAGGGGTAGTCCTGTTAACTTTCTCAGAACCACCAAGCTTAAACTCTGGTTAGAGTTTGACGTAAGATTTAGGCTAAAGGGTTAAGTCATCCCTGTTCCGGGGGTGATCACTTTATTCAACGGCCGAGCGGAAGATTGTCCTTCGGGAAATATTTCCTTAACACAGCACGGGCACTTACTGCCGCTGCCGGATTTAACCCCCTTAATCGCCAAACTGGGTTTCTTCCCTGATGCTGGTCTGCCGTCCCGGGCGGGGTTGCTTTCAATTGCTCCCATAATGCGAAATGTGCCTGCTGATACAGATCAACGTCATATTCCTGCATGCCGGTCTGCCGACACCCATGCACCTGCTATTTTCGGTCATAACAAGACCAGGCGGGAGATTTAATCAGGGCGTGGTGTGACTGAGCAGCATATGAAGGCACTGTCAGCCGCTGTCAGATTTAACCCCCTTAATCGCCAAACTGGGGTTGCCTACTGAAGTTGGTTTTAGTTTTGGGCGGGGTTGCTAACTCTGCTCCCTAATTCGTAGTGCGCCTACTCAAGAGATTAACACCTCATATCTTTAGACCGGACTGACGACAACAGTTCACAGTTATGAAATGTTACTCAGCACACCGGTGAGATAGATTTTAGGGTCTAAGCAAGAAATGGGGTAGGCGTGAAGATTCATTAATGGAGCTCATAACATCAAAGTGTAGAGAAGTCGACAAGAATCGTGGTTTAAACAGGTTGAGCATTAGGTATGGACTAGAGAGTCTGAGCTCGCGTCAGCAAGTTAAGCTCACAAATAATCATAAAAAAGTAAACAAACATTAGCTTAAGATTGAAACTAAGGATAGAATTGTACGTATAACAAGGAAATGGACGCATTATACGTAAAGTTTACATATATGCGTAAAATCGGTTTTCAGTGCAGAAAGGTCATAACCATGAATTTACTTGAAAAGATCGCCCTCGTTGGTCAGCGCATGAAAAGCGAGCAGATTTCTCTAAAGGAATCTCTGATGGCTTCATCAAGAGTATCTGTTTCTGATGATAGTGTTGATGGTGTTGATAGACTGATCTACAACCACTGTTTAAATAAAAAAAATCTCTCTGATTTTTTTGGGAAGTCACGAGTAACGTTCAATAAAATACTTTCGGATTTAGAAGAAAAAGAACTTGTCGGTGCACCTATTTATCAAAATAAAAATCATCTTTACACCCGCTGGGATGTTCAAAAAATAATGGATGCCCTGGGTTATCCCAAGTACCGCGATCATTACTTTAGCAGAGCTATTGTTACTCAGAATCATAAAGGCGGTACAGGGAAAAGCACTACATCTGTAGCTTTAGCAGTAGCAGCTGCGTTAGATCTACAACTCAATGCACGTGTATTAATGATTGAATGGGACCCACAAGGTTCGATAGGAAGCAGCATGATTCAAAGTGTCTCAGAAGATGATGTCTTCCTTACAGCAATTGATGCAATCCTTGGAATTTATGAAGAAAATTCTGAGTATAAAAAATATTTAGATTTAGGTTTCTCTGAAGAAGAAATCATCACTAATATGCCTTTTTCTACGCATCTGCCAAACTTGGACGTAATAACGGCATTTCCGACAGATGCTCGCTTTAAAGATAAATACTGGCAATGTTCTAGAGAAGAACGAACGTCTTTGTTACTACGTTTCAAGGAAGTTATCTTACCGGTACTGAAGCAGAACTATGATTTGATTATTATAGACACTCCACCTGAAGATTCGCCTTTGATCTGGGCTGCTGACGAAGCGGCCGATGGGATTCTTGTCGCAGTGTCACCACGTGAATATGATTACGCCTCTACTACAGACTTCATGCTTACAATAAGTGAAAGGTTTAAACAATCACCAAGTAAGGGCGATAATTTAAAATGGTTCAAAGTTCTTGCTGTCAATGTTGATGACAAAAGTCCATATGAAAGAATAGTTTTGGATAAATTAATCAGAACTGTTCAGGACCTTTTGATGTCCGCTAACATAAAAAATTCTGAAGCATTTAAGGCAGCTGCTTCCAAAGGGCGTACAGTTCTAGATATCAAAAAATCAGAGGAACTTTGTTCCGCAAAGCAACTTGATGTCGCAGAAGAATCTGTATTACAGGTATATCAGCAATTTATAAATGAAATAAAAAGTTTTTCAGCTAAGCAAGGAGTTAACGCATGAGCGATGAGCAACATATCGGGAATGATAAATCTCGGTATTTAAACGCACCAAAGCGGACAGAAGTCGGTCACCGTTCAGGTCTTGCGGGTTTGAAAACAGCACCTCGCATAAAAAAGTTATTCACTCTTCATAAGGCCCGGAGGCTTGAAGCGGAACATGTTATTGTTCCAGCCGAGAGAGTGGAGAAGGAGACTTTAGTACATCCAGCGAACCCCCGAAATCAAGAAGCCCTTACAGAATATTCTGTTAGAGATATTCTAAAGCAGATTGAAGAAAGAGGGGTCGATACCGAAGGGATCGCTGTAAAAAGAGATGGGGTTTATTTATTAATAGAAGGAAGTCGCAGACGTTTCTGCTGTATAAAGGCAGAAAAGGATCTCCCCCTGTGGGTTCTTCCGGATGAATTAACCGAAGAGGATATAAATTCAATTATATCCGCAGCACAAACATCTCGAAAATTTTCATATAGAGAAGTTGGGTTTCAATTTATCAAGAAAATGGAAGAAAAAGGATTTTCAACAAATGAAGAACTTGCATCATATCTTGGGATTAGTCATGTATCGGTAGCCAAAAGAATCCAGGCGGCCCGTATTGACGAAACATTGATCTCTTTATTCCCGGATTATGAAGGAATCCCAAACTCCTATTATAGTCGCTTGTCTCGTTTACAGAAATATGTGCAAAAAAATCTATTTCCTTTAGATGAAGTAATTGAAAATGTTAAAGAGGAAACGAGGGATTTAGACATTGGGGATCTCCAGGTTGCCCAAAAAGTTGTAATGGAAAAAATCACACAATCTGTGGAAAGTGTTTGTGAGAAATCTTATTCTACAAAATGGGAAACAAGTGATCTAATTACTTTTGATAATAAAGATAAGTATGCAAGAATCAGCAAAAACAATACTGGTAGGAAAATTCGCATTGAATTCAATAGGATAAATTCTGTTTTTATTAAAGAGCTTGAGGAGTTCATAAAAGAAAAATTAAAAGTATCAGAATAAATATTGAACTGCATCTTTATGATGCAGTTCATATGACTTATATTTTTAATTTCTTTTTATATTAATATGGGGTGTGCGCAGGTTCAGACATATAAGGTCTTAGTTCTATATGAACAGAAGCGCCATTCCCATCATTTACTACGTTTAAAGGTGCTTTGCCCGGCAATGACATAGTTGCAACGTCAGGTCCAGAAACAGCAAAATTATTTTCTGCTGAAGGCATTACTGTAAAAATCTTTATAGCAACATTTTCATGTCTAAATAATGAAATCCCAAAAGTAGAACCAGCTTCGGTATTGCTCACGTCCACAACCACAGGGGTTTTTCCTAGATATTCATTAGTTAGTATGTTTTTTACTAAAGCCCCCTCCGGGACAGTATATATACGGTATGGATATGCTAAAGCTGAGTGACAAAAACATAATAAAATAACAAACAATGTTTTTTTCATAGATTATCCTCATTCAAAAATAAAAGATATAATTCTTGATATTCGTGGTTAGTAATTAGGTCCGCTTTCCCGGGAAAATCGTAACTTACAGAAAATAAAAGAGAAAGCGAATCTCTTCCTTTTGCTTTGGGAGAGATTCTGCTAAAAGCACGGTTAATAAACATAAGTTGATCTTCATTGTTGAAGCAAAGTCCAAGCATTCCAACCGTAGGAACTACGAATGTGCTTACGCTGCCTGGGGGCAAAAGTTGCTTACTACGGGCAATGTAAGCACAACGACTACCACCTAGAGTTAGGCCTGAAAGCTCAATAAAACTTCTGGTTCCATTCTTGGCGACAAGCCAAACATCAGTTCCTGAACTTTCGACACGTAAAGTAACTTTTCCGTCAATAAAGGCCTCACTTTTATTGTATAGAATAGGGTCAAAACCAACTGTCGGGAGTTCTTCGATTTTACTTTCTACTGATTGACAACCAGTCAGTAATAAAAACAATAAAAGTGTGATAACTTTAATCATCCCGCTTCCTTAGATTGTTTTTGGCGCTGGTTATAAAAGATAATGATTCACCGGGGTAGACAATTGTTTCTTTTGTCCAATAACCATAACCACCGAGGATTTCTTTTCTTTTCTCAATATAAACGGGTTCAGAAAATTCTAAATGTTGATATTTCGGAAGAGATAAGATTTCATATTTTACTTGTCCAGCTAAGAGGTAATTCTTCTCATTAGGATTGATGATTTCTGGATTACCAACACTTTGAGGTATGTTAAATCTTTTTATATTTAGATCAGAATAGTCAGGAACGGACATTTGATCATTAGACGTATTTCCGGGAAGAGTAAACCCTTTACCCTGATCCGGTCCAAAGATGGCAATCACATCTTTGTTGTTTCTTGTGATCGAAACGATAGCCTGTAGGGGAGTATTAGCAAGGTCATTTATAAACGATATAGTTAGACTTGATTTTGGCTCGACCCAAACAATGCTTTTTCCGGATGTGCCTTCGCTTAATCCTATTTTTTCATTTAGTAAGATTTTATTTTTGGCAATGATATTATACTCAAGTTTCGGTATCACAATAAAAAGTGATTCTTTGTTTGAAACATTCATGATTTCTAAGAAATTGGTTTTGCTCATGCTGGTCTTTAGAACAGGCCTATATTTACCATTAATAAACCACTTTCCGTTTATAAGCTCTGCTTTAGCAGATATAAGTGAATCACTTTTCTGAGCGGCAGAAGAAAAAGCATCTTTTCTATGCTCTTTCTCTTGATGTGGTGCGGCTGCTGCGTGATGATGCAGAAGTAATGTAGAAATTGAGATAATCTTCCAGTTTATCTTCATCTTGTTACCTCAATGTTGTTTTCAATCAAATCGAGTTCTAAAGGATAGGTTTTAAGTGAATAAAACTTGTTCGTTGTTTGTATTAGCTGATGACACATTAAAACTGGCGTGTTCTTCATGATTATTTCTACTAATGTAAGTGCTGGTGAGTCAGTCGGCGGTATACCCGGAGCGACTATTACTTGGTCTTCTAATTTTGACATATAGAGTGATCCAGTATTTATATGTAAACAATTACCGATCAGTACCGGAAGATTGTTTTGAGTACGACCATGGGCTTTTCGAATGCTGTTTACAGGATTCCTACCTAGGACCATAAGGTTGACGTCATTTATCATCATTGGTATTACGGCATGGTCCATACCGAATAGAAACTGGCTCTGAAAAATATTCACATTTGCATAATTGAATGCTTGAAGCGCATTATAAGTATCAGTGAATGATGTGCGGATAGGGGCGTAATCAGAAGGGCAAACCCCAATTTTTATATCGCCTTTTAGTAAAATCTGCATCATCGTACCAAGCTGGGTATTAAGAAGTTTTTTTACCTCTTCCTCTAAATAGTAACGATTCACAGCTTTATGCCACTTTCCGCCCATTACACACCATCTCTCATTGAGGTATGTGCTGGGGTAAAATGTTCTCCGGTCTTTGTTTAATGGTAACAATTTTTTTAACATTTCTTCTCCGGCACCGGCAGCTGAGAAATGCCTGACAAAACGTCCATCGAAAAAGCCACTGTTTATCGCCTTCATCAACTCTATGGGTTCCGGCCCATAGTCAAACAAATTTCCAGTAGAGAAAATTACTATCTCTTCTTCTGGCTTTGTAACTGATTGGATCAAGTTGCACAGCGCAGAGTAATGTCCATGAGGATCTGCAAGAAAGAAAATCCTTCCGGAGAAGTTAGTAAGGTCTATAGTTTGGACGTGCTCAGCTGCCATAAATTCCTCTACGTATGTTTACATCGATGATACGGTATTTCGAACTATGATTTTTTTACAAAAAGGCGTCATTTTGGATTCTAAGCCTAAGGGCCTTTGTTACTTACTGGCAAAGGCTCCAGTCCTGGCTATCAAACAGTTCATACTTAGGTTGTAAAGTAACTTTCTGATTATAATTCGCTCCTTTATAAACATGGTTACTTCATGAATACAGGATATTTAACGGGACCTTATTTAAAATGGAAGGGTGCTGAAATAACATAGACTTACGTATTTTTTTAATGGTGTTAATGTTGATAATAGGTCACCAATAATGTATAAAGTTAATATCTAATATGGTCCGATTAATAAAAGAGAGTTTTTATGGCTGAACTATTAAAATCTGAAAGTCCTGTTTCACCATCAGTGCAGGATATCACTGAAGCTTTAAAAATCGTTGTCGATGATGGAAGTAAAGCTGCAAAACTGGTTTGTCTTAATGAAAGAAACGAATTAGTTCCCTTGCTCACACAAAATAGTTTTGTTCCAGATTTCCGTGTTCGCCATGAGGGTCTCAATCCTTTTAACTATCTTATTGATGGGCTGGAAAGGTTTTCGCATCACAGCGAATCTAGTAACTCACTGGAATCGACTGATGTATCTCACCAATACGATGAAATTAGTCGATTAAATGTTCACCATGCACTTCATGCTTCTGGTTTAGTACCTCAGGATGTTCACCTCTTTGTTACTTTGCCTCTTAGCCAGTTCTATACTGCTTTAGGGGAAACGAATATTGAAAATATTCAGAGGAAAAAAGATAACCTGATGAAACCAGTGGAGCGTTATCTTGACGGTAAACGCTATTCTTTCAACGTTTTGTCTGTGACTGTTTTCCCTGAATCTTTACCAGCTGTGACCCGGGCAGATGAAATTGAGGATATTGCTTCATTTGAATCAAGTTTGGTAATTGATCTTGGTGGTACTACTCTTGATGTTGCTAGTATTACTGGGCAATTAGAACAGATTTCGAAAGTAAAAGGTTATGACCGTATTGGTTGTTCTATTGTTTACGATGAGATCAGCAGGTATCTTGAATCTGAGAAACTGAATACGAGTAATGCTTACATTCATCATCTTGTTGATAATCGTCATGATAAATCAGCTTTGAAGGTAGCAGAGGACAAGCGTGACGGTGTTTTTGATGCGGTAAACTCTGCTGTACAAAAGTTGCAAAGTAAAGTAATCAGAGCGGTTACACAAGTCGAAGAGAGGCCTCATAATGTTTTCCTTGTTGGGGGAGGTTCATATCTCATCGAAGCAGCTATTCGTAAACATTTTGAAACTGCAAAAGTTATCATGGTAGACAATCCGCAGTTCGCATTATCTTTGGCAATTGCTGATACTATTTATTCAGAATAATGAGCTAGAACATGGCTAAAAACCCTATCTCAAATAAGGCAGATAACGACCGGATTCAGATCCGGTCTTTCTGGATATCCGAAAGAAAAGCACCCTATGTTTATAGCTTCCTGAAAAAAACAGAAATTTCTCATAGGGGTGACCAACTGGATTTAATTAGGTCGGCTCTTAGTACCGGGTTGGTATTGAATAATTTATTTCCTGACTTGGCAAATTTTATAAATGGTTTAAACGAAAGATTAACACTTGCAGATCTTAATAGGTTTCTGAATGATGAAAATGCTATAGATACTGAACCTAAGCCTCCTATTAATGAATTGCTAGCGAATATCTTGGACCAAAAGTTTAAGGAGTATTTAACACCTCTACAGTTAGATATTTCAAAGCAGGATTCTGTTTCTGTAAAAGAAACCTTCCTTGTACAAAAGGGTCATGCATGCTTGGGAGGGAAGGTTGAAAATGAAGGAAGTGATACCTGTATACTCCCTGAGGGGCCACTTTCTTCAGCTGCATCCAAAATTTCAATAGAAAAGCCCATTTCTTCTGTGGTGCCAGTGTTAGAAAAGGTATTGGATGAAAATCAAACCGCCTCGGTAAGCATAAAATCTAAAGCTAAGGCAAACAGACGATTAGCGAATTTGGCAAGATAGGTTCAGATCAGTACAATCATCTTCTGAATGCCAACTTGTCTTACCAGGAAAGGCAGCCTTCGGGACCTTTTTTTTTGTTATAATAATTTCAGGTTCCACTATGGTCTGTAAAATTAATGTTAATGAAACGGTATTTTAGGTGATTTGGGTACTGTTACGGGAACTACGGATTTTTCCTAATTTTGTTAAAACTCTAAGATTTGTCCTAATAAATCTGGTACTTAATTATTATTTTACTTAAAAAGTCTCTGTGGTTTAATGGTTATGTAAGGATTTTTTGATACCCTTATACCCGATGGACCTAAGGTTACTGGAAACGACGTTCATGTTGAATCTTCGTTTCTGCAATCCCTTTTGTCATTGTCCCAAATGATTGATTATTATAATAAAGGCTGATCGAATGCTATCACGCAACTCACTAATACATGGTTTACGCCGTGACCAGTTAATCGGAGTTCTGACTATTTCAGAGTTTCCTGTAGTTATGGTAGAAAGCCACTTCATTCAGTCTGAAGTTATGGGAATAAAACCCGTAATTTTTAATATTGATGAGCTTCTTGTATCAATATCCCCAATTTCCTCTCTTAAATTCGATTGGGAGTGGGCCCCAGTTGATACAATACTCATTGAAGTAATCATTCCACCTGTAGAATCTGACCTTGTAAGTGCAGAAAATGACTTTCTCCGTGATTCTGGTATTGGCCATATCCAGTGCGAACCTGGCGGAGCATCAATTCGACGTACTGTTACTTTCGTTGGTGGTATAACTGCTGATAACTTACTGTATCAGTTGAGGCTTATGTGTGTAAGCGCTTTAAAACTTTTAGGAGAGGAACTGGGGGGATGAAGTCTAAGATTAGGTATGTTTTGTCTGGTTTTGTTGTGATTTGTGTATTCGCTGGGGCTTATAAAATTCTAAACATTTTTCCGGTTAAACCTGACCTATTGGATTTCACTGGAAGCAAATTTACAAAGACATCAGTTTTCCTGCCATGTGATAAAAGCTCGTCTTCTTTAAACATCAAAATTGCTGATAACGAGATAATCGTTATCAACGGCATTGCTTCAAAAGTAACTTTTGTTGAAAAGGCCGATCCAGTCAAATCCCCTGGTTTTTGTGATGAGCTTGAGCTCACAAATTCTCGCCTTGTACATACTGCATCTTACAGCCTGGTGATTTCAGAAACTCAAAGAGGTTTTACTCTATCAAATGTCAAACATCTTGCCGATGAGGAATCATTAGGTGGTCTGTGGTTTTATCAAAAGTGACTTTTTGTATGGCAACTTCAGACTTCTCTTCTAAAAATCATAACGTAAAGGCTTTTGGTCAGGATGCTGCCTTGGTCATTGAGCTGAACAAAGAAGATGTTAGCTCAGCAAAATCTTCGTCTTTCTCAAATGATATTGATAACTATTATCTTACTTTGCACGTCGCGCCGAGGAACTCAAAAAAAGATTATGACTGGGGCTCAAACCGTTCTGTACTACTAAAATTGTCGACGAATGAAGTTTTGCAGATGGCATCTGTATTTCTTAGAATCATGCATACGTTAAAAATTGATAAGAGGAAAACCTCACATCATGGCCACGTCGTTTACAAAAATATAAGCGTTACCCCAAACGAGAGGGGCGGTATGTTGTTATCCGCAGGGATAGTTCCAGTCGATAAAGACGGCTTAAAACCTTTTATGCACATGGTTCCCGTCTCACAAATGGACTGCGTTAAAATTGGCCTCTTTATACTTGGATATCTTGCTCAAAAAACGCCGTGGGTCAGCTCTGAGTCTATAATTACTGCGCTTCGCTTATCTGAAGCCAAGATTTCAAAATAGTGTATTAACATAAGGAATATACGGAAAAATACAGGATTTTTTAAATGTTATACGAACGGATATTTCTGTTATTCATCGTAAAGTGAGTTTAATTTTGCTCAGAAAAACAGGTATTCGTCATGAGAAAATCAGGTTTAGGTTTAACCCTGTTGTTTTCTTTAATTGCTCCGATTAAAGCGGTCTATGCCGAAGCGATTATGATTTCAGGAAAGCTACAGGCTGATTTGCCAGCTGTATCCTTTGACCCGGGGCCGGGCGACTTTGTTGCATACGTTAACTCTAACACTATCACTGCCTCAGGTGCAGGCACAGCCTGTAATGTAACGGTTGATGATCGAGCGACTTCTTCTGTTGATAACCTTGTTTGTTTTTTTGAGTGGTTACCCAATACCTTGGGATTTACTTCTAACGGTTTCACTCTTTCAGGCATTCCGAACACCACAGGTGATTTAAAACTACCTTATAAGATTTCTTACTTTTCTGGTTCTGAACGGAAAAAAGTTGAAATAGTAAAAGGTGAATATTCAGTCAAAAGTGTGGCACCGGTAAAACCAACCATCACCGGGCTTAAATCATCCCTGAATGGATTAGTCTATGACGGCTTTTCTTTCAAATCGTATTTAAAGGATGAAGCGATCAAAGATATCGCTGTTTCTGTCGAGCCCCGCAATTATATTCAATACATCTCAATAGGTTCAGGCTCCGCCTGTGAAGTACCTATTGGCGGAACTTCCTGTACCATTGAAGTTGGAAGCATTAAGGCCAGTGATACAGATGAACTGTTGGGTTCACGTGATATCACAATTACAGCAAACTCTAAGAATAATTATTTCGCACCTCCTGAATCCAAAAAGCTCGTTGTTAACTGGGATTATCGCCCTCCTGTAGTAGATCATACACTTTGGAATTTTACCGATGAGGCCAAAACCATCAAAGTAGGGGGTCAGGACATATATACCGGAGCCAAAACCGTTGCTGTGGCCGTTAAGGTACCCCAGCAAGAAACAGAAGGTGAATGGTGGCTCCCAACAGCTATGTCGCTCACTATGACTCCGGATGGCGTGTTTAAACCGACTACTAAAGTTACTTTAGATGATGGCACTGAGATTGATTTCAAACAGTCCTGGGCAACCCCTTTACGTAGAACTTTACAGCCGGTAAGTGGACCTCAAAAAGTCGGTGATGAGTACCTCTATATCTTCGACTTAACGGATCTTATAAATGGGTCATACGCAGCGACTTTTACAGTAGAAAATACGAGCAAAAACTCTTCTACGTACACTGAGCCTGAAAGCAAACTGATGCTGTCTGATAACCCAACGCTCATGGTTCTAAAAGATGGGCAGGTATTAACTAAACGAGCACCCGTATACTTCCTGAACGAGATTATCGTTGCAGCTTTCCAGGGGCAGGCTGGGGTTGCTGACATAAAAACAGTAACGATAGACAACAAAGTAGTTTCGTTAACGCCTACAAATTATAAAGGTATTTACTACCTGCCGGTTGGAGACGATTTAGCAGTTAATTCGGATCACGAGATTACTGTGGTGGCTGAAAACCTTTATGGAAAAAATGTAAATTTCAGTACCGTGTTCTCTTATCAACCTACTGGATTCACTCTTAAGAATCTGGAAAAAAACATAACTCTTTACTCGCGTGTACGTCAGTATACGGACCTGCTTAGTCAAACAGCTGGTGATAAATGCACTCTGTTTACCACAGAGGAAAATGCGAATGCTTACCTCGCTTGGTATGGAGAAAAATCTGATGTTACAGCATGCTACCCTCAGTGGAACAATGTCCCTGATGGATTGGAATTCTATTTTAAAGGTCGAACCCCGGGGCTAACTGGATTCTTTAATAAAACAGGCGAGAATCTGCTCGACTATCAAGTCTATATGATTAACGGGAAGGGCTCTAAAGCGGTTTCCGCCAGGAATCGCCGTACTCTGACCACACAATTACCATACAACCCGATCATAACTTACAAAAAGAATAAAGTTATAGCTGGCATCAATCCCAACACTGCTCTGGCTTATACGACTGGGGGGGAGGCCGCTCGAATATTAGCGAAGGTGGTACTAGCTGACGTTACGATGATCGTCTCTCAAAATGGCTCTGAGGCTGTTAAAACGTCATATAAAAATCGTTCCTCAAACAACGATGCTACGACCTTTGTACAAAGGGTTAAGGTTGCTGCTGCACCATTGTGGACAAAGAACGTCTTTGACATAGCGGTAGAGTATTCAAAGGATCCTGAATTAAGAACTACAGACACACTCAACGTCTATACGGTGCCTGATTTCAATATTAGAGCTTCTATGGAAGTGGATGACAAAAAAACAGCCACATCTCTTGAAGTGCCTTTAAAGGTAACAGTGGGGCGTTATAACAACTCTACACGTAAGAGTGCATTTGACCGTAAAACAATGGGAGAATGGGACGTCACGATATACTCTCAAAAAAGTGTATACGGCAAAGATCCAGAAACAGGCCGTTATAAAACCACATATGAAAGAACCGCGCTGACAGAAGCATTGCCGGTCAATGATGCGGGCATTGTCGAAACCAAGATTAAAATTGAAAATATGGATCTCGGTAATATGCGTCTGGTTGGTGTGGCTAAGGTAAGATCGCCATTCTCTGATTTTGAAATGAAACGTGAGACCAGTGCTGTAGGCATCCGAATCTATAAAGGTGAGGAACTGGAGGGTAACCTGTCGAAAAGCCTTATAATCGGAAGGATCCCACTTAGTACTCTGGTAAGCTTCAAATCTGCCAGTACTGCTAACTCTGATGCACTCGCCCCCACCGAATGGCAGCAGTCCTCTGATAATGGTCAAACCTGGGCCATGCTTTCCGATATGACCGGAAAGAGAAGTGTAAGTATCAAAAAGACAGAAGTAGGAAAGTGGCTTTATAGGGCAAAAATGACCAATAAATTCACATCAAAGGTTTCCTACACAGATGCCTTAACGGTAGTTACCTACAAGCAGCCTAAGCTCAGTATAGATGTGACAGACATTCTTCAGGGCTCAGATGTACCTGTAACCCTGCTTGATAATGATGAGCCTATACCAGCAGGCACCGCTGAGGTTCTCTGGTCAGAGGATAAAGTCAACTGGGTGCAGGGAGATACAACTTACACTGTTGCTTCAGCTGATACCCTACCGTCTACGATTTATGCCCGGATGCGTTACCTTGATTCCGATGAACTGGCAGAGGAGTCTTCATGGAAGGAAACGTCTGCTCGGTTGGCAGCCGCAAAACCCAAGCGCCTTTCTGTCTCGGTAACGGGGATTTCTAAGGTAGAGGTTGGTCAAAAAGTTACTTTGGATGGTAAGTTCACGAACCCTAACAGTAAGTACCAGAATGGTAATAACGTAGTCGAAGAATGGAAAACACCGGATGGCCAGACATTCAAAGGCTCTTCACTGTCTGTTACCCTTACTGAGCAAATGTTGGATAAACAGGGATATGCTGCTTTTGAATACAGTGCATGGTTAGCGGACAATAAGGAGAATACGGTTTCTACCCGTAGAGTTTCTGTCAAATCGTGGGTTTATAAATTCCCCGAAATGAAAATAAGCTCCAAACTTAAATACGACATGGCACCGACCACCCTACGCGTTGCGTTGAGCGGTATTAAGGATGGAGACTATCCGGGTGTTACTTATTCCCGTGAATGGATTTACGACAAAGAGAATCTGGTAATCACTAAAGATGAAGGTGACACCAAAGAATTTACAATAGAAAATCCTGGCAAATATACATTGATGGTTGTTTTCAAAGATAACCGCAACAATGAACAGCGTATCGAAAATACCTTTGTTGTCGATGAACAAACGCCAATGAACGTTGAGATGACACCCAAGTTCTCTAACAAATATATGAGAGCTCCACTTGATGTAACCTTAAGGTCAAACATCAAGCTATCTCATTCGGCGGACTCGATAGATACGGTCACATACAAAGTGAACGGTGAGGTAATACCCAGCGGCAAAAATTATTGGGCTCAACTGATTTCGGGTTTAAAAGAAAAGAAATACGAGATCACAATTGATGTTGTTAGTAAACTGGGACAGAGAGGTTCAGCATCTGTTGAGTTTGATGTCGTTAAAAACGCAGTGCCTAATTGTACATTGAGCTACACGGAAACCAACCTAAGCTGGAGCTTTACCAATAAATGTGATGATACTGATGGAAAAATGGTTAGATATGAATGGTTCATCAACGGCGAATTAAGGAACGTTTTCGGTAGTACGGCTACACTTTCTAAAAACCTTAACCGTGGTAAGCAGGACATAAAAGTAATTGCTTATGATGATAGTGGAGACTTTGCAACGCAGCACGTGACAGTTTTCGGACCGGCTGAAGAGGCAAGTAAGTCTGAAAACACTGTATCAATACCAAGCAGTGAGTAATTAATTTTAAATATAAAGCCGGGACATTTTGTCCCGGCTTTTTTATACCCAATAATTGGACCTTTGAAAAATTAATGCCGGAAAGTAACTTTGCTACAAAGGCATCTTTCATGGCCGCTAACAAAGCTGCGTATACATGCTGAGAAATTAACATTCTTATAGGTGAATATTAGGTTAGTTTGCAGACTTCCGAGCGTTGAAAAACATGGATAATAGTTACTTGGATAGAGGTGCATCTACTTAGTAAAAATATTATTCAGTGCCAGTGAGAAAAATATGAGCGACTACATACCTAAAAAGAGAGGGCGGCTTATACTGGATTGGTATGTCCCCCTTAATATTTTATTGCTGATTCTCGTTATGTGTGTCTTTTTCACCCGTTATACATTTGGATACGGTTTATTGAATGGGTGCCTGCCTGCTGATTTTTATATGATTGATCATTCGGATAAAAGTATTAAAACTGGTGAACTCATAGCATTTAACATGCCAAAATCGGTACGTTTTATCCCAGAAAATGAACGAGTCATAAAAATTGTTGCCGGTGTGGGCGGTGACAAACTTAAAGTAACAATGGATGGGGTTTATAACGGGGACAAATTTTTTGAAGCTAATGCACGTCGTATTTCAAAGAAATACAATATTCCGTCCATTTTGATTGAAAAAGAATTGATAATTCCTGAAGGCGAAGTTTTCCTAATTGGGCAAACCGATCACTCATGGGATTCCCGTTTTTGGGGAACAGTAAAGCTGAATTCAGTAATTGGGAAAACATATGCGATCTTTTAATGTAAATAAAAAATATTTACCAATATTTCCTGGACTTGCGTTATGTGCAGTTTTAAGTAATACAAATGCAAGCACTGAGTATCAACATGATGCTGACCTAATCGCTCAGCAAGCAAAAGGGCTTGGGGCACAGGCTAAAGGTGCACAGCAGCCAGATGGGGATCTTAGCCTTGATGCTACGCTAAAATCACCAGATGTGCAGAAGTACATAGCGCAAGCTGAAGCACTCAAAAAAAACCAGGACCTGAGCAAGCAAATAAACCGTGGTTACGTCCCCGGTATGAATGCGGATAGTGTTCAAGCGGTTATAGACCATACCCAGGCTATCAGGGCCCAAAGTAATAACTCTGAAGCTGTCAACGATATAATTAGAAGACGTGATGAAATTCAGGAAAACGCCAGCCTTAATGAAGCGGCTCTGAAAGCTGTGGAAAATAAGCCGGAAGTCATGCGAGGACAATCTAAAAATATCGAAAAGTTGTTTGGTTCCTCGGGCATCACAGCTGCTGACTTCGAAAGAAAAATGGATAGCACACGTGAAGAAGCACTATCAACTGAAAATGGTATAACGATCTTTGCTTCATTTAGCTTGCCGGATTATGTACTGGAAGACCTTCTACGTACGGCCTCAGAGCATAAAGCTCGTGTAGTTTTCAATGGTCTAAAGAAAGGAACTACTCGGCTACCAGAGACACAGGCAGCAATAAATCAAATGATTGTCAAAGGAAAATTCGAATCTCCTTTGATTACAATTGATCCTGATAGCTTCAGTCAGTATCAAGTAACTCAAGTACCGACAATTATTTCTCGGGAGCAAACTCGTTTTGCAAAAATGGTAGGTTCCTTCAACGTTGATTTTTTTCAGCGAGAACTTGCTAAAAAACCCGATGAGGACATTTTTCCGGTTGCAGGTACCACTTATCCCGTTGAAGAAAAGAGCATCATTAAAGAACTGGAAGAACGCGCACAAAAATATGACTGGGAAGGTGCAAAAAAAAGGGCCGTTGCAGACACATGGAAAAATCAATGGATGGTCGATCTCCCTCCTGCTCAGGAACACAAAGAATTTTTAATTGACCCTACTGTGAGGGTCACTCAGGACGTAAAAGATAAGCAGGGCCGTGTAATAGCTTCCGCCGGTGAGTTGATTAATCCACTTTCGAGATTTCCTCAAAACCTGACGATGATAATTTTCGATCCACTCAATCCGGGCCAGCTGGTATGGGCTGAGCAGCAGTATCGACAACGTCTGGGTAGTGGAAAAGTAATGCCTATGTTTACCCGAATCCAAAAAGATAATGGATGGGATCACCTAAATGATCTACGCGAAAAATTTAACGGTAAGGTGTTTAAAGTAAACGAACAGATTATCTCACGCTTTCAGATCAAAAATACGCCTGCTCTTATAACTACTGACCAAGATAAGTTTCGGATCACCCTCTTTAGCGAGGCAGAAGTCCGTGGAATCGGAGCCCCAAATCGTTCAGAGGAAAATTAAGATGAAACTCGGATTTATTATAGGTGCTCTCTTTGCTACATGGCTGACGCTAAATTATCCGGACCAGATGAGAAGTTATTTTTCCAAAGCAGTCGAATATATCGAAAGTGTTGCAACATTTATTACATCAAAGTGAGCATGATGGTGAAAAATTTCAAAAAGTTACTTTTAGAGTTCATTGTAGCGGTTATGCTTTCGCTTTCTATACCTGGTATGGCTTTGGCAGCAGATGCAGGAGTCCCGGGGGCTATGTGCCAGTCAGCTGGAGTGTGGCAGGGCTTGATTAAGAATATCTGTTGGAGCTGTATATTTCCCATGAGGATAATGGGAATTGGGGCGGCTCCAGAAGGCGCTGCTCCTTCACGTCCGGGTTGCTACTGCACAGACCAGAACGGCGTACCTGAAATAGGTTGGCAATTGAGCTTCTTCCAGCCTGTAAAGATTGTAGAGGTCGTAAAGAGCCCCTGGTGCAGCCCCTTTCTTGAAGGCACGATGCTCCAAAAGTCTCAGTTTGATATTGGTAAAAGCAACACTAATCAGCCAATGACAGCAACTGAAGCCGGATTTTACGATGTTCATCTTTGGGAATTTCCCATCATGACAATGCTCAAATTACTGATTATTGGCGAGTGCACAGCTGAACCCTACATCGATGCCAGCCTGACTTATATAAGCGAAGTTGATCCTATGTGGGAAAGTGATTTGCTAACACTCGTACTAAATCCCGAAGCAGTTGTTTTTGCAAACCCTATTGCCTCCATGGTGTGCGCTGCTGACTGTGTTGCAGTCACAGCCGGAAAGGATAATCTCGCTGCATATTTTTGTGCCGGATGCGATGGCAACCTTTATCCTCTCACCGGCCATATTTACGCAAATGATGACGCTGTAAGGACGAGTTCATTAATTACCCAGCGTCTTCTGACGAAACTACATCGCCAGGGCATGCTGATGCGAACGATGGGAGCAGATGCAATGTGTGAGAAAACGTGGGAATACTTTACACCACGTTCCCAGTATCGGCTTTCAATGCTTTTCCCTACTCCTGAGGCGAAGGGACCGGATTGCTGTCATCGTCTTGGTGATTCGGTACATGACTGGTCAACCCTTAAAGGTGGGCGCAAAAAAATAGGCAATGATAATTATGTCTATATGCTGTGGCGTTACAATGACTGTTGTGTTTGGTACATTCCAGGTGCTTGATTTCTAGGGAGAAAATAGATGAAACTTAGAAAAACAATCACCTCGACAATTATTGTATCAATGGTTGCCAATACTATGAGTTGGGCTTTTTATGTCTCACTCATAAACATGGTAATGACACCACGTATTTACGCTGCTGACGCTATATTTGACCAGCTCGAAAATAACTTTAACCTTGCAAATCCTAACGCAAATCGCAATGCGACAACCAGTGCTCAGGACATTGTGGAGAAATACAAGAACGCGGATTCAGGCGAGAATGTCAGTGGGAAGATCACCGAGAAATACGTGGGTAAAGCCGAATCCGCTAATCTTAATCTCGGGAAGTATGGGGCAGGGAACTCAAATGACAGTGTCATGAAAAACGCAGCATCCGATGGAAAGTCTATTGGGGGCGCTGTACAACTGCCAAGTATGTCTGGGGGGACAATCAACTCAAGCTATAGCAAGGAGGGGGGAAAATTACTCTCTCGGGATGCTAATGGCAACATTGGTATAAGCAATAACCCCAATACTACTCCTGGAACCAAATCAAACACCGGAGAAATTTTCAGCTCAGAGCAAAACCATAGCGATATTAAGTTCAATTCCGCTAATCGTTATGGGGATGAGGATGGCTTTGTTAACGATATAAAGAATCGTAAAAGCCAGCTTTTCGATGCTCAGAGTTATGATGGCGTAGCCTATCGCACCCTCGTAAATGCTAATAAGGACAACCCGGCATCGTCTATAAAGCCTAACGACCCCATGTTTAACGCGGGTAGAAATGAGATCACAAATGCTGTTGCTGGTACTGGAAACTGGCTTCAGAACTGTAATGTTGAGACCACCAAAAAAACAGTAACCACACACTATCCTGATTACAAAGAGTTCTATTGTAACTCGCCTAAGCAAGATAACTTCAACAGCTGCACGATAACCCGAGACTTCTCTGTACCTGTATACATTTCAGGAGGTAACGGAGACATGTCGATGTGCGGCGATAATTGTGTGCGTATATGGTTTGGTCGCCGAGACGACAACTACTGGAAGGACGGGGTATTTGATAACGAACTGACGTTGAAATTCCATCCGGATGCTAAATTGGCCTCAGCAAAAATTGTTAATGCGGAGTGGGATGACCACATGAGGGTAACACTTGATGGCACGCAGATTTTTGCTCACATAGATGGTGAATATCGAGAAAGTGACTATCCGGCTCCAAAGGGATCTTGGGAGTTAAAAAAATCGTGGAAACTCGACAAGGTTTACGATGTGACTGATAAGGTCAGAAAATCGGTGTATGAGGAGCCTGATCGAGAAGTGACAATGGCATCCAGAGTATGGGTTGGTGGGAAAGGTGAAGGGTACTTTGAGGTTGAGCTGACGTTTGAAAATATGAAGCTCGAAGATAAGCACGTCCAGGAACCAGCTGGTTGTTACGATGCTGTCCAAACACCAAATACTTTCTGCCGTTTCGACCAGTTTAAAGATATGGATGTTGGCACAAAGCGGCTTCCGGAAAGCGTGCTTTCAATGGCAAAGCCGCTGTATGAAGGTGATAAAGGCTTTCTTACCTGGAAGACTAACCTTGAAGGCTATTTTTGTGATCCATTGGCTAAAGACAAGATTTGCTCTTATGACGCTAGTGGGAAAATTATGAAAGACGCTAATGGAAAGGACCTCTGTTACAACTATGAAGAAATTAAGAGTATGCCTGATGCATGTAGTACTTATAAAAATGATGCAGCATGTGTACTCGATAAACAAACATGTGCAGAGGGTTGGTTCGACGAGGGCACTAACAGCTGCTACATGTATGAGCAGAAATACACCTGTGACAGAGGTAAGGATGTAGTTCGTGAGGTTGAATCTTCTACAAATGCCTGTGTTGGCATGATCCCATGTTCTGGCGGAACATGTGAAACTGGGCCAAAGGAAGAGAACAACGATTTTGGAAAAGTTGCGGCTTATTCAAACATGGTTCAGTACATGCAGGGCGAAGCCAAATGCGAAGACCCTAACGATGCCAATTCCTGTTCCGTCTTTGAAGGAAAACCTGAATGGTGTGGTCGTTCAGTAGGCTTTGTAAATGGCCTGGCAAAAACGGACTGCTGCGAATCACCGCAGGGAACCGCAGGAGCACTTGAAGGTATCATGCTTGCCGGATCTATGATTAGAAACACTAACTGGACCAGAGTTAATGCTCAGCTAATTAAATGGACCGGCGGTGATACAGGTACATGGGCTTCTATGTCCAATGCGGTCGGAGAGTGGACTGCATCAGCTGGTAAAACAGTAGGGCAAATGTGGAACAACGTCACGAGCTCCTTAACGAGCGTATATGAAAACGTCGCTGGTAATCTAAGCAGGGCAGTCGGGTCTTCCGCAACTTCTGGAGGGGCTGGAGGTGCTGGCCAGTTGGCACAGGAAACAATGTCCAGCTTCGGTATAGGTCAGCTTAAGCAGATGGCAATGAAGAAAGCCTACGAATTGCTACCAGATACAGTTCGTGACTTTGTCTTTAAGAACGTTGCTACTACCGGAGGAGAGGTTGTCTTCTCGGCTGCGGTTCAAAACTTTATGCTTGCATTAAACGTGATCGGTTGGATTTATACAGCCTATCAGGTCACTAAAATGCTTTTAGAAATGTTGGTAGCATGCGACCAGAAAGAGATGGAAGCTTCTATTCATAAGAATCAAAAATCCTGTTTTACATTATATACGGAACGTTGCGTCAAATATCTGAATGTGGGTTTCACAAAGAAATGCGTTAAAAAAGCAACAGACATGTGCTGTTATAATTCGATGTTGTCACGCGTTATTATGCAACAAGCTTATCCGCAGTTAGGAATAGACCCTGTCGCCTCAAATTGCGTAGGGCTATCAATAAAGCAAATACAGCAACTGGATTTCGATAAAATAGATCTGACGGAGTGGATTAATGATGCAGTTCAGGTAGGAGAAGTTCCTGACCAATATTCAAAATTCTCTGAAGAATCAATTGTGGATAACTTACCATTCCAGAACGAGAACTATCAACTTCCATCAGAACGAACCAAAGAAGCAATGGGCGGTGAAGAAAATATGATTAAGGCCAGACAAGAAAATGCTCAGGCTATAAAAGAGGAAAATGTAGATTGTAGCTATCTACCACGACCGGCCATATGCGAGGTTGGTTCAACTACGCTGGATCCGGTTACAGGCAAGCAGTTGCCGAAATATTGAAGAAGGGGCCGTTAGGCCCCTTTTTTAATTACTTGGCTTTCAATGTTTTTTCTGGGAAGCCTTTTTTACCGTATTCACCGGTAAAGAGGTAATAATCTTTTCCGTTAATGGAGGCTGCAACACCACCTGGAGTTGTTGTATTTGGGCTATCAGAACGGAAAATGATACCCGAAAAATTCGCGCTTGTTTCGTTTCCTTTAAATGGGATGAACACATAACGAATTACAGCGTAGTCACCAGCGGGAAGGTTTAGCTGCGGAATTTCGGTTCCTGTTGCGGGGCGAATCGCCTGAAAGCTGTACATTGAATCTGTTGGGAAAACATCCGCATCAGGCTTAGAAGGCAGCTCACAGGTACTCCATTTATTGACGACTGCCATATCAATTTTACATTTGGCCAGAGCTGCTTTCTGTCTTTCAGGGTTGTAGCCAAATGAAGCCTGAGTTGCCTTTGTATGCTCAAAAACATACTTAGCTCCTTCACGTACCAAACTTTCATCATTGTAAGGCAATTTTTTTGGATTGGGGACGAACACTAGGTATTGATTGACCTGGATGTATTCGGCGTCAGAAGAACTGTACAAAGAGCCGAGGCTCATGATCCCAAAACCTTTTAGACCGCCTGTTACGTAGCCCATCGAACTATTGATGAGATACTTAGAAAGAAAGTTGTCGGCATCCCCTCCAGGAGTAACCTCTTGTTCCTTAAAATTAACGTCGAAGCCAGCAAGCGAATAGGCATTCTTGGCGACAGAATCATTTGCATTAGCATGCCAGTACTGGCCGTGACTGTACGAATTCAGAGCGGTGCCTGGCGTAGTGCCGGTGTCACCGGCACAACCCGATAGGGAAACACCAATGACGACAGAAGAGACCAGAGATACTAAACGTGAAAGTTTCATTTAAAGCCCTTTTTGTAATGTCTTTTGAAGATGGAACCATTATTCCATAGTCACGCGTTTCACAAACAACCTGATTGCATAAAAAAGGAAAAAAAGTGATTTCCAGTAGAACCAGTAGTACACAAGAAAAGCGCTTTTATAAAAATGTATAATTATTAAAACGAAGTAATGAGGTTGAAATGGGTAAGCCAACAGAAGAGCAAAGACCTGTTATCGAGAATGCTAGCGCAAACAATATGGTGATAGCAGCGCCTGGATCAGGCAAATCGTTCACCATGATAGAAGCGGTTATATCGATACTCAAAAAGTATCCATATGCAAGAATAGGGATGGTGACCTTCACTCGCGCTGCAACAAACGCACTTGCAGCAAAGTTACAAAAGCGATTGAGCAAGATGGATCTTGACCGGGTGCTGGTTGATACTTTTCACGGACTAGTTAAGAAGCAACTGGACATGATTCGCTGGCCGGGAAAGATGCTGATAGGGCCAGCACAGAGATCTGTCATTCACCGAGCTTTGAAAGAATCCGGTGTAACGATGAAGTTTGCTGAAGCTGAATTCGTTATTGATGCTATCGGCAGAGAAATGGATACGGATGTGATTTCAGTTCGACATAACAGACAACAGATCCATTTGTTTAATACCTATCAGGCGTTATGCCAGAAAGACCATGTGGCGGACCTCAATTGATCTTGACCCGCCATCTCCGGACAGTTTTTGTATCTTAAGTTAACGATGCCCGCTGCCGCCGGTATTCCCTTGGGGAGTGATATCCCAGCGCGCTGTGCGGGTGGTTTTCATTGTAATGCGTGAACGCTGCTGCAAGGTTTCGCAGTGCTGTTCTCACATCCGGTTTTGGCATGAACGCGATATAGTCTTCTTTCATCGTTTTCACGAACCGTTCGGCCATGCCATTACTCTGCGGGCTGCTCACCGCTGTTGTGCAGGGCTCCAGATTCAGCTCTCTCGCGAACCTCCGCGTTTCATTCGCCGTATACGCTGAACCGTTATCCGTCAGCCACTGCACCGCTGTGTCGGGCAACCTGTCGCCGAAGCGCTTTTCCACCGACCTCAGCATCACATCCTGCACCGTCGAACTGTCATAGCCTCCCGTGCTTGCTGCCCAGTCTATGGCCTCACGGTCGCAGCAGTCCAGCGCGAACGTTACCCGCAGTTTTTCGCCGTTGTCGCAGCCGAACTCGAAGCCATCTGAACACCAGCGCATATCGCTTTCTGCTACCGCGATTTTGCCCTTATGTTCACGCTTCGGTCGCTCTGGCTTGTCATGCAACAACAGCAGGTTATGCTCGCTCATTATCCTGTAAAGCCGTTTGGCGTTCACAGGTGGCTGTTCCTCTGTGCGACGTTGCTTGCGCAGGATGCCCCACACCCGCCGATAACCATAACCCGGCATATCGCTGATAATGTTGAGGATAGCCGACAGTATTTCTGCGTCTGCTTCGTCATTACGCCGGTTACAGCGCCTGTCCTGCCAGTCGGCAGAACGGTTAATCCGCAGTGACAGCTGCGCACGCGACACGCCCATGGTACGGCTGACCAGGGCTATTCCCCGTCCTTTGGCAACAAGGGCGCGTGCGCTATCCATTTTCGCGACTGGCCGTACTCCACGGCTTCTTTCAGGATCTCAACTTCCATCGTCTTCTTGCCCAGAAGGCGCTGAAGCTCCCGGACCTGCTTCAGAGCAGCAGTAAGCTCAGAAGCAGGAACGACTTCCTCTCCGGCCGCAACGGCGGTGAGGCTGCCTTCCTGATATTGCTTCTTCCACTTAAACAGCAGGCTGGGCTGGATACCATGCAGGCGGGCGACATGGGAGACATTCATGCCCGGCTCCATCGTCTGCTGGATAATGGCGATCTTCTCCTGAGGAGTTTTACGTTTACGGACTTCTTGCCCTAACAGGATCCCGGTCATCTCAAAATTGGCGTTAGTGTTAGACATATATTCAAGCCTATCTCTTATCTGGAGATACAGCTACTGTCTGGTGTTTCAGGGGGCTACATCATGTGGCGGACCTCAATGCCCTTTCAAAATTTGTTGTTGGTCAAATGCATTCGGGAAAAATGCGCACGTTAGATTTGACACATTTGATAGTAGACGAAGTTCAGGATACAGACTCTATACAATTCTCATGGATAGCATTGCATACAAGGGCTGGAGTCTATACGAGCATAGTTGGAGACGATGATCAGGCCATCTACTCCTTCAGATCCTCAGGAGGAGTCAAAATATTTCAACAGTTTGAAAAACACTTCAGACCTAACATATTTTACTTAAACACATGCTTTAGGTGTGAACCTGAAATTTTAGAGGTGGCCGGAGCACTGATAGGAAAGAATGTTTACCGTTATGCCAAAGAGTTACGCTCGGCAAAAACGGGAGGAGGAAAGGTCACTTTTCGTTCATATGTAGATATGGAGGAACAGATACAGGGTATCTTAAGCCTTATAAATCAGGATCCACATGGATGGGCAATTCTAAGCCGCAATAATGCTCAATTGGATGAGCTTGAAAGTTTGATCGAACAGCCAGTAATTCGTTACGGAGGTAAATCATTCTGGGATGAAAAAGAAACAAGCGATGTGTTAAGCCTTATGGCTTTTTTCCGACAATCAAATGATCCTCGCTTAATGAAGAGAGTATTGGCATTGTTTGGAGAACAGGAATCAGTTTTGGATGAAGTGGCACTGAGTATGAGAGGAAGAAAAGTTACTTTTGGCGACTTTGCCATCCCGGAAGACAGTTCTCTCGAAACAAAAACATTACATTCAAACTTCGAGCGCTTTACCCAGGAAAGTATTGATAAAGTTGAGATAGCAAAACGTTTCGCCAACCTTACGAAATGGATGGAATCGTCATCAATCAAGATGAGGTCTAATAAAGGTACAGCAACCTTAACAAAAATTGCTTTAGACACTTGTAAACAGTGGGCAGAAAAAAATGGTTGGCTGAATATGATCAATCGTGCTGCTGCAATGTCATTAGGCCCTAGGAAGAAGGACGAGGAATACAGCCCAGAGAAAGTAGTCCTATCAACCTTGCATGGTTCCAAGGGTCTTGAGTGGAATAAAGTAATAATAATGAGTTGTAATGCGGATCAGATACCAAGTAAAAGATCAGTAGGGGAGGAGGCAATAGAAGAAGAAAGACGTTTGCTTTATGTTGGATTTACGCGCGCAGAAAAGCAACTTTTTGTAATGTGGTATGGTGACCCTTCGTTCTTTTTAAAAGAATGCAGTGAAGAAAAGATAAAGGAAGCAGCTAATATTCGAATTTCTCCAGTTTATACAGAATAATTCGATATGGGCATTTACTTATGCTTAAAGCTGTAGTATAAAAACATTGAGCTTAAATATCAGCTCCCAAATTTGAGTAACTTTGCTTAAAGTTACTTTCGCGTTAAGCGTTGATCTAGCCGTGAAAAGCGGCCAGCTTAAACAAGCTGTAAGACATCACCGGCAAAATGTCACCTTTGTCGCTGGTGCACTTCCCATGCCTGAAAAAGGCAATCAGAATTTACCAAACCGTAACTAACTTAGCTCCTCCTGGAGCTATTTTTGTTGCGTACTTCTAATGCCAGAAAGTATAAATCAGGCGGTTCATAGCTTACGGGAGATGAATGACAGGCTTTGCCTTCGTGTTGAAACAAAAAATTGTTTCTTCCTTCCTACTATATATAGGTGACCTCAAATGTCTAAAAATAAAGCTCGCAGTAAAGCCCTTCATCAAACCTTTAGTGAAATTATTCCAGAGATGGATAAGGCGCTAAACAAACAGCTCTTAGAAGTTCTGATGAAATATACAGAACGTGATAATGAACTGATTGTTATTTTGAATGAGGACGGCCCAAATATCATTGAACTTAAGTCTCTTAAGCCTGTGTCTTTGTTGGCCGAAAAGCTTTCTGCTTACTCAAGCTATTATCATGTGGATGTTGTGGAGCTCGTGGTCAAGAAAATTGATTTCGAAGGAGCTTATAAGCTTCTTAAAGCTTCCCCAGATGTACCACTTTTTAAAAGCTTAACTGAACTGGATAAATATCTTGTTGAGGAGTTTGAAAAATACGGATTAAATTCATTTCTTGACGTGGATAATCTGGATTACTCACTAGAAAAAGCCAGTGAACTCAAAAATGAGCAGTTAATAAATTGGGTTTCGGACATCATTTACAAACGTGAAAAATTATCTTTACGTAAGCGTTTTGATGTCGCAGTAAAGGCCCACTACGAAAATGTAGAAAAAATGTATGATACCATTCGTCCGTTAATGAAAAAACTGGGTTTCCCAGAAGATCTCATGACGCACACCTTTAGTGAGTTAAGCGTTTTTGAAACTAAAGGATGGGACCATGCAATAAAATCGAAAATTGAGACTCTCGCTAAGCGTGAAACTCAATATTTAGATGATGCGGCTAAAGCAGAGAATCGACGTCTTGTAACAGAGAAGTTGGAGAACTCTTTAGTAAATGCAACAACTAAACCAACAAGAAATTGGTTACATATTGCCGGAATTGCCTGTTTGGTAGTCTGCACGTTCATGTATGTAACTAATAAATTAATTTAATCCTGTTAAGGGGGAACCCTAACGGGGCTTCTCTTTGAACAAATCGAGGAGCGGAAAATGTCATATCTTGAATATATCAATGAAGTAAAAGTGTCCGGGATAGTTATCAGTGCTGTGGAGAAAAAAATGACTGACCAGAGTATAGGTTTGTTAATAAAGCTCAAAAATAGGATGAAGACAGAAGTTGATGGTGAAATCACTGAGAGAGAATTTTCAGTTCAAATCAAGGTGTCGCCTGAAATGTATTCAACCTGTTTCACTGGTATCAATCAGGGTGATGAGTTGATGGTCTCCGGTTATATTGTTGTCGATACTATTATGATTGAAGGGAGAGAACACCCTCTTGACTACATGAGAGTGGTAGCAACAAGTAAGTTGGCTCACATACCTAAACCTCTAAAAGGTTTTGGACAAAGTAGCTTTAATCAGATCTGACATTAAACCCACCCTAAAGGGGAGAAATCCCTTCATGGGATTTCTCCTTTTGGAGTTCCCATGAAACAAAAATTTAGGGCTACTGCAATAAGTAGTAATCAACTTAGTTTTTTTTCTATATTCGATATAGATGAAGATGAAATTTCGCAAATAGTTGATTCACCCAAAGAGCATTTAAATAATGCAATCACGTCCGGATTACACTTTAAATCAGATGAAAGTAACATTTCTGAGATAAGTCATGATTCTGAAAGGCGTGAAAACCACCTTTATGAAAAATCCAAATTACTTAAAAATCAAATTTTGCATACAATTAATTTTGCAGCAGAAACTGATTATCTATATACGGTCGAAGAATATAACTCAGATTTAGGTGGTCTGGTAATAGAATGGACCCCTGAGGATGTGTATGTTGTTTTTCTAGCCGCTATGGAAGAGTCTTTGGAAGTCATAAAAGAACTAGTATTTAGGAGAAAGTTATTCTTAAAAGATGATAATGGTAATATCACAGTGAATCCGCTTTTAGAAGCTGAAACACGATGGTATATGTCAAAATCATTTGAATATACTTGTTTATCTCATGGACTTGATGCAAGTGAATTTAGAGCGGAATTAAAATCATGGCTTTATTATCATTCGCATCGTTCAATTAGTGAAAACGTGAAGTTAGCTGAGTGCCGGAATGATGATGAAATCATTTTGCATGATTGCAATGACGATATGGGTTGGGACATCTTCTTTGATCAGGATTATTTAATGTCAGAAAAAAAACTGGCTGTTAAATGGACTGACAGGGAAATTATGGATGTTTACACAAAGGCTTTTAAATCCACATTAGATTTGTTTGACGAGCTTGTTTCATGTGATTTGTTAACTAAACGAAACGCTTTTGGCAAGTTAGAAATCAATCCAATATTCAAAAATCATTTTGAATGGATCATGTCTGAAGCTTTTGAAATCGTGGGAAATCATCTTGGTTATAATGTTCCGCAAATCAGGAAACTGATGGCAACTATTTGCCAAATGAATCTCAAATAAAATGCCACTGGCAAACATCTGCCAGAGGGCGGTGTTTGCATTTTACCGGAGTTTAAAATGTCTGATGCCGCTATGAAGTTTGATGAAACACCTTCTGATGCTTATGAAAAATTAGAAGCTCTTCTTTCCCCGGATGTTATAAAGTTCAAACATTATAAGGATAAAGGTGAGTATCTTTTAGTTCTAGCAAAGGATCTGTTTGGTATTCCAGAAATGGATCCAGATATGGCTGTTCCTGTTTTCAAAACAAAAACCTCGTATCGAGCTCCTCTGAACAAAGACTACATACCAAATCCCCGAATACTTGAACAAGTGGTTAAACTGCTTATCAGTCCGGATATTGATTTGAGTGTGTGTCTTAAAGGTGAGTCCGGTTCTGGCAAGACTGAAATGGTAATGTACATTAGCCACATGATGAATTGGCCGCTAACAATTAAGCAGATCAACAGCAATATTCGAGTTGATGAGCTTGAAGGTGAGCGCAGTCTAAATGGGGGTAATACTGGTTTTGTACACAGCGATTTGGTGACGGGATTTCGTAATGGTCACCTCATTCTTCTGGATGAAGTGGACAAAATCGATCCTGATACGGCAGCAAAACTTCACATGCCAATCGAACGTAAGCCCTGGTCACTCAGTGCTAATGGTGGTGAGGTTATAACTGCCAATAGATACACGCGATTTATGGGTACTGCAAACACAAACATGAGTGGAGGCGCTCGCCGGTTCGTTTCTTCTCAACGTCAAGATGCGGCTTTTATAAAGCGGTTTTTGATAGTTGAAATGGAGAAACCCGACAAAGTTGCTTTAACCAATGTGCTTACTAAACGATATAGCTCTTTGCCTTTTCAAGTCATTGAGAAGTTCGTAAGAGTAGCGATTGCAGTAAATGACTCTGGTACAGAAGACAGTGTGATGGATATTCGTCAATTAGTAGCTTGGGTTGGCACGTCGATGACGTTAAAAACCTTTAGTCTGCTTGACACATTCAAAATAGCTTTTGCTTCTGCTTTACCTTCACATGTGGTCGATCTTGTTCTTCAAGCTATAGATCTTTCTCTTGGCGAAGACAAGGATAAATCGCTGGAGTATTTCACAGCAAAAAAGTCGAGTTAGATGGGATTTGTTATGAAACCTCTGATATTTTTATCTCAGAGTTATCCCATCTTGAATTTAGTGCGTTTTTAAGTACTGATGGTGCTGCTACCATTGCTATAGCAAAAAACGGAACTAATTTTACTGGACTTATGCAACTGAATAACGACTATTCTTTATTGTTTTATCATGATGGTAAAATAAATATGGAAGGTCTGATTAAAGAAATGGAATTAAAAGGCTATATGTATCAGGGAGCAATGGGCAATGATGATGTTGCTGCTGAGTTTCCCGGTATTCTTTTAATTGCACCAGAGAAGCTTTAATATCAACCCTATCGGGAAATCTTTCCCGTTGGGGAGGGTTTCCCCTTTTATTTGGAGAAACCCATGACTTTAAATACTTCAATGCTTAACAAAGTATCTGCAAAACAAATCTCTGAGAATTTTGCAAAATCATATCCAGATTTACTGGAAGGTGCAGTTATAACAAAAATTGAAATAAGTGGCTGTCAAGGATCGCGTCGAACCGATAAAATCGATTTGTCTTATGATGGAGATGATATTACGGATCAGAAAAGCGTATCTAAAAGTGAAGTACGCTGGATTGACATAAAAGCCCTTAGCTTCAAAAGTACGATTACCAGCAGAATATCAACACTTTGCTCACGCTTGTGTATCCGCTATAGCAATATGTGGATTTTACCTGTATCCAGTATGGAAGAGTTTCTGGAAGGGGCCCAAGAGATTGAACGAGAGTTTCAGGCAGGTATTCAAAACGTTGTAGACAATTATGAGATGCATATTGAGGCTGAAAAAAATAGAAGCCCAAGAATGTCTTCTTTGATTGATCAGTTGAAATTAACTAAAGATGATTTCATAAAATCCTTCAGATTTAATATTGCTCACTTTATTCCTTTTACGCCTATTAGCGTTGAAGGTGATGAAACCCAGGACTACTATCAGGAACAATTGATAACAGATCTGGCAGATGAAGCAATGAAGGTTTATGAAAAAATTAGTAAAAATAACAATTTGCGCTCAAGTACTATTGACCGACTGAAGCAAATGCAAAATAAGATCATTAGCTTCATGTTTATACATAAAGAGGCGGCAGTACTTGCAGAAGCTATTAAACACATAATGAATAATTTACCTAAAGGTGCCATTTCTGAACCTCGCGACGTTGCGGTGTTACAGCAGTGGTTTTATTTCATGAGTGATGCTTCAATGTTAAAGCGTATTATTTCAGGAGAGCAAAAAGTTACTGACTGGTTGGAATCTATTACCAGATCATTTAATCAAAGCTCACAAACAGAACCGAATGCACTACAGAACAAAGGTATTGAAGCTATTTTAGATTCAACAAATGTGTTCCAGGTTGAACCTGTCGTAGAGAACGATATAAATAACAGCACATTTTCAAACACTGATCCTGTAGCTGAACCTGAGAAATCAGTTTCGCAACAGGAAGACAATGCTGAAAATGGTTTTGATATCGAGCTCAAAGGCTGGTAACTGTTTGCTTTATTAAAAACCCCAGATGGGTACTTCACCATCTGGGTGAGTACCCCTTTTTTATAAAGAGGTATTCTATGAAATTAGATCTTAAATCATCACCGCGCCATATTAAGCGTTTACAGAATATAGCAAAAGTCATTAGCGGCTTAGGCGATATAAGAGTTGTAATAGATGACAATACCAAAGGACCGTATTTTGATCCTGTTAATAAAGTTTGTGTTTTACCAAACGGCGATTATAGCGATGATGACTTTGTCAGTCTGATTGAAGGTTTTACCTGTCATGAAGCTGGTCATGGTCGCTATACCGTCAGTGAGGTTTACAGTGACGCCTTTAATAGTGTTCTCAAGTCATCTGAAGGGTTTACACGCTTCGATGACGGAATGAATGCAGAGTTTGAGAGCCTCGCTGAGAAACGTAAAGCTTATAGCAGGGCAAAACGTCTTACCGGGCTTATAAATCTGTTCGATGATGTACAGATGGAAGAGAAGGTTGGTAATGATTATCCGGATGCAAAGCGGCGGCTTGCAGCCACTTACGCACTGATGGTTAAAGCCGGAAGGATGACTCCTGATATATCTTCTCGTCCGGAAAATCCTGTCCTATTTATTGAGTGGTATCTGCTTAACTCATTGCGAGTAAAAGTCCTTCAACAGGCAGGTCACAAAGAAACACTCGATCCGTTTTTTGACTATGCCCAAAAGATACTTTCTCCAGTAATTTCTGATGTTGAGGAAATTTTTCATGATGCTCTTGGTTGTGAAAATACTCAGGGCTGTGAATCCCTTGCTCGTAAGACCCTGGCTCTTTTAGAGAGACTGCGGGATGAGGCAAGGGAACAACAGCAGCAGACAGAGCAGGAGGAGCAGGAGGCATATGATGAATCCGAGACCGATACCGATACCGAATCAGAAGATAAATCGCTTACGTCGACTGATAGTCGTGAGGATGATTCTGAGGACGATATTGAAGGTCAGGCAGATACTTCCGATAACGCTGATCTTGCTCAAGAGGGATGTTCTGAGCCTTCAGAACTTGCTGAAGATAACGAGGGAAATAATGAACCCACCGGTGGCAATCCCACAGGTGATAACATTATTGAAGACGATACTGATGCGATTAACCCTTCCGAGAGTGAATCAGATGAAGCCAGTTCGACTAACGTTGAAGATGAAAGTAACTTTTCATCGGCTCAATGGGAGATACTGGCAGATTTGTTGGATGCCTTTCTTGGCAGTGATGAGGATAGCGAAGATTATCACGATGCTTTGGCTAAAGAGATTGAAGGTATTGCATCAAAAGTATCCGATGACGTGAAAGCCGAATTCGGTGCTTCTGAATGGGATATCCCTGATCTCCTTATCGATTTGAATGTTTACAATGAGGCTTTGTCTCTGAGTCATTCAATCGGTAGCGACTTATCTGTTTTACAGCAGGTTAAAATGCGTGGCCGAAACAAAACTCATGAGCGTGGAATTACCTTCGATGGAAATCGATTAATTCTGTCACAAATGGGAGTTCGTGATGTCTTCAGAGCTCAAAGCGAATCTAAAAATAGAGGGCATGTTGGCCTCGTATTAGTTCGTGATATTTCAGCGTCAATGGCTAATGATGAAAGATATATTCATGCCATTAAGTCAGATCTTGCTTTATCGATGGCCGCTGAAAGTTTGTCAAAAATGCATGTCTCCAATATAGTCTTTCCCTTCAAGGAAAGTGAATTTGAGATTATCAAAACGTTTGATCAAAGCGTTGAGGAATCTCTATCGAAATTCACTCTTGGATGTAAGGGTTATTATACCCCTACGGGATCGGCTTTAATGGCAGCTGTTGATCTGTTACTTGACAGCCAATTCGATAGGAAAATAATTTTTCTTATAACTGATGGTTATCCGAATAAATCGGAATTTACTATCGGCGAAGTTATGGAAAAGGCTAAATGTAATGGAATAGAAATCGTTGGTGTTGGTATTAAGACTGATGAAATAATTGGTTTTGAAACGGACACTTTCGTAACAGTTGATGATACTTCTTTATTGTCTATTGAAGTCAGTAAGCTAGTTCATCAAATACTTTCTTAATAAACTCTACCCAATCGGGGCAAAAAGGCCCCGGTGGGTCTTTTTGCTCCATGAAGGAATAAGGAGCAAAATATGACTCAGATAAAAACTTACCGTGTAGAACATGAAAAAGTCGGTGCGATGCATAAAGTCCGTATTTTCGGACGTGTTGGTGAAGTTATAAGCAATGATAGCCCTCAGGAAAGAATCTTCCGCGAAGTCACTATAGCGGAGGGTAATAGCCAGCAGGCTGCGTTACTTGTAGATAACTACATACAGCGTCTTGAGAATAATGGCTTCACGACTGAAGCATAAATGTTGAGGGCCCCCGGGCCCTCTTTCTTAAATTCTGCGTTGTGGGTTTCTCCCTGTCTTCTGCACCGCAGTAGGCATTGAGAAACTCACAATGCCAGATAAGAGAGATCATCATGACTTATGCATCCCCGGCTCTTCGTCGTAAACCACAGGAAGTATCTGAACACTTTATTAAACTCGTTCATGCTCGAATTGCTGAAGTGTCTGGCTGGAAGTATATATTCGAAAGAATACCTGCTTTCAAAGACGCTTGTGCAAAAGCCCCGAGCCAGGTTCCTTGCCCGTTTACTGGCGCAGGGAAATCGAAGTTTCGTTTCCGACAAAAAGACCTTTATACCGGATGTGCGATCCATAATGACTTTCCGGTAAATGAGTTTTGCGACGGAATTGATGTTCTGGCGAAATATTATGAATTAAGTAAAACGCAGACTTGCAAAAAGATTCTCTCAGATTTTTTCGGGATGGATCTGCATGCTCCGTTAACTGACGCCGACATTGAAAATGAACGACGCTATAAATCAGCAGTTCGTGCCACAGAAACTCTTGACCGAGAGGAAGTGGCAAAGCGAATGCGAAAACTTGATGTGATGTATCACTATACTGGTGAAATCAAGCCTAATACTCCTGTTGCTTTGTACCTCCGTAATCGTGGGATCTCCCGCTTACTGAGTCACTTACCAAAGGATTTAGGCTTTAATAACCGGATCTACTATTGGGATAAAGATAAGCAGAAATCGATTATCTATCCGGGAATGATTGCGATCTATCGTGACACCCGAGGTCGGCCTCTGACTATCCATAGAACATACGTAGACAAAAACGGTGATAAGGCACCTGTAGAAAATCCAAAGCTGATGATGAAGCCTCCTGCCGATATGACAGGTGGCTCAATTCAGTTGTTTGACCCTCACTTTGATTCAGGTAGTTCGACCTGGACACTGGGAGTGGCTGAAGGGATCGAGAACGCGCTTTCTGTTGTAGAAGCGACTTCAACACCATGCTGGGCAGCCAGCTCCGCATGGTGCCTTGAAAACGTTACTGTTCCTGATTTTTTACTGCCTCCGCCGGATTTAAAATCTATAAACTTTTATATCTGGGCGGATAAGGATATTGCTAACTCACAAGGCACTCGTGCCGGTATTGAAGCTGCTCAGCGACTTCAAAGCCGCATGGTTGAGTTTTTGGCTAAACGATATCCCGCATCAAAGCTGACAATTGAAGTCTTCGAACCAGCACAAGATATTCCTGAGGGGAAAAAGGGTATCGACTGGAACGATGTTCTCCAGTTAACAGGGCAGGATGGATTCCCGATTCACTGGGCTCCTGAATGTCTTAATCAGCTGTAACAACGATAACTCCCCCGCATTTTGCGGGGGGGGTTATCTTATCAATATTATTTTTTAAAATTGTATTGATAAGATAACCGCTTTCCTTCGTGATGATTACCTGCCTTTAAGGTCTTTTCACGGCTGAGATGCTTGCTCAGTTAAATAATGTGCGGTACTACTGGCTATGGTCGGTTGTATGACATGGTTATTCCATAAACTATTAAAACCCATAACGGGAGTATTACCGTTATGGTGATGCTCGTCGTTTTAAATCGGAGAGCATTTTAATGAATTTTCAAACTAACGAAGTTTTTAATAAATTTGCTGCTGTTATAAAATCGCGCATCGTCAATGAACCATCGTCATGCTATTTGCTGCATGATAACGAGATAGATATAACGATTTTGAAACATAGCATATTAGAAAATGACAGAAACCTGTTGTACGTAGTTCGTCCTTCAGGAACGTGTTTGTTGCGTTGTGACAAATATTTCTATCCGAAATATTATCTTAGCTGCCGTGGAGATTATAAGTCATTCATATATGTCCATCTTGATCTACATAGTGGTGAAGCTAAAGAAATCACATGGGAGCAAGCAGACGATATGCTGTCTAGCCCAGGAAAACCCCCATTAAAAGGAAATCTTGGACGATTTGAGTATATAAAACTTGTGGTTGAGGACCTTCGTATTCGAGGTTACGCTGATTATCTTCCTGCGTATAATCTTGATGACCTTCGCCGTTTTGCCTTACAGGACGACCGCCCATCCCTTGTCAGATACATTGACAATGTAATGGCAACGGTCTGATTGGTTGCTAATTGATTTACATATTTTCCCTGATGGCCAACCTGCATCAGGGAGGCCTCAATAACGACTGGAGGCTGTATGAAGTTAGCTACGGACCTGGTAAAAGCTATTTTGATTAGAAATGGTGTTGAACCAGTAAATATAAGCGAATCATCTAAATTATCTTTGAAACAACCACTGACTGAACTTAAATTCAGTTTATATTTGCGAACTGAGCATTTATCTCACTTCCTACCCGGTTACGTTTATTCTATAAAAGAATGTCCACTGTCATATGACATCGGGATCGAAATTCAGAAAATGTTCGAAAGTTTACATTTGTTAAACGAAGAATTTGAATCCCTCGGTTTTGTTTCTGTATGGATAGAAATGCATCAAAGCATTTTTGAACAAAGTCGGTTTAAGAAAAGTAACTTTACTTTTTGGGAGGAAGAGGTCGAGCTTGCTAAAGGGCTTGTTTGTTCTCACAATTCACAAATAAGTAATGCGGCTTATTTCTGGCTTCAGCACTTTGAGGAGTTTATGATTTATGTTCGTAATAAGCTTATCGACCTCTTTCGAGAGGCCTATGACCTGATCCTTGGAATGCAGCAAGTATTTTTCATTCGGGAAAAGGAAGAGCTGTTGAAAACTATAACTTATGGCGATGACCTGTATGAGGTGAAATTCATGGCGGCTGAGCTTTACTCTATCGAACAGAACTTAAAGTGTTCTGAATCGATAAGTACAAAATCTCAAGCTTCGGCATATATTAACCGCATCCGTGAGTTTGTGCGTTCGGGGTGGAGGCAGGGCTATATAGTCTGCCATCATAAGCGAAGTAATCAAATCTCATCGTTGTCATTACCGATGTACTTGAAAGATACGTCAGGCCGAAGTGCTCGAAAGCGAGTAAAACGTCTTATATCTTCTACAGTTTGTGGTAGAAATAAAGATTTAGGTCTTACAGATTTTTAATTAAATTATACCCATGTGGGGATCACACCCCATATGGGAGTGATCCCTTTTTTATTGAGAGAGGATCACATGAAAATTATCGAAAAAATCATTAATGCCTTTATGGTTGTTCAACATAAAAAAATACAGGTTAAAAACATTACATTTTTAGACAATGGGCAGGGCATGTTCTCTGGTATGTCTTTTGATGCTGATGTATCACTGGAGTTTATGTATGAATCAGCAAAAGCATATAGTTCCTGTTTCTGTGATATTCCCTTTCCAGGTTTTGAAGATTCAAATCTGGAGGAAATTACGAAATTTCAATTAGATGCTTTGAAGCAAAGAAAGAATCATTCTTTCATCGTTAACCATTTGAGGTTTCCTATAGTTTTAAGGGAAGGGTGCAAAATCGAAAGAGGAGAAGTCTATTCAATTTCGAATTGCAATTATAATAAAGAAAGATTGCAGTATCTTTTTTCTCAGGATATTTACGGTAAGTTGTATAATTCCTTAGAGAAAGAATTAAGCTCGTTTTTCTCATTTATCAATGTTGAGGTTCACGAGTTGTTAAAAGATGCTGTATGTTTTGCATTAAAAATCCTGAATAAGATATCTTTGGATACACCTGAAAGACTTATTAAAGCTTTTAATTATCGTGACTGGTATTGTAGTTACGATGTTGAGCTTTTTAGGAAAGGCTTACCTGGTCATATTCTGGAAGAGCTTATTGCTCCAGATATCTTACTTTCAGACCTTAACGGTTGTAGAAAAATACTAAGAAATGCAAAACGATTTCTAAATGGACATACAAAAACCAATTGTGTTTATATTAAATATGAATGGTGGTTGGGGCCTGTGGATACCTCACACTCAGCTAAGTTGATGTCTGACAAAGAAATTAATAACCGAAGTGACTTGAAGAATTTTTCAAAGGTCTTTTTCAAAGAGTGTTTAAGTTCTGGTAAGTCGGAATATGAAAACCATCTTAGTGAAAAAGAACATGCGCTTCGCTACAATTATTAATTAAAATTATTTTCTCCCATAGGGATTTCTCCCTTTGGGAGAAATCCCTCTATTAAGAGGGTATTGAAATGAATGCTATACAAAAGTTAGTTGAATCTATTCTTGTTAAAATGGGTTTTGTTGGCGCTGTAGTGGAAAATATATATTTGGATTCAAAACCATTTCGGTATATTCGATTTGTGGCTGATATTCCAGTAATATCTTTTCTACCTCATTTGGTGAAATATCTTAAGGGTACAGACCATCTTTACTGTGGTAACGATGATTTGCATCCTCTTTTCATTTATTTTGCCGAAGCGGCTACATTAAAAGCAGGCCCTGTAAATCTCGCGAACTTTCGTTTTGAAGTTTCCATAGCTTCAACTCATTTACGACTGGTCTCAGAGCAGCCTGATTTGCTTATCAAAGGATTTAACCGGGATAATCTAGAATACGTTTATTACCGCTCAGATTTGGCCTCTAAGGATCTTATACTAGGCCTTGTTGAACACGGTTCTCCTTTCATAAAACATCTACATGGACTTATACAAAAGCGAATTTTAAATGAGTTTTCTCTGATTTTTTCTGTTTTTGAAAAGATTTTAGAAAGCGCGAAGCCACAAATTCTTGCTTGCTTCCATAGTGTTGATTATGAAATGAACGTAAAAATAATAGCCGAAGCTATACCTGAAACTGTATCTAATCAGATAGTCACATCTGATTATATAGTTAATTCTTTATCAGATGCGGACAAGTTTATAAATCATGTTCGTCGCTATTTAGCAGGCAGGGTAATGAAGAGGCGGATATATGCTGAATTAGATGTTTGTGAAGAAACATCAAATATTTCACTAGTGAACTTAGGGTGCTTTACGTCTCCTCTGCTCGTTACGGAATATCAAATGTTTAAGTCACGTTCTTCAGCTCTATATCGAAAAGCTATAAACAACTCATTAAAACAGTTCAAGCCTGAAGTGCAAGTGCCTTCCGAAGAACTTTTTTACAATTAATTTAACCCATCCGGGAAGTTGCTTCCCGGTGGGAAGCACTTCCTTTTTAGTCATGAGGTAGTGTATATGTTTAAAAATTCTGACCATGTGGAATTTGTTAGTGCCTTTCTTTTTCAAAATTTAGGCCTTAATGTTCCAGCTGACGATATAACCGTTCAATTATCTGGTACTACGTTCGACAAAGTTACTTTCGACTACGATGTAGACATCGATAATTTAAAGTGTCTGCTGGATCTTTACATATCTGAGCTAGTAAAGCACAACGCATCTTATTCCGACTCAATTCTTTTAAAACAAAAAATCTCTTACTTTTTTGAAGTTTTTAAGAATTTCAGGTTTCGTACGTTTGATATGCGTGGATATAGTAACACTTTAAGCCCAGTTAAAGTTATTGATATTGTTTCTATGATTATTAATGACTGTGAAGAGTTATCTAAAGAAAATTCTTCTGCTGATGCTATAAGAAATCTTTATCTCGATAAAATGAACGTTGATGGAAGAGTGTTAGTTGCGAAATTTGCACTTAAACAGTTTTTTCATTCCGATTTTGGTGACTTTATCTCATTTGTCGAGAAAGAAATTACAGTCTGTCTCAATGAAACATTAAGGATAATAAAATATGTTGAACATGCCTTCGTACGTGTTGGACAGCATAAAATTAAACGTCGTATTAATGATGGATTAAAATTAAGCATTGATTTCAATACGGATGAATATCCGGCAAATATGCCAGACGTTTATATCAAATTTACTGAAACTAATGATGGCAATGGCGCGTTGTACTGTGACAATGATGCACTTATTGCCCTCTACACAAATGTCGCATCTTTGACTAATGTACCGGTAATGATGGAAGTCAGTTTGATTGATAAGAGAGAAAGAGTTATTTGTGAGTCTTCGCATTCAACTTACGTATCTCTCGAAAGTAATGACCGATACACAGTAACTGATCGCACATTACTAATAACTGAAGCTTTTGACGATTTTCGTAACGCGTCTCAATGACACTTTTGCTTCAGTCCAAAAAAGTAACTTTGGTTGGCTGAAGACAATTGTTTATGACAATGTAAAATCTGTCGCTGGCATCTTCTTTTAGCTTAACCAAATTTTTATCTAACCCAGTGGGGAAGTTGCTTCCCTTCTGGGGCACTTCCTCTCAAATTCGAGGTAGTGTATATGACACATTCATCTGATGATAAAAACTATGTCCGAGCAGTTCTGAGTTATCTTGGCATAGATTTTGATGAGGCGGATATAGTATTAAGTGTTTGCCATTGTCAAAGTGACGAGCTTTCGTTTACCTGTAATATCAAAGCTATTGAACTCAAGAATGCTGTTGATTTATATGTCGATAGTATCTCTGAGAGTGAAATAGAAGCTTTAAACAGAGAATCTTTAAAATCGCGACTCTGTTACTTTCTTGAGGTGTTTGACGCAGTCTCTGGTCAGTACCTTGAAATTTCAGGAAAACACTTTGCAACTAGTCGTTTTGAATATGATGATGTTTGTAGTGAAGTTCTTAGCATGTCTAATGATGTTTCTCAGTCGAAAGGTTATGACCGGGATGAATATAACAGACTGATGCAGGTTGATGGTCAGGTTATGATTGCCCGTTTTGCTTTGCAACAGTTCTGGGATACTCATTTTATTGGACTAATAACATTTGTATCTGAGTCTATAACATCGAGCCTCTATAAAGCTTATGAAACTTTTAGTGATATTAGTTTGGCTTGCTATAAACTGAGTGAATATTCTTATTCACGCTCTATCAACAGTGAATTGACCCTTAATATTTCACTTGAAGAAAATGACTTCTGTGAGGACCTATCTGATTGCTATATGGAAGATGAGGCTTTACCTTCTGGTAGGGTAATTTCTCGACGCAACAATGACTCCATAATAAGTATTTATGAGAGCTATGCTGCGGCTTCTTATATTCCGATGATTGCATCTTTGGAAGTCGTTGATGAATACGGCGAAGTGGTTACTGACCTCTGCCATACCGTTTATGTTTCAGAGTTAACCGGTGGGCGGATTAAAATCCACGACCGTAATGACTTAGTATCTGAAGTTTTCGATAACCTAAGAAATTTAAATCTTGCAGTTGGAGATTCAGTTTCACAAGCTGCTTGATTCTTTCCCTGATTTTTATTTTTTCTCACATACTCTTATGGCACGGTTTCCGTGCCTTTTTTTTTGCCTCGCTTACAAGCGTCTACTCCTCTTCTACCTATCCCGCCTTACATCACCACTTAAAATCTATCTTTCTAATTCCATTATCCTTTTCGTAGCCTCTAATGCTCTGGTATGAACATACTCTTTAAACTCAAAAAAGTGCTATTAACGAAAAAAAATCCCTAAAGAGATTTGTATACTGTTCTCAACCAAGGAGAGCTCATGAATGAACTAAAATCCAAAAACGAGAACAGTACCAAAAGCAACTTTCCCCCGGTTGATAATCAGTTTTGCTTTTACCATGTTGATTTCAGCATAGAACGACTACTTTCAACGGCCGAGGATCTCCAGCTTGAGTACATCTTCCAGAAACCTGGAAGTGAAGTAAGAAAGGATTTGGCTGAGCGATTCGAACGTGGAGAGCGCTTTGTTACAGCTTCACACTGTGACAACTTCTGTCAAATCCTGGGTTGTCAAGGCCATCAGGAAAAAGCATAGACCCATAAACCTTCATTTCCACTTTTAAGGATGTTCAAAAAAGAATGATAGGCGCAAGTTTTTTTGACTGGATAATTTACGGAATTTCCTTTTTGATATTTGCCTCAGCACTAATTGAAGGAAAGACAACTCGCTATCCAGCCCTTTTTTTCTATGGCAGTTTAATTTTAATGTTAATCCTGATAGTTGCTGGAGGCCTTAACTGGTGGTTCTACAGGTCAAAATATGGCGCAGTAATCGTCATCTTTACAGTGGTTTCTTTACTGATGACTCGATTCCGCCTTGTCATATATAAATTAAGATTAAGAAAGTTAGTTTCAGAAATCAGATTTCATATAAAAAGTGGTTTTCGTATAATTCTTGTTTTGTCGGATAATGAGGATGAGCGTAATGTTCTGCTGGCTATGCTTAATAAAGTGTTGCTAGAGCAATCGCTTATTTACACCCGTGATGCGCTCGGACCTCATTCAGGAGCTATCCTAAAAGCTCTTGAGCAACATCATCAACAGGGAACAGGTTACATACTTGTCTGTGAACAACAAATCCCAGCGCGTACGTGGTTGAGCATCGTAGAAAATGGGAATCCCAATACATCTATAGCTGTTAATTTTCATTCGATCCCAGAAATGGAGTGATTTTTCAATGAGCAGAACCGTTACACAAAGTGTCCCAGAAGACTGTCTTTTTGATTCTCGTACACAAGTCAGATTACAACTAAGTCGTAGCGTTCATAAAACGCTGGCTTCTGCTAAAGAAATCCTACAGGGAAGGGGGGTCGATTCGGTCTCTATTGAAGATCTGGTGCGAGCCTGTCTCGAAGAGAACCAGCCAATTGATCTCGCCTCACTTTACCTGGAAAACCGTTTAAAGCAGAAAGGTACCAGCATTTGCGATTTTTAGTGTTTTCAAACCTATTAGATAAAATGCCGGTTGTGTTTATATAACGTCAATAATTGCATGCAACAGGTAAAACATGAGTACTCAAAAGCAACTTTCCAGAACTACCGGCACTGAACGTATGTTTAAGGAAGAGCTAGCGTTATCCTTAATTTGTTGGGTTTTCACCAGTCCATTTACCAACTGGACTGATAAAGTCTTCAGTGGTATTGAAGTTCCGTCTGAAGGACCGTCTACATTACTGGGTGAGACAGAAAAGTTCTTTCGTTTTGTCGTTAATGAAGAAGGCTACGACGCAGGAAGGGCTGCTCTTGGTCTTGACCTATGTTGTTTTCCACTTCCGTCGTGTTTGTTCCCGGACGCTGACCTGTCTGAGGAAGAGTTTATGAGTAAGTTAACCGGTGAAGTTATCCATGGGATCCTTCTTTCATTACCTGAATTTATTGACATGCCAGAAGTGCTCGCTTACCAGGTCAGGGATGAAATTCTTGCTTTTAACACTCGCTGTGGGGACGGGATCTTTCATGGATGGAACACGGCTTCAGAATTGTGGAAGTTTGAAATCTTTCCCCGCACCACCATCATGATGCAGCATACTTCGGCAATACATTAAAATTAGGCGGGGCAGAATGCATAAAAAACTTTTCCTTCTCGAATGGAAACCCTGTCAGAGCCGCGTATGGGCCGGTTGGATGGCCCTGTGGTTGACTATCAGTTTTCTGATGTTATCTGCCTTGCTTATGACAGATCATCTCCTGAACAAAGTCATCCTGCCGCCAACATGGTTGTTGATCTGGTTTTCGCCAATGCTGGGGTTTTTGATAAAAGTTCGCGTCGTCGAAACTCATCATTTCCTGGAGCATGACCTCTGTGTTGCAGGTTTCTCTTTATACCGCTGGAAGAAGTTAGTCTCTCCCGGGCTTTGGTCAGTTGACTGTATAAATGGTCGTTTTCGCCTCAATCGGATCACACAAGTGGGTAAGACTATCCACTATCCATGGCGTCTCCATTATCATCCTTTGTTCATGAGCCCTATCGAACAGAAATCGAATGCTGTGAAAGCTGTTTCTGAATGACTTCTTTAAAGGTTTACATGACATTTATGTTCTGCAAGGTCAGCCTGGGCAGCAAAATTGATTGGAAATAACATGAGCCTGGAGAAACGTATGAGTTATGACGATTTGCCCTATTTTCGTGACCAGATTCTGGAACGTATCGACTCGCTTAGGTGTTTTCTTTCCAACACACCCCCGCTGATGGCAAGCCTGATGACTGTCTCCACCGTATCTCGAACAGAAGAGCGCCTGAAGCAGGTTAAACCCATCAGGGTTATTGTTAAAGACGATGCTTCGGTTGAGGAAATTATTCAGGCACTTACTGACATCTGTGTGGATGACATAGAGTCATTAAGTCATGATTCCACCAAAGTGACCACTAAATACCCGGGTCTTATCATTGTCCCAGAAAGAGCAGATCAACTCGAAAGCTTGATCACTTCTATAAACGCAGCAAAAAATGATTTTGCTGCGGCAATGAGGCGTATTGATAATAAAAAGAATGTCCGTTTTGATAAAGTGCATAAGAAGCTCCCGGGCCTTGTCGCTATGCACTCAACAAGAAATATTCTTTTCATCAATTCCCAGCTTAAAAAAGTTACTTTTTCATGGCGGCTAAACCGAAATCAGGAAGTTAAAACAGCAGAGCAACTTGTGAGTTTGTTGGAGCGCAGGAGAGCCTCAGAAGTAAAAAATGTAGCAACCACCAATTTGAATGTCGTGTCTAATATCGACAAGGCTTTACACCGTCTTGAATTTCACCCACTAAAGCAGGGCGAATCTTATCGCCTGTGTCGAACTAATTCTTTTCCTGTTCCGATTGCTCACATTTTTGCATACAGGCCCGAAGGTCAGGAACGAAACGGGAATAAATATGCTGAGACTGATTATTCAGTAGTAAAAGCATCATTGCCCATTTTCGCAGCAGGCAACTTACCCGAAGTAAAAACGCTCCCTGACTGGGCTCCAGAATACAGCCAGGGGCCGTCCAACCAACGGAAACTGAGTCTGAAATATACAGAACTCGTTCCGGGGGCTGAGCTGGGCATTTTCATTGTCAGCCCCGATAAATAAGGAAAAAAAATGCAATGGATTTCCACAGCCAGCCAGAAAATCGATGAGCGTCTCTATCGTGTCTGCGTCTGGGTAAAAAAATATCACGCTGATGCGATTAACCGCGTTGTGCTTACCGTTGATCTAAGTAAAGCCCGACATGACCCCGACGAGGACCAGGTAAGAGCAGAACTGCTGTGCGGCCATTATTTTTTGCTGCGTAAGGAAAACGCTTCGAATTCTGCGCCTGACGATCAAAAGTTTGCTTTCCTGCCTGACGGGCGCAATCTGTGTTGGCAGACCGCAACCCCGGTGCTTCAGCATCTCCTGCTCAATAAAAACGTTCCTGAGTCGCTGAGGTTGCTTACTGACTACATACATATGCGTCTTGCCAGGCTGACAATGGTACCAATGTCCGGAACCATCATGAACGAGGCTCTGCTGGACAGCATCAGCTGGGTTAAGGTGGATTTGACCTACTTCTGGCAGTACGAACAGCTCAGCTCTCATCTGGGCCCCATCCAGATAACCCACAAGGCACTTGTACGCTTCGGGCACCTGGCAAAGAATGATGAAAACTCCAGTGCCATAAGAATCCTTCGTCAGCGTCTGTCTTCAGAATTCTTACAAGAATTTCAGATGGCTGAGGATGAGCTAAAGCGCAAACAGTCGTTGATGGGCACCATGGACGTTAAAATGCTGTTTCATGCTCATTACCCCAGCCAGAAGATGCTGGTGGCTCGATATAAAAATGGTTGGGTAATGGTGGATTGTTTTCTGTTTCACCATACCAAACCTAAGAAAAAAGCAAAAAACAAAACAACTGTGGCTAAGCCTCAACTAAAACAGACTAAAAGAGAAGGGAGTGAAAATGGAACTGGGCATTATGGTGTGCATCGTGTTGTTACTCTCAGTGGCGGCGGCGTGGATCAGTAATAAGACAGTTGATTTGCTCGAAAGATTCTATTTCAAGCGTCCGCTGAGCATGGAGTACGCGGCATGGCTACGTGTAGTGTGTGCGGGCTTGTTATTAGTTTTTATTCAGGTTGCTCCACAATTTACACTCCTGTATACCCTTAAACTTGTCACGCTTATTAATCTTGGAATCCAGACAATGAAGTTAAATGGCGTGTACAAATATAAAAGGACGGGAATTTTGCCTCCGGGAGGGGCACTCTCTAATCTCACCAGACTTAACCCGTTCAAGAAAAAATAAAGTTATGCGCCCGTGAGGGCGCTATTCATCAAAGGCATTTCGCATAAGCTTGATCATGGCTTTTTTACCAGCTTCAATATTGCGAATGTAGCGCATAACCATTTCTTCATTCGACCAGTTCCCCATTTCCATAATCTGTGGTAGCGAGTAACCTTCAATATCCAGCTGTATCGCACCGCCTACACGAACGCTGTGCCCAGTCCAGTAACGGGTTTTAGTCTCATTTGGATAAAGCTCATTCCACATTTCTTTAAATGCCCGTAAAAGGGAATTTTTGCTGAGCATACCGGCATCGTCCACAGTGTCTTCCTCATCTTCATCGTTCAGAAGACTTTGTTTAGCACGGTAGGGCAGGTTATGCCGTTTAAGAAGCTCAGATAGCTCATTCCCTTTACTCCGAAGCTTCCAGCCGGGTGGCATATAGCCTGTATCATGGAAATTTACGGCCTGGAAAAGGTATTCATCCGGATGACTGTGCTGATCCATTTTCACAAGGTTCATCAATCTCAAGAGGCAGTTAGTTAACTGACGTGTCAGCCGGTAGGTAAGAAGTGTACTGATGTTCGTTTTTGTACGGTATACCGTCAGGTTAAATTCACCGGTCATACTATCCAGAGACAGATCTTTCAGACGTATACGGCGAATTTCGGATGAACGGAGCAGTGTTTCAAAGCCTGTCCAGATCAGGCACAGGTCACGAAGTTTACGAACTGAGTTTGTAGTACTGCGTAACTTTATCAGAGCCTTGAGATCGCCAATAAGAAAGGGAGTTGCCTGTTTAGTCGTCTTTCGCTTCCGGGCTTCCGATTGTTTTAAGGCTTCCAGCATGTACCATGCTTCAGACGTAATAATCCCGGGCAGGTTAAGCCCTTTTTTATGGATACTATTTAAGGCCTGAAGACAGCTGTTTATGCTGCTTCGTGACAATTTGCCTTCAAGATGCCCCATAAACGCAAGCAGAGCGTCCTCAGACACGGGGAGCGAACTTACTGGCCAGTCTGTATGCAACCGGGCATTCGCCAGATACCATTCGTTCCATACTCGTAGCCAGTGCAGATAGGTTTTAGCAGTGTTGTATCTCAGATGGGAAAAGTAACGGATCAAGCGTGAAAGCTGTTTATCATGGTTGCCGAACGTTTCCAGCTGCTGATGCAATTCGCTTTCCGAAAACTGTCTGATCACTGATTGATTCTTCATCCTGCTCACCGGGATACACTGGTTTTATTTACAGGTCATTTTAGCACTGATGTACCTGGTTATGAACAGGGTGGAAACAACGAAAAAGGTTGTGAAATCGTTAGGCTTAAGTGAAAAATGATATTAAGATTATCCTTGGCCAGTTGAGGCCTGTCTAAAGAAGGTTGATTATGTCTGACACAAAGCAGTCTTATTTAATGAAATTCCGTAAGTGTAGTTCGTTCGAAACGCTCGAAAAAGTATTTGAAAGGTTATGTGAAAAAAACTCGGGTGTCGCCTCTCTTGAAATTTCTGGTGCTTATGATCATCGTAAAGCTGAACTGACAATGAAAAAGTTATATGACAAAGTTCCTGCGAGTGTGTGGACCTTTGTTCGCGAGTAATTATTGATATTGGCACAACAAAAAGACTGTGCCTGGATTTGAAAATAGTTTATGCCCCTTTCGGGGCTAAAGGCACTGTAATAGCCTGTCTTTTTAACTTTTTTATTAAGTTCGGAGAAAGACTTTAATCATAAGCCAAGCCCACTGCTAAATACATCCGATATTCTCCTTAATTTTAGAAGTTGTGATAAAAGTTACTTTACCTAAACTTCTCTCTCCATATTTGTAAGGCTCTCATTTGATTCTTGTCAAACATTAATCTGGAAGACTAAAAAATCATTTCTTTTAATTCGTTTTACAGAAATCCACCTCCGTTATTTCGGATATAGTTTGAATAATTATCAAAAACGGGGTGCAGCCATGCGTAAGAGTTACACATTTGGTATTCCATTTGGACTCCAGAGAGAATCAGGACTCTTTTTAGATATTACAGAGGTCAGCCGGGGTATCGACTGTAACTGCATCTGCCCCGCTTGCAAAACTGATCTGTTAGCAAAGCAGGGGGAGGTCAAGCTTTGGCATTTCTCACACAGTACTGCTGTAGCCGGTGACTGTGATGGTCTGATGGAAGCCATCCGGGGAAAAATTATTGAAGTCATCAACGAGCACCAGGTTCTTGGTTTCCCAAATCTTCTCGCTGGGGACGATGGTGGGCCGGTTTCACTGAATGAGGTTAGTGGAAGCGGCAGTATGTTCGGAGGCACAGCTGATCTGTTCGTAAAGGTTAATGATTTATGTGTGGCCGTCTTTCTGGACAGGGATCGTAGCATTTCTGCGAAGTTAACCTTTGACCACCTTCATCCTTCCGAAAGAGTTGCCGCATTGCGTATCGATCTTCCAGATATTGAATATGAAATCAGTCAGGTGCAGCTCGGGCGACGTAAAACAACATACAGTGAGTGCATTGAAAGCCTGATCATTGATGAGACCAGTTCCCGGGAATGGCTATATCATCCATTAATGCATGAACTTGAATCTGAACCTCTTCAGGAGTATCGGGGACGGGAGCCTTCAGAGGAAGGGCCTCTTCTTCAGCGCCTTGCTGACTGTAAGATGAAATTGCCTGATATCCTTCCGGGCAGTCATAACGCGCTAGTCAGGTTACAGCAGGATACGATTGTATGTCTGTGTCGGTTAACGGTTCGGGCTTATGACATCGCTCAGACCGATGAATTTCCTTTGTTCCTTCGCTATTTCAGGTTGCACTGCCTGGAAAACAGCGAACATGTCAGTTACGAAAGACTGATCTGCTGGCAGGAAATGATTTCTAAAACCCAGGAAGGCCAGTCCTTGACACAAAACGAACTTGAATATCTTCATGAGATTGTCCGCATCGCCTTATACAATCACCGGCTTAACAATGTCAGTATTCCAGATGTTAAAAACCATGACACAGGAAAGGAGAGCGGCAGGGTAGAGCCACAAAACTATTCACTCTTATAAATAAATTGGGCTTTGCGCATTAAACCCTTGCCGCAGGCGGTGAACCGCATATCCGGCACAGACAGTCAGTTTTTCTGGCAGCTTAAATTTGACACAGCTTAATATAGTGATTCATTAAACAGGTTCAGTATGCTGCCAGAACGTTTTAGTCGTTATGGGCGTCCGTTAGTTTTCTACTAACTGAACGACGACCAGCCTGCCGCCTTCCTCCTTTGACAGAACAAACTGAGCGTTATTCGTCAGTTCAATTTTTTCCCCAATGGCAATCTGTCGTTTATCCGGTAATGACATAAGCCCATTTATGCCTTCATTTACTAACCACCACTGATCGTTATGGAAAACAAAATACCCAACTCGCTTCCTTTGTGCATCGGTTGTGCGCTCATTTGGCGCAATGAGGCGATTCACATGCCACGCATAGATTGACTGCCCGCTCCACACCATCAACCGGTGGTCGTCAGGACGATAACTGCCTTCCTTTCGGGATGAATATAAATTTAGAACCGGTAATTTACCCTTGTATGGCGTACCGCAGTAGGGACAAACCGGCTTTGTCTTACCTGAGAAAACGTACCATTTCTGTTCACACGCCTTGTTCTGGCAGGGCTGTATCAGATCGACTGTTTTAACCAGGGCACTTTCCCACTCATCGGCGGTCGGGCGTTTAGTGGCATCGTGTAAGCCATCAATAAAGGCGCGTTCAAACAAAGGAGTCAGATAAGGGCCCATGATGGTGTAAGGAATTTTCTCCGGGTCAGCCCAGGGCAGTGAAAAGGAGGATAGCTGACTGACTTTGACTGCATTGCTTTTGTCTGTCGGATGTTCAATGAAGAGTGCCTTCTCACCCATAGATAAGGTCTCATCACGTACTTCATCCGACATGTCATGTATTTTTCCGCCACGTAGCGGATGACGGAAGAACAGATACATGTAGATAAGCACTGACAGCGCATGACGGTCAGTAGTAATGCTTGGCAATACGCGGTTCGGATCCTCTTTGGAAAGATGGCTGGTTTTCACCACCTCCGGAGCGATAAAATCCGGGGTGCCCACGACGTCGGGAGGATACTTTCCAGGAACAACCAGGCCGTCTACGTCAATGATGCAGGCATGTCCCATTTCTGGATCGATAAGCACGTTTTTATAGCTTAGATCGCTGTGACAGAGACCTGCCGCATGCATCCTTCTGACGGCTCTTGTCAGCAGCAGACAGACCTTGAGATAGGTAAGCGTATTGCCTCGTTCACGTGGGTCGAGAAATTTATTCTGGTTGCTGGCGCTGGCAAACCATTTGCCTTCCTTTTCACGGCCTTTTATGCCCAGAAAATCATCGTTTTTAGAGCCGTATTTAAAGAAAAAGTAGCTTTTGTAGGTTGGAACCACGATGCCGATTTTATCCCCATGCTCAACAACGTGGGTCGGCCAGCAAAACAGGTCCTTCCAGTATTCACCTCCGGACTGGCCAAAAATGTTTTGCCTGTAGCGTCCGGTGATCATATCAATCCGATCCCGGGCCTGCTCGTTCTGCGGTTTATGATAAAAAGCGACGACGTATGATTTATCAGGCGAAAAGTAAACATCCTTCATCGAGCCCGAACCAATTACCTCGTCAACATACTGGACTGTTTCGCCGTCCTTTGTTTTGCACGTAACGATATTTGCCATATTGATCACCGAAAAAGCGTATCCCTTACCACAACACCGCAATAGTGCGGTCATCATGGTTCCCTGTGGAGAAAAAGTTAAGCCAGTCGCCTAACCTCTCAGGCGCAATACTGGCGTCTGTAAGGACAGGGTT